>Ga0105047_10007917_pt1 | contig 17826 bp, 18 predicted proteins | sample MAT04_FD_78384 | JGI IMG/M metagenome (GOLD analysis project Ga0105047, IMG submission 78384) | Freshwater microbial communities from Lake Fryxell liftoff mats and glacier meltwater in Antarctica - MAT-04 (megahit assembly) | ecosystem: Environmental > Aquatic > Freshwater > Ice > Liftoff...
GGACGTTACAAATAAACGGATTAGAAAACGGGGCGGGTCGAGAAACTTCGACCCGCCAACCTATTTTTAATCTTAACACAATCTTAACCAAAGCTAAATTAGCTTTGTGCCGGAATAGAGTAAGAATGTGTCGATTAACAAAGCCGGATTGAGGGGCCTGTCCACACGCACAAGTGCGTGTCTGCGCGGGTGGAGTGTTGTGAAATTGCAAAAATCACCGATGGAGGAGGGGAAAATGAAGATTGGGAAGTGGACGGCTTGCTCCCTGCTGGCGCTGTTGATTGTTGGGGGTGCCGCCACCTGTGGGGAGATCAGCACGGCCGAGTGGGAGTCCATGAAAAAAGAGATGGCGGAGATGAAGAAAGAAAACTCCGACATGCGCAAAGCCAGTGAAGACCTTCAGAGCAAATTCACGCCGATTAAGAGCTCGGTAGAAAAAGCGCTGGATTCCAAGATGGGCCCGGGCGCCGTGGTGACCAAGGCCGGCAAGCTGACCATCAGCGGGCTGCTGCAGGTTTGGTATAGTCAAATCGACAACGACTCCCACGGCCTGTTTCGCGATCCGGCCAACGACATCAACGACACCAACGATGCGCTTGACAATGACAGCTTCCGAATCCGGCGCACCGAACTGAAGTTCACAATTGACATTCATCCTAACGTCCGTGGCGTGATCATGGCCGATTTTGCGCGCGAAGCGTCCAGCTTTACGCCAGCGTCAGCCAATACCGGCACCGCGAAAAAAGGATTGAATGGAAACGTGGCCAATGTTCAGGGCGGCGTGGGCGCAGTCCCGCGCATGCTGCAGGATGCGTTTATCACTTATCACAGTAAGTTGCCCCACCATGAAATCCAGATCGGACAGTTCAAGCCCCCATTCGGAGAAGAAGGCATTCGTTCCAGCGGTGCGCTTGATTTCGTCGAACGCTCATTCATCGGCCAGGTTGGCGATGCGCGCGATCAAGGTATCACGGTGAAAGGCTCCTGGTGGGACAAGCGTATTGAGTATGTAGTGGGCGCCTTTAACGGCGCAGCCAATTATCACTTGAACGGCCAGCAGCAGAACCGCAATGACGATAACGACGCAAAAGACGTGGCATTCCGCTTCATGATCAAGCCGCTCAAGAGCGAATGCTATGGTGATCTTGAAATCGGTGGTGCGTACGGCGCGGGCGTGCACGGCGAATCGGCCAACCGCAATCCCGTCGCGGACCCGGTCCGCGGCCTGAACCGCAACGAAGTGAATGCACAGCGTTATGGAGCTTGGATGAGTTACTTCCCGGCCGGCCCGGTGCGCGGCTTCTGGATGCGGGCCGAGTACGCCGCCTTCTATGATCGCAATCCGCCGGACTCGGTGATCGATCTTCTGGATAACGATTTGAGCGCAAACGGCGCTCAGGATAACGGTCAGCCCTTCTGGATGCGCGGTGGCTACGCCTCAATCGGTTACAAGATCATGGACAGCCGCTGGTCCGGCGACTGCCCGCACTGGTTTAAGGGATTCGAATTCCTGGCGCGCTTTGACCAGTTCGACAATGTTCAGGTTGCCAACCAGGACATTCCGGAGAACACCGATACGTTCTACACGCGCGTGTACACGGCCGGCATCAACTATTATATCAAGAACGAAAATGCCAAGATTCAATTGAATTATAACGTGGTCGATGACCCGAAGGGCGATAACCGCTCGAGCCGTTCGTTCCATCAGGTCCAAAACAATAACTTTATGGTGAACTTCCAAGTCGCCTTCTAAGTCCAATCAAGATCAAAAAAGGAGAGCGCTCCGTTAGTGAGCGTTCTTTTTTTTTATACTTAAACACTGCTCTATATTGAGTTTATGCGTCATCTTGTTTGTCTTAATACAATCTTAATGTGCTTCGTATTAACTCTTCATCGCAATGTTCTTTAATGCCTTCGGATAAAGACTCGGCAGTTCGAACCGGCCGTCCGAATGCTCGTGACGAGCAGGACGCCGGTGGCTTCAGGATCAAAATGGAGCCCGAGTCAAAAAGCGCGGGTCAGGGCCCGCAGAGGAGATGAAATGAGATTAGCCGTTATTCTGGCCGTCCTGACAATGGCGCTGGGAGGCAGCGTTCGCGCCGCCGACGAAAACAAGATTGTCTCGATCGGTTCGGACACCATGAGTCAACTTATGAAGAATCTGGCCGAGGGATTCAAGGCCAAGCGCCCCAGCACCACAGTTGAAATCCAGGATCCGGGTTCGTCGGCCGGTATCGGAGCGATGGTCAACGGCCAGTCCGATCTGTGCCCGTCATCACGCCCGATGAAGCCTGAGGAATATGTGAAGTTTGCTGAAACCCAGGGCAAGGGTTTTAAGCCGCTGGAAATTCGCGTCGCTCTTGACGGCATCGTCATCTATGTCAACAAAGACAATCCGATTGCCGAAATCAGCATGGAACAGATCGGACGAATCTTCGCCGAGAATCCCGCCGAGGATGTGAAGGACAAGAGCGGCAAGACCTTCAAAGCCATGGGCGCAAAGATCTCGACATGGGGCGACGTCGATCCCAATCTGCCGGCCGAATGGAAGAATGCCAAAATCACTCTGTACGGCCGCAATGCCGCCTCTGGCACCTATGCGTTCTTCAAAGAACATCCGCTGGTCAACCACGACTACGATAAGTCCTGCCAGGAAATGCCCGGCACCTCATCGGTTGTCAACGGTGTTGCAAAGGACAAATTCGCAATCGGATACGGCGGCATCGGCTACAAGACCCAGGACGTGAAACTGATTCCTGTTTCGCCTGGCGCTGGCCAGCCCGCGGTTCCGCCCACCAACGAAACCGTCTCGCAGAAGAAGTATCCGATCTCCCGCGCGCTGCTGATCTATGTACCTAAGAAGCCGAAGAACGCGGTAAAAGAATTCCTTGAATATGCTCTTTCCAAGGAAGGCCAGGACATCATTGGCGGTGAAAAAGTTGGATATGTTCCGCTGCCCGATGAACTCTTGAGCGGCGAAAAAGCCAAGCTCAATAAATAAGTTAATGAGTCCAGTGTGCGTAAAGAAAGTTTGAAACGAAATCGTTTCAAACTTTCTTCCCTTCATTAGCAACACTAGACTCGATAGCGATGCAGCCCTGATCGACAACCGGGGCGCAAACCAGGCTTGCGCCCCGCTTTTTTTTATGAATGCCATACTGCAACCCGGCCGGAGCTCTAAGACGTGACCGAATTAACGCCAGTTGTTGCGCCCCTTTCAGAGCGAGAACGCGAGCGAGAGAAGCTTTCACGCACGCTCTCCCGCGCGCATTTCATTGATCGGCTGGGTGGATGGGGCATCACCGTCTCTGCTGTCGTCGTACTGCTGGGCGTTGGCATGATCATGGTTTTCCTGATCAAAGAGGCTGCGCCGCTGCTGATGTTTCCGGACAGGCACTCCGAAGGCACCCTCAGCAGAATGTTTCTGCCGCAGCAATATGACGGATATCCCAAGCCTGATTGGGTCTGGCAATCTGAGGGCGTTCATGAAAAGTACGGCGTGCCACTGCTGGTCTGGGGCACGATGAAAGGCGCCCTGTGGGCGATGATGTTCTCCGTCCCGCTGGGGCTGCTCGCCGCGCTCTTCGTCTCGGAGTTCGCCCCGCCGAAGGTGCGCGTTGTCGCCAAGTCGTCGATTGAAATTCTGGCCGGCATTCCCACTGTCATCGTCGGCTTCGTGGCGTTCGTAGTCCTCTCGACAATTTTGAACAACTATTATCTGACGCACACCGAGTACTTCACCAACGGCCTCTGGGTCGTCTTTTTGCTTCAAGTCGCCACCTTTGTTTTTGCCGCGAGCGCCTTGGGCGGCCGCGCGAGCCTGGTGAAAGGCGGACCGCTATTCAAGGCGTTCGCCGTCCTGGTAGCCGTTGCCGCCGCGTGCGCCATTGCTGTCGTCTGCGGCTCGATTCTGGAACGCTTGCTGGGAACCACCTTGCGCCCGATCTTCGGCGTGGAGAAGTACGCCTCGCTTAATGGCTTGTTGGCGGGATTCTGTCTGGGCTTTGCGATTGTGCCCGTAATTTTTTCGGTTGCCGAAGACGCCATGCGCGCTGTACCCAATTCCTATCGCGAGGCCAGTCTGGCCCTTGGCGGCAGCAAATGGGAGACGGCGTTGCGCGTCGTGGTTCCATCCGCCGCGCCCGGCATCTATGCCGCCGTGATGCTCGGACTGGCGCGCGCCGTGGGCGAAACCATGATCGTCTTGATGGCCTCCGGCAACACGCCAATTCTCGACGCCTCGCCCTTCACGGGCATGCGCACCATGTCGGCGGCCATTGCCATTGAGATGACTGAGAAGCCGCAGTATTCCACCGGCTATCACGTGCTCTTCTTCGTCGGCGCGCTGCTCTTCATGATTACCTTCGTGCTCAATTTGGCCACCTCTCAATTGATGCAGCGCCTCAAGTCAAAATACGGAGCGAACTAAACGAATGGGTGCCACGGTCGAAGATATTCGGCAAAGGAAGGCCCGCCAGGGGCTCTTCTTCATGTCGCTCGCTCTGGGCGCGACGGCGATCGTGCTGATCATGCTTGTCTCGATTCTCGGGCTGATGGTTGTGCGCGGCTCCAAACGCCTCTTCTTTTCGCCGGTCTATTCCTTTGTGCTTGCCGATGGCACCACGGCTACTACGGCAATCGAAGAGAGCGTCGAGATCGACGTGCCCGAGGCCGGGCGGCTCGAGACGACCAGCCCGCTGCAGGCGCATAAGCGCTATCTCAACCTGCAGATTCAGTTGCTTAAGTATTCCTATGCCCCGCTGGGCCCGGATGTTCGCGTCGATGTTTTTAAGGATGAGATAAGAAAGATCAAAGACCCTTTCGCCAACGAAGGCGAAGAGGCTGTGATGATTACCCAGACGGTGCAGGTCAAGCAGCCCAGCATACAGAACGCAAAGGCCGTGCGGCTTGATGCCGCTTCCCGCACATGGCTGGTTCAACTAGAGGACGGTAAAGAGACGACATTTGGTCCCGAGTACCAACTGATCTTCAGCACCAAGGGCTCCGACCCGGTTAATCTGACGACCTTTGTCACGCGCTATCTGCAGAACAACCCCGAAGAGGCCGCACGCCGCGAAAAAGAAATCGCCTCCAACTTAGAACTGCTTAGCAAGAGCGACGCGCTGGTAATTGAGGCCGGGGCGACCGGTTATGTCATTCGTTATGTCGAGAAAAAAGATGAGAAGGGAGTCATTTATCATCAGATCGAGCGCGTGCGCAAACTGCCCCCGATTCTCTCATTCACCATCATCGAAAAATGGAACTGGTTCCAGTTCTTCTGGGCCTTCCCCCGCTCCAGCAACACGGAAGGCGGCGTCTTCCCCTGCATCTTCGGCACGGTATTGATGACGCTGCTGATGACCGTGATCGTAGCGCCCTTCGGCATCGCCACGGCCGTCTATCTGCGCGAATACGCCAAGGATAACTGGTTCACGCGGCTGATCCGCCTCTCGGTCGCCAATCTGGCCGGCGTGCCCTCGATCGTCTTCGGGCTCTTCGGGTTCGGATTTTTTGTGCTCACCGTCGGCGGCGGCATCGACAATATGTTCTTCGATGGCGACAAGGTCTTCGGCACGCCCTGCGTATTATGGGCCTCGCTGACCATGGCGCTGCTTACATTGCCGGTGATGATCGTGGCCACCGAAGAGGCTCTGCGCACCGTCCCGCCGGAACTGCGCGAAGGCGCGATGGCGCTGGGCGCGACGAAATTCTCCACGATTACAACCGTCGTCATTCCGACGGCGATGCCCGGCATACTTACCGGCATCATCCTCGCCGTGGCGCGCGGGGCTGGCGAGGTAGCGCCGCTGCTGCTGACCGGCGTGATCGCGCAGAAAGACCAGTTGCCGCTCGATATTTTCGGGCGCGAGAAATTCATGAATCTTGCATATCACGTTTATGATTTGTCGGTTAAATCACCGCCGAACAAAATCGAAGAGGCGCAGTCTCTGGCCTTCTCTTCGGCGTTGGTCCTGGTGATGGTTATCGTGACGATGAATCTGGCCGCTATATTATTGCGTGCACGGCTAAGCCAAATTCGGGCAGCGTGATGAGGGCGGAATTTTTGCTCAGTGGGTGGCCAGGAGGACCAAATGCATTACCATAGTTTAACGATGGCGGGGAACGACAAAACCATGATCGATCAAACTACCGCAGCACAGACGGCTGCAGTCGGCGCTGCCACACCTGCCCCGCCAAAGGTGCGCATCGAGTGCAGCAATGTCAATTTTTTTTACGGGCAGAAGCAGGCCCTCTCAAACATAAACCTGAGCATCACTGAAAAAGATATCACTGCTTTCATCGGGCCGTCGGGTTGCGGCAAGACCACGTTTCTGCGCATGATGAACAGGATGTGCGACGTCGTTCCGGCTATGCGTTACGAAGGTGAAATTCGCCTCGACGGACAGAACGTGCTCGATCCCAAATTGGATGTGGTCGCGCTGCGCCGCAAGGTCGGCATGGTCTTCCAGAAAGCCAATCCCTTCGCCAAATCAATCTACGAAAATGTCGCCTACGGTGTGCGGCTTTACGAGAACAAACCCAAGGCCGAGCTCGATCAGATCGTCGAAGTGTGCCTGAAGAAAGCGGCTCTCTGGGATGAAGTCAAAGACGAGTTGAAAAAGCCTGGCACCGCGCTCTCCGGCGGACAGCAGCAGCGCCTCTGCATCGCCCGCTCGCTGGCCGTCGCGCCCGACGTGATCCTGATGGACGAGCCCACCTCGGCGCTCGACCCGATCGCCACCGCGAAGATCGAAGATCTGATGATCGAACTGGCTCAAGAATACACCATCGTCATCGTCACGCATAACATGCAGCAGGCCGCGCGCATCTCCGACTTCACGTCTTTCTTTTATCTCGGAAAACTGATCGAATCCGGCGCCACCGAACAGATCTTCACCAGCCCGCGCGAGCGCCAGACAGAAGATTACATCACCGGCCGCTTCGGCTGATTTCGAATTTTCAGACGCTGACTTTTCCCTTCAATCCCAGCCAGTCGCGCCGCGTCTGCAATACCGGCTTAACCTGCGAGCGCAGAAATTCTTTCGTCTGCTCCGCCGCGAGCCCAACGTACTTGCGCGGATCGGCAATTTCGCCCAGCACGCCGTGAACGCTCTTGAATGCGGCATCTTTCTCGATGCGCTCCAGCAGATCGTTCGGCTTGCCGTGCAACTTGACCTGTTTGGCCGCCGCCTGGCTGTGCACGCGGATGCGCTCATGCAACTCCTGCCGGTCGCCGCCACGCTTGACCGCTTCCATCATCAGATTTTCAGAGACCATGAACGGCATCTCTGCCGCGAGATTCGCCGCGATCACCGCCGGATAAACGACCATGTTCTGCGCCACATTCATCCACGTCTCGAGTACCACATCGGTGGTGAGAAACGCTTCGGGCACCGCCAGGCGCTTGTTCGACGAATCGTCGAGCGTCCGTTCAAACCACTGTTCGGCCGCCGTCTGCGCCGGATCCTGCAGCAGCACAATGATGTGCCGCGCCAACCCCGTCATCCGTTCGGCGCGCATCGGATTGCGCTTGTACGCCATCGCCGAACTGCCGACCTGTCCGTCTTCAAAAGGTTCCTCGACCTGCTTAAGATGTGCCAGCAATCGCAGGTCGTTGGCGAATTTATGTGCGCTCTGCGCAACGCCGCTGAGCGCCGAGAGCGCTTTGAAATCGAGCTTGCGCGTATAGGTCTGACCCGAGACCGAGAGCACGCGTTCGAAGCCCATGTTCTCGGCAACGAAATGTTCGAGCTTGTTGACCTTCTTGATATCGCCCTCAAACAGCTCCAGGAAACTGGCCTGCGTTCCGGTCGTTCCCTTCACGCCGAGGAACGGCAGCGTGCGATGCAGCAGTTCGACGTCTTCCAGATCGAGCAGCAGATCTTGAATCCACAGCGTCGCGCGCTTGCCGACCGTGGTCGGCTGAGCGGCCTGAAAATGCGTGTAAGCCAGCGTCGGCAGATCGTGATGCTTCTCAGCAAACGCGGCAAGCGCGTCGATCACGTTAACGATCTTCTTGGCGATGAGTTCCAAGCCGTCGCGAATCTGGATCAGATCAGTGTTGTCGGTGACATAGGCGCTGGTAGCGCCCAGGTGAATGATGCCCTTGGCATCCGGCGCCTGTACGCCGAAGGCGTGGACGTGCGACATGACGTCGTGGCGGATCTCGCGTTCTTTTTCTTCCGCGACTTCAAAATTGATCTCATCCACAAATTTGGAGAGCTGCCTGATCTGCTTCTCCGTGATCGGCAGCCCGAGCATGCGTTCGCCCTCGGCCAGCGCGATCCAGAGCTTGCGCCACGTCGAAAATTTGAACTGCGCGCTGAAGATGTACGACATCTCCGGCGACCCGTAGCGGCCCGTGAGCGGACTCTCGTAGCTCGAATGTTTTTTATCGCGAACCGGTGCCGCGGCACTCTTCTTCACAGCCATGACATTCTCCGAAAGATGAAATACGATCCCCGGCTCTTTACATTTGCCAGAGCCGCCCGTGATCTAATGAATTGAAAGCGCGAAGTCTATCGGCGGAGCCCCGCGCCTTCAACATGTTACAGCCGCGTTACCGGGGGATCGAATTTTCGCGCTACATTTGGTTGGAACTTTGGAGAAGCCAAATGTTTAAGCGACTGATGCGTGCACCGCAATTCCGATTGAGCAGCGCGATTGTGATGATGATCGTGGCCGGTGTGCTGATTGGATTAAACATGCGTCCGGCCGAGGCAAACACAGACTATAAATTCTTGCAGGATGTGATCCGCCAGCAGCACATACTGGCTCGATTTAATGGCTGGCCGCTCTCGAACACGGCGCCGCTCCCCGATACGTCGTCGCTTCCAGCGCGCCTGACGAGGTGAATGCGGCCAGACGACGTAGGCGTCCGGTCCGGGCGCGTGGCAACAAATGTGGGAGTGTGTCTGGCAATTGTCGTCGCCTGCGGTGGCGCATGGGAACTTTTTCTGCGCTGGCGTCTGCCCGTTCGCAAAGCTGAAATATTGCAAGAAGTGTAGACCCGGCGAGGCGGCGGCGGTTAATATCCTTCAGGCACATTGAAGGAGAGAGCCGCATGAGCGAGCGCATCGAAGACCGTCTCAAGAGCATGATCGTCGAACGTCTGATGCTGAAGGCCACACCCAACGACATCGGCGACGAAGACGACCTGATCAAAAAATGGGGCGTCGAATCCGTGCAACTGATGGAGATCGTCATCGGCTTGGAAGAAGTCTTCGGCCTGCAGCTCGGCGACGACGAATTCAGCATCAAAAAATTCCGCACCGTGAAGAACATCGCCGAAGTCGTGCGGACGATGAAGCCCGACGCATAAGAGGTCGCAGTTACCTTGTGCGTGCATTAAAATTATGGTTAGATGTATAGGGTTTTAACTGGAGATGGATATGAACGACATCGAGCTGTCCATGATGGCCGAGGACGATATGGAGCGTCAGCATATCTCCATGGAGCAGGTTCAGGACGCGATGCAACGGGGCCGGGAGCGCCGTGTGACCAGGAATGAAGGCGTGTATGAAGTACGACTTCCGATGGGCGATCGCCATATTGGTGTGCTCTTTCGGCGGGAAAAAGACGGGAAAACTCTTATCGCAAAAGTGTACTGGACGGGTGCAACAGACCGGTTTCCTCAGCCTACGGGAAATTATGAAAGCAAGGCATGATCATTCATATAGATCACTTGGGATTCACAACTTTACGCCTGCGTCGTCAGAAGTCTTCGATTACCGAAGTCATTAGCGATATTTTTGTGGAGCTAAGTGAATCGTTGGATAATCAAACCGTAGTCAGTGCGTTTCATGTGTTCAATAGAATGGATTTGCTCCAACTACCTGTCGCATTGAAGACACTTCGCCAGTCCGGTTTCGATTGCCCCGAAATCACCCAACAAATATGGGACGAGGCTCGTAAAGCGTGTACGCAAGTAGGTGATCTGGTGCTCGAAATTCCTGAGTAACCATGCAACTCGGCTACATACGCTCCCTCGACGGCTCACCCATTTACGCGGCCTATCACGCCTCGGAAGGCGCTTCGGCGAAACTGCCAGTCGTCATCTGCCCGCCGCTTTTTGAAGAGCGAAAAAGCTCTTACGCTGCGCTGCGCAATCTGGCCGCCACGCTGGCCGGGGCGGGTCACCCGGTGATGCGCTTCGACTATCGCGGCAGCGGCGAATCCGGCGGCGTGGCGGCGACACGGCGACTTCAACACTTGGCCGAAGATGTGGCCGTCGCACGCAAGACGCTGGCGCGGCTGAGCGGGAAACGCGACGCGGCGCTGCTCGGTTTGCGCATGGGTGCGACGCTCGTCCTGCAAGAGACCCTACGCGCTGGTGGCGAAGCCGTCGTGGCGCTCGCGCCGATCGTCAAGGGCGCCGCGCAGGTCCGCATGTGGCGCATGCGCTCGAAGATTCGCGCCGAACTGACGACCGCCCAGAGCGGCTCAACGAAGAGTTCTGACAGTCCCAAAGAAAGTCAGATACTCGACTTCGACGGCTTTGACGTCCACCCATTGTTCTTCGACGACATCGCGGCGATTGATCTTGCCAAAGATCTCGGCCGGCTCTCATGCCCGGGATTGGTGATGCAACTCTCTCACCGCTCCGACGCGACGCCCGAGTCGATCGAGCTGCTCAAAACATTGGATTCGCGCGCGCGCCTGCAATGCCTGCGCATGGAATCGTTCTGGGATAAATTGGATGATGTGGAGACCGCCGCAATGAACGCCGCGGTGATTGCGTTTCTGGCGTCGATTTAAACGTTGATGGTTTACTTCAGCCCGCCGTAGGTACGCTTGCGCTGCGCGTAATCATTCAACGCAAAATCGAAATGCGCCGGCGTAAAACGTTTCCACGGCACATCGATGAAGAGCAGCTCGGCGTAAGCGTTCTGCCACGTCAAGAATGCGCCGATTGATTTCTCTCCGCCGAGATGGACCAGCAGATCGACCGCCGGCAGATGCGCGGTGGGAAGATGCTCGCGCAGAAGAGGCTCAGTTAAAGCATTTGCTTGAATTCCCTTTTCGGCCAGCGAACGGACCGCACTGACCAACTCTTCGCGCCCCGTCTGCTTGACGATGTGAATATTGAGAGGGCCCTCGATACCGCCGACAATCACGCCGTGATCGAGAAGTGTTTTGCGGTGGGCTGCGGCGAATGTGTTCAAGCGCTGAATCGTCACCGCGCGCTGTGGAAGAGTACCGCCCGGACAGAGGCTCAGCCACGCCACGCCCGTTTCCAGGCAGCCTTGGATGAGCTCTTCCACCTGCGTGTCGCCGGCCTCGGCCGCGGTCGCGTCAAGCACCACCGCTACATGCGCGGGCGCGCGGACGGCGGAGATCGCTCGCGGCAGCGCCGGCGATGCAGCTTTGCGCAGGGCAACCGATTGAGTCGTAAACTGGCTGAGCATGTCTTATTTTCCCCTCGCTGCGCGCACCAGCGCTTCAAGTTGATCCAGATATGTTTGGAATGATTTTCGCCCAATGCTGCTCATGCGAACCGTCGTGCTACTGCTGCGCCCGGCGCCTTCTTTCAAAAGTTGAATCAGCCCGGCTTCTTCCAGAACGCGCAGATGGGTGAGCAAATTTCCATCGGTCAGCGTCAACGTGTCGCGCAGATCGGAGAACGAGCAGCCGGGCTCAAAGGTGGTCAGCAGCGCCGTCAGAATGGAAAGGCGTGTCCGTTCGTGAATCACCGGATCGAGCTGAACCAGATCGAGGGCGGTGCGCGCCGCGCTGGAAATAGATGCGCTTTTCTCGGCGAAGGATTTGGGCCGCGTGCCTGATTTCATTTGCGGTACCTCGCCAGAACTACGGAACTAAAGATCAAATGCAGTCCGCCAAATCCCAGTCCCATCCAGAGCGGCGTGAGCTCCGGCCGGAGCCAGGCACAGAGTCCGAAGAGCATGAAGCTGACTCCCAGAACGCGCAGAAAAAGCGGCGCGAAAAAGCTGACCGCCCATAGCCCGCATCCATAAAAGAGCAACCACAATCCAGGCAGCAACTCCCAGCGCGTCGTCTGGATAAAAACGATACTTCCGGCCACGCCGGCCATTCCCGGACCCAGCAATGCAGCAAATGCGGTGCGCGCAATTGGCGTCCAGACCGCCTCGCCGCGCGAGCGCGCTTTGAGTGTGGTCAGAAGAATTTGCGAGATTGCCGCGGTGACAAAGACCGCCGCCCAGACCGCCACAAAACGCAACTCGCCTTCGCGCGGATGTGTTCCCACAAAGGAAAACACTCCGCACAATCCGCTGCCGGCCAGAGCCGCTGCGCCGGCGATGAATCCGGAGAGTGCTGAAAAAGTGGAGTAGCGCGTGGAGCGGTCGACGACGGTGCGAATTTCCGAGAGAGCGCGCAACGCTTCGTCATGAGCCAACGGAGTGGGGAGCAGCACGGCTTCCGTCTCCTCCTGCAGGTCAAAGGGTCGAATCGTCTGTCTCATCCGGATTGACTTTGTAGCGCAAAGTTAAGGACAAGTCAATGGGGATTCAGGCCGGAACGTTTTCAATTCCATTTTTGAAGCAACGCAGCCAGCAGTCGCACGCCATACCCCGTCGCGCCTGCCGAGATCGGCGGCTTATCCTTGTCAGAGTCTGCCGTGCCGGCGATGTCGATGTGCGCCCAGGGAATCTTCGCGTCGACAAAGTTGCTCAAAAACGCAGCGCCCTGAATCGGATGCGCATCGCGGACGGGCGCGCTGTTCCACAGGTCGGCGTGCTTCGCCTTCATCATCTCCTTATAGTCGCTGTGCATCGGCAACCGCCAGATTTTCTCTCCGCTCGCCGCCGATGCCGCTTCGAGTTTCTCGCGCAATGCCGCATCTTCGCACCAGTATCCGGCGTAGCTATGGCCGAGCGCCACCACGACGCCGCCGGTGAGCGTCGCCAGATCGATGATCGCATCGGGCTTGTGATGTTTGCAGGCGTAGATCAATCCGTCGGCGAGAACCAGGCGCCCTTCGGCATCGGTGTTGGTGATCTCGACGGAGACGCCATTGGGATAACGCAGAATGTCGTCGACACGGTAAGCGTTAGCCGAAATCGAATTCTCTGCCGTCGGCAGAATCGCAATCACGCGGCAAGCCGGCTTGATGCGAGCGACCGCATGCATCGCGCCGAGCACCGCCATGCCGCCGCACTTGTCGTACTTCATGCCGCGCATGCCTTCGCGCGGCTTGATCGAAAGGCCGCCGGTGTCATAGCAGATCGTCTTTCCAACAAGCACAACAGTGCCCGTTGACTTGCCGCGCGGAGTGTACTCAAGCTCGATCAGGCACGGCGGAATTTCGGAGGCCTTGCCGACGTTCTCTAGCCCAACCAGTTTATTCTGTATCAGCGCGCGGCCTTCAATGACTTTGATTTTCAAACCGCCGTCGCGCGCAAGCGCCTTCGCCTGCGCCGCGATGTATGCCGGCGTGGCCACGTTCGGCGGAGTGGCTCCGAGCCGCCGCGCAAAATTGACCGAGTCGGCGAGAGCAAGACCCTTCTGCAACGAACCTGCGGCATCCTTGCTGCTGGCAAAAGATAGCCAAAGTGTTTTGGCCTTCTTCTTACTGTCATCGCTGTGGTCGGCGCGCTTGAAATCGCGGAACGAGTAGTTGCTCAGTCCCGCTCCCACGCCAAGCGCCTCTGCAAATTCGAGATGCGGCATTACGTCCTGCGCCCCGAGGGTCGCCGTCGCGGCGTTGATGCGGTGCAATCCTTTGATCAATCCGGCCGCTGCCTCGCCGACCTTGTCTATATTTAATTTCTTCGCATCGCCAAGCCCCAGCAGCGCGACGCGCTCACCGCGTTCGCCGGGCAGTGCGAAAAACTCCCCGCACTTGCCGCTGAATTCGCCACTGCTCAACAACGTGGCCAGCGTTTCAGCGCTGCGCCCTGCAAGTTTCGTATTCGAAGCATCAAGCTTGCTCTGCTCCTTAAGAATAAGCAGCACCGTGACATCCGGCTTGGCGGAAGGTTTTCGAGCGGCTTCGATGAGTTCGTACATGGTTTTAGAGACGCATAGATGGCGTCATTCAGTCCTCAAAAACGTCGGTGACTGCCGTGGAAAAACCCTTCAGCAGAACGGATGATGCACGCGAGCCGGCTTCGAATATGCCATGTTCAACATACATTTTGCCACTGAGTTGCAGCACTGTAATTTTCGCGTCTCGAAGATCGACTATCCAGTATTCGGCGATGCCCGCCTTTGCGTACTCAGCACGTTTTGTTTTCAGGTCGCGCTGTCGCCCAAGTTTGCTGACAACCTCAACAACCAGGTCGGCGCCTTCCCAATATTCGCCCTGCACCGCGACACGCAAGCGTGCGAGGAAAGCAATGTCCGGTTCGCGGTAGGTTCCCGGCCACAAATGCACCGGCATCGGCGCAAAGAGCACTTTTCCCAAATGGCGCTTGGAGACGAACGCATCCAGTGCCTTATATAAATTTGCAACGATAGATTGATGTTGAGACGTGGGCACCGGCAGTACTTCAATAAATCCATCGGAGAGCTCAACCCGTTTTTTCGACTCGCTCAATTCAAGATAAGCTTCCTCTGACCAGGCGCCCTGCGCGGGGAAGAACGACGCGAGTTCCCAGACGGGAACATTCCGTTTGGGACGGCCTTTCGTATAGAGCGAGGGTTGGCGTTCGCTTGCTGCACGCATGACTTATTCTCCACGCAGCATTGTAGTTGATGGATGGGGCACCCGCAATAAGCGGGCGCCCCGTTTTAGTCGGTTCACATCTTGATCTGATAAAACGCCTTGCGTCCCAGGTACTCGGCTGCGTCGCCCAGCTCTTCTTCGATGCGCAGAAGCTGGTTGTACTTGGCGATGCGGTCGGTGCGGCTGGCCGAACCGGTCTTGATCTGTCCTGCGTTGGTGGCGACGGCGATGTCGGCGATCGTGGTATCTTCGGTCTCGCCCGAGCGGTGGCTGATCACGGCGGTGTAGCGCGCGCGGCGGGCCATCTCGATCGCGTCGAACGTCTCGGTCAGCGAGCCGATCTGGTTGACCTTCACCAGGATCGAGTTGGCGATGCCCTTCTCGATGCCTTCAGCCAGGCGCTTGGTGTTGGTCACGAACAAGTCGTCGCCAACGAGCTGCACTTTCGCGCCCAGCGTCTTGGTCAGCTTGCCCCACGTCTCCCAATCGTCTTCGCTGCACGCGTCCTCGATGCTGATAATCGGATACTTGGAGCACCAGCCCGCGAGCATCTCGACGACATCATCGCCGCTCTTCACCGGGTTCTTCTTCTCACCGTCCATCGTGTACTTCTTCTTCTTGCTGTCGTAATACTCGGTGGCCGCGCAATCCAGCCCCAGGCAGATGTCCTTGCCTGGCTGGTATCCGGCCTTCTCGATCGCTTCCATGATCACGGTAATGGCTTCTTCGTTCGATTTCAGGTCGGGCGCAAAACCGCCTTCGTCGCCGACGGCGGTGTTCAGATTTTTATCGTGCAACACTTTCTTCAGATTGTGGAAGACTTCGACGCCCATGCGCAGGCCTTCAGAAAAGCTCGCCGCACCGACTGGCAGCACCATGAACTCCTGCATGTCGACGTTGTTGTCCGCGTGCTGGCCGCCATTGATGATGTTCATCATCGGTACCGGCAACACGTGCGCGTTGCTGCCGCCCAAGTAGCGATAAAGCTCCAGGCCGGCGTCATTGGCTGCGGCTTTGGCAACGGCCATCGAGATGGCCAGGATCGCATTGGCGCCGAGCTTTCCTTTATTCTCAGTGCCGTCGAGCGCCAGCAGGCTGCGGTCGATCTCGCGCTGGTTGCTGGCTTCCAGACCGGTGATCTCGGGTCCGAGAATCTCGTTGATGTTGCGCACGGCGCGGGTGACGCCCTTGCCGAGGAAGCGCTTGGCATCGCCATCGCGCAGTTCGACTGCTTCGTGTTTTCCGGTCGACGCGCCGGACGGAACGGCCGCGCGGCCGCGTGCGCCGCTGGTCAAAAGTACATCGACTTCAACCGTGGGATTGCCGCGCGAATCGAGAATCTGGCGTCCGTGAACCTGAGCAATTTCGGACATTTTGAACGTAGCCTCCGTAGAAGAAATGTTTGAAAGAAGCGCGCATGTTAAGCCTCAAGCGGTCAAACGTAAAACATAAAACGCACGGCGAAATGCAATGCCTTTGCGCGTGCCTTTTATGGACCGCGGGCCTCCCCCGCCCGCCCTCTAACGCCAGCAGTTCCACCGTCCGGATGCTCCGATCACGAAGTGTCGAGCCCCTGTGCGCTGAAATCACTGCGCCCCCGCGCGCTCCTTATCCGAATCAACTTGAACACCTGCAGCTTGAGCGAGCCCATTTCGTATCGCCAGCACCGGGCATTTGCTGTTGCGGATGACTTCCTCGGCGACTGAACCGACGAGCAGCCGCTTGAGGCCGCTTCGGCCGTGGGACGCGATCACGATGCAGCCCGCTTTAATTTCCGCGGCGAACGAGAGAATCAAATTCGCCGGCATGCCGTGCAACAGATGCGGTGCGACGTCGAGCTCCTCTGTCTTGCGCAACTGTGCTGCAAATTCCTGTAGTTTCTGTTCCATTTGACGATGCTCCCTGACCAGCCATTCGACTTTCGGACTGGCGTCGTTGGAGATCTGAAGTTTGTCTTCAAGCACTAGCAGTACATGAAGCTTTGCGCCTTGCTGCTTTGCCAGAGCGGCCGCAAAGGGCAGCGACTCCAGAGATTCGTTCGAAAGATCCGTGGGCATCAGTATCGGAGCAGACTCGGAAGCGTTCGCCAGGCCATGGGCCTTTACGCACAGCACCGGACAAGGGCTGTGCCGCAACACATCCTCCGTCACCGATCCGAAGAGCACTCGCGAGAGGCCGCTGCGGCCGTGCGAGGACATCACGATGCAATCGGCGTTCACTTCGCGCGCCGTTTCAACGATCACTTCGGACGGATCGCCCTCTTTGAAGTAAGGCACAATCTCGACGTGGTCGCGCTCCTTCAGTTCCCTGACGAGGCTCTCTTTCACTTGGTGCTCACGCTTTTTCCGCTCTTCTGAGGTCCATTCCAGTTGAGGCAGCGAGATCATGCGGTCGGTCGGATAAATAACGTCGAGGTCTTCGACGTACAATAGATGCAGCTTCGCTTGGTGATGCTGCGCCATTGCAACAGCAAAGGGCAACGCAGCCTGGCCATTCTCCGACAAGTCGGTGGTGACAAGAATATTCTTAAACGTGTGCATGATCGTTGCCTCCTTAATTCTTCAAGGGTTTAAGCGAACCGGTTAAAGCGTCCTGTCTCGAAATCATGCCACGTTCCGCGAGCAATCGATTTACTTCGTCCACGATTTCGGCCGGGTCGCCAGTTTTCACAACAAAGGCGTCGGCAGCCCAGGTCATAAAGTTGGACTTGAACGCCGGGTAAGCGCTGTAGAAGAGCACCACAATATCCTTGTGATGAACCAGAAGTTTCCCGAGCGCCTCAATGCCGTCCATCCCCGGCATCTGTATGTCGAGCACGATAACATCGGGCTTCGCGGCCTCCATGCATTTCAAGGCCTCAACCCCACTGTCGGCCGTGACAACCTGATATCCGGCGTCGATAAAACTGTCTCTGTAAAGGGCGCGCTGGTCCGCCTCGTCTTCAACCAATAGCACTCGTAACATGTGCGGTCTCCTTTGTCTCAAGAGCGTTGTTTGATAGCTGGCGTATTCTGATGTGGGCGGTTGTGCCGGCGCCAGGCTGGCTTTCGAGCCAGACTTCTCCACCGTGGGCTTCGACGATCTTTTTGACGATCACCAGTCCCAGGCCCATGCCGCTGTACGGCCGTGAGGTCGAGCCATCGGCCTGCGAAAAGCGCTGAAAGAGTAGTGCCAGTTGA
>Ga0105047_10007918_pt1 | contig 17825 bp, 19 predicted proteins | sample MAT04_FD_78384 | JGI IMG/M metagenome (GOLD analysis project Ga0105047, IMG submission 78384) | Freshwater microbial communities from Lake Fryxell liftoff mats and glacier meltwater in Antarctica - MAT-04 (megahit assembly) | ecosystem: Environmental > Aquatic > Freshwater > Ice > Liftoff...
GCCCGCCAGTGGCTCGCGCAAATCGGGCCGGACGCCCCCGCCGATGTGCTCCGGCCGGCGCGCGTGCAACTCGCCCGGATGCACATGAAGGAAGGTGCCTGGCCGGAAGCCGCAAAGCTCTGGGAACAGGTGCTCGCCTCGCCCCCGCTGCCTCCGGATCTCCTGGGGCTCACCACTTACCAGCTTGCCGTCTGTCGGCAAAAGACCGGGCAGCCGGAAGCAGCCGTCAAGCTCCTCGAAGAAGTCGTCAAGATCGAAGGGCCCGAGAAGTTCGCCGCCATCGTGAAGCTGACGGACCTCGCTCTCGAAGGCCGTGATCCCGCGGCGCGATCCGCCTCGGCGTCCCGGCTGGCGACGGCGATCACGAGCCTGCCGACGGGCGAGTTTGCCAGTCCTTACCTGCCTGTGAATGAACTCTGGGCGACGGTCGAGAAGGCCGCGAAGGATCTTCCGGCGGAGGGTTCGTTCGAGCCGGCGCTGCGACTCGCCGAGTCGTTCGGCAAAGTCTCCACGTCCGGCCGTGACCGCGAAGTGAAGGCCGACGTCCTCGCCGCCTGGGGCGAATCGCTACGGAAGCAGAACAACGCCTTCGCTCCCACCTTCAAGGCCGCCGCGGAGGAGTACACCGCCCTCGCGAAGGTCGCTGACGCTCCGAACTCGTTGAAGGCCGAGCGGCTTTACCGGGCCTCGCGATACTTCCTCGACGCGGGCGATCGCAACGCCCAAAGAGATTCGCTCGCCAAGCTCGTCCAGCTTCCAGAGGTTCCCGAAGGCATCCTCGGCAAGGCCTGGCTCGATTACTCGGAAGTTCTCCTCGCCAGTCAGGAGCCGAAACTCGCCGTCGGTGCGATCAATCAGGCGATGGCCAACCGCACCGGCGGCATGGCCGCGCGATACAAGCTGGCACGCCTCCTGCTCGATTCCGGCGACCCAGCCCGCCAGACGCTGGGATCGGATCTGCTTCGACAGATCAGCGGTGCGGAAGTGGTCGACCCAAGCGAAGCCGAGTACCGCGAACGAGCCCTCGTGGAACTTGGCCAGGACGCGCTCAAGGCTGGTCGTTTCGCCGAGGCCGAGTCCACCTTCCGCAAGCAACTGGCAATCCACCCGGGCGGTTCCGAAGCGAACCTTGCACGCTTCCTCCTCGGCGTCTGCCTGCTGCAACAGTCCGCCCGGCAACCCGGCGTTGCGGAAAAGCCAGACGATCCCAAGATGCGCAAGGAAGCCCTCGATCTCTTCCGCGCCCTCGTCGTCGACATCGACACACAGCGAACGAAAGCAGGCACGCTCGCCGATCGCGACTTCTGGCTGCGAACGCAGGCCTCGCTGCGAGTGCTTCAGGCACTCCAGCAGATGGAACGCCTCGGCGAGGTGATCGCCACGGCCGCGGTGGTTCGCCGCGATTGCGAAGGGAAAGTGGAGGAGTTGATCGCTCTGAGCATGATGTATCACGCTCAAAAGCAGGCGAATCATCCGGAACTGGCGATGCGAGTTCTCGACGAGATGCGAGACGTGTACCGTGCTCTGGCACCCCTCGCGTTCCACGGCGGCGGCGAATACAGCAGGGAATACTGGGACCGCGTCTGGTTCAACCCGCCGCCCGCGGAGGGAACACCGACGGCGAACTCGCCAACCTCGTCCGCGCCGGTCGCTCCTCAGGATCCGGCGCCCGTGTCGCCCATGCGGCCGCTGATCCCGATCGGCGGCACCGCTCCGATGGAAGAGCCGCGGCCACTGATTCCGATTCCGACGGCCCCCATCGCACCCACGCTCCCCGAGCCGGCCGGAATCCCGCGGCTACCTTGAGCGAAGTTACAAAGGACAGAAGACAGGGCTTCATGCGAAGCGGCGCTGGCGAAGGATCAGGTAATCCAGTAGCGCCTTGTCGAAGCCCACGCTGGTGTCCATCGGTACGTAGTCGATGTTCGCGCCGCTGCATTCCTTTCGATACAGTTCCTGGAACTCGCTGAGCCCCGCGAGGTAGTCGTCGCGAATCCCGCGGGCATCCACTTCGAGCCTCTCGGTCGATTCCATGTCCTCGAATTCCACCAGCCCCGTGAATGGGAACTTCACCTCGGCCTCGTCCAGGATGTGGAACAAAATCACCTCGTGCCCCGAATACCGCAGACGATAAAGGCTCCGCAGGACAGGCTCGGGATCGGTGAGCAGATCGCTAAAGAGCATCACCAGGCTCTTGCCGCGGATCATCGACGCAAGCTGGAACAGGCTGTCCGCGACATTCGTCTCGCCCGTCGGCTTCAGGTTCGCGAGCACGGAGAGGATCGTGCCAAGCTGCGTCCGCTTGCTCTTGGGCGGGATCACGGTACGAAGCTTCGTGTCGAACGTGACGAGCCCAACGGGATCCTGCTGGTAGATCATCAGATACCCAAGGGCGGCCGCGAGGCAGACGGCGTAGTCGAACTTCGTGAGTTCCTGTCGAAAGGTGTACCCCATGGAACTGGAGAGATCCATGACGAGGTAGCCCGTCATGTTCGTCTCGGCCCGGAACTTCTTGACGAAGTATTTCCCCGTCTTGGCGTAGACGTGCCAGTCCAGGGTCTTGAGATCGTCGCCGGGGTTATACTTGCGGTGCTCGGAGAACTCGACGGAGAAGCCCTGGAACGGGCTGGAGTGCAGGCCGCTGAGGAATCCCTCGACGATGAACTTCGCCCGCAGGTCGAGCCGGGCCACCTGGCGGATGACTTCGGGGCGAAGGTATTGCTCGGGAGTCATGGGAATCGCAATCTCGTTAGAGCAGCCTTAATCTTCCTGGATCAACAGAGAACCGTCGGCCGCGAACCAGCCCTGGCCGTCGATCTGGTAGACGCCTGCGGTCTGGCTGGCGAGGTATTGGCACGTCGCCACCAGGATCTTCTCCAACGTCACTTCATCCGTCGCGGCCTGCGGCTTGCGGAGCGTCAGCAGTTGTTGCGTCTGGATCACGTGCGCCATGAGCGCGATATTGTTCGGGCTGTGGTTCATCGTCTCGAGTTCGGCGGCGTAGGCGTTCAGATCGTCGCGTAGTTCGTCCTCTTTCGCAAGGTAGCGATCGAGGGCGATCAGCGCCTCGCGGCCCGGAAGCCGGAGTTCGCCAGAGGTCCAGCCGAGGTCGTCGCCCTTGAAGTGCGGCTCCACTCGCAGCCCGGCCGCGAGCAGGTGAGCGGTCAGGTCCGCGGGTGCGGGTTCCACAGCAGAGATTCCAAAGACGCGATACCACACTCGTGAGGTCTCCTTCCAGCGTGCTCGATCCTATGGCTTCACTCCGAGGCGATACAGCGCTCCGTTGGGCCGGTCCTCGACCTTCGTGAAGCTTACACCAAGTGACTCCAGTTCAAGCTTGGGCCAGGCCTCCGAGCCGAAGTAGAACAGCGGTCGGCCGGCCTTAACTTCGTCCGCGACTGCTTCAAAGTTCATCAAGGGCACGGGCGAGACCCGGTTCAACGCTTGCAAGCCCCGGTGAGCGGTGTCGGTGTTGGTGTGCTTCATTTCCCGGGCGAGATCACAGGCGAAGGCGATCCTGGCGGAGTGATCGCCGTGGTAATGCCAGGCCCTCATGAAGAGGGAGGGACTCTCGATGAGCACGGTTCCGGTCGCGGCATGCCGGTCGAGGGCGTCATTGAGTTCACGCACTTCCGTCGCCACGTATCGGAAGCCGTGGGGCGTTCCCGACCACTGCCCGGCGGCACCGGTGAACGCGAAGCCAAGGGCCGCGATCCAGCACCCCCAGCGAGCCTGACCGCAGGCACGGCTGATGGCGAACGCGAGCACGGCGGCCAGGCCGATCACCGCGGGCAGGGTGTACCGGTAATAGTACGCACCGATGACCTTGGCCCCGAGGGCCACGCCGATAGCCGGGCTCACCGCGAGCACGGCCAGGGCCATCGCCTCCCATAAGGGGTAGCCCTTCTCTGTCTCGTCCCTGGAGGATTCCGGGCGCTGGGCTCGACCTCGCCCGGCGACGATGCCGACGGTCAACGCGAGCACCATCGGCAGCATCAAGGTCTTTGATGTCATGCCGAAGAAGGCGTCCTCGATGGCGGAGTTGGTGAGCTTGACCTTGGCCCAGAACCCCGGGGCATACTCCGCGGAGCCATGGCCCCAGAGCGGATGCAGCAAGGCCAGCGTGACGACCGAGAGGGCAAACCCCAGGGCGATGCCGAGATCGAGCTTTCGCCGCGAGATCGTGCGCACGAGTTCGCCGACTCCGAGAGCCAGGATCGGCACGACGAAAAAGTAATGAGTCGCCATGCCCATCACGAGTGACGCGGCGAACAGCGTCTTCCACGCTCCCCTGCGAGATGGGCTTGCGGTGTCGGGTTCATCCGCCGCGGTGGCCCGCTGCCAGGAAAGTAAGGCGAGCGCGGTGAAACCGATGGCGAGTCCGTAAGGACGGGCTTCGAGGAAGAAGCTCCAGATTGGCTGGGTGGGGCCGATGGCAGCCATCGCGAGGAAGGCTTCCGATGGGCCGCGCCGTCGACGGACGAAGAGGTAAAGACAGACCGAAGCCAGAAGTGCACCGGCGATCGCGGGCAAGCGGAGAGACCATTCACTCTCGCCGAAGATGGCCACCGAGGCCGCGGTGAGGAGATACGAGAGGGGCGGGTTGTTGTCGGCCCCGTTCGCCAGCCAGTGCCAGAGTTGGGTGGGTGACTCGAATCGCGAAAGGTGGAGTGTGAAGATCTCGTCGAACCAGTAAAGCCGCACCGCCGCCATGCGTGAGATCGCAGCGGCAAAGGTGGTGAGGTAAGCCGTCACCGCGAGGATCTCGAAGACAATCGCTCTCACGGGTCCGCCTTACTTATTCCAGGCCTTGACGGTCGTCCGCGGGGAGCCGCGAGTAACCGATCATGTAGGCCGCTTCCAGGGTCGTTCCACGGCCCGATAGCTCGCGAACGTCAGTGGGCGATTCGGCGGTGGCGCGTCTTCATCGTGCTCGGCTTCCAGGGGCGACCAGATCGCTCCGTGCATCCCTGCATGGTCGAATCTTCCCGGAGGGAGAGCATCGATGACCACAGCATGGACACCGCCCTGCACCATACTGGCGACCTTTCCGGCGAGGTCTCCCGCGTGCGATTCACGATCCTTGTTACTGGGAGAAACGACCTCGATAATCGCCACAACCTGGCGTCGGCTCGAGTGCCGTACTGTTAACGCCCGACCGAGTGTGAGGGGTTTTTCGACCACCGTTCGGCGATCGGATCGCGGTTCGGCCAAGGCGACCGGCGAGCTTCCATTCCGAGAGGACATGGCCTCGGCCGTGGAGAGCGCCCGCACATTTGGGATGTACAGTTTGGCTCGCTGCTCCGCGAATGCACTGTAGCCCGGCGGCAACAACCCCGCGTTCAAGGCCTCCTTGAGGTGGATCAACCATGTGGCGTGAAAGTCGTGAAACAGCCACGACTCGGCTCTTTCCCAATGGTGAAGCGGCATAGCGGTCTCCCCCTCACTTCTTCCTGGCCGCGTACTTGGCTGGTTCGGGGTCGCCGATGACGCGAAGCAGTTCGGCCACGATATCGTCGCTCGTCTTGCCTTCGGCCTGGGCCTGGAAGTTCGCACTCACGCGATGTCGCAACACGGGGATGGCGGCCTTGCGGATGTCATCCAGGGCCACGCTCGGCCGTCCGTTCATCGCGGCAAAGGCCTGCCCGGCCCGCACGAGAAACTGCCCGGCTCGAGGCCCGGCGCCCCAGTCGACACAGCGTTTCACCACCTCGGGAGCACTTGCTTCCTTCGGCCGGGTGGCGCGCACGAGCTTCACGATAAAGTCGATCGCGAAGCCGGGAACCTCGACCTTGCGCACAAGCTTCTGCCAGGCCACGATGCGTTCGCTGCTGAGCACCTTCGCCAGTTCCGCCCTCTCTTCGCGAGCCGTGAGCGAGATGATCTGCTTCTCCTCATCGTGGCTGGGGTAATCGACCTTGATGTTGAACATGAAGCGGTCCAGTTGGGCCTCGGGCAGCGGATACGTGCCTTCTTGCTCGATGGGGTTCTGCGTCGCGATGACGAAGAAAGGGTCGGGCAGCTTCATCGTCTCCTGGCCCGCGGTCACCTGGCGTTCCTGCATCGCTTCGAGCAGGGCGGCCTGGGTTTTCGGCGGCGTGCGGTTGATCTCGTCCGCGAGGACAATGTTGGCGAAGATCGGGCCGCGGACGAAGCGGAACTCGCGCTTGCCTTCGGGTGTCTCATCGAGCACGGTGGTGCCGGTGATGTCCGAGGGCATGAGGTCCGGGGTGAACTGGATGCGTTTGAAGCTGGCATTCAGGATCTGGGCGATGCTGGAGACCATGAGCGTCTTGGCGAGGCCCGGCACGCCGACGAGCAGGCAGTGGCCCCGGGTGAAGATGGCGGCGAAGACTTGCTCGATCACTTCGCTTTGGCCGACGACGACCTTGCGAAGCTGTTCGAGCATCTGCTCGCGGTCGGTGGCGAACTGCGTGAGATATTCCGTGAAGCGGTCGGCAGACACCGGCGGCTCCTTTCCATGGGGGAGTGCGGATCACCTGGGCATTGTACGACTGGCTTCCATAGTAGGTCACTCGCTACCCGAGTGATCGCGAAAGGCGATGAGGAATTGAGATGTTCGGTTCGATCGAACTGGCCTTTCGTCTCATTAGATCGCCACTCGTGGAGAGTGTGGCCTACTATAAGTGTATCTTACTCCACTGAGCGTACCGATGGCCTCGAGCAAAGCGGCGACGGTCGAGGAGTATCTCGCGGAATTCCCCGTCGATCGACGCGAAGTGATCGCGGCGGTCCGCAAGGTGGTCCTCAAGAATCTGCCAAAAGGTTATCGCGAAGGCATGAACTTCGGCATGATCGCCTACGAGATCCCGCTGGAACGGTACCCGGTCACGTACAACAAACAACCGCTGATGTACGCGGCCCTGGCGGCTCAGAAGAATTACTATGCCGTCTATCTCATGTCGATCTACGGCACCCCCGAACGAGAGCGCAAGTTCCGCGAGGCCTACACCGCGACTGGCAAGAAGCTCGACTGCGGCAAGGCCTGCGTCCGCTTCAAGACGCTTGAGAATCTGCCGCTGGATGTCATCGGTCAGGAGATCGCCTCGGTGAGCGTCGAGAGTTACATAACGTTCTACGAGAAGATCAAACCCGCGAAGCCGAGCAAGTCGGCGAAACCCATGAAGGCCGTGAAGAAGAAGGCGTGATGCGTTCCCCGCAGATCGTGATTCGCGAAGCGGATGGCTGGGTCGCCCGGCAGTTGCACGAGGCGGCGACCGAGCATCGCTGGCTTATTCGCGAACCGAAGAGCACCACCGAAGCCCTTTCCCTGGCTCGCGAAGCCCGGCCGACGCTGCTTGTGGTGCAGGTGGAACCCGCCGGAGAGGAGCCCGCCGCCTTCGCACTGATCGCGGAAGTGGCTCGCTGCAACCCGGCGGTGCCCACGATCGCGGTGAGTGACACGAAGCTTCCCGATGCGGAGCGGATCGCCTGGACGGCGGCGATCTTTGACCTGGGTGCGGCGTTCGCACTCTTCCCGCCGCTCTCGAAATCGATCCTCGAGGATGCCGCCACCGGCCTGCTGCTGGCGGCGATTCGTCGAGCCCAGACGGGAGGCACGGCGTCATGAAGCTTCCTCGCGAATTCCCGGACGTGAAAGCCTCGACCTGCACAGCTTGTGGGGACTGCTTGCGAATCTGCCCCACGCAGTGTCTGGAATTGATCCGTCGCATCGCCTGGCTGCCTCGCCCGATGGACTGCGTCTCGTGTGCGGCCTGCGTGTGGGTCTGCCCCGTCGACGCGATCACCATGACCGATCTCGGGCCTTCGACAACCGCCATGGTGCCCCCGGTGAACTCTGCGTGGCCCTGAGAGGAGGACAGCGTCGATCGCCAACCGTATCAAAGAGATGTTGGTGAACCTCTCCTCACGATTCGGCCTCCGGACTCTCGCCAAGGATCGACTCCATGACCGCAGGGCTTCGCATTCTCACCGAGCCGGAGATTTACCTCGTCGGCAAGCAGACGCTGCAAGACAGCGAACTTGATCGCTTCCTGGGCGATCATGGCGTGTCGTGGGAGTCGGATAGCGAAGTCGCCGCGGAAGTGGTGACGGAGACCGCCGGCCGGGTGTGCTACATGAGTTTCGCGAAGCCCCGGCCGGGCGGGAATGCGGTTTATCTCAACCATATCAAGGAAGTCGGCCACGGATCGGTGCTCGAACATGCGGTGTGGAACTTCCTGATCACTGGCGTCTCGCGATCGCTGACGCACGAACTCGTCCGCCATCGGGCCGGCATGGGCTACTCGCAACTGAGCCAGCGATACGTGGATGAATCGGTGGCGGAATACGTGGAGCCGGACATCATCGCTGGCGATCCGGAGCTTCACGCGGTGTGGCTGGACGCGGTGAATCACGTTCACTCGGCGTACGTGACGCTGGCGGAGATGCTCAACGCCAAGCTTGCGGACCCGGCGGCGGCCACGGCGGCGATGGTGCCGCCGGACGCGGATCGGACCACGCGACGCAAGGCCGCCCGGCAGGCGGCGAGGAGCGTCCTGCCGAACGCCACGGAGACGAAGATCTTCGTGACCGCGAACGCCCGTGCCCTGCGTCACTTCCTCGAAATGCGAGGCAGCGCTCACGCCGAGCCCGAGATTCGCAAGCTCGCGAACAAGATGCTTGACCTGCTCCAGAAGGAAAGCCCGAACCTTTTCGGAGATTATCAGCGAGTTCCCCTGCCCGATGGCACCTTCGACTTGCAGACGGCTTTTCGCAAAGTGTGACCAGAGCCTTTGCACTCGTCGCGGCTGAACGTTTGATCTCGATCTCACGGAGTTCTTTGAACCGCCCTTTTTCTCATGGCAACCTTGCCTCTGGGCCGTTAGAATTCCATTATCAACGTTGGTATCGCGGGCCTTGCCTTCCCCGCGCGAATCGCCCTGGCTCCCGTCGATCGCTGCCCCCCTGGTCCGTTCAGGCTCGACGTTTACTCCGTGTGCTTTGCCTCGCTGTGCGAGGTTCCCCTCGTTTCGTGAAAGCCAATGACGATGACATCCAGCCCCCAGGCCACTTCGCAGGGCGTGCTCGAAATCACGAACAAGGGCTTCGGGTTTCTCCGCAGCCCTGCTCGACACTTCGAGCCGAAAGCCGACGACCCTTATGTGCCCGGCCCACTCATCCAGAAGTTCAAGCTGGCGGAAGGCGTGCTCATCGCCGGTTCGCTGGAACCCGCCCGGCGTGGTGCGAACGGCCCAAGGCTCGCCCGGATCGATCTCATTGAAGGGGCCGACCCTCAACTCTACCACCGCCGGGCGTGGGACGAACTCACACCGGTCGACCCCACACAATGGCTGCGCCTGGAAACGGGCCCCGAGCCGCTGACGACTCGCGTGATGGACCTCTTCACGCCGATCGGCAAAGGGCAGCGGGGCCTGATCGTCGCGCCGCCGCGGACGGGCAAAACCGTCCTGCTCCAGCACATCGCGAACGCCGTCACGAAGAATCACCCGGACATGCACCTGATGGTGCTGCTCGTGGACGAACGACCCGAGGAAGTGACCGACATCCGCCGCAATGTCCAGGGCGAGGTGATCGCGTCGAGTTCCGATCGCGACACGGCCAACCACGTCCGCGTCGCGGAACTGGTCATGGAACGAGCCAAGCGCCTCACCGAGCAAGGGCGGGACGTGCTTGTGCTGCTCGACAGCCTGACCCGGCTGGCCCGAGCCTACAACAAGCACAACAACAGCGGTCGAACCATGTCCGGCGGTGTCGATAGCCGGGCGCTCGAAGTGCCCAAGCGGCTCTTCGGCCAGGCCCGTGCCTTCGAGGAGGGCGGCACGCTCACCATCCTCGGCACCGCCCTGATCGAAACCGGATCCCGCATGGACGAAGTGATCTTCCAGGAATTCAAAGGCACCGGAAACATGGAACTCGTGCTTGATCGGCAACTCGCCGAGCGGCGCGTCTACCCCGCCATCAACCTCGGTGCCTCGGGAACCCGCAAGGAAGAGCGATTGCTACCCCCCGAGATGTTGGAGCAGATCACCCTGCTCCGCCGCAGCATGATTCAACTCCGCGACCCCAGCGCCGCGATGGAAACGCTGGTGAAGCAACTCGCGAAGACCGATTCGAACGAGGAGTTCCTGCACACCGTGGCGAAGTTCGTGAAGTGAGCACGACCTGTTACAAGCGTTGAGACGGTCGAGTCGAGCTTTGCGACGTGACGTCTACCGACTCACCCAAGGGTTGCAGCGATTTGAGTTTGACCGAGCCGAAGGGCGCAAAAAACAAGCCGGTCGACTGCCTCTCCCAACAGTCGACCGGCCGGTTTGTGTTGCATCCGAGTCACCGGTCGACTGCCTCTCCCAACAGTCGAACGATTTCCTGGTTGCGACTGATAAGAGAAACACTTCCCGTGCCAAACCCTAGTAAGAATCGCAAGTCACGGTAGTGAGTTGGGAAGCGTCAAAATGTCTCGCCAGCGAACCGACAGCGATTGCTCAATCGCGATGCAATCCCCTGGCGAGGCGATGCGAAAAGTGGCAGTTACCGCTCGCATCAGGAAGCCTCGGACAAGGTCAACGCTTTCCGGGGGCCTCGCGCTTCCCAAGAAAATCACTTCCCCGGCGTGCCCAGGCGACTGATCGACTCGGCAGGGTACTAAAAAGCCGTGCTTCGCTTCCAGGTGTTAGCCGCAAGCTGCCATGCAGGGCAACTCAGCAGAAAGCACGTTTGCCAGAGTCCGTTGTCGCTCGGGCCCGCTTCGCCTTCGCCAGCCTTCGCCACATTTGAAATGGGGTTCGACTTGATCCCCGGCAGGGCAGACGATATAAAATCTGCAACTGGGGATTGGTGTAACGGTAGCACGACTGACTCTGACTCAGTTAGTCTAGGTTCAAATCCTAGATCCCCAATTTCGATGCAGTTCGATGCAGTTCGATGCGAGCCGGTGCTGAGAAGTGCCGGCTCCTAGCTTTTCTGGGGTTTCCTCACTTCGACCTGACGTACCGCCGACAATGCCGAAAGTGTACTCTCGCGCAGATTGATGCGGGCCGCTGCCCCCTGTCACTGCACCCGGCACTGCGCTTTTCGACCGGATGAACCTCACACGTTGTACGAGTTGCTCGTGGTGTTGCCGCCGCGGCCGGTCCAGTTCGTGTGGAAGAACTGGCCGCGAGGCTTGTCGATCCGCTCGTAAGTGTGGGCGCCGAAGTAGTCGCGCTGGGCTTGCAGCAGGTTCGCCGGCAGGCGGGCGGTGCGGTAGCCGTCGAAATACGCCAGGGCGCTCGACATTGCGGGAAGCGGAACGCCGTTCATTGCACCCGCGGCGATCGTGCGGCGCCAGCCCTTCTGAGATTCCTCCACCTGCTCCGCGAAGTACGGGTCCACCAGCAGGTTTTGCAGGTTCGCGTTCTTGTCGAAGGCCTCCTTGATCTTGCTGAGGAACGCGCTGCGGATGATGCATCCGCCTCGCCACATCAAGGCGATGCCGCCATTGTTAAGCGTCCAGCCGCTGGCCTTCGCCTGGGCCGCCATCAGGTCGTACCCCTGGGCATAGCTGACGAGCTTGCTGCCATACAGGGCTTGTTCCACGTCGTCGATGAACGCCTGCTTGTCGCCAGAGAACGACGGCGACGGCCCCTTGAGCACTTTGCTGGCGGCCTCGCGGTAATCCTTCTGGGCGGACAGGCAGCGGGCGAAAACGGCTTCACTGATGAGCGTCAGCGGGATGCCATGCTCCGTGGCGGTGTCCACGGTCCACTTGCCCGTGCCCTTCTGACCGGCCTTGTCAAGAATCAGATCGACCATCGGCTTGCCCGACTCCGGGTCCTTGTAGCCGAAGATGTCGGCAGTGATCTCGATGAGGTAGCTATCGAGGATGCCCTTGTTCCACTTGGTGAAGACCTGGTGGAGTTCGTCCGCGGAGAGGCCGAGGACGTCCTTCAGGAGTTGGTACGACTCGCAGATGAGCTGCATGTCGCCATACTCGATGCCGTTATGCACCATCTTGACGAAGTGCCCGGCGCCTTCGGGCCCGACCCAGTCGCAGCAGGGCACTTCCTTGCCGTCGGCATCCTTCACCTTGGCGGCGATGGCCTGAAGGATCGGCTTGACGTGCGGCCAGGCCGCGGGGTCGCCGCCGGGCATAATTGAGGGGCCCTTGAGGGCTCCTTCCTCGCCGCCGCTGACGCCGGAGCCCATGTACAGGATGCCCTTGGCCTTGGCCTCGGCCATGCGTCGCGTGGTGTCCGGGAAGTGGGTGTTGCCGCCGTCGATGAGGATGTCGCCGGGCTCGAGGTACGGCAGGATGTGGGCGATGGTTTCGTCGACGGCCTCCCCGGCTTTCACGAGCATCATGACCTTGCGGGGCCGTTTGAGGGCGGCAGCGAGTTCCTGGGCCGAATGGCAGCCGACGAACTTCTTTCCCTTGCCGCGACCGTTCATGAAGGCATCGACCTTCGCGATGGTGCGGTTGTAGACGGCGACGGTGAAGCCGTGGGATTCCATGTTGAGGACAAGGTTCTCGCCCATCACGGCGAGGCCGATGAGCCCGATGTCGGCAGTGGCGGCCATAGCAGGGAACTCCGAGGTGAATCGTGCGAGACAACGGCAGGTAATGTATGAATTCCGCCTGCGATGAATCTGCTAGAATAGGCTCATGGAAGCGAACCGCCCGCCCCAGGTCGTCGTGCTCGCCGGGGTCAACGGCGCGGGGAAGAGTACCGCCTCACAGCGAAGTCTTCGAGACGCGCTCAAGATCCCGGTCTTCGTGAACGCGGACACGATTGCGAGAGGCCTCAACGCCTTCGATGTCGAGTCGGAAGCGGTTGCCGCAGGCCGCATCATGCTCGATCATTTGCACAAACTCGCCTCGTCAAAGCGGTCGTTCGCCTCCGAGACGACATTAGCAGCCGAACATACGCCGTCTGGCTCGGCAAACTCCGCCAGCAGGGGTACGCCGTCCATCTCTTCTATTACTGGTTAAAGAATGCCGATCTCGCGATTCAGCGCGTTGCGGAACGCGCTCGGTCTGGTGGGCATCACGTTCCGGACGATACAATTCGCAGAAGATATTCACGGAGCATCGGTAATTTTGTAACCCTTTACGCCCCTGTCTGCACAACCTGGCAGGTCGTCGATAATGGTATTACGCCTTCATAGTTGATCGCCTTCCACAACGGCTTTTTCGAGACAGTGGTCAATCCGATGGGAGTTATTCCGAGGAGTGCTGACCATGACTGATACAGCGACGTTTCCCCGGCGGCCGATGATCGATCTCGACGCAGTAATGACTGCACAGAATCTTGCGATTCGAGACGCGTTCCTCGAGCATGCGAGAATGGGGCGGGCCGTGTACGAACAACCCAACGGCAAGATCGTCGAGGTCACGCCGGCCGAAATCTTCGCTCGCTATGGGTTCGACGAATTCGGCCGGCCCAAGTCTTGAGCCTTACGCGGCTCGCGTTCGCCGCACGGCGAGCACTGCCAATCCCATGCTCATCAGCATCCATGCGGCAGGGGCCGGAACCGGAGTCGCGGCCACCTCGCCTTGCTGGGCCGTCGCAGCTCCCGGCACAGTGAAGCTGATCGCTTCCCCGCCCGTGTCAAAGCTCGACACCTGGCGATTCAACAGCAGCGTGATCGGCCCCGTGAAGCCGAGCCCCGGCGTCACCGTGATCGTGCCAATAATATCGTTCTGCCCCACGACGACATCCGCAGGTTGAGGCGGCGGGTCCCCGGGCAGTAAGAGCTGCGACCAGCTGAACGTGAACGCCAGGTCCGAGACGCCGAGGCCGCTGGCACTCAGCAAGATCGAGTCGCTGGTGCCAAACACGAACGTCGACAGATCGCCGGGCTTGTTCACTTCCACCAGCAATTGCGACGGATCCCCTGCACTGAAGTTCATGGCAATGGAGTAAGTGAGAATCTGCCCGGGGCCGGGGATGCCGCCAAACTTCACATCGAAGGAGAACGAAGAGCCCGGGTTGTACTCGGTCGGAAAGCCCGAGACGAGCAACTGGGTGTCGGCCCGTAAAGGTGCGAGGAATGAAGTCAGTATCAGGACAGCGAGTGAGATCAAGGTGCGAATCATGGGATGCCTCCGGTGCATGGTAATCGCGGGTGTTGGTGCCGTTGCGTCGGAAGATGCCAAACAACAAGTGAGGTGAGCCCGTGGGGAAATGCAAAATCGCCGTGAGCCGAGTTCGATCGGGCTCACGGCGATAGCTCTCGACGGGAGTCGAGCGAGGAATTACGCCGTGGGGGCCTTCTTGCGGAACCAGGTCGAGCGGCCGCCGAGGGCCAGCACGCCGAACAGGGCCAACAGGGCCGCGGGAGGAGCGGGAACCGGGTTCACCGGCGGCTGGGTCGGAGGCTTTGCGCCCGGAGGAACCAGAAGCAACTGGTTCTGCTTCGTGGCGCTGTCCAGATGATACAGCGTGTAACCGCTGAGGAACCGGTTGAAGGAGTTAATGCCATTGGCCGTGTTGTGGAGAGCCTGAGAAAGCAACGTCTGGGCTGCGTTCCTCGTCGAGTTGCTGCTGCCCGTGTAACGGAAGTTGCCAGCCGTGAGGCTGCCAGCGCTGGTGTCGTACACCAGTTCCCAAAGGGCCAACTGGAAGGCGGCCGCGTTTGACGGCGAACCAGTCTTGTAGCCTTCGCCGAACAGGTTCATGATCGAGGTCGCGTTCGGCAGGGTGGACACGCTCGCCAGAGTGTACGTGGTCGGGGACGCGATCCCCTGTGCCAGTTCGACACACCACGTGGTGATGCTGTTCCCCACCTTAAGGTTGACGTTCGGGGGCACGGCTGTCACATTCCAGTTGAACGGACCGCCGGTCACGTTGCTGGTGGAGCCGTTGAGGAAAACGCTCTGCGTGATACCACCACCGGTATAGTTGAGCGTGATCGTGTCCGCGGCTGCGCGAGGGGTCGCGACCGCGAACGGGGTGATTGCGGCGATCGCAACCACCCAACTGAGAAATCGAGTCTTCATGGCGTACCTGAGGGGGTAGGGTTATAACGGTGAGGGCAACGTCGCCCGTTGCTTCGTGCAACCGGCCCATTCCATGCAACTCCTGCACCGAGTATAACTGTAGCAATCCCCGACGCCTGCGTAAACGGCAAAGAACCCAACCCTTACCTCAAATTTGCCAGGATTTTGAGAATTCTCCAGGTTGTAATGGGCTGGCAACGCGGGATGCGCGAATGCTTCCAAAAGTTTACAGGAGAACACCATGCGGATTCTGATGAGGGTCGTAATTGCCCTGGTTGCATCTGCTTCCGTCGATGTAACCCCCTCGCCAATTCATGCCAGGCAGGAACGACAGACCGTGGCGCCAACACTCGAAACCGCTCCCGCACCGCGGCTGGCTGTTCCTGCGGTCCAGCTGTTCCCGTCACCGGGCGGCTTTCAGATCGCTCTTTCGCGCCCCATGGCGATTCTCCTTCGCGACACGCTTGACACCGCCGCGAGCGACAAGGAGATCGCCCGCCTCCTTCGCGAAAATGCCCAGCTCAAACGCGAGGCCGGGGGCGACGGTCCCGCTCAGGCGGCCCGACTGGAGTTCCTTGCATTCGTGGTCTCGTCCCAGCTGCCGACCTTCAAGAAGTCGATGCACGAGCGGATGGGCACCAATGGCGTGGTGATTCAGGTGATGGGTCTGCAACGTGAGCGGCTCTTCCGCAAGGCGCGGCCGATCCTCGAAGCTGGCGTCCGCATCACCGAGAAAGTGTTGGCCGAGACGTCGCCCGAGGAGGTCGGCCGCACCTTCGAAGCCGCCAAGGCGATGATCCGCACGACGCCCCTGAGCTGGAGCGTGCTACCCCAGGAGTAGTGATGGGGGAAAGAGGTGCCGCTTGCGGCCTGGCGATGTGGAGCGCCGAGGCCTCGTGAGGAACACGAGGGTTTCTTTTTCGATCCCTTCAAGCGGCCGCGCTCTGCAGCGATCCGCCGCAAGCGGCAAAGGGGGGGGCGTTGACTCGCGGGAGAGTCATTCCTCCATGTCGAAGATGATGAGTTTGCCATCGACGGTTCCGCAGACGCCGCAGGCCCCGTCTGGCGAGAAGGCGAGGCAGCGAAGTGGACCGGAGTTCCAGTCGAATCGTTGGGTGATCTTCCAGGTCTGCATGTCGTGGAACGCGATGGTGCCATCGTCGCTGACGGTGGCGAGCCGACGTCCATCGGCCGTGAAGGCGACATCGCGGAAGGCCTGCTTCATGTCGGAAATCACCTTCACCACCTTGCCTGGCCCCACGTCCATGATGTGAAGCTCGGTATGCCAGCCGAAGGCAACCTGGCCGCCGCCGGGAGCGAAGGTGAGATGCATCTGTCGGCTACGGACGTTGGCCCCGGGGACGGCCCAGCCGTTGAGCCCGCCGCTCACGGCGAAGCGGAGCTCGAAGCGGACGGGGTTGATCCCTGCGAGATACTGGCCGCCCCGATCGAAGGCAAGGCGATCGAACGGCGGCCAGATCGCGAAGCCGGGCTGAGGCTGCCAGTTCGAGGTGGACCAGCGAACCAACCGGCCCGAGGTGTAGCGATCGAAGGGATGGGCATATTGGGTGGCGACGAGCGACTTGCCGTCCGGCGAGAAGGCGGCGCCGCCGACAAGTTCACCGCTGCCAGGTTCGCCGCGAGAAGGGGTGACGAGGGGTGGCTGGCGATCCGTGCGATGAACGCGAAAGTCCGGAGCGAAGCACGCGAGAAAGCGGCTATCGGCGGAAAGCGCCGGCTGGGCATCGAGCGAGCAACGGGCGAGGCTGAGGACCGCTTCGCCGGCGACCCAGTCCCAGACGGTGAGATCGTGGTCGGTCGCGGTGGCGAGCAACAGCCGACCATCCCCGCCAAACGCGAGTCGCACGATGCCAGGTCGACCGGTGTCGATGAGCCTCATGAGCTATGAAACGGCTCGCCACGGTCGTTCAGGGAGCGCGGTAGACACCAGCCCTGTAGCCCGCGGCGCCACCAGGGCCAGCGCGATAGCCGGAGCTATAACCCGCGGTGGCACCGTTCGGGCGGACGGCAGCGCCGGTGGAATAGTTGGCGCGATAGCCGCCAGCCCCCACGGCACTCACGTGAGTCGAAGATTGAGCGCCGCCATAGGGCCCGACGCGAGTGGTGGTGCCGACGTGATAAGCGCCGCCAGGGCCGACATGCGTGTACCCCGCATGGGCCGCACCCCAGGCGAAGGCCTCCGTCGAGCACGCGGCCAGCATCGAGAAGGCGAGGATCGCGTTGCGAATCATGGTGGGACTCCGAACGTGGAAACCGAGACCTTGTGCGTGGCCGCGACGTGGCTATGCCTTCACGGGCCTCCGACGCGCTTCATGGTCACCGGCTTGATTTCCGGGAGCGGTTTGCCGTCAAGCAGGCGGTCCTTCACTTCCCAGGTCAGAGTGTTGGCGTCGACGCGAGTGACGATGTTCGTCGCGGTGGTGACCTTGCCGTCCGGCAGGGTGGTGCTGGCGCGAATCATCCACTTGCCTGCTTCTTTGGTCCAGTTGCCGCTGCCGAAGCCGCCGTGAGATTCAAACATCCAGGACCGCACGGTCTTGGCGGTCGGATCCCAGCCGATCCACTGGGTTCCGCTGGCGACGAGGGCATTCTTGATCGCGGTGTGGAAGTGCGAGACGAGGAAGTTCTGGTTCTCGGTCCACGAGAAGGAGATTGCGGAGGCCTCACCATCCTTGACGTCGTCGGCCCATTCGCCGATCAGCCACTCCAGGCTGCGAAGGTGTTGGTGGTTCGACGGCGGGGTGTACGGCGAGGTTCGCACGCTTTCGAGCAGCCACAGGCCATCCTTCTTGACGTGGATGTTCGTGTATCGCGTGCTGCTCGGGGCAATGCCGCCCGGGTA
>Ga0105047_10007920_pt1 | contig 17824 bp, 18 predicted proteins | sample MAT04_FD_78384 | JGI IMG/M metagenome (GOLD analysis project Ga0105047, IMG submission 78384) | Freshwater microbial communities from Lake Fryxell liftoff mats and glacier meltwater in Antarctica - MAT-04 (megahit assembly) | ecosystem: Environmental > Aquatic > Freshwater > Ice > Liftoff...
AGGCGCTCGGCGACGATGTGTTCCTGATCCGGATGCAGGTTGCAGGGGTCGAGGAAGAAGTGGCCGTGCTCGATCTCGTGGTCGCGCACGATGACCGGCCGATCACCGGCCGCGAGGCGGCTCGCCAGCGCCCAGGCGGTGATCCTCGCGTCCACCGGATCGACTGATACCTTGAGCCGGTCGAGCGGATTATTGGTCGGATCGGGCACGATGGTCGCCGTGACGCCCGGCCGGTCGGCGAGGGCCGCGACCCAGACGTCGAGGGCGGCGCGCTCGCGGGCCCGGATGCCGGCATGGTCGCGGGTCTTCCAGGCGGTGAGCGCCGCGCTGACCCCGAGGATGGTTTCCTTGCCGACCTTCATGCCGCGGCCGATGCCGCGGTTCTGGAGGTAACAGGCGCGGATCAGTTCCTTGGGTCCGGCAACGATGCCGGAGGTCGGCCCACCGAGGAACTTGTGCCCGGAATAGACCACGAGGTCGGCGCCCTGCTCGAGGAACAGCTTCAGGTCGTATTCCGACGCCGCATCGACGATCACCGGCACGCCACGGGCGTGGCAGACCTCGACGAACGTCCTGAGCGGCACCTGGGCATAGTCGACGACATGGTGGGAGACGACGAACACGGCCGCCGCGGTCTTGTCGGTGATCGAGCCGGCCAGCTGGTAGGCGGACGACGATGTCGCCTGCCCCACCGGCACGACCTTCGCCCCGGCCAGCCGCACCAGTTGCTCGACTGGCGCGCCAAAGCTCACCATGTGCCCGGAGAGCATGAGCACTTCGTGCTTGAGCGTGCTGGCGTCGGGCAGTCGCTCGATGGCGTGGAGGTTGGTGCCGGTCATGGTGGCGGCGACCGCGATGGTGATGCCCGAGGCGCACGACGCGGTGACGAACCCGGCCTCCGCCCCGGTCAGCTCGGCGATGACCCCGCTGGCATAGCGATGCAGCGCGCTCATATCGAAGAACTGCGGCAGCCCGCGGCTCATGGCGTCGATGGCCTCAGGGACGACGATCGACGCGCCGAGCGCCGTCATGGTGCCCGAAACGTTGATGACCTGGCGCAGTCCGAGTTCGGGGCGAATGTCTTTGGACATGGGTAAACCTCTGGTGTCGGGGCTCAGTCGGGCCATTTCAGCGTGCCGGCGGTGGATTTGGCGGGTGCCGCCATCGCGCCCGCGGGACGGCTGGAGTTCAGGATTTCCACCAGCCGCCGGCCGACGATCTCGGCCTCGCCGGGATGCAGGTTGCAGGGGTCCATCCAGAAGCGCCCCTGCTCGGCCTGATGGCCGCGCACCATGATCGGCGGCTCGCTGGCGGCCAGCGTCGACACCAGGCCATAGGCGGTAAAGCCACTCTCGGGCCTCACCCGGACTTCCAGCCGATCGACCGGGTTGTCGGTTGAATCGGGCGAGACGCGGATGTCGATGCCCTTGATGCCGGAAAGCGTGTTGCGCCACAGTTCGATGATCGCGGTTTCCTGCGCCTTGATGCCGGCGTGGTCGCGGACCTCCCAGGCTTCGAGCGCGGCGATCAGACCGATTATGCTTTCCTTGCCGACCTTCATGCCGCGGCCGATGCCGCGGTTCTGCAGGTAACCGGCGCGGATCAGGTCCTTGCGGCCGGCGACGACGCCCGAGGTGGGGCCGCCAAGGAACTTGTGACCCGAATAGATGGCGACATCCGCCCCCTCGGCAATGAAGCGTCGCAGGTCGTATTCGGCCGCCGCATCGACGATCACCGGCACGCCCTTGCCGTGGCAGATGGCGACAAACTCGGGCAGGCTCAGCATGCCGTAGCTGATCGTGCTGTGGGCGACAGTGTAGATGGCTGCGGCGGTGTCTTCGGTGATCGCCTCTTCCACCTGGTAGGGCTGGCAGGAGCTGACCGAACCCGCCAGCACCGGCGTGCCGCCGGCGATGCGGATCGCCTGGTCGATGCTGTTGCCGTAGGACGCGTTGTGACCGTACTGCATGACCACTTCGGTCTTGAGACCGCTGGTGTCGAGCGGCAGGCGCTCGATGGCCAACAGTTTGGAGCCCGTCATCGCCCCGGCGATCGAAAGGATGATGCCGCCGGCCGCCGACGAGGCGACAAACCCGGCCTCGGCGCCGGTCAGGCGGGCGATGGCCTGGCTGGCGAGCCGCTGCAGATCGTCCATCTCGACGAACTCGGTGCCGATCTCGGCCATCGCCTTGATCGCCTCGGGGACCATGATCGAGGCGCCCAGCGCCGTCATGGTGCCCGAGGCGTTGATGATCGGCCTCAGCCCGAGGCGCTCGCGGATGGGCTGGTTGCTGGAGCTGTTCACGCGGGGGGTCGTCATGATGGGGTCCTTCAGGCGCGCAGTTCGAAGATCGCTTCGATTTCGACGGTGATGTTGTTGGGGAGCGAGGCGACCCCGATGGCGGAGCGTGCGTGCTGCCCGATCTCGCCGAAGACGCGGGTGAACAGGTCGGAGCAGCCGTTTATGACGTCGGGATGGCCGGTGAAATCCTCGGTGGCGTTGACGAGCCCGAGCAGCTTAACCACCTGGCTCACCCGGCCCAGATCGCCGACGGCGTCGGCCAGCACCGATAGCACGTTGAGGCCGGTAAGCTGGGCGTGCCGATAGGCATCGGCGGGGGCGACGTCGCGGCCGACCTTGCCCTGATGCATCGACCCGTCAGCCTCGCGCGGCCCCTGCCCCGAAATGAAGATGAGCGATCCGGTGCGCACGAAATTGCGGAAATTGCCGATCGGCTTGGGAACGGGCAGCAGTTCCAGCCCGAGGGACTCCAATACCGCCAGATATGACATCATCTATCTCTTGTTGGATATTCAGTGAGCCGTCGCGCTGAAGCGTGACAGGAAATTCCGCAGGCGTTCATTGTGGGCGACTTCCCCCATCAGCGCGTCGGGCTTTCCCTGGGCTGATACCACGCCATCGGCGACGAAAACGATACGGTGGCTGGCGTCGCGGGCGAAGGCAATCTCATGGGTGACGATCAGCATGGTCATGCCGTCGCTGGCCAGTTGCCGCACCACGTCGAGCACCTCGTTGACCAGTTCGGGGTCGAGCGCCGAGGTGATTTCGTCGAGCAGCAGGATCTTGGGGTCCATGGCGACGGCGCGGGCGATGCCGACGCGCTGCTGCTGGCCGCCCGAGAGTTCGGAGGGCAGGCTCTTGGTCTTGTGGGCGAGCCCGACCCGATCGAGCCAGTGACGGGCGATGTCCTGGGCTTCCTTGAGCGGCTTCTTGCGCACCTGCCGCAGCCCGAGCATGATGTTCTGCTCGGCCGTGAGGTGCGGGAACAGGTTGAAACTCTGGAACACTATGCCGGTCTCGGCCCGCATCGCCGCGAGGTCGATCTCGCCGCGCTTCCGACCCCCGGCATTGTCGACATAACCGACCTCGCGCCCGTCGATCTTGATCGACCCGCCATCATAGGCCTCGAGGAAGTTGACGCAGCGCAGCAGCGTGGTCTTGCCGCCGCCCGAGGGACCGATGACGGTCACCACCTCGCCGGCGGCAACGTTGAGATCCACTGATTTCAGCACCTGGTTGGTGCCGAAGGATTTGGTCAGGCGGGCAATCTGCAGCAGCGGTGTCGCCGACATGGACCTATTCCTTGATGTAAGCGTAGCGCCGTTCCAGCAGCTTGCTCATGCTGGAGAGGCTGTAGTTGATGGCAAAGTAGATGAGCGCTCCGAGCACGTAGAGCGGCATCGGCTCGTAGGTGCGGCCGATCACCTGGTTGATCGCCTGCATCAGGTCGACCACCCCGAGCAGCGACACCAGCGCGCTGCCCTTGACCGCGTCGGTGACGCCGTTGAGCCAGGGCGGGAGGAAGCGGCGCATGGCCTGCGGGAAGATGACGTAGCGCAGCCGCTTCGAAAAGATCAGCCCGATCGATTTGGCCGCTTCCATCTGGCCACGCGGGATCGAGGACACCGCGCCGCGGGTGTATTCGATCACCTGCGCGGTCTTGAACAGCGTCAGCGCCAGCACCGCCGACCAGAACGAACTGAGGTTGAGCCCCAGCGGCGGCAACCCGTAGTAGACGGCAAAGATCAGCACGAGGATCGGGATGCCGCGGATGCAGTCGGTGAGGAGGCGGATGACCCAGCGCAGCGGCCACGGCCCGTAGATCAGCCCGACCCCCAGCACCACGCCGATGACCAGCGACATCGCCACCGTGATCAGCGAGACCAGCAGCGTCATGCCGAGCCCGCCCATCAGGTAGGGGATGGCGTAGATGATGGCGTCGATCAGTTCCTGCATGTCAGCGCTCCACCCGGAAGCGGCGCTCGAGCATGCGCAGGCCAAACAGGATGGCGTAGCCGGTGACGAGGTACATCACCGTGGTCACCGCATAGACCTCGACGATGCGGAAGGTGCGGTTGTTGATCCACTGCGCGCCCCAGGTGAGCTCGGGCACGGCGATCACCGAGGCGATCGAGGTATCCTTGAACAGCGAGATGAAGGTGTTGGAAAGCGCCGGCAAGGTGATCCGCGTCATCGTCGGCAGCCGCACATGCAGCAATCGCTGCCAGGGCGTCAGGCCCATGGCCTTGCCGGCATCGAGCAGTCCCTTGGGCACGGCGTCGAGACCCGAGCGGAACACCTCTACGAGGTAGGCGCCGGAATAAAGCGCCAGCGTCGCGATGAACGATGTCGGCGCGTCGTAGGCGATGTTGACGACCGTCGGCAGGCCGTAGAACACCAGGTAGACCAGCAGCAGCAGCGGCACGTTGCGGATGAACTCGACATAGGTCGAGATGATGAAGCGCACCACCCGACCCGACGACACGTAAATCACCGCCAGCACGAGGCCGATAATCGCCCCGATCAGGATGGCGATGACCGCCAGCTCGAGGCTGAGGACGACGCCGTTGATCAGCTTGTCGAAGTTTCGCCAGATCTGGTTGAAGCTCAGCTGGTAGCCCATACCCGCTCCGTGTCGGCCAACGGTGAGTGCAGAAGGTCGACGGCCGGCGCCACGCGGACGCCGGCCGGACGCCCGATCAGATCGACGGGAAGCCGGTCTGGCGAGCTGGCACGGTGGTGCCGAAATACTCGAGGAAGGCCGCGTCGTAGAGCGCGTTGTCGTTGCCGAACATGGCGATTTCGAACGCCGTGTTGACGAACCACAGCCAGTCGGGGTCGCCCTGGCGCAGGGCCGCGCCATAGAGCATCGATTCCCAGGCCTTGCCGCTATCGACATACTTGTCGGGGTTGCGGGCGACGAGCCACTTGACGGTGGACAGATCGACCGCAGCGCCATCGACACGGCCGGCTTCAAGCGCCGCGATGACGTTGGCCTGGGTGTCGATCTGCATCACCTGCGCCTCGGGCAGCACCTTGTGCACGCCCTCTTCGGCACCAACGTTCTGCAGGATCGAGATGCGCGTATTGGCGCCGCCGGCGAGCAGTTCGTCAAAACTCTTCATCGTGCCCTTGGGGCTCGACAGCAGCGACACGCCCTCGACGTAGTAGGGGCGGGGGAACGCCACCAGCTGCGCGCGGTTGGCCGACATGGTCATGAACTGGATGGTGATATCCACCTTGCCGGTGACGATGTTGGGGATGCGCTGTGCCGGGTCCTGCAGCACGTATTCGACCTTGGTCTCGTCGTCGAACAGGCCCTTGGCGAGGATCTTCGCCATGGTGATATCCATGCCGACCAGCTTGCCGGCCTCATCCTCGAAGTGCCACGGCGCATTGGTGCTGCCGGTGCCGACGATCAGGTGACCGCGATCGATGATGGTCCGCAGCAGGCTGTCGGGCGCCGACTGGGCCGCGGCCTTCTGCGCGCTGAGTGCAACCACAGTGGCCGCCCCGGCCAACACTGCGCCACCCATGCCGAGCTTCAAGAACTCCCGGCGCTTTGAAATTTCCGTCATACTCGCCTCCGTTTGACCTAGTGTTGACTCGCCGGGCATTGTCCTGCCGCCGAGTTGTCTGATATACCGGACAGACGTCCGATATTCAGGACGCTAGGGGCAGCCGGCGCGGTTTGCAATAGGGATTTGAGATGAACGAGCTGAGCGATGCCATGGCGGCATCTCCCAAGGCGGCCGAAGGCGGCCGTGAACGCGGCATCGACCGGGCGTTGAAACTGTTTGCCTACCTCAACAGCGCCGGTCGGCCGGTGCGCCTCGCCGAGCTGCCCAAGGCCCTCGGGGCGCCGCGTTCGACTATCTACGAGCTGGTCACCACGCTCGGCCAGTCCGGCCTGCTGGAGGTCACCGGCGCCGACAACCGGGTCTATTTCGGCCGCGCCATGTACTTGTATGGCATCAGTTATTTCCGCGAGAACGACCTGGTGCGCCGCGGCTCGACCGAGGTGGATGCGCTCTCGACGATGACCGGGGAATCGAGCGAGTTGTGCATGCTCAGACGCAGCCTGCAGGCGATTGTCCACGCCCATCCAGGGACGCGGCCGATGCGCATCAGCTCGGAGGTCGGCTCGCAGATTCCACTGCCATGGACGGCTTCGGGCCGGCTGCTTTTGTCGCATATGAGCCGCGAGGAAATCCGCGACCTCGTGCAGCCCGAGGACCTGGCGCTGCCCGATCGCCGCGTCGTCGACATCGACGCCTTCGTCGACGATTGCCACGCGGCGCGCGGCACCAACCTGGTGATCACGCGCGGGCTGATCAACAGCTTCGCCCAGTGCCTCGCCGCACCAGTCCGCGGGGTGAACGGTGAGGTGCAGGCCACGATCTGCCTGGTGCTACCGATCGATGTGACCGCCGAACACCGGACTGCCATGCAAGAACACCTCATCGCTAGCAGCCGCAAACTGTCGCTGCACCCGTGACGCGAACCCTGTCAGACAGCCTTCGAGGCCGCGGCCGCAGAGTAGATCCGCAGTCGCACGAGGGTGCGGCCGATGAACACGGCGGACAGGGCTGACGATACGAACAGCGCACCGAGGCGCCAACCGAGATCGGCGGCGAGTGCGGGAACCATCGCTGCGACGACATTGGTGGCGTAGCGGGTGGTGAGGACCAGCACGATCTGGGCAAAAGTCCACCACTCCCCGCGCAGCCAGAGCTTGCCATCAGGCAGGCGACGGCTGGCGCCCTGAGGTTCGAGCTGCCAACCGACCGCGCCACCGATGAGCAGTCCCGGCAACGCGGCCGGCAGTACGCTCGGCCCGGCCGCGATGAAGCTGAAGATCGCAAGCACCGTCACGACGAGAGGCAGGATGAGCATCCGAAGGAGTGGCACCGTGCCGTCGCGGGTGCGCTGCAGACCGACAAAGAGCAGGACCGCATAGAGCCCCCAGACCCAGAGCGGCGTGTGGATGACGACTATAACGATGGTCGAAAGGACGGCGCTCATGCGCGTTGTTCCTCTAGCGTGTGGTAGGGACGGTTCGAGCGGCAGTCATGCGCTGACGGCGCGGGAGCGTGGTCGCGATGGTCGGCGGATCAGCCACTCGGCGACTACGAGGTTGATCACCCAGGCGGCACCCATCAGCAGCGCCAGGCGGTCCGGGTCCGGTTTGCCAAAGAGCACTTCGGGGACGATCAGGATCAGCGCCTGCGTGCCGGCACCGAGCCCAATGGCATAGGCGCGACGCATCCAGGCCTGGTGCTGCCCGATATTGCGGCGGCGGATGGCGACGAGGCCGAGGACGAGCGAGACCGCCATCGCCGCGCCGAAGAACAGGCGCAGGGCATGCAGCAAGGGTGAATCGGCCGGCACGATGGCGTAAAAGCTCGCCATCCAGAGGCCCGACAGGGCCGCGACGAGGCCGGCGCCGAAGAGGATGCGCCCGGCCGCGCGGTGCCAACCTGGCCACCGCCGGCGAAGACCCGCCGAGAACTGGAAGGCGCCGAGCAGGCTGTAGATCGTCACGCTGGCGATGTGCAGCAGCACCGGGATCGGCGAAGTCACGAAGCGAAGGTTATTGGCCGTGACCGGAGTTCCGCCGACGAGCGTCGTCACCCGGAAGGCGCCGGCTGCGAGCGGAATGAAGGCGAGGGCGATCAGGGCGACCGGAACCAGCCAGTCGGCGGTCACGGTTGCCGATACGGGCTTCACTATGATGTTCATGGCGGTGCTCCTTGGCACTTGGCGGCGGCGGGTAGCGCGGACAGCGCCACCCGCTTTCGCGTCAGTTGGTTACGGCGGCTGCCGGATGGCCGACGGTGAGCCCGGCCGTGTCACCGCGGCGCTCCGACCACAGCGAGTAGCCCAGCCAGATCAGGGCGATACCCATCGGCACGGCGGCGTAGCGCTGCAGCGCATGCGGCAGCAGCGCCGCGGCAGGCGTGATGACGGCCGCGACAGCGAGAAGGACTGCCGGCAGGCGCGGCAGCACCCCGGCCCGGATCGTCGCTATGCCGAAGATCAAACCACCAAGCAGGTAGCAGACCCCCAGCACCCCGTAGGCCGGCACGAAGGCGCCGATATCCATGGCGCCGGGTTGGCCATTGGCGATGCCGAGAGCACTTTCGACGAACCCGGGCAGCGCGGGGGCGACGACCGGCAGCACGAACAACTCGACGAAGACAAAGCCGGTCTGCAGCCAGAACGACACGGTCAGAAGCGCAAAGCCCGCAAAGCCCAGCCAACCGGCTTTTTCGGCCTGCCGCGCATAGATGCCGGTGACGCCGACGAGGAAGAACAGGCACATCGCGAGCTTCAGGCTGATGATTACCGCCCAGAGCCCGGTGGTGACGGAGGCGACGACGTCGGCCGGATGGATCGGCTGGATGCCGGCAAAGATCAGCCCGGCGAGGATGGCGGCAATGCCGGACCAGCGGATGAGGCGTGCTGCGGTGATGGTCATTTGGGGTTCCTTGGGTTGGATGAAGGCTGGGACAGGTTGGGCTGGTCGGCGTCGACGCGCATGACCGACACCAGGGTGAGGCCGAGGTCGCGCAACCGCTGGAGCAAGCCGTGCAGGGCCGCCTGATCGGCAACGATTCCGCGCAGCGCCGTGGCGCCGTCGTTTTCGTGCAGCAGATCGGGCACGCCGAGCCGGGCTGCCCAGCGCGGATCGAGATGGCCGCGAACGCGAATCTCGTAGCGCGCCGGCTCGTGCCGATTGGCCGATGTGGCAGGTGTCTCGCTCATGGCCGCTCCCCGGTTGGTGCCGTGGCGACCGTTGCGTTCGCCGGGTGCAGCAATGGGGGCGGGATTGGTGAGCGCGCCTCACCATATCTGGTGAGCGGCGTACTTTTTTTCAGCTAACGCGTTCTGCGCGCCAGCAGGTCGAGTTCCTCGGCGCGGCGCACCGCGGCTCGGCGGCTGTTGACACCGAGCTTGTCGTAGATGTTCTTGGTGTGCGTCCGCATGGTGTTTTCCGACACCATCAGTTCGCGTGCGATCTGCGGACCACCCAGTTCGGTCCTCAGCAGACGAAGCACATCGAGTTCGCGTTCGCTGAGCGCCTCAATCAGGTCCGGATGCCGGCGCGGCGCAGCCTGCCGCGGCGCCAGGGCAGCGAGCAACCGGCGGGCGTAGTCAGGGCAGACGCCGCGCTTGACCGCCGCCTTAAGCAGGGGCTCCATTGGCCCGGCCTCGCTGAGGAACAGCCGGGCATAGCCTTCGGGTGCGGCCAGGGCGAGCGCCCGTTCGAGCGGCACCAGCGCCGCATCGTGGTCATGCCGGCTTGCGATGGCCATCAGCATCGAGATCTCGATGACGCTGCCATGGCGCTCGCCGCGCTCGGCCGCTGCCAGCAGGCGGTCGAGAAATCGCCGCACCACCAGGTCGTCCGACTGGCCATCCGCCGAGGCCAGCATCAGCCGTGCGAGGGTGATGTGTTGGAACTCGCGCAGATAGCTGAGCTCGTCATCGGCGCCGAGCTTGGCTTCACGCTGCCAGCCAAGGGCCTCGTCGAGCCGACCCTGCACGATAGCCACGCGAGCCCGCATTGCCGCCACGGGCCGCACGTTGGGGAAGAAGTCGCTGACATAGAGCCGCTGCGCCTCGTCCATGAGTTGCGCGGCTCGGGCAAACTCGCCTTGGTCGCAAAGCAGATGCGCGAGGGCGACGCGCCACCGATAGGGATGCTGCGGCAGTCCGGCGCTTTCACCGAGGTCCTGGCTTTTGGCCAGATGCATTTGCGCCGACGGCAGGTCGTTGCGCTCGCGGTAGACTGCGGCGAGGCCGGCGTGGATGTCTGCCGTACCCCGCAGCACCGAGCCATCGGGGGTTGCGGCCAGCCGCAGCGCCTCCTCGAGGATCTGGCCGGTGGCGCGAAGCCGCCCTTGGGCCAGGTTGATGTCGGCGAGCGCGATCGACACGCCGAGCACATCGGGGATGTGCCCGACCCGGGCCAGTCCATTGCGGCCTTCCGTCCAGGCGAGACGTGCCGCTTCGAGGTTGCCCTGCGACCAATGCGTGATGCCGAGGAACGACGATCCGGCCGCCCGGCCGACATGGTCGTCGGGCGGCGCCAGCTCCTGCACCCGCTGCGCGTGGAGGATGACCGCCGGGATGTCGCCACGCACCTGCGCCAGCGCCGCGCGGTAGAGTTCGATCGCTCCCGGCAGGCGGCGCAGTTCCGCGGCATCGGCAAACACGATCCCGGAATCGGCGCTGTCGCCCGATTCGGCGATGGTTTTCAGGCCCCATTCGATATCGCGCAGCCGGGGTTCGATGCTCTCGAAATCGCCGAAGGACATCAGGCCACCGACAAATCCGATGCCGAGCACCGGACGGCTGCGCACCAGGTGCGGGGGCAGCAGGTGCGCCCAGCCGCGAATGATCGCCTCGCCGCGGCTCTTCTGCGTTGCAGGGATGGCAAGTTCCATCAGCCAGGCCGCGCGCTCGAAATGGCTGCCGGCCAGTGCATGCCGGATCGCCTCGCCGCGCTCGCCGTTTGCCTCGTACCAGTCGCTCGCCCGCTGGTGGCGAGCGGGCAGCTTGTCGCGCCCCGCGGCATCGATCTGGGTCACCAGCACGTCGGCGAACAGGTGGTGATATCTGTACCACTCCCGGCGATCATCGAGCGGCACGAGGAACAGATTGCTGCGCTGCAGCACGTCAAGCATGGCGCGGCCGTCGGTGCGCTCGGTAACGGCATCGCACAGGGGACCGCTCAGGCGGTCGAGAAAGCAGGTGTCGAGCAGGAAACCACGGACCGCAGCGGGCTGGCGCTCCAGCACCTCCTCCAGCAGATAGTCGAAGATGTAGCGGTCAGTGCCGGCGAACCCGGCGACGAAACCGCTGACATCGGTGCGCCCCCGCATCGACAGGGCCGCGAGTTGCAGGGCGGCGATCCACCCCTCTGTGCGGTCCTCGATCGTGACGATATCGGTGACGGTGAGCCCCAGGCCGACCATGCCGTTGAGATAGGAAGCGGCCTCGTCGGCGGTGAAGCGCAGGTCGGCCGATCGGATCTCCACCAGTTCGCCACGGGCTCGCAACCTTGCGAGCGGCAGAGCCGGGTCGGCGCGGGTGGTGATGACGATATGCGCCTGCGGCGGCAGGTGCTCGATCAGGAACGCCATCCCGGTCTGGATCTCAGGATGATCGATGACGTGATAGTCATCGAGGATCAGGTCCATCTCAACCGCAACGGCGGCGAGTTCATTGACGATCGACGTCAGCACCAGGTCGCCAGGATGTTGCCCCGGCGGCAGGATCGACAACGCAGGCAAGCCCGCCTCGGCCATCGCCTTGTGCAGGGCGGCTATGACGTGGGCCCAGAACGCCGTCGGCTCGTTGTCGGTCTGGTCGAGCGATAGCCACGCCTCGGCCCGCTCGCCGGGCGGCCGGGTTCTCAGCCAACCGGCGACCAGCGTGGTTTTGCCAAAACCGGCGGGAGCCGAGATCAGTGTCAGCCGGGCACTGGAGCCGCGTCGCAACAGCTCGTCGAGCCGTTGCCGCTCGACAAGATTGCCGCGCAGCTGCGGCACGAACAGTTTGGTTGCAACAAGTTGGCTTGCCATCGTGGCGCACCTTAGCACCAGGCCATGGGACCGTAACGGTTCGCAGCGATCTGCACTCGCTTTGAAGTCCATTGCGATACGAGCTGGAACGCATCGGCGAATGTGAAGTTTGAGGGACAGCAGTTGGCGCGCGTCAACTGGACCTGGTGGCATAGAGAACTGCGCGGTTTTTCCAGTTTCCCGCGCAGGCCAACGAAACGGCAGCCGAGCCCTTGTCCCACCCGCGTCAACTGCTTCCCCATCCGTCCGACCGAGTTGCATGACCAAGGTTCGCCGTGCATGGCGGCGCTGCAGCAACCAACGGGCTTCTGCCCCGTTCAGCGCTGTCCTGTGCTGGAGAGCGAAATGCCCGATACGTCGATTGCCCGTGAAGTTCGTCCGGGCGACCATACGCAACTGGGTGCGAACCCGACCAGTGAGGGCACCAACTTCTCGATCTTTTCGGCCCATGCCGAGCGCGTGGAACTCTGCCTGTTCGATGCGGCCGGCAACGAGACTGATCGGCTGACGCTGCCTGAATACACCGACGAGGTCTGGCACGGCTTCGTGCCCGGAGTGTCTCCCGGCCAGCTCTACGGCTATCGGGTGCACGGCCCTTACGATCCGGCGCACGGGCATCGCTTCAACCCCAACAAGCTTCTGCTCGACCCCTATGCGCGGGAACTTCACGGCGACATCGACTGGTCGAGCGCGCAGTTTGGCTACGACACCGAAAGCGAAGACAAGGACCTGTCCTTCTCTGAAATCGACAGCGCCGCCGGGATGCCGAAAAGCGTCGTCGTCGATCCGGCCGCATTCGATTGGAACAACGACCGGAAGCCCGATATCTCGTGGGCCCAGACGATCTTTTACGAAACCCACGTCAAGGGTTTCACCAAGTTGCACCCGGCGATCCCCGAGAACCTGCGCGGCACCTACGAGGGCCTGTCGCAGCCGCAGATCGTCGACTATGTCCGCAGCCTCGGCATCACCTCGGTCGAGCTGCTCCCGATCCACGCCTTCCCGGACGACGACTTCCTGCTGAACAAGGGCCTCAAGAACTACTGGGGCTACAACACCATGGGGTTCTTTGCCCCCGCCAGTCGGTACTACGGGCCGAACGGCCTCGCCGGTTTCCGCGACATGGTGCGGGCCTTCCACGATGCCGGCATCGAGGTGATCCTCGACGTGGTCTACAACCACACCGCCGAAGGCAACGAGATGGGCCCGACGCTTTCATTCAAGGGCATCGACAACTTCTCCTACTACCGCACCATGCCGGGCGATCCGCGCTACTACATCAACGACACCGGCACCGGGAACACCGTCAACACCAGCCATCCCCGCGTGCTGCAGATGGTGACGGACTCGCTCCGCTACTGGGCGGAGCACATGCACATCGACGGCTTCCGCTTCGACTTGGGCACCATCCTCGGCCGCGAGCCGGAGGGCTTCGACCAGCGCGGCGGCTTCTTCGACGCGGTCGGGCAGGATCCGCTACTGCGCAAGGTGAAGCTGATCGGCGAGCCCTGGGATATCGGTCCGGGCGGCTATCAGGTCGGCGGCTTTCCGCCCGGCTGGAGCGAGTGGAACGACAAGTACCGCGACACCACACGCGACTACTGGAAGAACACCGATCGCACCGTGCAGGACTTTGCCGCCCGCTTCACCGGTTCGGGCGACGTCTACGATCACCGCGGCCGGCGCCCCCGCTCGAGCGTCAACTTCCTCACCGCCCATGACGGCTTCACGCTGCACGACCTCGTCTCCTACGACAGCAAGCACAACGACGCCAACGGCGAGGACAACAACGACGGCCACAACGACAACCGCAGCTTCAACTACGGCGCCGAGGGCGAGACCGATGACGAGGGCATCGTGGCGGTGCGCGAGCGCCAGAAGCGCAACTTCCTCGCCACGCTGCTGTTCTCGCACGGCACGCCGATGATCCTCGCCGGCGACGAGTTCAGCCGCACCCAGGGCGGCAACAACAACGGCTACGCCCAGGACAGCGAGATCAGCTGGATCAACTGGGACCTCAACGACAACGCCAAGGCGCTGACCGAGTTTACCCGGCGCATCATCGGGATCCGCAAAGCCCAGCCGCTGCTGCGCCGCGACAATTTCCGCGACATGATGAGCGTCACCTGGCTCAATCCCGGCGGCGGCGAACAACAGGCGGCCCATTGGCTCGACGCGGGAGCGACAACGATCGGCCTGAGGCTGTCGCGCGACGACCTCAGGGATCAGGACGGCATCTGGTGGGAGTTGGTCCTGCTGTTCAATCCGCACGACGGCGAGGTACCGTTCAAGCTGGCTGACCGGGAGGCGGGCGACTGGACGGTGAAGCTCGATACCGGCGTGGGCGAGCGCGAGGGCACTACGATAGAACCCGGCGAGGTGCTGACGCTGGCAGCCCGCTCGCTGGTGCTGCTGGCCTGACGTTTTTTCGAAGGTTAGTGGCTTAGGAAATGGCAACCGACGTGGAAATCGTAGGTTCTTCGAGTCCTCGGAAAATCAAGGAGGGCTTCATGGCCACCACCGAAAAGACGCTCGACGACCTGTTCCTCGACACCCTCAAGGACATCTACTACGCCGAAAAGCAGATCGTGAAAGCGCTGCCGAAAATGGCTAAGGCCGCGCAGGATCCGAAACTGAAGGCCGGCTTCGAAAAGCACCTCGACGAGACCGAAGGTCACATCGAGCGGCTCGAGCAGGTGTTCGAGATGATCGGCAAGCCGGCTCGCGGCAAGACGTGCGATGCGATCCTCGGCATCCTCGAAGAGGGCAAGTCGATCATCGAGGACTACAAAGGCACCGTGTCGATCGATGCCGGCCTGATCGCTGCCGGTCAGGCGGTCGAGCACTACGAAATGGCGCGCTACGGCACGCTGAAGACCTGGGCCATGCAGCTCGGCATGAACGACGCCGCCAAGCTGCTCGACGCCACCCTGAGCGAGGAAAAGGCCACCGACCAGGCCCTGACCCAGCTCTCGGTCACGGACAACCGCAAGGCTGCCTGACCCAAAAAGGGCCCGCCGTTCACAGGCGGGCCCATTTCCAGTTCCGTTCCCACATTTCCTTCGCCGGCGACGCCTGCGCATTTTTCCGTGCGTCACTGGCCACCCTCAAGTCCATGCCTACGCACAGCAAAGCGTTCCCCGGCTGGATGATATTTTACCCACCCCCACAGACGGAACGTTGTGCGCGCACGGTGGTTGGATTCCGCAGCTGGATCGACGCAGGCGTCCATCCTTGCCCGGCAGTTTTTAGAAACAAGGAGCCGTCCGATGAGTTCTCCAGATTTCCCCAATGGCAACCCCGACTTGAATCTCGATCGCGTCAAAACCGATGCCTCTGCCCTCGCTGACACGGCACAGGCCGACCTGTCGCACATCGCCGACGAAGTGAAGGAACAGGCAGCGGCGCTTGGCGAAGAAGCCCGCACCCAACTTGCCGACGTTACCGACAAGGCCAAGGGCATGGCTGCAGACCAGAAGGACCTGCTCGTCGATCAGCTCGACGGCGTCACCGGCGCCCTGAAGAAAGCGGCCGGCGAGCTCGAGACCAATGGCGATGCAGGCGGGCGCTATGTCCGCATGCTGGCCGATGGCGCCGACAAGCTGGTGTCCACGGTCCGCGACAATGACGTCGACCAGATCATCGGCATCGCCCAGGATTTCGGGCGGAAGCAGCCCGTGGCCTTCATGGGCGCCGCGGCGCTGCTGGGGTTCGTCGCCAGCCGCTTCGTCGTAGCCTCGGCCTCGCGCAAGCCGGACGTAAAGCCTGCCACCGATGCTCCGACCCCCAGCTATGGCGGCACATCGGCCTATGGCAGCACCCCCTCCTACGGCCAGCCGGCGGGAGGCAAAGATGGCGGAATCTGAGCATCATCAGCGCAGCCTGACTGATTTGCTGGGCGGCCTTGCAGGCGACATTTCCGGGTTGTTCCGGAAGGAAATTCAGCTGGCCAAGACGGAAGCTACCGAGAAGCTGAACGATGTCGTCGGCGCTTCGCGCGGACTGGCCGTAGGTGGCGTTCTCGCCATCGGCGCCGTGGGCGTCTTCCTCTCGGCGCTGGTCATCGGACTGTCGTGGCTTCTGGTCTCGATGGGAATGTCCGAACAGGCGGCCGGCTTTATCGCCTCGCTCGTCGTCGCCCTCGTCGTGGGGGGGATCGCCTGGAGCTTCATCTCGAAAAGCCTCGAGGCCCTGAAGGCCAAGAACTTCGACCTCGATCGCACCACCCATTCCCTCGCGCGCGATGCCGAGGTCGTTAAGGAGAGCCTGTGATGAGCAGCTATGGAAAAGATTCCGCCCAGCTCGAGCGCGAAGTCGAAGCGCAGCGCCAGCAGATCGAAAGTCGAATTGGCGAGATCAAAGACCGGCTTTCGCCGGGTCAGATCGTCGACGAGCTGCTGAGCTACACCAAGGAAGGTGGGCAGCACTTCGCCGCCAATCTCGGCCAGACGGTTGCCAACAACCCGATGCCCGCCGCGCTGCTGGGCATCTCGCTGGTCTGGCTGATGTCCGGACAGGGCCCGAAGCTTTCGGCGCCGCAACCCTATGCCCCGGCCCCGCGGGCGCGTGGTTCCGAATACCCGTACGCGACGGTGTCCGGCGGGATGCGTCGTATCAGTCACGCCGCCGACCCGGCTGGCAAATGGTACAGCGAGTTCGAGGATACCGGTGGCAAGCGCTACAAGGCGGAGGCCAACGAAGGCGGCCACCGCATCGGGGAATTCTTCGATGACGCCGGCCGGAAGTTCGGCGGCCTGATCGACGAGGCGGGTCACCGCGTCAGCGATTTCCAGGACGAAGCTGGCAACCGGTTCGAAGAAGCGACGGGATGGGCATCGCATGCCCTGCACGACCTGAAGCACAATGTTGGCGACGCCATCGGCGAAGTGACGCGGCAGGCCCAGCATCTGGGCAGCGGTGCCCAGCACCAGGCGGACCGCACATCGAAGATGGTGGTCGACATGTTCCAGAACCAGCCGCTCATCGCCGGCGCACTGGCCTTCGCGGCGGGTGCTGCACTCGGCGCGGCGCTGCCGCACACCGATCAGGAAGATGCCGCCGTCGGCGAGATCGCCGACAAGGTCAAGGGCAAGGCGGCCGAAGTTGCTGCCGACGCCTACGATGAAGGCAAGTCACGCGCCGCCGACCTGTACGAGAAGGGCAAGGAAGGCGCCGCGCAGGTTTACGACGAGGTGCGCGAGAAGCTCGGCGAAACCACGCAGGCAAACAGCCTGAACTGACCGGGGCTACACAAAGGCCGGACCGGCATTGTCGGTCCGGTTGACCTCGTTTGGCCGCCTGACAACGATGGACAGTGGCGACGCCGCGTCACGGTTCCGCCACTGAGGCAAAATAGACTGTAAAACAACCGTCTGCCTCCCCTTGAAGCTGCGCCACCATCGGATAAAGTGCCGGCCCGATTTGCGGCAAGGATAAAGCGCATGGCGATCAAAGGCACGGTTAAATTCTTCAACACTACCAAGGGCTTCGGCTTCATCTCCCCTGAAGGCGGCGGGAAGGATGCTTTCGTGCATATTTCCGCTGTCCAGCGTTCGGGCCTCGAAGGCCTGTATGAAAACGACAAGGTGGAATACGAAGTCGAGAAGGGCCGCGACGGCAAAGAGTCCGCGACCAACCTGAAGCTGCTCGACTGATTTCAGTCTTCGCAGACCAAAAAAGGGGCCGGGCGGTCAACCGCTCGGCCCTGTTTGCAACGACAGTGTTGCATCCAAACCGGCAGTGCCAAGTTCCATCAGGGACGATGGAGCTGCAGATGAAACGCTTCTATTTCGACATCTGGGACGGTGACCACAAGGCGCATGACGACATCGGCGTCGAGTGCCTGTCCGTCCATGCCGCTTCGGTGCAGGCTACCATCGCGTTGACCGAACTGGCCCGCGAGGTTCTCCCGGGCGACGGGCCCGGGCGA
>Ga0105047_10007922_pt1 | contig 17818 bp, 12 predicted proteins | sample MAT04_FD_78384 | JGI IMG/M metagenome (GOLD analysis project Ga0105047, IMG submission 78384) | Freshwater microbial communities from Lake Fryxell liftoff mats and glacier meltwater in Antarctica - MAT-04 (megahit assembly) | ecosystem: Environmental > Aquatic > Freshwater > Ice > Liftoff...
CAACCTGTTGCATCCGCTGTCGCGCGACAGGGTCAAAAGCGGATTCCTGGTCTGGAGCCACCTGACCCGCGCGCACCTCGCTCGCAACGAGCTCAACGAAGCCGTCGAAGCCCAGACGACCGCCGTTTTCGATTACCCGTTTCCCAAACGGTTCCCTAATCGGACTCCACTGGAACTCGCGTGGCTCCGCACGCTCGAAAAAGACTACTTTCTGCCTCTGATCCGATCGCGGCGCGCGGAAGGGACATCGTCGAACGTCCGCGACACACTCGATCCGCTGTTCCGCTATCCCTCCACCGAGAAAGGCAAGCCGGGGGTGCCGATCGGATTTCTCGCCGACGATGGTCAATACCGCTTCGATGGTATCGCCGAAACGGCCCGCGCCGCTTTGCCCGCCGACGCGATCGCGATCGTCCAGCAATTGCTGCTTTGGATGCCCGACGATTCGCGGTTGATGTGGTTGCTCGGCGAATTGTACCGCGCTCGCGGGGAGATCGAAACGGCATCGGCGATCTTCGACGAGTGCGTGCGCGAACCTCGCAACTACAGTAGCCCCGTACTGATGGAGCATCGCCAGGTGCTGCGTGCCGAACTCGAAGCCCGACTCGCGGTCGAGGAAGCCCGACTCGCGGCCGAAGCGACATCGGTACGCAATCGCAAACTCGCCGTCGGGTTGGGGGTCGGGACGTTGATATTCTTTTTGCTGCGTTCGCAGTGGCGCGAGATCGTCCGCCGCCGCATCCGTCGCCGCGCCCGGCGGAACCCGTCGTGACCAAACCCGCGAACCCCTTCTGGAAAGCCGGCGAAGAGCACCTCGCCGCCGTCGATCCGAAGCTGAAACTCCTCATCGATCGCACCGGTTCCTGCTCGTGGCACCCCTCGGGCGATTACTTCGCGGTGTTGATTCGCGCGGTGGTCGGTCAGTTGATTTCGGCCAAAGCCGCGACGACGATCAACGCGCGCGTTCGGGTGCTGTGCGGAGGCGAGATCGCTCCGGACACCCTCTGCGTCCCGACCGAAGCCGAGTTGCGCAAGTGCGGACTGACGGGGAACAAAGTCCTCTCGCTGATGGCCATCGCCGCACACGCACGAGCCAACCCGAAGTTCTGGGCGGACCCCGCGCTGTACTCGGACGAGCAGATCGAAGCCGAGCTTTTACCCTTACGGGGGGTCGGCTTGTGGACGGTGCAGATGTTTTTGATGTTCGCGCTGTGTCGCCCGGATGTGCTGCCGACGGGCGATCTGGTAATCCGACAGGGATTCCAAAAGCACTTCGAGCGCGAAACGGAACCGCCGATCCGCGAGATGAAAGAGTTCGCGGAACGCTGGAAGCCGTGGCGGACGCTGGCTTCGTGGTACCTCTGGCGCTCCGTCGAAATCGGATAGACCGATGCCGACGGAGTCGGGCACGGTCCCCAGGTCCACTCTCAGGTGTTGAACAGGAAGTGGCAGATGTCGCCGTCCTGCATGATGTACCCTTTGCCTTCGACGCGGAGTTTGCCCGCCGCACGAATGTCCTTTTCCGTCTTGTACGTCTCCAGATCTTCGAGTCGATAGATTTCCGCGCGAATGAACCCTTTCTCGAAGTCGGTGTGGATCGCTCCTGCGGCCTGCGGGGCCGTCGCCCCGACCGGGATCGTCCACGCCCGCACTTCCTGCACCCCCGCCGTGAAAAAGCTCTGCATCCCGAGCACGCGATACGCTGCCCGCGCCAATACCTTCAATGCCGGCTCCTCCAGCCCGAGCGACGAAAGCATCTCGGCGCGGTCGGCGGGTTCGAGTTCGGCGATCTCCGATTCCAGCCGCGCGCAGATCGGCACGATCGAAGCCCCGATCTTCGCGGCGAAGTCGCGCAATTTCTGTACGGTCGGACTCGTCCCGGTCAGGTCGTTTTCGTCGACGTTGGCGACGTAAAGGATCGGTTTCGCGGTCATCAGTCCGAAACTGGAGATCGCGTCGAGTTCGTCCGGGGTGAACGTCAATTTGCGGATCGGCTCGTCTTTGGCGAGCTGGGCGGCGCATTTGCGGATGGCCTCGACGCGCAGCGACGCTTCCTTGTCGCCTCCTTTGGCGGCGCGCTCGGCGCGGGGCAGAGCGTTGTCGATCGTCTGGATGTCGGCGAGCATCAGTTCCATTTCGATGACTTCGACATCGGACACCGGATCGACCACACCCGCGACGTGGATGACGTTGGGATCCTCGAAGCAGCGGACCACCTGGAGGATGGCATCGACTTCGCGGATGTGACTGAGAAACTTGTTCCCCAGACCCTGGCCTTCGCTCGCGCCTTTGACGATCCCGGCGATATCGACCAGACGCAGTGCGGTAGGCACGAGCTTTTTGGGGACGATGTAGCGGGTGATGCGTTCGAGGCGGTCGTCGGGGACCGACACGACCCCCTCGTTGGGCTCGATCGTGCAGAATGGATAGTTGGCCGCCTGAGCGGTTTTGGAGCTGGTCAGGGCGTTGAACAGCGTGCTTTTGCCCACGTTGGGCAGTCCGACGATACCCGCTCTCATGATGTCGATCATCCCGGCGTGCGATATAAAGGGATCATTATCGTTTCCGGAAGGTCGATCGGTAAGAGGCAGCAGCTATCAACTCCGAAGGTGCCGACATGAATCCTGCCGACTTCGACACTTCTCTACCCCTCTCGCGGGCTCGCACCATCCCCGCTTCGTGGTATTTCGATCCCGCCGCCTACCGGATCGAACGGGAACGGGTATTCGCCGGTTCCTGGCAGATGGTCGGGCGACTCGCACAGGTTTCCGGCCCCGGCGACTACTTCACCTGCGAACTCGCCGACGAACCGATCCTCGTCGTCCGCGACAACGACGACACCCTCCGGGCGTTTTATAATGTCTGCCGGCACCGCGCCGCCCCACTCCTGACGGCCCCGTGCGGGCACGTCACGAAATTGAGGTGTCGCTATCACGGGTGGACGTACGACCTCGCCGGGAAGCTGCGCGGAGTTCCCGAGTTCGACGGGGTCGAAGACTTCGACCGCGAGGGTTTCGGCTTGCGCGAGATCCCCCTCGACACCTTCGGCGGGCTCGTCTGGATCCACCCCGGCGAGGTGACGCAGTCGCTCGCGGAGTTCCTGTCGCCAATCCCCGAGTGGATGCGATCGCGGGGGAGCGATCTGTCGCAACTCCATTTCGTGCGTCGGGTGTCGTACGACGTGAACTGCAACTGGAAGGTGTACGTCGATAACTACCTCGACGGCGGATACCACATTCGCACCGTGCATCCGGAACTCGCGGGGGTGCTCGATTACAGCCAGTACCGCACCGCCGTGTACCCCTCGACGAGCCTGCAATCGAGTCCGCTGACCGGCGGCGATGCCGACGATGCCGCCAACCGCACCCGCAAAGGCGACCTCGCCGCGTACTGGTGGGTGTGGCCCAACTTTATGCTCAACCTGTACGACGGTATTGCGGATACCAATCTGGTCCTGCCGCTGGGTCCGGACCGTTGCCGCGTGGTGTTCGACTTCTACTTCCGGGAGGTCGAGGGGGAGTCGGCGGGTGCGTTTATGAACGAGAGTATCGCGGTCGGGCATCGGATTCAAACGGAGGATATCGAGATCTGCGAGGAAGTGCAGAAGGGGCTGCGGAGTTCGTCGTATTCGACGGGTCGATTCAGCGTGCGGCGCGAGATCGCGGGCCACCACTTCCATCGACTTCTCGGCGAACGGTTCGCTTCCGGGAAGCAAAGTTTGCTTTGAGCCGGAAAAAAGATATAGTTATCAGACCCTTTCCGCCCGAAGACTATGGATCGGCCTCAATGCCATCGTTCTTTCCCGACCCGTCGGATTCTTCGCACCCGGACGACGTATCGACCCCCGTCGATGCCGCAGGGAATCGCGCGGACATCGCTATCGGATTGGCGGACGAGGGCGACGGACTCGAAGCCGACGGCTCTCTGACAGCGAGCGTTCGACCGGTGATCGCCACCGATCCATCCATGAGCGACACCGTGATCGAAAACGGCGATCTGAGCCCGTCCACCGATATCGCCTCCGACGGAACTCCCGCCGAGCCCGAATTCTGCCCGCGCTGCCAGATGTCGCGCCACGCGTCGGACGTGTTCTGCATCGATTGCGGGTTCGTCTTCGCCTCGGCTCAGGATGCGACCGACCCCGCGTTTTTGTCGCACTCGCCGATGTCAGGCGGACTGCTCAACGGCCGCTACCGCCTGTCGGAAATGATCCGCGATCGGGGTCTCACGCAGCGGTTCCGGGGGATCGACCTCAACGCGCGGGACGACACCCCCGTTCCCGTCGTACTCATCCGTCAGGCGATCCCCGCCGACCCGATCTCTCAGACCGACGAATCGATGTTGCTCGGGGCCGACGACGAAACCCCCGAAGCACTCCCCGCGAGCCCCTTCGGGGCGTGCCGATGGCCATCGCTCGACTGGGAGAGGCTGGTTCTGGAACGGGCCCGGCACATCTCGCTCCCCGGTGTCATCGACCACTTCGACGAGAACGGGTATTTGTGGCTGGTGGTCGAGATTCCCGGCGGGGTCGGTATCCGCGAAGCCTGGAACGACCGCACCGTTACCGCCCGCGAACGCTACGCCTGGCTGATCGAAATCGCCGAAGCCCTCGACAAACTCCACCAGGCCGGCGCGATCCTCGACGGACTCCGTCCCGACCTGCTGTCGATCACCCCGACGGGCCATTGCGTGATCGTCGATGTCGCCGACCTTTTGCCCATGCCGATGTCCCCCGATGTCCCACTCTCGGAGAGCGCGTATACCGCACCGGAGTTGATCCTCAACCCGGCTTCCGCCGATGCCCGCGCCGACCTCTACAGCTTCGGAGCGACGGTGTACTCGCTGCACCTCGGGCGCGACCTGACGGAGATGGACTTCACCCTCCAGGGGGTCCCCAGGCCGTTCCTCGACCGCTTCGCCGATGCCCACCCGCTGGTCGGGCGATTGATCTCCAAGACCTTCTGCTTTCGGCCCGAGGATCGCTTCCCGAGTTCGTACGCCGAAGACCAGACCGGGATCGTCGAACTGACGCGGAACCTCGAAGCCTGCCGTCGCAATATCGACCGCGTCCGCCTCGACATTTCGTCGTGGACCACCACCGGCATCCTCCGCACCGGGAACGAGGACGCGCTCGCGGTCGTCCACGGCTCGGAATCGTGCGCCGACGACACCGACGAATTCGCCCTGATCGCGCTCGCCGATGGTATGGGTGGGATGGAAGGCGGCGAGATCGCAGCCGCCGTCTCCATCCAGGCGGTTCGACACTATCTGCTCGCGTGCCCGCCGTTTTCCGGAGTTCACCTGCCTGCGGCGACCGCGCCGAACCCGATTCGGCTCACAGATCGGCTCTGCGGCGGGGCCGGCAGCGGTTTTATGCCCCGTCCCGGAGTCCTGTCGGGAGACAGGACTCCGCCGCCACTGATGAACGCCCCGCTCGAGCGGGACTGCGCCGCCCGCGCGGTGTACGCCCACCAGGACCGCCTGCTCACTGCGATCCACCAGGCGAACGATCGGGTCCACGAAGCCGCGACCAGCGGGCTGGGCAATCGGGGGATGGGCTGCACTCTCGAAGTCGTCGTCATCGATGGCCCGCAGGTGATGATCGGTCACGTCGGCGACAGTCGGACGTACCACATGCACCAGGGCCGACTGACGCAGATCACCATGGATCAGACCCTCGTCGCATGGCTGGTGGAAACCGGGCAGATCACGGCGGAACAAGCCGAAGTGCATCCGAGGCGGAACGAACTCCAGCAGGCGATCGGCGGACGCGACGTCGTCTACCCGGATATCTACCCCCTGACCCTGTCTCCCGGCGACTGGCTGCTGATTTGCTCCGACGGATTGTCGAATACGTTGCACTCCTCGACTCTGGAAGCGGTGTTGCGCGAATCGCACTCTTCGGAACGCGCCGCCCGACGGTTGGTCAATCTCGCCAATCTCGAAGGCGCGGGGGACAACGTCACGGTCATCGTCGTCCGCGCGATGTGACGAACGGGCCGGGCGATGCGGTTATGTACGAAGCAGGGTTCGCCGCCGCGAAGCGGGAGCATCCCGGAGGGATGCCAGAAGGTAGCCGGGAGAGTCCGTCGGTTCGCGGCGGGTGCCCGTGGGAGCCCGGGGTTCACACCCCGGTCTATATCGTGCCGCCCCTCCGGGGCTCCGGACCACCCGAACTCCCGTCCGACAGAGGCCCGAAAACGTCCCGCATCGGAGCCCCGGAGGGGCGGCACGATATAGACCGGGGTGTGAGACCGGGGTGTGAACCCCGGGCTCCCAGGGGCACCCGCTGCGGCTCCTATTGCCTTCTGTCCCTGCATTTCCCCCCTTCCCTCGAAGGAAGGGGGCCGGGGGGTTCGGTTTCGCGGCAGCGAACCGGCCGCATTCATCCTCTGCAAACGATTCGGGGAACGCGGAATGCCTTCGGTCCTGATTATCGGTGCGGGGCTCGCGGGACTCGCCGCAGCCGCCCGCCTCGCACCCCACGGCTACGATGTCACCGTACTCGAAGCCAGACCCCGACTCGGCGGTCGCGCGTCCTCGTTTATCGACCGCACCACCGGCGAGATCGTCGATGCCTGCCAGCACGTCAGTATGGGTTGCTGCTCCGCACTCGCGGAGTTCTGTACCGAAACCGGGATCGATCACCTCCTCAAGCCTCAGCCCAGACTTTGGTTTATGACCCCCGATGGCCGCGTTTCGGAGTTCGTCACCGATCCCGTGCCCGCCCCGTTCCACCTCGCGCGCTCGCTGCTCAAAGCTCACTATCTCACCTTCGCCGAAAAGATGCGCATCGGCTGGGGGATGGCGATGATGATGCTCGCGTCCCCGAACGACGATTCGCCGCTGCTGCCGTGGCTCCGCGCCCACCGTCAGACCGCGAGGACCATCGAACGGTTCTGGAAAGTCGTGCTGGTTTCCGCACTCAACGAAGACCCCGTCAACCTCGGGCTCAAATACTCGCGTAAAGTGTTCCGCGATGCCTTCGTGATGGACCGCAAAGGCTTCGAGGTGCAGATCCCCGCGGTTCCCCTCAGCGAGCTTTACGGCGAAGCCCTGATGCCGTTTATGGATCGCCACAACGTCCGCATCGAAACCGGGGCGGGGATCCGCTTTATCGATGTCGAGGGCGACCGCATCGAGTTCGTCCGCCTGCGCGATGGCCGCGAGATTCGGCCCGATATCGTCGTCGCCGCCGTTCCGCCCGATCGACTCCTCGATCTGCTACCGGTCGAAGTCGTGCGAAATATGCCGATGTTCTCGAAGCTGGAAGAGTTCCGTTACTCGCCGATAACGAGCGTGCATATATGGCTCGACCGGGACATCATGACGCAGCCCCACCTGGTGCTGATCGAGTGCCTCGGCCAATGGCTGTTTTCGCGGGGTCGGGTCGCGGACGCACCCTGGAAGGGCGAGAGCCCCGAGGCCTGGTACTTCCAGGTGGTCATCAGCGCATCGGCGAATCTGCGGCCGTTGGGGCACGAAGAGATCGAACGCCGTACCATCGCGGAGTTGCGACGGCTGCTCCCTGCGATGGCTGACGCGAAAGTGCTGCGTTCGCGGGTGGTGACCGAGCGAACTGCGACGTTCTCGCCACTGCCGGGGATCGACGCGATCCGACCGGGCAACGCGACTCCCATTCGCGGGTTCTACGTCGCGGGAGACTGGACCGCGACGGGATGGCCCGCGACGATGGAAAGCGCGGTCCGCAGCGGATTCATGGCGGCGGACGCGATCCGGGCTACCGGAGGCTACGAGGTCGCTGTCCGCGCAAGAGCCGAACATTCTGCCGTTGCATCGATAGTCGGGGAGAACGTATAATCTCCTCCATCGGTTCGCACGCAACAGGAGTTTCCCGCCATGCCACGATGGTACCAGTGCCTGTTCCCCCTCGTACTACTCGCCGCACTCGGCGGGTGTGGCGGAGGGACTCCCGCCCCCCTGGCGATTGCCGCCCCCGATAAAGTCGGCGAACGGGGCAACCCGAAACCCGATCTCGATCCAGACGCACCCCCCGGTACGCTCAAACCGTCCGGCGAAAATCCCAACGGCATCGAGCCCCCTTCGACCCCTCCGTCGCCGTTCCCGCTGAGTCCCAAAGATTCCGATAACCTCATCGACTCGATCCTCGCCAGAGCCGACAACGACGGCCGATCCGGGCGCGACCGCTACGAGGAATCTGTCCGCGATGCGTGGCGGTTCGTCGCCGAGGGCAACGAAGCCGAAGCTTTGAAGACGTTCAAACGCGCCGCCGGGTTCGACAAAACCGAATACGTCGTCGGGGAGATCGCTCGCCTCGAAGCGGTACTCTCGCAAAAAGCGGCTGGAGACAAAGCCGCCGACGACATCCAGCCGGTACTCGCGTCGGGTAACGCGATGAAAGCCTCCGAACTGGCGACGACGGCTTTGAAGTCGTTCGTGGGCGATGCGGACGACACCCGCCGACTCGAGGACATCAAACGTCAGTCGGACGCGCTTCTCTCGCAGCAACTCGCTGGCCGCGATCGTCAGCAACGGTTTATCGACGAGGCGACTGTCGCCAAAAAGGATGGGAGTCTTCGCCTCGCAGCACTGTCTTACGAGCGCGCGCTCGCCAACGGGGTGGACGATGCCGACTTCCGCCGCGATGCCGACAGCGTCCGGCAAACGGTCGCCCGCTACGACGAAAGTCGGGCGCGAGGGGCCGAACTTCGGCGCGACCCGCAAAAGCTCGAAGAAGCGGTCGCGGTGTACAAAGTCGCTCTGGAAGCGTGGGATACCCCACAGATCCGACAGGAGCTTTCCGACACGCAGGCCGCCCTGGAACACCGCCGGGATCGAGTCGCCATCGGCGAGTTCGAGACGATCGGGGATGTCGGAATCCCGCTCGCGGGTCGGATCATCGCCGAGGAGATGCTGCCGTTTTTCCGCGCCCGCTTCGATGTCGTCGAACGCTCGCAGCTCAACGGGGTACTCGGCGAACTCAAACTGACATTCGGCGACCTCCAGTCGAACGAGGTCGGTCGCGCCGAGGTAGCGAGGTTGGCGAAGGCGAACTTTATGGTCGTCGGTTCGGTGTCGCGCCTCAACGGGATCGTCATCAATGCCCGACTGATCGATGTCCGCTCGTCGCTGATCGTGCAGACCGCGCGCATGGTGGTCAACAACCCCGAACAACTCTCGAGGCACATCGGCGACCTCGCCAAAATGCTCCAGATGACCGACAACCAGAAGATCGCCTACGAAAACGGGCTCAATCAGCAGGTCCAGGCGATCGCGCCCCCGCAGACGGCGATTATTACGGCTGCCCCGGTGGTGGTGGTCAACGCACCCGCTCCCGCAGCGATCGTCGTCAGCTACGACCGCGCCCCCGCACTCGGCCGGGTGACATTCCAGAGCTTTACAGCCATCCCGCAGGCCCAGCCCGTCCAGACGCAGGTACTCGTGTACGAGGCCGATCCGGTTTTGCGCGAGCGGTCCCAGTTCGTATCGACCGAACTGGGCGACAACCTGTTCCGTCGCGCGGAGTACCCCGAAGCCCTTCGGCACTTCGAGTTCGCGCTGTCGCTGTCGCCGGGGAACCGGGATCTTCGCATCCGCATCGACCGCTGTCGGCCCTTCGTGCAGCAGGTGGTTTTCGTCGCACCGCCCCGTCCGCGGCTGGCGATCCTGAACTTCGCGGAGTTGGGCAATCCGCAGGTCGTGCCTCCGGGCTACGGCGGGTTCCTCGCGGACCTGATCGCCCCGTATATGAACGGCGCGTACTCGGTGGTCGATCGCAACGAAGTGTTTTGGTGGATGGCCAGACTCGGGCTCAATATGCAGGATGTCGTCGCCAATCCGCAGGCCCGCCTCTGTCTGGCTCGCGCGATGGGGGTCCGTTACATTCTCACGGGTGCGGTGCGCGACGAACTCGCCCCGAATCCGGGGAACGGGTTCGCCGCGTCGTTTATCGCCGCCCGGGCGTTTCTGATCGATGCCGAGTTCAACTCGACATTCGCGGACGGGGCGGCTTCCGCGCCGAACTTTCACCAGCTCAAGTTTTGCGTGGGAGAGATCGCCCGGATGCTGTTGCTCGACCCGGCACAGCGTATCGGCCTCGTGCGGGTCAACCAGGAGTTTCTCGGGTTTATGGATCGGGGCCGGGGGTTCTGGGCTCAGAATAACTACCCCGAAGCGTTCGACTCCTTCCAGCGCGCCCTCGCGGCGAAGCCCGAAAGCACCGAAGCCCGATGGCACGTCGATATGTCGGGTCGGCGGTTGCGCGAGTGGCAGTTCCAGGAAAACCGCCGCGTCATTCTGGTCCGCCAGCAGGAGGCGATCGCGCAGCAGCAGGCGGCTCAGGTCGCATTCGCGCAGCAGGCGCAGCAGGCCCGCATCCAGGCGATCGCCCAACAGCAGGCGTTCGCGGATGCCGACCGCGCCCGCATCGCCGCGCAACAGGAGCAGGCGTACCAGGGGCTGGTAATTCAGGCTCGCACCAGTTCGCAGCAGAATAACTTCTCGGTGTCGATCGGCTTGTTCCAGTCGGCGTTGAACATGCGCCGCAACGAGTCGGTCGCGGTCGAACTCGCTCAGGTGCGAGCGAAGCAGGCCCAACTCGAACGCACGCAGCAGGTGCAGCAGGTGCAGATCGCCCAACTCGCGCAGTCCCGGCAGACCGAATTCGATGCCTCGGTCGCTCGCAATCGCCTGGTGCAGGAGGAGACTCGCCGCAAAGCTGCCGAAGTCGAGGCCCAACAGCAGTTGGCGGCGCGGAACAAAGGGGAGTACGACAAGCTCCTCGATCGGGCGCAGCGCGCCCAGTCGCAGGGCAATTTTGAAGCGAGTATCAACGCGCTTCAGGCCGCCCGCCGCATCAATCCCAACCCCGAAGTCGAACGCCTCGTATCTGCCGCCCTGGTCGATCAGGCTCGGGTGAATGCCGAGAAGAAAGGGCAAGCCGAGAAAGCGGCCCTCGAAGCGCAACTCGCCATCGAAACGACCCGCCGCAAAGCCGCCGAGGCCGAAGCCGCGACCAACAAGCAGCTTTACGAAACCGCGATGGCTCAGGCGCAGCAGGCGATGCAGGCCAAACAGTACGAAACCGCTGCGTCGTCGTTCCGGACGGCTTCGCTCAAGGTGCGTTCGCCGGAAGCCCTCGCGTGGATCCAGAAGGCGAACGATGCCGCCGCCCGCGACAAAGCCGCCGCTGCCGAAACCGCAAAAGCGCAAGCCGAGACCGAACAAAAGGAAGCCCGCTATGCGGCACTGTTGCGCGACGGCAAAGCCGCGCTCGATGCGGGGCAGTATCCGCAGGGGCTGAACCTGCTGCGACAGGCCGCCGCACTCAAACCGGGTGCGGTCGAGGTGCAAAAGGAGATCGTCCGGGGCGAAGGTGCCCGCGAAGCCGCTCTCGCCAAAGCCCGAGCCGTCGCGGTCGCGCCGAAAGCGAAAGACCCCGCCGTCGCGGTCGTGCCGAAAGTCACCTCCGACCCGGTCGCGCCGAAAGACCCGGCGGTCGCTATGATCCCGAAAGCGAAAGACCCGGCAGTCGTGCCGAAGCCGAAAGACCCGGCGGTCGTTCCGCCGATCCCGATGCCCAAAGACCCGGCGACCGACCCGAAGTACATCGCGGCGGTCCAGGCGGGAGTCCGGGCGATGCAGGCCAAAAAGTACGACGAGGCGATCGTCTCGCTGACCGAGGCGCAAAAGATCAACCCGAACCCGAAACTCGACATCCTGCTCGCCGACGCGAAGCAAAAGCAGCAGGCTCAGGCGACAGCGATGCTGAACCAGGCGCAATTGGCCAAAGAAGAAGCGGCGGCGATGGCGGCCAAAGCTGCGACCCAGGCCGCTGCAAATGCGGCGATGGCTCAGAAGCAGCAGGCTCTGACTGCGGCGATCCGCGCGGGACAGGCGGCGTTCGCCCGGAAGGACTACGCGGAAGCGGTCAATCAATTTGCGGCCGCGAAAGCGATCGTCCCGACGAATCCGGATGTCGCGGCACTGCTCAAACAAGCGACCGATGCGCGTACCGCTGCGATGACTCCACCCGTCGTACCCCTGCCGAAACCGAAGGATCCCACTCCGCCGATTCCGCTGCCGATCCCGATGCCGATGCCGAAGAAGGATCCTGCTCCGCCGATTCCGACTCCGCTGCCGCTGCCGATCCCGAAAAAGGATCCTGCTCCGCCGATTCCGACTCCGCTGCCGATGCCGAAGAAGGATCCCGCTCCGCTACCGATCCCCAAAAAGGATAACCCCGAGGAACGCGCTGCGTCTTTGACCCAGGCGGGCTTGCTCGCCGAAGCGAAGAGGAGTTACGCCGAAGCCGCTGCAAACTTTACCGAAGCCCTCAAACTGACCCCGACGAATGTCGGACTGAAGCGCAGGATCGACTTCGACCGGGCGATGGTCGATGGTTTGCGGGACTTGCAGGCGGGTAAGTTTGCGGGGGCGGTGCTGTCGCTCGATCAGGCGGTCCGCCTCGATCCGAACAACGCCGATGCCAAAGCCCAACTCGCCAAAGCCCGCGCGGGCAAGAAATGAACGTCGTCGAATCGATCCCGAAAATGCTCAGGAAAGACCTCGAATGTCGCTGCTCGACTCCGAAAATGGCAAACGCCGACTCCTCGGGATCGAGATCCCCGGCATCGAGCACTACAACATCGGCCGCGACCCCGCGTTCCGGATCCGCCTTCGGAAACTCGAAGGCGGGTTGATCCTCTCGTACGCGCTCAAGCCCGGTAACAACGTCCACGAACTCGAAACCCGATTGGGCGCGAACTACCCCGTCGATGCCCCGCTGACTCGCGTCGTCAGTCGGCTCGAATTGTCGCCGCACCAGTTCCCCGGACAGGTGCTGTGCATGTGGCGGCAGACCTCGAAGCGCAATACTCATAAGTGGGACCCCTCCCGCTTTACCGCGATCTTCGCGGTCCAGGCGACGTGGCGCTGGCTCGCGTGTTACGAGCTGTGGATGTCGAGCGGACAATGGCCGATCCCCGATGCCGGGGTCTGAGCGGAATCGCCCCTTATGGCCCATCTTTTCATCGCCGGTCTCGGCTCGGGCGGGTTCGCCGTCCTCGATCTGGTCGCGCGCGAACCCGAAGTCGACCTCCTCACACTCGTCGATCCCGACCTCTACCAGTCGCACAACGTCCATCGGCATTTCTTCCCCGCCTCCGAAGTCGGGCGCGCCAAAACCGACCTCGCGGTCGAATGGGTTCGCCGATTTCGGCCCGGTCTGCGCGTCGAGGTGTTTCCCTGCCGCATCGAGGATATCGGCTGCGCAGTCGCACTCGGTGAAGCGGTGGGGGCGTGCGATGTCGGGATCTGCGCGGTCGATTCCGAGGTCGGGAAGTACCACTTCGACTCGCTGTTCCGTCGCGCGGCGAAGCCCTGGGTGATGGGCGAAGTTCTCTCGGGCGGGATCGCCGGCTGGGTGCATGCGTTCGAGCCCGGCGGCGCGTGCTTCGGTTGCGTCTGCCGCGCCCTCCAGCGCGACCCGACTCCCGCCGATGCGGTCGATTACTCGCAACCGTATGGGACCTTCCCCGAAACCTCCGTCCCCGCGTCGCGGGCTTCGATCTCTGCGATCGCCTCGATCCACGCACTCGTCGCACTCGAGCGGATGCGGGGGCGCGCGGCCGAGTTCACCAGTCTGCTCCTGAGCCTCGCCCGCGTTCCGGGGGCGTTCGAGAGGGCGTTCGAGCCGACGCGCTGGCAAATGACCCGCATCGACGATTGCCTGATCTGCCGCGAACTGACCGCGATTCCCGCCGACCGGGTGGATGCCGACCTCGAAGCCGCACTCGATCGACTCGGGGAGCGGTCCGTATGACGACTGCCGTCCGCTCGCAATCGGTGTGGATTTCGGGGGAGGTGCTGGGGGTTCGGCTGCGACCCGGCGCGATCCCCTGGAACAGCGAAAAGGTTCACGTCGAAGCCTCGCTGCGCCTGCCACCGTCCGCTCGCGTTCCCGCCGACTTCCGCCTCGAAGTCGAAGGAGCCGACTCGGTCGCCGCGATGCGCTTGCAACCGGGTGCGGAAGGTCGCCATCACCTGCACTTCTGTCTCGGGCCGCTGTCGGGGTCGCGCGCGGCCTCGATCTTTTGGCGCAACCACAAACTCGAAACTCTCACGATCCCGGTCGTCGCGCGCGCGGACTATCTCGCGTCGGTGACTCTGCGAGATCCGCAGATCCGGATACCGTTCGTCCCCGACGGGGTCATCGGTACGACGTTCGCCACGAAGTCGAAGGTTCCGCCGATCCTCGTGGCGACAGTCGTCAGTCCGTGGCCGCTGCTCCCGCTGCATTCCGAGTCCCTGGAAGTCGAAACCCGCGTCGGGTCGGCGGTCGAGATCTCCCGATCGCCGTTCGCGCCGAACGTCCTTCTCGGGGCGGAACCGCTGTTGATGTTTCCCGTCCCGTCGTCGAACCGCAGGGCTTCGCTCGGGGTCGTCATTCGGCTCGATTCGCGCGAACTCTACCGCGAGGAAGTCCACTTCGTGACACCCGCGACGATCGCCGAATCGATGGTGCTGGTGGATATGGGGTTCCTGATCGGGCGCGGCGCGGACGCGATCCGGACCCGCCGATTCCCCACCGACGATTCCGTCGAAGTCGCCGGGTGGTTTCGGGTTCGGCTCCGGCAGCGCGGGGCAGCGTGGGGGGCGCACGCGCTGGTTTCGGGTTCGGGAGAAAACGCAGCGGACTTCCCGCCGTTCGTCCGACCGGTCGCGCTGTCGGAGACGGTCGCCGAGATCGTCGGCGGGACGATGCGGGCCGAGCATTATCGGGGGCTGCACGGACTGGAACTCACGATCGGCGGACGCTCGCTGGGGGTTCTGCCGCTGTCGCGCACTCCGCAGGCGGTTCTCGATTCCGAAGGCGGGTTCGCGGACCCGCGCGCGTTCGATTGGGACGCGAACGCCGAGGCCGAATTTCAGGCGAGACTCGGACGCCTGCTGGGGTGACGAGCCGACAATCGGAACTTCGCGGTTTCCGGGTCCGACCCTGCGACGTATATCAACCGCATCGTCCCCGATGCCGTCGGACTGGAGCGGTCGTGACCCTCATTTTGATCTTCGTGCTAACGACCGTGGCTCTGTTCGCGCTGTTCCTCGCGGGATCGCTGTTCGTGCAAAGCTGGCTTTACAACGTCCCCGCCGACAGACTGCCGCTGCGTGCGGCGGGGTCGGCGGCGTTCGTCGCCGGGTTTTTGACGCTGTGGGCTGCGATCCACGCGAGCGCCCCCGACACGATCGACACCATCCTCAACTTTTCGCCCCAGCGTTACGCGGTTTACGACTCCTTCGAATCGGTCCGCAAAGTCGGCGATAAGGAAGAAAAGATCCCGTTCAAACGCAAACCCGGCGGCAAAGGGTCGGCTTCGTTCGTCGATGCCCGGCCCGGACGCGAGAGCGTCGTCTGGAAGCGCAGCGATACCGAGGGGGTCGTCGTCGCCGTGCTGCTCAAAGAAAAGGATAAAGAAGCCCCGACCCGCTTCAACGCGAACCTGGTTCGCACCCCGGCCAAAGACAAGGCGGGCGAGAAACTCGTGTTCCCCGAAGACGTGCTGTACGTCGAGGAAAACGGCAGCCGGTACATGACCGGGCAGGCCCTCGGCCAGATGGTCGATTCGCGATACTCGACGGTGTTTCTGAACCTGCTGTTGAACTTCGTCCACCTCGCGGTCTGGCAGGTCGCGTTGTGGTTCGGGTTGCGCTACCTGTTCTGGCACGCCGCGTGTATCGCGGGCCCGCTGTTTTTGATCTTCACTCTGGCGGTTGTGCCGATCGTGTTCGACCAGGTGGACCGCAAAAAGGCTCCCGCGCCGGGAAAGACCGCGACGTGGGGACAGGTCGCCCCGGTTTGTCGGTATGATGCGAACACCGACTCGGTCGGCTGAAATCCGTCCGCGGAGAGGCTATGTTCGGCGCGATCGGTATCTTCCAGGACTTCCAGCTCCCCAACGCGGGGACCTGGTTCTACTTCTCGCTGATGCTGGCGACGACGCTGCTGTTCCGTTTCAATCGGGTCATCAGCCTTCACAACTGGGACCTCCTGACGCTGTTTCTGCTCGTCCCCGGTTTCCTGATCCTCCAGGAAGGCCACCAGTTCCAGGCGTACGCCGCCCGACTCGACGACACCCCCGAGCGCGAACGACTCGCCGAGAAGGCGCGCCTCGGCATCTTCCGCGCCTACGTCTGGCTCATGGGCGGGTCGCTGTACCTGTTCGTCCGCTGTCTGGTCGATCTCGCGCTCATCCGCCGCCCGATGCTCAGTCCGAACCTCAACCTCACCGGGCTGGCGTTTTTTACGACGACTCTGTTTCTGGGTCTGGGGGCGGTCGCCAGTCGTCAAAACCCCCAGGACCTTTACGCGGCGATCGGGTCCGAGCCGATCGCCCTGACGCGGATCCAGACTTCGACCACGACGGCGGTCGAACTCCAGGGCGGTGCCAAAATCGACGACCGGGTCGAAACCGAGTTCTGGGTTCGGCGCGGGCTGGCGATGGCGGCTCACTTCGGGGTGATCCTCGCGCTGATCCTCATCGGCTCGATCCACTTCCGCGATACCACCGCCGGGCTGGCGAGTGCCGCACTGTATCTGCTGCTGCCGTATACCGCGTACCACATCGCCCAGGTCCACCACATCTGGCCGACGGTATTCATCCTCTGGGCGGTATTCTGCTGGCGGCGCGCGACCCTCAGCGGAATTCTTCTGGGAATCGCTGCGGGAACGACCCTGTTTCCGTTACTACTCTATCCGCTGTGGTTCGGGTTTTACCGATCCCGCGGGGCGGGGCGACATACATTCGGCTGGGTCGCGGGGGTCGCCCTGAGTCTGACGACGACCGGGCTTCTGTTGTGGGGCAGCGGCGAATTGACGGAATCGTGGGTCCGCAGTCTGCATTTGCCGGACTGGCAGCCGTGGAAAGCGGTAGCGACGGAGGGGATCTGGCTGGGCGAACAGCACCCGTACCGTCTGCCGGTGTTCATCCTGTGCATGGCGTTTCTCGCGGTGACAGTATTCTGGCCGTCGCCGAGGAACCTGGGGCACGTGATCGCGCAGTCGGCCGGGGTGGCGATCTCGATCCAGTTCTGGTACGCCGACCAGGGCGGTGTGTATATCCTGTGGTATCTGCCGCTGTTGCTCATTACGATGTTCCGACCGGGACTCACCGACTTTCGGCCCCCGGCGATCGCCCCGGAAGACGACTGGTTGCGTCGGTGGTGGGGTCGGCAGAGGCTCCTGCGATTCCGAGCGTTTCGCGGGGGAATTTTCGGTCGGGCCATAAAGTCCGAGTAGAATGAACACAATCCCTTCGACCGGCCTGCGAATCGTGTGGGCGAGTGGAGACGTGCGAATGCTGGATCCCATTTCGTTCAACACTGTACTGCTTCACGAGAAGCTCGCCCGGATGAAAGCCGGCGATCGCGATGCCGCCAACGAACTGGTGATGGGCGTGTACCAGCGCATGGTCCGGTTGTCTCGCAAGATGTTCAGCCGCTTCCCCAACGTCAGCCGCTGGACCGACTGCGACGACGTGCTGCAAAATGCCCTTTTGCGATTGCTCAAGACACTCGAAACCGTCCGCCCCAACTCGATGCGCGACTTCTACAACCTCGCAGCCGTCCACCTGCGCCGCGAACTCCTGGATCTGGCCCGATTCTTCGCCCGGCGCGAAAAGGCCGGACTGCGTCCCGACGATCCGCGCGACCCCGAAGACTCGAGTGTGCGATCCGGCCCGCGCGACATGCGAATCGACGACCCCGACGAACTCGAAAAATGGTGTCAGTTCCACGAAGAGGTCGAAAAACTGCCCATCCAGGAGCGCGAAGTCGTCAG
>Ga0105047_10007923_pt1 | contig 17818 bp, 12 predicted proteins | sample MAT04_FD_78384 | JGI IMG/M metagenome (GOLD analysis project Ga0105047, IMG submission 78384) | Freshwater microbial communities from Lake Fryxell liftoff mats and glacier meltwater in Antarctica - MAT-04 (megahit assembly) | ecosystem: Environmental > Aquatic > Freshwater > Ice > Liftoff...
CTCGCCGTGGCCGTGGTGGCCGGCCAGAGCCAAGGCGCTCCCCAGGGCGTTGCGCGCCCACAGGTTACCGGGCGGCGAAAGAGGTGTCGACGGACTCGCCAGGGCTGCCCAGCGGACGGGTACACACGCGCCGATCAGCGGCCAGCGTTGGACAAAGTCAGCCGTCGACGCTCCAAGGTCCGCCCGGTGACCAACAGCCCCGGGCCTCGCGGTTTGCGACCAGCGCTTCGACCAGCGGCCAGAGAAATGCGCGTACCTCGTCGATGATCTGCCCGAGTGTTCTCGCGTCCGCGACACGCAGCTTCCGCAGGAACCCGGCCCACTGTTGCGCCTTCCCAGATGCGCCAGCGAACTCGGCGCTCAATCCGACGGGCAACGTCGAGGGGAGCGGCGTCCCGCGCCTGCGAAACGTCGCACCGATCGCCTGGGCCAGCAGGGCCGCGTCGAAGGTTCGCGTGCGAGCGAGCAGCGCGATGTCGAAGAAGTCCTTCATTCGGCTGTTGCCGATGTCGAGCGTGACCATCGCCTCGAGCTTCTCCGCGATGGACGTCTCGGGTGTGTAGCCCTGAAGCTCAGGCGCAGGGAAATCGAGCAGCGGTGGGTACGTGATCGGCTGCGCCGACGGCGTGATGACGTCCCCGAACCCGACGTCGATCTGCAGCACGATCGCCGCGCCCCCGAGGGCCGCCTTGAGCGTGATGCGCACGCCAAGGTACCGGGCGTCGCGGCGAATAGGGACGCCCCCGACCGAAGCGGAATCGAAGTCCAGCCCGTCGGGTGGAACGCTCACCCCGAGACACTCACGAATGATCAGCACGAGCTCATCAACGGTGGCCGTGGACCGACCAAGGAGATCGATGTCCTTGGTGGACCGCGTGTCGGGTCCGCCCCAGAGCCTGAGCATGAGGGCGCCCTTGAGCACGAACTGATCGCGGTGCTGCGAGACGCTCAGGCGAAAGAGCATGCGCTCCATGGCGTAGTACTGGAGGAGCTCGTGGAAGGGCCGCTGCTGCGCTCTCGCGGCGTTCAGGAGGCGCGCGTGAACCGACGCTGCCAGGTTGGTGGGGTGCTTCTTCGTCACTGCAGCGCCTCGAGGTAGGGTCGCATGACGCGCTCGACGCGAAGGCGCCGGGCGAAGTGAAGGATGTCCACCGGGCGCGCGGTCCTCTTCTCGAGGCAGAGCCTGAGCCCCTCCACGGCGACATCGACGCCGATCTTGTTCCGAAACTTGAAGCAGTCGGCGATGGTCCTCGCCACGCCGTAGATGTTAACGGAGATCGGCCCGAGCTTCTTCACCTCGACCCCCAGCGAGACCAGCTCCTTCGACACCCGCACGACCCGTATCGGTGGGTGATCGATCTTCGGCGTCTTGGTGCCTCGCGGCAGAGCGATCCACACGGCGTGCGGAACCTCGCTGGTCAGCCCGTGATAGGCGAGCGCGGAGATGAGGCACACGATCGAGCGAGGTGCGCGAGCGGCCACCGTGACGAGGTCCGGGTGGCCGAGCGGTGCGCCAGAGCTCAGACGGTACACCCCGCGACTGACAGCCTCGATCGTGCCGTCGTCTCGCAGGCCGTAGAGGTCGCGCGGATGGACCCCGAGCCGCAGCGCGGCGGAGGTGTGAAGCAGCCCGCCATGCCGCCGGAACGTCGCGATCGTCGTCCGGCGGGTCATGGATACAATCTACATCACATACGTCGATGTGGAGCACCTTTTATCCCGGTCGAATCATCCCCGGTTCTTGGTGTCAGAGCGAGGCAGCGCAGCCAGTCAGCAAGTGGCCGACTTCGGACGATTCTTCAATCATTGCGACACCGTAGCCTGATTCACAAGGGTGAAGTCGAGGGTTCGAGTCCCTTTCCCGCTCTCCGAATCGCCCACGAAAGCAGCCGGGAAATGGTTCAGCCGTCCAAAGGGCGCCGACGTCTCGCCTCGTCTCCGCGCTGAGCTTGTCGACCCCACCGAGTTCATGACTCTCGACGCGAGCGAGAGCACGTATGTCCCGGCTCCCGGCGCGAGTGACGAAGTGGTCAGGGCGGCGCGGTCAGGGCGAAAGAACATGCTGGACCATCGAACTGGAAGACCATGTTCCGCAGCAGGTCGCGGCCGATGAGTCCGATGAGCCGCCACGTCGTCTGGTGGCCGAGAAGGTTCGGCGCTGGCCATTTCTCGAAGCTCTCCGATCAAAAGCAGACCTTGGACCGCGGTCGGAACGGCCCGGCCTTTCTTGCTGAGGGCTCGCTCGAGGGCGTCGGGGAGGGGCCCCCCTCGAGATTGTCGCAGCGGTGCTGCGACTTTTGCCGACGCCGCGATCGGCCGCAAGATTCTCGCTCACACGCCGCGCGCAGCCGCCGCCAGCCGCTCCACGATCTTCGTCCCGCGACGCTGGAACCCCAGCGCTCGCATCAGCTCGCTGACCATCTCCGCCTCGGTCCGCAGAACGCCATCGGAGGCGATCCAGCGCGCGACCGTCACGAGCTCCGACGGATGATAGTCATCGATCGCGAGACCCGCCTGTATCGCAGGCCGTGCTCCACGCGCCGCAGGAGCCGGCGGTGGCGGTGGTGCGTCAGGCGCTGAACGAGGCGGCGCAGGCGGCTCCGCTGCGCTCCGCATCGCGTCCTCGTACGCGAGCAGCACCCGCGCGATCTCCTGCTCACGCCGCTGGAACCAGTCCGTGCTCCAGATCCGGCAGAACTTCCACCCGAAGGCCTCGAGGTGCTCCTGCCGGAGCCGGTCGCGATCTCTCGCCGTCGGAGCGGAGTGGTAGCTCGCGCCATCGCACTCGATCGCCAGGACGAACCGACCGGGCTGATCGCGATGCCGCACGACGAGGTCGATCCGGTACGACGACGCGCCATATTGGGCCACGCACGAGAGCCCTCGAGCCTCGAGCGCAGCTTGAATATCGGCTTCGAACGCGTTGATCGGAAATCCAGACGCGCCGGCGTCGGGCTGGCGGGCGCCGCCCATCGACGCGAACTCCAGGAACCCACGCAAGAACTCGAGCCCTGGACGCCCCTGGCACTTCGAGGGATGGAGATCGCGGTGATCGAAGCTCGAGACCACGGTCATCCGCGCCCGAGCGCGCGTGACGGCGACGTTCAGGCGCCGGTACCCGTCGCCGGTGAGTATGGGTCCGAACCGCAGAGGTAGGTTGCCGCTCGTGTCCTTGCTGTAGCCGACGCTGAGGATGATCGCGTCGCGCTCGTCACCCTGCACGCGTTCGAGGTTCTTCACGAAGGGTCGCTCACCCGCCTCGGTGTGCCGACGCCAGTAGTCCGCGAGCTCGGGCTCATCACGGCACGCGCGCTCGACCAGAGCATCGACCCTCATCATGTGCTTCATTCCCAGCGTGATCACGCCGAGGGTCTCGTCGGGATGAGCTCGAACGTGATCACGGATGAGCTCGACGACGCGAAGTGCCTCGGCGTTGCTGCTGTCCTCCTGACCCGAGCCACTCGTCGGTGACCAGGCCACCAGCTCGTGGCGCAGGCTCCCGTCGACACCCACCCCCGGGAAGGTGATCAGCCGGTCTCCGTACACCTGCCGATTCGAGAACGCGATGAGCCGCTCGTCGCGGCTGCGATAGTGCCAGTCGAGCGTCCACGTCCCGAGAAAGCTCGACATCACGTCGAGCAGGCTCTCGAATCCCGACGTACCTGCATCGCCTTCGTCGCTGTCGTCATCGCGGTTCTCGGCGAAGAAGGCCGTCGGCGGGAGCTGATGACGGTCGCCGGCCACGACCGCCCGTTTCCCGCGAAAGAGCGCGGCGACCGCGTCCTCGGGCAGGATCTGCGAGGCCTCGTCGAAGACCACCACATCGAACATGCCCGGCTTGAACGGGATCAACTGGCTCACTGCGAGCGGACTGGCCATCCAGCACGGGAACAACGCCGGGAGAACGTGGAGCGCCTGCTCGGCGAGGGCGCGCAGCGGCAAATGCCGGCTCTTCTTGTTGGCCTCTCGATTGACGACCGTCGCCTCCTCGACGTGCGCGTTCATGGCTTCGATCAGCGCGACCGCGTGATCCCGGCGCAGACGGGCGGCGCTCAGCTCCGTCATCCGCCGGTCGAGGTCGATGAACTCTTCGACCATTCGATCGTGCGATCGTCCCTGGAACGACGCCAGCCCGGGCTCGCTCCGAAGGGCGTGCTCGATCGATGAGGCGACGTACGCGCGATCGAAGCCCCGCGCCCAGGACGAAGCGGGAAGCGTCCCGCTCTTCAGCTCGTCGATCAGCGCATCGATCCCGTGCGCTTCGAGCCGTCGCTCGAGCTGGCGAACCACATGGACCCGCTGCGCCAGCGTCCGGGTCGCGGCGAGCGCCTCGATGGCCTCGCGCAAGCTGGGAACCTCGGTCTCCCCGGTCATCGTGGTGCCCGCGACGAGCATCGCCTCGGCCTCGGTCAATGCCCGCTCCACCTCGGGCGCGTTCGCGGGAAGCGCGGGCCGCCCCGCGATATGGCGTCCCCACTGCTCTGCGAGCTCACGGACCTCCTGGACGGCCCTCCAGGCGTCCGCCGCGGTGCTCAGCGCGGACTTGGCGAGCATGCGGGTGTCGGTCAGCGCCGATCGGTACGCCCCGTCGGTGAGGTAGGCCCAGAGGCGGCTCCATAGCCCGAGCGACGCTGGCCTGAGTGACAGAGCGAGGCGATCGATGTCTCGGTCGAAGATCGCGCTCTGGAATCGCGACTCCACCGCTTTGACGCGTCGAAGCAGGTCGAGGAGCGCGCGGACGCCGGCGACGTTGGACGCGCTTCGAGCGCCCAGCTTCTCGATGGCTCGCCCCAGAGCGTCGAGGGCTCGCCCACCTCGCGACACGACGTCGAGGGCGCGCTCGAGGTCCTCGGGCTTGTCGAGCGGCACCGTGAGCCACCGGCCGCCCTCTGTCCCTTGGAAGAGATCCTTCTCGTTCGCCAGCGCAACGAGCCCGCTGCGGCACTCTGTCGCGAGGGCGGGATGAAGTCGCGACAGCACGCTCGCGCCCCATCGCGTCCGAACCTCGATTCCGGCCCTCGCGAGCGCCAGGTCCTCACCGATCAGATCGAACAGCGACCGTTGCGCCGGAGGATGCTTCGCGTGGAGGCGGCCAAGATGAGCGATGAGCTCACTTCGAGTCTCGGCGAGCTTCGCTTCGATGCTGCGGTGATCGATCGGGGGCTGCGATCTCGCCGCCTCCAGGGCGTTCCTGAGCTTGGTCGCGATCGCTCGCTTGCCGAGGTCGCCGCCGTGGAGATCGAGGAGCAGCCCATCGAGGCCCGCCTTCGCGAGCCGCCGCTGGACGACGTCGAGGGCGGCGCGTTTCTCGGCGACGAACAAGACCCGCTGGCCGTTCGCGATGAGCGAGGCGATCAGGTTCACGATCGTCTGGCTCTTGCCGCACCCCGGGGGGCCCTGGACCACGCCGCTCTGACCGCTCGTTGCGGAGACGACGGCGCGCTGCTGGCTGGAATCGGCCACGAGAATCGCGCGGTCCTCGCCGGGCGGTCGCTGATCGAGCTGACGAAGATCGATCTCGCTGCGATCGCGCACGAACATCGATTGCGCGACCGGATCGCCGGCGATGGCGGCCACCAGGTCGTGACCAGCGATGGCGGTTTGATCCTTCAGATCGTTGATCATCGCCATCTTGGGAAAATGAAAGTTGCCGACGACCGAGCGCGTGACGATCCGGAACCCCGGGACGCGGGGCGCGACCGCTTCGTAGAAGCGATCCAGCACCGCCTTCACATCGAGCTCGTCGGCGTCGGGGTCGACGATCGCGTCCGGATCCAGCTTCACGCCGTACTCTCGCTCCAGGAAGAGGAGGAGCACCCCGTTCAGCGCGATCTCGCCCTCGCTGCGCCGGAGCTCCAGGTCCCGGTGACCGCGCGGCGCGGCCTCGGAGAGCAAGGGCAAGAGCAGCACCGGAGCGGACGGCTCGCTTCCCTTGTCCGCGACGGGCCAGCGCGCGAAGCCGAGCGCGAGGTTGAGCGTCGCCACGCCCTTCTCTTCGTCGTTCTCGACGCGCTTCTTGTGCGCGGCCAGCGCGCGATTCGCGGCGCTCTCGGCCTCTTCGCCGGCGAACAACTCTCTTATTTTGACCTTCTTTTCGCCGAGGAGCCGGCGCATGGCGCCCTCGTCAGCCTGGGTCAGATCGAGCGTCGAGGACTTCGTATCCCGGAAGTAGAGGAGCCGGTTGTTGCGCGAGAAATCGACGAGACGGGCCTCCCACTGGCGACGCGCTCGTTCGACCCGCCCATCACGTTCAGAGAGCACGCCATGACCTCACCGTCCTGGGTCCATACGCCGGGCCCAGCAGGGCCGGCAAGCGATCGGGGCGCTGACCTCGTCCAATCGAAAACACGACGTCGGCCACGCGGCCGGGGGCACGCGGATCGTTGCGCTGCACGAAGGAATGCTTCCGAGTCGTCACCCGAGGGATCGCCCGCTGGGCGTAGGCCAGGCGTGTCCCGCGTCTTGAGCTTCGTCAGCAGCGCCACGTTGTGCCCCCACGGCAATTGGCCAACAGCCCGTTGGCCAATTGCGTGGTCTCGTCGAACGCGTCACTCCACGTCGAGAATCGAGCTCCGCGTACCCCGTCGTCGCCCCAACGGAGCATCTTGCGCGTGAGCGTGCGCTCCAGCGCGCGAGGCGTCGGTGGGTGCGTCTAGCTCCGAACAACGACCCTCGACCCCGTTTTCGCCCTGCTCCGCCGCCGGCACCCCGGCTACTCTTCCGCGACGTCCCCCAGCTCCCGCTCTATCTGCTCGATGCTCGGCAAGCTGGCCTCCAGATCCTTCGGCAACGCCTCCACCAGCTGATACTCCGCGACCCCGATGGCCCTCTTCGTGTCGCGCAGCGCGTACTCTGCGACGACGCGGTTCTTGCTCTTGCACAACAGCAGCCCGATCGTCGGCGCGTCCTCCGCCGTTTTCACCTGCGCGTCGACCGCCGTCAGATAGAAGCCGAGCTGCCCGGTGTGCTCGGGCTTGAACTCACCCGCCTTCAGCTCGATCACGACATAGGCGTGGAGCTTGAGGTGATAGAACAAGAGATCGATGTAGAAATCGTCGCCGCCGACCTCGAGGTGGACCTGCCGGCCCACGAACGCGAAGCCAGCGCCCAGCTCGAGGAGAAAGCGGGTCAGGTGCTGCACCAGCGCCGACTCGATCTCCCGCTCGCTCGCCTCTGCACCGAGGCTCAGGAAGTCGAAGCGGTAAGGATCTTTGAGGCTCTCGCGCGCCAAGTCCGATTGTGGGCTGGGAAGCTGTGCAGCGAAGTTGGTGACCGCCTTGCCCTCGCGCTCGACTGTGCGCTGCTCGATGTGCAAGATCAGCGCGTTTCGGGACCAGCCGTGCTGGAGCGCCCGCTGGGCGTAGGCCAGGCGCGTGTCCGGCGTCTTGAGCTTGGTCAGCAGCGCCACGTTGTGTCCCCAGGGCAATTGGCCAACAGCCTGTTGGCCAATTGAGGGGTCCGGCCAGGCCTCCGCAAATGCCCGCATGTACTTGAGATTCGAACGCGAGAACCCTTTCATCTCGGGGAAGGCGGTCTGCAGATCATGGGATAGCTTGTCGAGCACGCCCGCGCCCCAGCCCTCTCGCGCCTGACGGTCGAGGATGTCGCGCCCGAGCTGCCAGTACAGCGCCACGAGCTCGCGGTTGACCGCCAGCGCGGCGCGCTGCTGCGCGGACTGAATTCGCGCCTTCAGGTCGCCGAGCCACTCGACGTAGCCCGCCGGGCCCGCGATGAGCCCCGACGCCGGATCATCCTCGTCACTCACCCGCGGAAGATACCTCAGCCGCGTCGAACGCGTCACTCCACGTCGAGATCGAGCTCCGCGTACCCCGTCGTCGCCCCCACGTCCTGAAGCAACCGCGACTCCACTCGCGCCGGCGCGGTCTCCTCGCGCCAGGTCCGCGCCGAGGTCCAGCGGCGTGCGCGGAGCATCTTGCGCGTGAGCTTGCGCTCCAGCGCGCGCACGTCGGGGAGAAGCGCGATCGCCCGCTGTTGATCGGGCGGGGATGAGCTGCGGCCCCCACCCAGCGCGGCGACTCGCTGAGGCGTCGGTGGGTGCGTGCAGCCATCGATGTCGAACGGGTCGCCGCGCGCGACGCGTTTCAGCTCCATGCGCGCCATGGCCGGGAGCGCGTCATAGTCTCGGAGCGACGCTTCGATCCAGCTCTCGGGCCCTATACCCGTTCGTTCGGATGTCATCTTCACCTTCAGCATGCTGAGCCACAGACCCATCGCGCTGGCGTCCACCTTTCGTAAAGCGGCGACGAGGAGGCTAGCGCCCACGGCGCGTCCAGCGAGGGCGTCAGCATCGAGCTCGTCACGGCGCGACCAGGGCAGCGACGCGGCAATGAATATCGACGCCGATAGTTTCAAGGCCAGCGAGACTGGATGCCAGCCGATCGCACCTTCCGTCAGGGCCACCATCATTTCGCGCCAGCGCCCGAGCATGCGCGACCACCCGGTGTGTCCCAGCGCCACGTGCGCCAGCTCGTGCGCGATAATGGCGCGCAGCTCGTCGATCGTCACCACGAACAGCAGCGGAGCGCCCGCCAGCAAGTAAGTCTCGAGGCCGCGCGACGTTCGAACGGTGATCACTCCGAAATCCGGCTCGGGTGATAGTATGACTCCGCTGATGCTCCGCTGACCAATGACCTCGGCGACACTATCGACCACACGCATCAGATCCGGCAGTCCATCCGGTTGCACCGTATGCACCTGTGGCCTCAACGGGTGCGCCATCGCGGTCACCATGAATCGCAGCGTGTCCCACGCTTGCACGAGCCCGCCGTACACCATCTCGAGCGACCGCACCGCGACCACCGGCTGCAGCATGCTGATCCCCAGGATGCACAACGCCGCGCCGATCACCGGCACGAGCAGAGTGAGCAACACCGCCGACACCATCGTCGCCACGAAAAGGACGATCGCGACGATCGACACCACCGGCCCCCACAAACGCATCGTCACTCTCGCTCAGGGCGATCCGGAGGGGCCTGTCGAGCCGGGCCGTCAGCATGTGCTCCGCTGCTTTTGGTCATGGGCAATCGGCGCAGGTTGATGCCGCGCCGCAGCTGTGGTCAAGCGGAACATGACCGCCAGGTTCACGCCGAAGCAGGGCCAGTACCTCGCCTTCATCGATTACTACATTCAGGTCCACCGTCGCGCTCCAGCGGAGACCGATCTGCGCGAGTACTTTCGCGTGACCGCTCCGACCGTTCACCAGATGCTCACCACGCTGATGCGGCGGGGGCTCATTTCGCGGGTGCCGGGTGAGGCGCGATCCATGGTGCTCCTCATACGGCCCGATGAGCTCCCGCCGCTCGCGCGAGGCGGGCCTCAATCTTTGCCCTCCGCCTTCGCGGCCAATGATTGGGTGCAGCTGGTGTCGGCGCCACCTGCGACGAAAGACGTCGAACAGCAACTCCGGCGGGTGTTGGAGTTCTGCGTGGGACGCGTCTACCGAGTCGATCGGATCGGGGGCCACGGCGAGCTCGTACTCGACGTCATGACCGACGCCCACGACACGTTCGGCTACGGCGGTTCCTCCGGCGAGACCCCAACCGAAATTAACGTCGCCCCCAGGTACGTCCGCCGCGCTGATGCGCGACCCGAAGAAGCAGCGCGTCGCGCATTCGGGGGCGTCTGGCGCATTACTCGGATGGACAAGTGGGATCAAGACTCCGTCGATCTCGTGGTTCCAGGACAGGTTCGGTTCGAGATCGGAAGCCGTCTCGGCAGCCTGTACTTCATCGCGGTCGAGGGTGGCCTCGACTGCTTTTACTCGATGCGCGACGCCCGCCCCTTCGTGGAGTTTTGCTGGCGCGGTGGTGACGACGGCCGGCCCGCGAACGGTCGCGGTTGGGCCACGCTCGTGCGCGACGACGAGCTGCTCGGTCACCTCTTCTTCCAGCAAGGGATGGACTCGAGCTTCAGCGCGAAACGCGACAAGACGGGGAAATTGAAGATCCCTCGCATGCGCCCTTCGCGTCGCGGTCCACCTACCTGGTAACTGCCATGGGTCTTGACCGTGGCGCGGCCACGAGCTCCTTGACGCCACCAGCGCCCCGAGTGAAACACGCGCCACATGCCTTCCTCCGTACGCCGGATCGATGCCGGCAACCCGCTCATCCTGGACGTCGACGGCGCGCAGTACGGCGTGTAGACCAGCGCCTGCGCGAACCCGGCGTGCGAGTGCACGAACATGTATCTGGACGTGGCCACGCTCGAGCGACGCGACGGCGGGCTCGCGCGGCATCGCGACGCGTATCAAGCCCGCGATGACACGCGCACCGAGACCATCGGCGAGTCCACCATGGGCGCGGGATTCGACGAGAGTATCGGCGCGCGCATCGCCACTGTGCTCGTGGAGCGAGACCACCGCGAGTGGCTCGCACACCGATGGGAACGCTCGCATGGGCGCGACGAAGCGGGACATGTACCGAGCGACTGGCGATCGGGCGAGCTCGCGCGGTTCTCGGAGATCTTCCCGCACGCGTGGGACCTCGTGATTCGGCTTCGAGGCGCACACTATCTCGTCGAGGACATGTACTGCCTGACCCCGGACTGCAGGTGCGCTTCGATCGCAGCGCAGTTCGTCGAGCTGGTGGGCAGCAAAGACTGCGGCGTCGCGCGCGCGGCGCTGCCGGCCTTGATCGTCGAGAAGGGGCCCGATCGCGCCCGACTCCAGGAGCTTCTCGACGCCGTACCGCGCGCGAAGATTCGCGAGCGCTACCGTCGCGTGCGCGGGTTCGCGGAAGACCGAGAGCACAGGGCGCCCCCCGCCGAAGGTTCGCCCACGTTGTCCGGCCTGGTCTTGCTCGCTCAGATCGATGGGCTCAATCCGCCGGTCTGGCGGCGCGTCGAGATGCGAGGCGAACCTACGCTCGCCGCGATGGCGAACGCGATCGCGAATGCGATGGGTTGGGCTGTCCCGTCCGAGATCGCGATCCGAGAGGCGACCGATCTGGCGGCGTTTCGTGGCTCGCTGAGCCTGGAGCTCGATCAACGCGAAACGCTGCCTTCCGGCGAGCGAACGCGCCTCCAGCTCTCGTTCGGCAAGCACTGGATCGTACACGTCGCCGTCGAGCGCATCGGGCCCGTCGACAGCGCGGCGAGCCATCCACGCGTCATCGACGGGGAAGGTGCCGCCCCACCCGAGCGATGCAGGGGGCCGCGCGACTACTATGAGCTCCTCGACGCCTTCGAGGATCCGGATCACCCCGACCACGAGGCTCGCGTCGCGCTGCTCGGCGAGTCGTTCCATCCTGACTTCGTGCGCGGATCGCGCGCGTTTCCAGCGACCGATCGCTCCAGGGACAAGCCCGTTACGACCGCCGGCCTCGAAGAGATGCTCGATCGCCGCCTGCTGATGAACAGGACATGGGACGCGATCATGGAGCTCGCGGACGCGGGCCCAGCGCTGGTGGCGTTGATCGAGCGCTCGACGGGCGAGCCGTCGTGGTCGGTCGTTCATGCCGTGCGCCTCCTCGGAGGCCTCGAGCTGAACGACGCCGTGGCGCCCTTGATCCGTCTCCTCCGTCGTATTCCGGGCGACTCGCCGCTCGGGCTGGACATCGCCAATGCCCTGTCCGGGATCGTCGCGCTCGACGGAGTGCTGGAAGAGCTCCCTCGAACGAAAGACGTCCATCACGCGCACCTGTTGCGGACGGCGATCGCGGGCATGGGGATCCTCGATGAGCGTGCGTACGAAGTCCTGCTGGACGCCTTCATGGCTTCCGAACAAGGGGCCGCAGACAATCTCGCGCGCTACGGTGACGCTCGCGCGCTCGAGCCGCTGACGGCCGAGCTACAGATTCTCATCCGGTTCGCGCCCAACCTCGATCTCGACGCCGCGTACGTGCTGGTGGGTGCGATCGAGTCCCTCGGCGGTCGAGTCGCTCCCCAAGATCTCGACGCGCTCGCCGTTCGGAGTAAGAAGGCTCCTCTCAAGCTCGGGCGGAACGATATCTGCTGGTGCGGCAGCGGCAAGAAGTACAAGAAGTGTCACCTCTCCAAGGACGAAGAGGACGAGAAGCGCGTTAAACTATGACGTCGCACCACGTGGAATGATCGCGTTCCACAACATGACCGCCAGGTTCACGGGTAACGTCGAGGCGGCGGTGGGTAACAAGTCCCAACTATCGGACTCAGTCGTAGCGCGACGACAGCGTGATCGACGGCCCCCCGACGATGTACGACGGCACGCGTGAGCTCGAGCTGCGGCCCGCGCGCGTGTCCACGACGAGCAGCCACTGCCCGTTGACGCTCTCGTCGCCGGGCACTCGAAACGGCAGCGACACGCGCAGCTCTCCGGACGTCGCGCCGAGGAGCGCGGTCACGCCGGCGCGGCCGAGCGCGGGGCCGTCGAAGAAGGTGATGGTCGTGTTGTACTGCGGGTTGGCCATGCTCAGCCGGAGCCGCGTGAAGTCGGAGAAGCTCACGTAGCCTTCGAAGTGACCGGCTTCGGGGACGGTCGCCAGGCCGGACACGACGACGGGATGCTGCGCGAGGCCGAAGGCCGGGATCTCGAGCGGCTCACCGAGCGAGAAGGTTCCGAACATCCAGGTCGGGCGACACAGGCCGTCTTCCCCCGAAGCCAGCGCCGAGCACATCAGGGCGCTGCCGAGCGGGCACGGGAGCGCGGCGTTGCACGTGTTGCCCTCGCGCGGATCCGCGCCTTCGCCGCGCGCGACACACTTGCCCGGCGCGGTGACCCAGCTCTCGCCGGACTCCTCGTCGCTCTGCCACACCCTCCCCTCACAGGTGTGGCCCGTCGCGCACTCCGCGGGGTCGGAGCATCGATTCCAGCGGGGGCCGAGCGGGATCCGGCAGCCGATGTTGGCCTCCGGGCTCGCGTCGTAGAGGTCCGAGTCGCGGATGCGCGCGCGCAGCTCGCTCGTCCCGAACGCGAGCACCGCGCCGTAGGAGTTGTCGCCGGCTCCGAACTCGAAGGAGGTGTACGGGACGCCGTTGGTCCCCTCCCAGAAGTCGATGCGCTCGACCTGCCCTCGATCCACGGACGCGAACGCCTCCTCGATCGTCTGCACGTCCCGGCGCGACTGCCGCACGGCGGCGAGCACCTGGGCGCCTTCGAGGCTGTCCCGCACGTCCGACACGCGCAGCGTCCTCCGCTCGGAGACGACCAGCGTCCTGAGCGGCGATCGAATGTCGCGGTACGAGAGCCCGAGCGCGCAGTCGAAGCGCGGGCGGGCCTGCTCGCCGCACGACAGCAGGTGCTGGACGACGAAGTCCTCGAGGCACGTCTCTTCACCGCGGCAGGCGCAGTACGGGGCCTGAGGCGCGAAGTCGCAGAGGCCATCGAACATCGGTCCGTACAGATCACCCTCGCGCGTGCACAGCTCCAGCGCCTCGACCGCGTGGATCGGGCCGCGGTCGGGATCGCTGCGAAAGCCCTCGATCGTGGTGTAGACGCAGTCGGCGAGCGCGGACTCCAGGTTGGGATCACACGCCGTCGGCGAGACCCGGGCGCAGCTCGCGACCTGTGCGTAGGTGCCGCAGCTCGCGAGGTCGTTCGTCGCGCCCGCCAGGCAGCTCCGCGTCGCGTCCGCGCACTCGAGCGCAGGGAACGGGCGATCCGCGGTGCTCAGCTCCACTCCCGCGAACGTGAGCGCGATCGTCGCGTGTTTGGTGCCCGAGGCGAGGAAGGTCACACGATCGCTCGCCGCGTCGGCCGCGCTCACCAGCTCGGATGGGCTCAGATCGAAGCGGTATTCGCCGCGCGAGATCGCGATCGGCGCGACCGGGCCGCGCTCTGGCGTGGACACCGAGGCGCCGCTCGCGTCTGCCGGCGCGCGGAAGCGGCTGCGGAGCGCGAGCTGACCATCGACGGACACGGGCGCGATCGCGGTCTGGACGAAGATACTCCGCGATCCCGAGAAGGACTGGTACCCGGCCTCGAGCCGCACGCGCGCGACGTAGCTCTGGATCTGACCCACGCTGGCCTCGAGCGTCAGCTCGATCGGCGCGCCCGAGAGCAGGCGCGCCAGCTCGGCTTCGCTCTGCGCGCGGAGCTCGAAGCGCCGCGGACCGGTCATGGTGATGACGCCCGCGGAGCCCTCGAAGGTGGACGCGCTCACCGCGCGCAGGTTCTTGCTCGCGCGTCCGTACAGCGTGACGCTGCCGCGCGACGTGGAGGCCTGGGCCCGCACGTACACCGTCATCCCGGGGGCGCTGGCGCGCAGCTCTTGCGCGAGCGCGTCCTCGGCGCTCGCCGTGCCGTCGGCGGCAGGAGAGCAGTGGAGGAGCCCGGCCGCGACGACGAGCAAGGCAAGGCGAGATGCGGTCCGCATGGACGATGTGGGTAAGGGTGGGGTGCATCACCTGGCAAGCAACATTGCCGCGTCGCGAAGAGATGCCGTCACGGGATCAAGATCAGCTTCCCCACCGTGCGGCCCGACTCGATGTCGGCGTGCGCGCGCGCCACGTCGGCGAGCGGATAGGTCACCACCGGTGGCGCGTGGATGCGCCCCGCCGCCAGCCACCCCGCGATCTCGCCGAGCGCGAGCTCGAGCAGGTCGGTCCGATCGAAGAGGTAGCTGAGGTTGAACGCGAGCACGCTCTTGCTCTCGTTGGTCATCTTCAGCGGGTTGAAGCGCGGAGTGCGCAGCACGTCGGTCGCGAGCTTGGGCCAGTTCGGCTTGCCGCCGGACTTCGGCATCATCGAGTGAAAGCCGTACACCACCAGCTTCCCCGCGCGGCGCAGGTGATCGTAGCTCTTCGACAGCGTCGTCACCCCGTTCGCGTCGAGGATGAGATCGAAGCCGTCGGGCGCGATCCGCTTCGCCTCGGCCCAAAGGTTCTGCGTCGACTTGTCGATCACGTGATCGGCGCCGTCGCGCTTGGCGGTCTCGACCTTGTGGCTCCCGCCCACCACGCCCGTCACCTCGCAGCCGGCGACCTTCGCGAGCTGCACCAGCGCGCCACCCACCCCGCCCGCGGCCGAGTGCACCAGCACCTTCTGCCCCGGACGCGGGTGCGCGAGCTCGAACAGCGCGTACCAGGCCGTCATGAACACCGCCGGGATCGCCGCCGCTTGCTCGAAGCTCACCGACGGCGGGCGCGCGAAGACATACTTTCGATCGACCACGACGTGGGATGAGTATCCGCCGAAGAGCGTCAGCGCGAACACCTGCGATCCGAGCGGCAGATCCTTCACGGCGCTTCCCGTCCCGATGACGACGCCGGAGACCTCGAAGCCCGGCGTGATCGGCCACCCGACGAGCTCCTTGGCCGAGGCGTACAGGCCCATGCGCACGATGCTGTCCGCGAAGTTCACGCCGATCGCGCGCACCTCGATCAGGACCTCGGCGGGCCCGGGCTGCTGCACGTCCGCCGTCTCGAGCTGGAGGCGATCGTGTCCGCCGGCCTTGTGCACGACCACCTTGCGCAACGTCGTCGGCGGCGGGGGAATGGGGTTGGGGTGGGTCTGGACGCTGGCGTTGAACATGGGTGCTCCTGGGTACGGCGCTAAATTCAGGTGGGTTCGGAGAAGTACGTGGTGAGGAGCGCGACGTTCGCCTCGTCGATCCGGCACAGCACGAACTTGCCATCGCGCTCGGTGACGACGAGGCCCGCGTTCACGAGCTCCTTGAGGTGGTGAGAGATGGTCGGCGCGCCGATCTCGAGGCGCTCCGCGATCGTGTTGAGAAAACAGGCGTGTCCCTGCGCGTACGCGCGTCGCCCTGCCCGGCGGATCTCCTCGAAGATCAGGAGACGGTGCGGATTTCCGAGGGCCTTGAGCATCTTCGCGATGCGCTTCTGGTTCGCGGCGTTCATTCGACGGTTCTACGATTCGATAAACATCGAAACGTTGAACTGAGTCAAGCGGTATCTTTCAGATGACGCGTCGACGTCGAACACCACGCCGGGTGACGGCGGCATGGCCTGGTCGTGATGGGTGGATGTCCACGAGCAGGAGCCGCTCGTCGGATTCGCACGACAGCAACGATCGATCGGAGCGAAGCCCAAACGAGACCATGCAGGCACATTGTCAGAGGCCCGAGCGATCACTCCCGCGGAAACAAACAGCAGAAGCCCCACTCTTCCCGCGCGTCCTCGGTGACGATCAACCGCGCCGGCGGTGGGTTGGGATCCGCGGTAATCAGGTCGATCTCCCGACCAAAAGTGAGTACGCACGAGAGCGCACCAAACTCAGGAAAAGTCGGGTACCCATCGTGACACAGCGATGGCGCGGTCTCTTCGCCCGCCATGATCAGCCACGGCGGCTCGACTCGGGCGAGCAAGCGCGGCATCGAGCGAGGTTCGGACTCGAGGAGGATCCTCACCCCGAACGTCGGCTTCGGTGCATCCTGCCTCGCGCACAGCTGCGCGCAGGCCGGATCGACGGCGCCCTCGGGCAGCTGCACGACCAGCGGCAGCAGGCGGGGCACCCGCACCGGCTCACCGAAGTCTCCGAGCCCAGGACGAGCCGCGAAGACGACCGCACAGGTCCCCGGATCGGCCGCGCGATGACCGCGCAGGTCGAGGACACACGCCTGGCTCGGGTACGGTGCTTCCGGCGCACTCTGACACGTTGAATCGCGCAGATAGATGGGCTCGCTGAGGCCCATGGGCGCGAAGGGCGCGATCGCGTCGCCGCAGACCATGGGCACCGCGGCGTCGAACGACGCGAGCGCGTCGGGCACGCTCGCATCGGTCGCGCTCGCATCGGTCGCGCTCGCGTCTGCCGCGCTCGCATCGGTCGGGGTGCTCGCGTCGGTGCCGCCCTCGGTGGTCGTGCACGCACTGGCGATCAGGAGCAGCGAGAGCATCCGCATGCTCGAGCTCCTCGCACGTGCGTCACGCGCTCGTAAATCGGGCGCGCAATCAGATGGTCCCGCCACTCAATTCGGCTTGGCGTCCCCGACCTCCACCAACCACGCGTCGTTCTCCAGATGCAGCGCCTGCGCGAGCTGATCCTCCGCGCCCAGCGGGCTCACCGTAACGCCCAGCTCCGGTTGCGCCCCCGCCACCGGCATCCATCCCTCCGCGAACGACGCCGCGAGCCGATACAGCATCGCCCCGGTCGACGCCGCGATCCTCGGCTCGACGAGCGCGATCAGATCCGGCCGCGCCAGCTTCTTCATCCCCCGCGTGTGCACCACGTGTCCAAGCCGCGTGGCCTCCGGCTCCGTCTCGAAGATCACCGAGACCTCCCGCTTCACGTCGATCGCTGCTGCCACGTCCTGCTCGCGCACCCGTGCGGCCGAGTGGAACCGGATCGGATACGCGTCGAGCACGCCGCGAGCACCCCGCGCCACCAGCCACCGCGCGATCGCCCATGCAGCCCGGAGGTACGTGAGATGCGGCGGATCGAGGATCGTCGCGCGCACCAGGTGACAGCGGTCCGCGGCGTCGAGATCGGCGAGCTCCGGCGCGCTCAGCTCTCGTTCGGCGACAGCGCGGATGCTCCCCGAGCGCCAGCCCGCGATCCAGGTCGGATCTTCGATCGCGACGACGTCGACCTTGCCCACCGACTCGGGCGACGGCGCGCCGTACTGCGACGCCGACATCGGCACGTTTTCCAGGAGCGGCCCGCGGTGGAACACCACGAGCACGACGTCGGCGACGCGGCCGGTGGCGCGAGTATCGAGGCGCTTCCAATCGGGGATGCTCATGATTGGGCGGGCTGTGTATCACGAGACCGATCGCTACTGGAACGCCTTCGAGCGGTGCGCGCGTCGGGAGACTTTGACGCGTACTGGGCGTTTCGCGTTTCCTGCTCGAGGCCCGCACGACCGCGTCCTCTCTGATAACCGCGCTCACTGCGCCCGCTCTACCCTCCCTCCCCCGCTCCACC
>Ga0105047_10007924_pt1 | contig 17817 bp, 16 predicted proteins | sample MAT04_FD_78384 | JGI IMG/M metagenome (GOLD analysis project Ga0105047, IMG submission 78384) | Freshwater microbial communities from Lake Fryxell liftoff mats and glacier meltwater in Antarctica - MAT-04 (megahit assembly) | ecosystem: Environmental > Aquatic > Freshwater > Ice > Liftoff...
ACGACGCCGGTTTCTCCAGGGTCAAGAGGGTCGGCCTTTTCCGCCGGGTTTCGGCCTCAGTTCGTGCAGAAATGGCCGAAGAGGGGGGGGGCTTGCCCCGCAGAATCTGCCGGTGCGGGCCACGGCCATCGCAGGCCCGCATCCCCGCTTGGCGGGGCGGCGGCGACTTTGATTTCACTCGGTTGGCTTAGATGGCGACTTAAAACCGATCGACAGTCGTATATTCCCCGCCACCGGACGGAGTCGGCGGACCCGCAGAGGAGGTGGGCGGGGGATTTGTGCGGACCCAGGTCGGGGCTTGAATATCGGGGAACGTTGGACCGGACCAACTCGGGCCGGAGGGACCACTGCGACGCTGAATACTGCGGTTCACACCGTGTTGCAACGCTGCCCCGACCACTTGGACCATGGCATCGGCCAGCACGCGAGTCATCGGATGGTTCACAAGACCGACCACGGTCGTTTCGGTCTGCGACCGTTCAAACTCCTGGTGCTGTTTCAGCTCCGTCCACAATGCGTCCCGAGACAGGATCCCCTTTCGGAAGCGCTCCACGAGCTGGTCCAAGTGCAGCTGATCGTCAAAGTGGGAGCGGTCTTCCTCGAAGTTCGACTGCTGCATCCGCCGGGTGACAAACTCGAATCCCTCGCTCACCCCGACAGATGTGGCGACCTCTTGGGCCGTGGTCTGCAACTGCGGCTGGAGCTTCCCGATCTGGTTGGTGAGGAAACGCAGGCGGGAGACGATCTCATCATCGTGCGGGCTGGCTGTGCGGGCCGCTCGTTGTTCGAGGAACGCCGTTTCGGTCTCCTCCAGGAACGCCCGATAGCGGTCGAGGGCCGCCCGGTAGAATTGGCATTGGTCCTGGCTGACGGCGGCGAGATCGACTTGGACTTTGGCGGTCAGTTGGCGCGTCTCTGCGAGTTGCTGGTCGCAGCGGTCGCGTCGTTGCTTAGCTGCCGATGCCGTTTGAATCGAGTTGGTGAGCCCCCTCTTCTCGGCGACCTCGGCCTCAATCTGTTCGACTTGCGTCATCAACTGGTGAAAGACCTCGCGACGCCGGACGAGTTCGTTCTGCATCAGCGCCGGCGTGTTCTTCAGAAATTCATACCCGCGCCGCGCCGTGGGATACCCGATCAACTCCGAAACCCGGCGATCCATTCGCCGCGTCCACCCGCGTGCGGTGTAGTCGGGGGTGAGATAACGGCGGTGATAGAGGTATTGAAATAACGAGCTGCGTTCATAGGTCGGGAGCTTTTCCTTCGCCCCAGACTGCACATCGGCGACTCGCTTCTCGTCGCGGTGCAGCGCCGCCTCTGCGTCGACCGCCCGCTTGGAGAGGGACGGGAACAGGGAGTGGCTCTGCAACTCGGATTGCACGACCGCTTGGAGACGCGACTGCTCCGTCAACAGCTGGGTCAATTGCGCGTCCGCCTGCGAACGAGAGAGCGAGGTCTCTTGTTCAGTGGCCAGGAGTCGTTGCACACGACCTTGCAGCTCAGCGATCGATCGTTCTCTCCGCTCAACGATCTGCAACAGCTCAGTTTGAATCGCGGAAAAAGTCGACTGAATCGTCTCCCGTTTCAGGTCGGGAAGATCGTGCTGGGCCAGCTCCAGAAGTGCCGCTCCACGATCGGAGACGAGCTGCTCGATCTCGGTTTTGAGGTGTCGCTCCGTACCCTGAGACTGTTCCGCGTCCACCCGAGCTGTTTCTTGGGCTCTACGGAGTTCCTCGAACACACGTCGTCCGGGAATCGGCATGGGAATTCTCGAACCCGAAAAGGGCGGAAGAGTTGGCTACTTCCGTTCGCGAGCCTGCTTAAACCGCCGTAGGATCGAAAATCCTCCGAGAGCAATGACACCGCTCAACAGGACCACGGGCAGCAGATGCACTGGTTCTGCCGCATGTGCTGGGGATGTCGGCTCGGTCGTTCCATGACCGGGATGGCTAAAGCACAGCGGGGAGATCACCCCCACAAACAACGCCGTCAAAATGGACCACAACCTCTTAAGCTGCATGATGTTCGCCGTGCGGACCGGATGTGAAATGACTGGTGGCACTTCAGCTTATCAAGTCTGGGGAGCCGGTCCAATCCCGGTGCGGGGGTCTTTCGACATCTTGGCCCGCCGAGGCAGCGCAGCGCATTGTCCGGCGCACATGGCGGGCACGTAGGAAACGTTCGCCACATCTACGCCGCTCGCACACGTTCACCCTACTGGCTATCGCCCTCCCGCCGAACTGTGAGCCTCGCTTTGATCGCGAATCCATTACCCAAAATCCTCCCTGCCAACCCTCCCTGCGTGAGCTAGGTTTGAGGGCAGGATTTGCGACTTCCTCCCCGGCATCCCTGCATCAAGGAAAACGAAAGCGTCAAGTGCCCACAACATTGCTGCTGTCTGTTCAAGCCTCCCCTCCGATTCGCTTCGATGGTGGATACGTGGTTCAGATGCGACCATTTCCGTGTGACACGAGTCCGGCGTTCGAGGCGGGGTGGCGCGATCTAGAACAACGCAGTCTGCTGCGAAATCCGTTCTTGTCTCCCTCGTTCCTGTTTCCTCAGTGTCAGACGCCCGAGTCTCTTCCCGCGGCCCAATTGTTGACGATCGTGGATGAGGAAGGACGCTGGATCCTGGCAGGACTCTTTGAGCGTGTTCGTGGCACTCGGCAGCTGCCACTCCCTCACCTGCGGGCCGTTCGTAGTGCTCATGCCTTTAAGACCGGACTACTGGTTGACTCCACGGAATGCGAAAGCGCCGTCCAATCTCTGTGGGCGTTCCTGCGCCAGGAGCACCTGCACGGACTGTCATTTCCAATGTTCCCCCTGCAAAGTTCGCTGGCTCGCCTGCTGGCGGAGCAGTGCGAGAAGGAGAACACGGCGACCACTGCCGAGGACATCCACTTGCGGGCGACGGTGACTCCCTTTGATGGATCAGCGATGTCCAATCGACGTGCCAAGAGCCTGCGTCGTGGACGCCGCGCTCTGGAAAAGATCGGGAAGGTCTCCTTCCGGCTGACCGGTTGCCCGAATGGAGACCTATCAGCTGTGGATCGATTCCTATTTCTGGAATCGCTGGGTTGGAAAGGTGAGTCCCGCTCGGCGCTCGCGTGTCGACTCAGCGAAGTTCAGGCCCTGAAGAGCATGGCCCTGGGGCTGGCCCAGCGGGACCGCATTTGGTTCGCGGAACTGGTAGTCGATGAACGGGTCATCGCCAGTATGTGTCTGCTCCGGAGCAGGTCAGACTACTATGCATTCAAGATCGGCTGGGACCCGCAGTTCGAACGCGGTTGTCCGGGATTTTTACTGGCAGCGGAAATCCAAGACCACCTCCACCAACTTCCACAATGTGAGCGTCTCGACAGCTGTTCTCGTCCGGGAGGTTTCCTCGATCATGTCTGGCCGGGCCGGAAAGAGATCGGCACCGCTCTGTTTACGACGACACGATGGGGTTCCGTCGCGGCCCAGGGGGCGAAGCTGACACGTGACGTTTTTCGTCAGGTGCGCGGCATATTTTCGAGCCCCCGCGTGGAACAAGAGTCAGCCCGCGAGGAGTCTTCTGAGCTGGCGGAGGAGCGGGTATGAACTGGCTCAACCGACTCAACTTCACCCCACGAGAGTACGCTCCCCGACCTTCGGACCACCGGCCCGCGCTGGATGGTGTGCGGGGGATCGCGATTCTGGTCGTGCTCCTGTACGACTGTTTGAAGGTCCCCTCGGGGGGGCTGTTGAATACGCTGTTGCGCAAGGCCAGCCACTCGGGATGGGTCGGAGTCGACCTCTTCTTTGTCCTGTCCGGGTTCCTGATTACTGGGATTCTGATCGATTCTCGCGGTAAGCCCGGTTACCTCCGCAGTTTTTTTGCGCGGCGGTCGCTCCGCATTTTCCCGCTCTATTTCCTGGCTCTCGGGTTCACATTCATCGCGATCCCCCAGCTGGCCGACCTCTGGAGTCCAGCTGAGGCGGTGGCACTCCGAGTGCATGAACTGTCGCGGGACCAGTTCTGGTTCTGGACCTATTTGCAGAACTGGTGTTTTGCGTTTCAGGGGCACTGGCCCGACGTGAACTACTTGAATCATTTCTGGTCGCTGGCAGTCGAGGAGCAGTTCTATCTGGTCTGGCCCTTCATCGTCGGGTGGTGTTCTTCCAAGGCCCTGCAGCGCGTCTGCTGGAGCTGCATTGGAGTGGCGCTGGCTCTGCGAATTGGGCTGTGGATGGGCGGGGCTCCTTCGGTGGCTCTCTATGTAACGACGCTGACTCGGATGGACAGTCTCTGCCTGGGCGGTCTCTTCGCAATGGGGCTGAGATCCCCCGTCTGGTATCCCCGGCTGACTCGCTGGGCTTGGCCGATGATGACTGTTCTCAGTGTCGCGATTGTCGGTATCGATGCGGTGTGGCCACTGCTGGAGACCGAGCAAGTTGGGACACAGACCATCGGGCATACTCTTCTGGGCGTGATGTTCGGCTGCTTCCTCTTCTCCGCCGCAGCTGTCTCTCCGGGGTCCTGGTTTGCGCGAGTGCTGTCGCAACGCTGGCTGACGCTACCCGGTCAGTTCAGCTACGCGATGTATGTCATCCACCGCCCGATCTACAAGCTGGTACTGAAGCTCGACTGGTCGGTGCTGCCCGAGGCCATTCAGCCAGTGGCAATCTTGGCGGTCACCCTGCTGACAACCCTGGGAGCGTCGGCGCTGTCGTGGAAATTCTTCGAGAAGCCGTTCCTGTCGCTGAAGGAATTCTTTCCGCGACCGGGCGAAGCCAGCGAGAGTCGTGAGCCAGCTGCGCCCACGGGACGAGCCCTCGCCGCCCCTCATGCGAGGTAAGGCCGTTCACGAGTCGGTCGACGCGACCGTAGTCTGGACCTCTAGGTCCGGACGAGATCGTCGCGATCGAACTCGACATCCCCCGTAACCCGCCCCAGTTCTGACGAACCTCGCGACGAATTGCCCTTTTCTGCCGGTCGGACTGCTCGAACAATTCGTATAACGACACTGCTCTTGGAGATTCAGCACCGATGAGATAAGCCAGCGGCCCTTACGTCCCCACCGCTGGCTCGGCAGTGAGGATCTCCGCTGACCGAGGAGGCTGTCATGGCTCCCGTGTTGACGAGTGACAATCAACTGAAGAACTGGTTCTCGGGTCTGGCGGAACAGACCTTTGAGGTCGAATTCGGGATCGCCGATCCCCCGCTGATCGACTACCTGTCGGACATGCTGGTCCGCTTTGCCCGGCTCGATGCCGTGTTTGCGATTCGAGACGAAGTCGGTCGCCGTCTCGACCAGGTGGTCGACATGCTGCGTGAGGCCGAATGCCGCGAAGCCGAACCCCGCCGCGAGGTCCATCGCCATATCGGCGACTTCACCCTCTTCTGGACGGGGGTCTATCCCGAGAGGTTGCTCCAGTTGAAACAGCTCGACCGACCCGACTGCTGGGTCAACTACTCCGAGACCGGGAAGCGGTGCTACCTGATGGCGAGCGAGTCGCCGGACGACGCCCACCGCGAGGAAGCCCAAGTCCTGCGACGACTGAGTACACTCTACGACACCTGTCGCGAGGGCCTGTACCACGTCCGCCAGGAATGGGACGCCCGCCCGCCTCAACGTCGGGCCGCGTAACCCCAGCGAATGTAACCCGTGGGCTTCCGGGAACTGGGAAGCACCCGCCCCTTGAATCCTCTCGGCTGGCGTCGCGTTCCCCCTTTGACTTAAGATTCCTAGAACGTCATCACCTCACGATTCCCGGTTCAGGATTGCGGCCCGATGCCCAAGGTCACATTCGTCAAAGAAAAACGCACCATCGAGGTTCCGGAAGGAGCCAACTTGCGCGCGGAAGCGTTGAAAAACGGCATTCAGGTTCACCCCGGAATTCACAAGAATTGGTTCGCCAATTGCCACGGCTTTGGCCAGTGCGCCTCCTGCTGTGTGCAGATCACCAAGGGCGACGAGAACGTCAGCCGCCAGGGGCTCCGCGAATGGCTGCGATTCCTGCTCGGCCCGCTGACCTTCTTCATGCGAATTGGCAATGAGAAGTCGATGCGTCTCTCCTGCCAGTGCCGCGTCAATGGCGACTGCGATGTTGTGACTGATCCGCCGATTAACATCAGCGGCGAAAAGTTCTGGGAGTAGCTGGTTCTCTCCGACCCGCCCCCTTCGCTCATTGCCCTCACAAGAGTGTTCGATGGCCACTACCACGAGACAACGGCTGGCAGGCGGATTTGTGATCGGCGTCGCAGCCCTCGCATTCTATATCGGAACGCAGTTCAAAGGCCCGGGACTGGGGGGTAGCGGATCAGGCGATGGCGGGCCCATCGCCGGTGAATCCAGCCAGCCAGCGGTCTCAAAAGGGACCGAGCCGCTGGTGATATCACGCTCCGAACTTGCGGGCGACGAAGCCGTGATGGTGTCCACGAGTACCCCACCCACCCAACTGGCTGCCGTGGTGGCTGTCGTCATCTCCGGCGACAAATACCTGCTCTCCATTACTGGGGATGAATCGAAGGCGACAGCTGCAGAACTCACCGATGTGGCCCGCGCTGCGCTGATCGCTCCCGGCGATGGACAAGGCATCCGCGTCCGTATCTTCCGCAAAAAGGACGCCACCGCCGGTGCCAAGCTCGACCTCTTTGCCAAGCTAAACGACGCCGGAGTTCCCAGCGAAGCGATTCAAGACATGCGCGAGTTTTTAGAGTAGTCACGTGCGCCAGAACGTGAGCGAGCATCGGACGATATTGCCCCGAGGATCGACCTCGCGAATGGGAAGCCACCGGGAATCGTGTTCGGCGGCATCGTACGCCGTTTCGCATTTACCCACGTTCTGGCGAACGCAGCGACCCTACTGCTGGGAAAACTGCACGGCATCCGGATAGGCTCTGCGTTCCCAGCCGATGACTTTCCCCTCGGCATCATTGAGTGGGAACACATGCGCCGGGGTCAGTTCGACCTGCCAGACCCCCTTCGCATCGGGAGCGACATTGACCTCCAGATGGCCGTAATGCTTGCCTCCGGAGACCAGCTGTTCGCCGTTCCAAACTTCTGGAACGTCATCATGCGCGAGGAATTTTCGATGCGGGTTATCGAAGTCGACCGAGGGACCGCGCAGCCCGTCCCCGCCGATGCCGACATCGTAAAAGTGGATCGTCTGGGGCCGCTCGGTTCCGTCAACCAGGATCTCAGTGCCCGCCACTTGAGAACGCTCCAGCAACTCATCATGACCGGAGAAGACCGCGTCTACGCCATACCGGAACAGCAAGGGTCTCAGCACGCGCATGGCGATTCCGGATTGTCCGGAGAACTCTTTCTGACCGAACGGAATGCTGTGCGGTCCCGATCCATACATCGTGTGGTGAAACTGCACGAAGGTAAATCGACTGGTCATCTGGGCATCGGCCAGCTGGGCCTCCAGCCACTGATACTGCTCCGACCCGGGGTTGAAGTCGGGAGCATGACTGCCCTCCATGTTGTGGTTCGTATCCGCAGCGGTCTTGTTCGGCTGGCCATCGCTGGAGTCGACCGTAATGATCGTGATCGGGCCGTAGTCAATGCGGTAGTAGCGACCACGATGTTTGGGATTCTGCGCTCCGTTTGAGGGGGTTTCGAAGTAGGTCAGAAACTTATCGGTGGCGAAGTTGGCTCCTGCCGCTGTGTAGCCCCCTCCGGGCCCCGCGTAATTCTCATGATTCCCGAGTGCGGCCAGGATCGGAATGTTGCCTGCCAGTGCATTGAACTCTCCGGCGTTGTGCTTCCAGAACTCATCCCAGTCACGCTGCTCGCCACCGACCTCCACAATGTCCCCGGCCAACAACACAAAGTTCGGCTTCCGCTCGGCAATCAGGCGGCAGTTCTCTTTGTAAGCGACGGTCTGGTCGACGAAATAGTTGGTCCGTCCGGCGGGGCGATTGCTCCCCGTGGGAGCGGGCCAGGCGACGGGCGGCGTGGTGGAGGACTCGGGCTCGGTCTCGGAATCGGAGTAGACGATGAACCGGATCGGTTGATCGGGACCGGGAGTCGTGAAGGAGCCCCCATGCGTCTCCGCTCCCTGCGTCACCGTGTAGGTGTAATTGCCGCCCGGTATCAGATCGGTCAAGCGAACCCAGTGCAGCCACGGCAAATCGGGATGCGGCCCACCCGGCTCCGGGGAGACCGTGTTGTAGGAGAGGGCATTGGCCACCACCGGAGTCGACCGGAACTCCCGCAAGTCATCGACCAGCTTCAGCGTGCCTGGATCGCTCGTATTGGACAGCCAGCGGACTGACATCGCGTCGGGCGCGGGGTTTTGAAGATAGGGACGTACCCGGAATTCCGCTGCTCCCGCATGGGCCAGTGACATCAACCCCCAAGTCAGGCACACCCAGCATTGCTGAGAAACACGCATCGAAGCACTCAAAAGCCAGAGAAATCAAGGGACGGGTTAACCACCAAACCCGGTGTCAGTCAATCAGCGCGAATCCCCAGACGCATGCCGATTATCTTAATACTCCATGGCCACCGATTGCCATGAGACGGTGAGTTCCAGGTGTGCGAGGTGTGTGCATCAGGAAAGTGGGTGGAGTCTAGGAACCAGCCCCGGCAGGCCAAAATCCAGCTCGAAGTGAAGCGTCCCCGCGCTGGAAGCCTTCTGGCGTTGATCGGCTTCGGAGCCGCGAAGCGGTGGCGGCAGGTAACCACGGGCGAGAGCCTGCGGAGTGCTTTCGCCTCTTCGAGGCTGCGGAGCGGTACGTTCCGGAGAACTGGCGTCTAGCGCCGTGCCGCTCGCGGGATTTCGGCCACCCGGCTCTCTAAAACACAGGGCCCCAGGTCCAGGGGCAGAACTCTTCGTCGCCGATCCCTTGGGCTTCGCTCTTGGTCGGTTTACCACTGGCGACCAACAGGATTTCTTCGAAGATCTCGGTGCCGACTTCCTCGATCGTGGTTCCGTTTAAGATGCGGCCCGCGTCGATGTCCATGTCGTCCCGCATCCGATCATATAGCGGAGTATTGGTCGACACTTTAATCGTCGGGGAAGGTTTACAGCCGAAGCAGCTGCCGCGACCCGTGGTAAAGACGACCACCTGGCAACCGCCCGCGACGATGCCGGTCACAGAGGCCGGGTCGTAGCCGGGGGTGTCCATGACGACGAGCCCCTTCTCGGTGATCGGCTCCGAGTATTCATAGACGGCCCGCAGCGCGGTGGTTCCCCCCTTGGCGACCGCCCCGAGTGACTTTTCATAGATCGTCGTCAGGCCCCCCTTCTTGTTGCCGACCGACGGATTGTTGTCGATGTTCGCGTTGAACTTGGCGGCGTAGTCCTCCCACCAGCGGATGCGTTCCACCAGCTTGTCGGCCACTCCGCGATTGATCGCGCGGCGGATTAACACCTGTTCCGCTCCATAGATCTCGGGAGTTTCAGCCAGGACAGCTGCGCCGCCTTGGGCGACGAGCAGGTCACTCGCATAGCCGAGCGCGGGGTTGGCAGTGATGCCGCTGTTGCCATCGCTGCCGCCGCAATTGAGGCCGAGCATCAGTTCGCTGGCCGAGATCGTTTCTCGCCGCAATTGATTCACCTCGGGGAGCATCTCCTTGAGGATCGAGACCCCGCGCGCCACGGTCTTGGCCACGCCCCCTTCGTCCTGGATATTCATCGAGATCGGGGCGGACTTCTTCCCCGGTGAACCGAGGTTGCCCAGCTGGACGAGGTCGTACTCCCCAGTGAGGAATGAAGCCTGTGAGGTCTCGCATCCGAGACCGACGATCAGATATCCTGCGATGTTGGGGTGCCGGGCGAAACCGGCCAGCGTGCGAGCCAACTGGCGATGATCCGGCCCGCCAAACTCCATCGCGCAGCCGCCCTTGTGAATCAGCGGGATGACGCCGTCGACGTTCGGGAACTGCTCGAGGATCTGCTCGTCGAACTTCTGAGCAATGAACTTCGACGAGGTCGCCGAGCAGTTGACCGTACTCACAATCGCAATGTAATTGCGAGTCCCCACGCGACCATCCGCACGGCGGTAGCCCTCAAACGTCCGAGGCACCGCCGCCACCGGTGTCGGCGGAATCGCAGTGCAATACTCATAGTCGTGCGAGAGAACGCCCAGCCCCAGATTGTGCTGATGCACCCACTCGCCGGGCGAAATGTCGCGCGTCGCATAGCCGATGAGCTGGCCATATTTGCGAACCACTCCGCCCGAAGTGACTGGTCGAATGGCCAGCTTATGTCCGAGGTCAATCCGCTCTTTACAGGTGACCGACATTCCCTGTGGACCGGTCCATACGGTTCCCGCCGGAGCTGATCGGCGAGCGACGACCACATCGTCCTGGGCATGCAGCAGAACAAACGGGGAATCGGTGGCAATGGCAGGCATAGAACAGTTCCCAGGGTGGAGAGTGAGCGGTTCGCATTGTAGGAACTGCGGGTCACAGATGTCGTGCATGGTTGGCGGGCGGCCTGCGTTCAATCTCCAAACTCTTGAGTCGACGCTGTGTCAGTCGCGAGGAGTGACTTCTGCCCGTTAGACTCGTGGGACAAGGAGACCGAACCATGACGAATGACACGACCGATCGAAACTCTCGCTGGATCACTGTCGGAGCGGCCATGGCCTGCCTGGCCATCGGGCTGGGTGCCTGGGCCGCGCACGGGTTGGAGAAGTTCATTGCCGCACAGTATGCGGGGCAGACCAAACTCGTCGCGGGTCAATCCATTCCGGCAGTCGCCAAGTACGTCGGGGACTTCAAAACAGGTGCTGATTATCAGCTGAGTCAGGGACTGGGACTGGTACTTCTGGGCATACTGTCCCAGCGAAATCGCAACCGTTCACTGCGTGCCGCTGGGGTCTGTTTGTGTCTCGGAACGTTCCTGTTTTCTGGGAGTCTCTACGTGCTGGTGCTGACTGGCATCACGAAATTCGGGGCGATTACGCCGATCGGTGGGCTGCTGCTGATCATCGGTTGGGGCTTGATTGCCTACGGAGCATGCCCTTGTCGTCGTTGTGCGGATGAAGCGACGTGAGTCGAACTGGCCCGGCTTCAAGCTGCTGGGGCTGCCTCAAACTTCTGTCGGTAGTTCGCGGGGATCTCCATCGATTCGAGAGTCCCATTGGGATGGCAAACGCAACAGGCCGTCTTCAGCCGTCCGTGGGCGAGCTGGGTGTTGTCTCGCCAGAACTCGACGGCGAAGGTCAGGGACTTGAAGCCGACCCGCTCGACTTCGATGCGGATCTCGATCTCGTCTTCGTACCGAGCTGGGGCGTCGAAGTGGCACGACGCGGAAACTCGCGGCCAGCCCCAGAACGTGCCGTCGGGCTGCTTCTCCATGATTCGCAGGCCGAGCGAGCGGAAGTACTCGTGCTCCGCTTCTTCCATCCAGCGATAGAAGTTCGCGAAGTGGACGATCCCCGCCATATCGGTTTCGGAGAACTTGACTTGCCGGTGGGCGATGAAGGTCGGCATGGATGGCTCGAAGGACATGCAGCGAGATTGGGCAACTCTTAAGGGAGGGCGAAGCTCCGGCTGAGCCGCTTCGGCCAGAGGGCGTCGTTCCCTGCTCGCGGCTCAGCCGGAGCTTCGCCCTCCCGAGGGGTCGATTCCACTGAAGACTACTTCGATTCGACGGACACCGGGTTCGCGGGAACGCCGACCTTGAGGTATCCCCCGATGGCGGTGATGACTGTCAGCAGCAGCACCAGAATCCCGAGCCACTTCTTGGCGTCCGCCCGCATGGGAGCAAACTTCGCCGAGCGACCCGACATCACCGAGGCCAGGAAGAACGCCCCGAACCCGAGCAACATCTTGGTACCGGCCAAAATATGCCACACCGGCGGCGATTGTCCCTTGTGCTGCCCCATCCCGACGTAGAAGTTGTAGAACCCACTGACCAGCAACAGCAGAATTCCGCCTGCGACGATCTTACTCCATCGCACCCGCAAGCGTTCTTTCAGCGCTAAGTGCTGATCTTCCGGTAACTCCGCAGCTGCGGGCAGGAGGACAAAGCGGGTGAAGATGGCTCCCCCCATCAGGACAATAGCCGCTCCCACGTGGGCCCAGCGAGTGAGAAGATCGAGAACAAACATGGCGGGGGGTCCTGAGAGAGACTTGTCTGCTGTGAAGTCGAAGTTTAGACGGGTACCGAGCGATTGACCACGCCAGAGAGGCATGAGTGGGCGAGCGGTGGGCGTCAGCCCTCCGAGGTCTCGAACGCTCACGATTTGGTCATGCAGTCCCGCAGGTGTGCGTATCTTAAACGTAGGTGCTGGCAGACTTCCGCTCCCTCTCCCTCACTGGCGACATGGCTTTCGGAGTCGGCTGGGCTGTGGGGGAGGAAGGCCGGAGTGGGAGGGGCGAAAACACGTTACCGACGTTTGGGATGTAAACACAGCGCGCAGAGAAGACGAAGGACATGTTCCAGAACAACGTCCCGACATCGCTCTCTGGACCCGCACGGGGTCACGTCCTATCGCCCAGGATTTCGACCGCAGGGAGAAACCCCGGGGCCAAGGCATCGAGTGAAGCGAACTCCAATGGAGTTCTGACTGGGTCCGGCAATGTCACGTCGCAACTCACCTCAAACGGGACGCAACCCCGTTGGGGTTGCTGAGAGGTGTTCCACATCTCCCAGGGTAGGCTCCTGCGTCGCCAACCCTGGGCCATGGGGCTTGACCCCGTGGGGGTCGGCCGAGATCCGAACTGGCCAGCCATGCCGGGAAGTTGTTCTGGGGAAAATCCGAAGAAGGCTGACGCCCACCGCTCGCCAACAACGAAAACAGGGCGAACAGGTTCCCCCTGCTCGCCCTGAGTTGGTGTTATGGAATCAGTTTCGACGCGGACTACTTCGTCCGAGTCGGGATCTTCATGGCTTTACCGGACTGAGCACGCAGGGCCTGTTCGAGCTTGTCGGCCTTGGCCAGTGCCTTCTGGTCACCGGTTCGCAGTGCGGTATCCCGCATGCGGTCGATTTCAGCCAGCTTCGAGGAGAGTGCCTTGTCGGTCGTGGTGGCCGAGGCCAGGATCACTTCCGATTTTGGCTTGCGAAACTTGGAGAACAGCTTGCCCATACCGGAACGTGGCTTGGACGACTCTTTTTCGCTTCGCAGTCCGCGCACCGCACCCCGCTGCTCATCGTTGAGCAGCTGAGGATTCGGAGCGTCGGAGTCACCCGCAGCACCGCTCGCAGCAGCGAGAGACTCGCCACCACGTTCGGTGAGCCCACCCCGGAAGTTCGGCTGGATGTTGTCGTGGGAACGGAGCAGAACTTCGTTCGAATTGTCCTGAGCTTCGACACCAACACCACTCTGGGAGGCCAGGTCGACACTGTTCTGGTCCTCGGTATTGGGTGGCAAATCGCCACCCGCTCTGCCGCCGAAACTGTACATCAACACCGGGTTGGCCGCTTCACCTTCGGCAGCAACGGGGCATTCGAGAGTCAGTTCACCGTCAGCTATACTCCCCAAGTTGCACACTTGGATCGGGTGACCATTGTCATCAAATGTCGTACCGCTTTCGGCACCCGAATCGACGAAGTTCGGATCGACCTCATCAACGGGACTGGCTTCGAGGACATCGAAGTGCTTAAACCGCACGGCATCGTCATCCCCGGTCACGGAGATATCTTCCACCGCACCACCCTCGACATCGTCGATGCTTTCGGGGGCACCGAGAAAACGAATTCCCGAGTCGTCACTGACGTCGACTGTTTCGATCTGGACTTCGACTTCGACGACCGCGTCGACCGCATCCAACTTCACTTCATCGATGGCACCGATGTCCACGGCGACATCATCCGTTACCACTTCGACTTCGACCGCTGGAACTTCAATTTCCACGGCTGGGGCTGCTCCGCCGTCCATGGCGTAAACCGAGGGAACGACCAGCAAACCGGTCACAACAGCGCTCAACACGTACTTCTTCATGCGAGACCTCCTACCGCATCCTGCGGAGAATGGAGACAAACACACTTTTGGAGACACGGAAATGCAAAACCAAGATCGAGATGCCAGCGTTGACCCAGGGGGCAAGGCAGACGAGGCGAGACGATTTGTCCATCCAACGCGTCAGTTGGAACGGGCCTCTTGTGATCTGTGCCGACGACCAATTCGTCCGGCGTCAGGTTCTCAGTCGTTGCGTCTTCCGCACTGAGGAAGACGTTACCCGTGCCTCTTCAAAAGCGTGAAGAGCGGTTTCTAAAATTGCTCTCGACGCACGCAAGTCCTGCCGGAGAGCTTGGTTTTTTACACGCCAATACACCTTCTCTGCCGATCAGCGAGCGGTTGCAACGCTTTCGAGTCAAGATGTATTGCTTGTATTGTTTGTATCGGCCAAAAGTGCGGCCTCGGTTGAGTCAACTTCCCGTTTGTGCCTCTTTTTCTGGATTCGGCGATGGCGATCGCTCCTGCTTTTCGCAGACTTGGTGTCTGGACCCTGCTGGTTCTGGGGTTCCTCGCTACGCAGAAAGTTTCGTCTGCGGATGAGCAGGCCGAATCTCAGGCCCCCAGTTCGGCCATGGAAGCCCAGCTCGAAGAACGTGTCCGACGCAATCCGGCTGACGCCTCGGCCTGGCGCTTGCTGGGCCGTTCCCGCATGCAACGCAGCGATTGGTCGGGAGCGATGAACGCTCTGAAGACAGCTGTGCAACTCGATCAAATGAGTGCGGCAGCGTTTTACGACTATGGAGTGGTCTCCCAAGAGATGGGCGAGGAGGAGCAGGCCGCTGGAGCCATGCAGCGGGTGATCGTTCTGGCTCCCGAAAGCGCTTACGCCACGACCGCCCGGACGGCGCTGACCGAGCTGACCTCCAGTGGAGTCGTCCCAGCCAGTTACGAAATCCGCAGCTTCGATGGCTCGAACGATGCCCCACTGATTCGCGACCCGCGGGACGAAGAAGAGACCAACAGCTTCTTCAAGACTCTGAAAAAGGATCTCGACCTGCGGCTTGACTTCGGGACGCAGTGGAATGACAACGTCTCGTTGACCCCGTCGAGCCGCGAACTGCTCGCGGGCAATCTGGCCAGTGCCCAGGGGAATGCCTCGCTCTCGGCCCGGTATATCGCGTACAGCACCGACCAGTTCCGCATCGGTCCGACTCTGGATATCGACTACGCTCTGAATGAGGGGAACTTCGACAACTTGAACCTTCAGAGCTACCGCTCGGGGGCGTTCGCCGATGCCGTGTTCGAAGTCGACGACATCAAGGTCAAGCCGCGTATCGCCTACTCCTTTACGCACGACCTGTTCGGCGGCAATACCTTTGGACGCCGCCACACCATCGCGACCTCGGTGGGATTCGTCTGGAGTCCCACCCAGATCACGACAGCGTATTTCTCTTACGACACGAACAATATCAAGAACCGCCGCGCCGACATCCCCATCACTTCTCAAGATGGAGTATCGAACACGCTGGGAGTTCTCCACGACTATGTGCGCAAGGACTCCCGGTTCCGGACCTTCCGCGTCGGAGCGGATGTCGCCCGCGTCAACGCCGAAGGGAGCACCTTTCGCTACAACGCCATTTCCATCTTCACCCAGTCAGTCATCGTGATTATCCCGAAGCTGCATCTGACGACGCGCGCGGGCTATGCGTACCGCGACTATTACGATTTCACGCTCAGCCCCAGCCGGAACACGCACGTGTTTCGCACGGGAGGGGAGCTGCGAAAATATTTCGACCACGGACTCTCCGCCGCACTCGTGTCGCAGTACGACGCCTTCCAGGCAAAGAATGATAACTTCCACAGCAACCGCTTCCTGGCCGGCGGCGTCGTGACGTGGGAGTATTGAAGATTCGTCGAGCGAGCGGCAGACGTGAGTCCGTCGAGATTCGGCGTTGAGAACTGAGAACTGAGAACTGACGCTCGCTCTCACAATAGACCGCCGTACCTCGGTGTGGTCCAATAGCGACATCATGCGGATCGAATTCCTCGGCACTGGCGGCTTTCACCCCAACGAGCGGCGGCACACAGCCTGTGTGCTGCTGCCCGATGTCGGCGTGGCGTTTGATGCGGGGACGAGCTTGTTTCGATTGCCAGCCAGGCTCCAGACTCCTGATCTGCATCTCTTTCTCTCGCATGCGCACCTCGATCACATCTGCGGGCTGACGTATCTGTTGGTCCCCCTGCTGCGCGGCGAGATTCGATCTTGTCGCGTCTATGCTTCGAGCCCGGTCTTGCAGGCGGTTCAGCAACATCTCTTCAGTCAGGCTCTCTTCCCCGTCTGGCCAGGGTTCGAACTCGTGGAAATCGAGCCGGGGCAACAGTACTCCATCCACGGCGTCGAGATCGCCCACCACCCGCTTCCCAGCCACCCCGGCGGTTCGCGGGCCTTCCGCGTTGATTGGGAGCAGGACCGCCACCCGAAATCATTAGCCTATGTCACCGATACGACCGTCGACGGGAACTATACCGAATTCATTCGCGGCGTCGACCTCCTGATCCACGAGTGCAACTTTGCCGACAACATGGCCCAGTGGTGCGAACGGACCGGTCACAGTCATACAACCATGGTGGCGAAACTCGCCAAAGATTCTGCCGTGATCCGCTTAGCCCTCACGCACGTTGATCCCCAGCACCCCGAGGACGACCCCCTCGGGATCGAAACCGCCCGCCGGATCTTCCCCGCCACAGAGTTGGCCGAAGACGGTCTGGTGATGTCGGTCGACTGAAAACGCAAAACATTGATTGCCGAGGAGCCGAGAATGCAGCTGGTCAAGTTGTTTGGAATCGTCCCGCTGGGAATCGGCCTTTCTGTCTGGGGCTTTTTGTGGTTTTCTCCCTGGAATGATTTTCATTCTCCGCCGTTGTTCTTTCGCATTTTTGGCAGTTTTATCGCCCTCCCGTTTGTGTTGATTGGTTTGGGAATTCTCTTCAGCAAACTCGCGGATCCTTCAGCGAGTCTCAAGGCGATGCAGAGTGATCTCCAAAAATCCGGCGAGGCTGGCTCATTGCCACCAAATCAGTTCAAGCCGTCCGGCCCACTCAAGTGTCCCAACTGCGGCTCGTCGCCCGGCACAGCTGAGGTCTCTCCGCATGGTGACGTGAAATGCGATCACTGCTCCCGCTGGTACAACGTGCATACCGTTTGAATCGTGGCCGGTGATTGAGGTGATTTTACCAATCGATGGTCCCTCGATAGCTCTGGACCATGACTCGATTACGGAGACGTTGCTCATCGGATCGGTGTCTCTGTACCCGATCCGGTGGGGATGTCAGCCCATAGCGGATGGTGAGCATCGCGACACCACCGAACAGCGTTCCACTCTCGCTCGACCCATCCCGCCGGGGTTGTGAATGTTTTGCCTGAGCGGGGGGAGTCTGGGGATTGCGGGGGGCAAGTTTTGAGAGGTGAGCGGGGGGGCCCATTGCGTGGCGTGTGGGGGTCGCCGCAGCCCTTTATGCTGCCATCGATGTGGGTCATCGGAGCCAGAACCTCGCTCGCGGCTGGTTCCACGCGCGGGATGTCTGCGGTCGTCGCGAAGCCTCCGTCGACGAGGTATTTCGTGGGCGTGTTTCCAGAGCGCTCGCACATGTTCTGATGCACAAGGCCCATCGGGCCGCGGTCGCTGCCGTTGTTTGTGACATCGTCCGACACGATCACGCGTGACTGGCCATCGGTCGCCAACTGCACGTGATCAGCCGGTCGAAACCCACTGTCGCCCCTCTTCATTTTGCGGGCTTCGGGGTCGGGTGTTGAGCAGCGGGCCTTGACCCCCTCGCCCTTTTTTCGCTGTGCTTTCTGACGCTGCAGGTCGACCAGTTCCTCAAGCGCGCGGCTCACGCGCTCGCTCCATTCTGTGGCCGCTCGCTGTGGGGCCGCTTCGCGACGCTTCCGGCTGTGATGCGGATCGCGAGTGGTGTCGCGGTCGGTG
>Ga0105047_10007927_pt1 | contig 17811 bp, 15 predicted proteins | sample MAT04_FD_78384 | JGI IMG/M metagenome (GOLD analysis project Ga0105047, IMG submission 78384) | Freshwater microbial communities from Lake Fryxell liftoff mats and glacier meltwater in Antarctica - MAT-04 (megahit assembly) | ecosystem: Environmental > Aquatic > Freshwater > Ice > Liftoff...
CACTCCTCCTTCGCCAAGGCTATGGAGGACACGTCCTCTTTCGCCAAGCCTATGGAGGACACGTCTTCTGCCGTGTTCCTTCCCTCCGCACGCCGTGCGCTCGATCTTGAGATTTTGCAACTTTCAGGTGAGAATCCCACCGGGAATATCCACCGTGGTTTTCATACGTCGGAAGTGATATCGTCAGGAATATTTTCAACTTTTTCAGAATCCCCGAGCCGCTGCATCTCCGTGTGTTTCTCGGGCTACTTCTCAAGAAAACCTCGCACGACTTGGGCCGCCCCTTCCCGTTGACCCACCGCAATGCGGTTGAGGAGCATTTGTGTGGGCAGGTCGCCATCGGGGAGTTGCTGAAGGAGGGATTCCGCGTCCTGCCAGCGCCGAGCCAGGAACGCCTCCAAAGCCCGGCTGTAGGTGTGGGCAATCTGGAGAGATTCTTGGGTGGCCTGATTCCGAAATCCCATGAGTTCGTCAATATCGAGCGGTTCCACGCGGCCAACAACGCTGACACGGTCAAGGCGTCGCCAGAGGAATTCCTCCTCTCCTGCTTGCTGTCTCAACGCTGAACTGACCAGAATATTGGTGCCATAAGCTTTATTGAGACCTTCGAGGCGGCTGCAGAGGTTCACGGCGTCGCCAATGGCTGTGTAGGTGAAGCGGTTTGGGGTGCCAACATTCCCGACAAGCACTTCTCCAGTATGCAATCCGACGCGTGCCACAAAGTTAGCCCCACCATTTCCTTGGATCGGACACTTCGCAAAACTTGCCGTCCCTGTGAGAGCCGCTCGACAAGCCGCGGCTGCCGGTTGAGGGATGATCCCCGGGGCATTGAAGAGCGCCATGATGCCATCTCCCAGGAACTTGTCGATGACACCACCGGATTGCTCAATGGCATCGCCGAAACTCTCAAAATAGGAGGTTAGAGTGTCCACCGCGGCCTCTGGAGAATTTTTTTCTGCATAAGCTGTGAAACCTGCGAGATCGCAAAACATGAGGGAAATCTCTCTTCGTTCTCCGCCCAGGGCCGCCACGCCGCCGCTACGAACAAGGTCACGCACCAACTCCACCGGTACATAGTGGGAAAAGGACTCCAACCCCGTACGCATGCGCTCCACGGACTCGGACAAGACCCTCACCTCATTGATACCGGACTTTGGCAGAGGGGTCGGCTCGAGCTGGAAATTCCCAACCCGCGCCACCACATGACTAAGGGCTTTGAGAGGGCTGGCGATTCGCTCGGCAAGGATAAATCCCGCCACCAGAGACAAGAGCAGCGAGGTCAAGGCCAGGGCCGCGGTAAAAGCACAATTTGGTCCACCCCTTCAAAGGCCAGCCGCCGGCTCAAAAGAATCGCACTCACACATTCCAAGCCTCCAGGAATATGTGTGGCCTGAAATCCGACAAAATACCTATCATCCGCCACAGACAACTGCACGACGGTCGCATGGTCCTCGATTCCGGCTTCGAGTCCTTTTGCTGCAATCATCTCTCTAACTTTCTCCACCACAGGCAGGGAGTCCATGGCTTTGGGAATGGCAAGAAGCTGGCCGTTGACAGAAAAAACCATGGGCTCGCCGCGAAAGTCTTTGGTGAGTTTGTCCAAATAAGCAGCCACGTCGCTCAAAACAAAATCAACTGTCAGCACACCAATCAATTCTCCGGCTTCTGTGCGAACCGCTTGCACCACGGTGATCCCACGCTCCCCCGTGGCAAAATCGTAAGGAAGTGTCCATGCCCGCTCGGTATTTTCCAAGGCCAGTTGAAACCAAGGCCGTTTCCTGGAATCAAAGTCAGCGGGCAGGTTTCTTCCGAAGAATGGCTCTAAGTTGCCCTTGGAATCGATTAACCACTCTTTCGGCGGGCTCCCATCTGGGTTTGAGACATTAATAGCCGTCTGACCATTCTGAATCCATCCCCCCGCAAAACTTCCGTCAGCATATCCGAAGCTGATCCACGTGACGCCGTCCTCATACTCCAAAGCGCGCGCAAATTCCTTTGCCAACATGATGGGATCATTGCCTGGGATTTCTCCTGATTGGATATCATGGGCAAAAGTCTCCAACAGCCGCTCCGCAGGCTCAAAATGTTCCTGCACCAAGCTCGTGATCGCCTCCAGCGTTGTGAAGATTTGTTTTTCAAGGAGGGTATTGATTGCAAGCCTCACCCCGCGGGCACCAAAAGCCGTGGTCACCAGAGTCGAAACAAGGATCAACCCCAGGACAACTGTCAGCAAAATGGCACGAAACGACATCTCGCCACCCTAGCTGCACCAGAGGCCAAATCACCAGAACGTTTCACGGAGTCCCGCCATGGGAGTTATGGGAAAATGGGATTTATGGGTTGGGGCCTGTCCCGTAGCTCCCCTTCTTCCCATAACTCCCATTTCTGCTCGCAAGCCGCGCCTTGAACATCCGCTCGCGCAAGCCGCCTTCTTCCAGAAAATCCTTCTCCAGCCTGCGAAGCTGCTGGTCGAGCAGGTAGTTTGTCTGGTGAATCAGGCAGATCGCAATATTGGCGATCACCTCCGGCGGACGCGTCTCCAAGAACTCGCGGTAAAGCTCGAAAGTGTGCGGGGTCTCACGACCGAGTCGTCGCACAAACAGCGCTTCCTTGGAGTCTTTATCCCAGATGACGAGCTCACGCACCCGCAGATAGTCACGGTAATCGGCCAAAAGTTCTTCCAAACTGGCCCGTCCCACACTCGTGAGCTTGAGTTCGGTTTCCTTGGATGTGAGAGCCGCCTTGCTCCCCTCAAGAATATTCTGCTTTCCGGAGCGGGCCGACTGGATCATCTGATCCACCGTGCGGTCACCCCGCGAAAGATACTTGTGAGCAAACCGATAGGTGATGTCATAAACAACCTCCGCTTTCTGATAGGACAGCAGCGTCTGATAATCCCCCCGCGGCGGGATAATCGGATGTGAGTTCTGGGAAGCATGGGAGGAATGGGACCTATTTTTCCCATCTCTCTCATTCTTCCCATTCTTCTGATCGGCATTCACGATGTCCTTCTACGCAAATTGCGCAAGCCCGCCAACCCATAAAACCACCACAGGTTGTGGATATTATTTTAGTTATTCACAAGTTATTGATTGTGTCCGCTTCGGCGACGTGTATAAAAACTCTCAGCTTGAGACACTCTGACTTCCAGAACTCGTCACGAAACACCCGGAATTTTCTTCGTTGTTCTGGAAGATTCCCCAACCCCGTCAATTGCCCCTGCCTCGCAGGGCAAAAACGCTGAGAACCATGCACCGACCCACACCGATGGAAATGACCGAAGAGCAGGGAGTCTTCTTTGCACCGCAGGAAAAAACCGACCGCCCCGGCCCGAAAGGAACAGTCAAAAATTTTGTGATCGACACCAACGTTCTTCTTCACGACCCGCACAGCCTGAACCGGTTTGAGAACAATCACGTTCACATTCCTGTGGAAGTTCTTTCCGAGTTGGATCGTTTCAAAAACGAGCAAACCGAGCGGGGCGCCAACGCGAGGACCGTTCACCGGTTTTTGAATCAGATCTTTGGTCAGCACGCCGAGCGCGTCACCAAAGGTGCGGAGACACCGGGGGGCGGCTTGGTCAAAATTTTGATTGCGGACTCAATGAAAGGCCCAACCTTGGCGGGGGCGATGAAGAGGTTTCGCAACATTTTCCCGGATGAGGAAAAGATGGATCACCGCATCATGGCTGCGGCCTTGGCTCTCCACGAAACGAGCAAGCACCCCACGACTCTTGTCACCAAGGATTTGAATATGCAGTTAAAGGCCATGGCCATTGGGCTGAACTGCGAGGATTATTTGAATGACAAGGTGGAGGTCAAGGATGCCGAGGGGTATGACATCCGGTCGATTGCTGTGGATGCCCACGAGTTGCAGCGCTTTGGAAGTGCCAAATCGATTGAGTTGCCAAGCTCCCGGACCGGAGCGCTTGAAATCAATGAATACGTCATGCTTTCCACGGATGACCACAAATTCCTGCCAGCGCGTCACCTTGGCGATGGGCTGTTGGTGAGGTTGGAATTGCCTGCCAGTTTGCAAATGCCGCGAGGCATTGATCTGCGTCCGGCCAATGCCGGCCAACAATGTTTTTTGGATGCCCTGCTTGACCCGGAAATCTCACTGATCACCTGCTACGGTCAGGCTGGCACAGGAAAAACCCTATTGGCAGTCGCGGCGGGTTTGTATCTGACAGCCCAGAAAGAGTTTAATGGAATGACCGTGAGTCGTCCCGTGGTGGCCATGGGGGACACTCTGGGATTTTTGCCCGGCACCCTCAACGAGAAAATGCATCCCTGGCTTCAATCCATTTATGATGCGCTCGAGGTGCTGCTACCCATCAACCAGCCCAGACAAGAGGGCAAACCCAGGAACGCTTCCGATCGTAAGAAGCCCCCCCAACATGTGCAGGCGCCGACCCGTCAGCCTCAAGCCATCGTGAAACCCTATGAGCAACTCATCGAACGGGGCCTCCTCGAAATCGAGGCCCTTTGCTATATTCGTGGACGCTCGATTCCAAACCGGTTCTTTGTGCTGGATGAAGCCCAGCAGCTCACGCCGCTCGAAGCCAAAACGGTTGTGACCCGCATGTCGAAAGGGTCCAAACTTGTGATGGTCGGTGACCCCGGCCAGATCGATAATCCCTATGTGGACAGCCGATCAAATGGCTTGGTTTATACCCGCAACCGGCTCCGCGGCCAACGCATCACCGCACACATTTGTCTCACCAAAGGCGAACGCAGTGCTTTGGCGGAGATGGGTGCAACGATGATGTGACTTAGCTCAGCGAAGCGAGGACTTCCTTGATTTTATCAAAGGAAGGAAGTTCTTTGGGAGAAGGTGTCTGTTCGCTGTAGCGGATGACTCCTTCTTTATCGATCACAAAAGCGGCACGAGCGGAAGTATCACCGATCCCGGCAAGACCCGGGAAGACCACATCATAAGCCTTGATCACTTCCTTGTTCAGATCGCTTGCCAGTCGGATCGTGATTTTTTCCTGCTTGGCCCAAGCCGCTTGCGCGAAGGGGCTATCCACGCTAATGCCAACCACCTCGGCATTCAGATCCGTGAATGCGGAAAGTCCGGCGGTGACATCGCAAAATTCCTGTGTGCAAACACCCGTGAAAGCCAAAGGAAAAAAGAGCAGGACGGTGGCTTTTTTTGCGAAGCTGGATTCGAGACTGAAGTCTTCCAGTCCCTCGACGCCAGCGCTTTTGAGAGTGAATTTCGGAGCGGGTGTGTTGATGGGAAGTGCCATAGGGATATTTTGTTAGAGAGCTATTTGATTATTCGTTGGCGGCGGGCGGCATCATTCCGGGGATGGCCGAAGCGGGGGCCGGCGCAGGAAGGGTCGATTCGATCTTGGCGTCAGCACGCAGCTTGGCGATCAGGTCAGTCACCGCTTTGCGCTGCTTGTCTTGCTTGAGATAAGCAGAAAGCTGGGGTTTCACTTCTTCCAAAGAAGACGTGCCAGCCTCTTTTTTTTCTTCGACCTTGATCACATGCCAACCGAATTGGGTCCGAACGGGTTCGCTGATGTCGCCGGCTTTGAGTTGGAAGGCGGCTTCTGAAAATTCAGGGACCATGCGATCTTTGGAAAAGAAACCGAGATCTCCACCCGATTCACTGGCTCCAGGCTCTTCGCTCAACTCTTTGGCGAGGGCTGCAAAATCATCGCCTTTTTTGGCTTTGGCGGCGGCCTCCTTGGCTTTGGCAAGCTGCGCATCGGAAGCTTCTTCCGAGTCGTCAGGCTTGGTCAAAAACAGGATGTGACTGGCCTTCACTTGCTCGGGCTGTTCAAATTCTTGTTTGTTCTCCTCATAGAATTTCGCAATATCGGCATCCGTCACATCGGCTGCGTCGCCAACTTGGCTTTCCACCCACTTGCGTTGCTGAATGAGTTTTTTCATGGCCGTTGCCATTTTCTCAGGGGTCTGACCCACCGCCGTCAACTGCGCCACAAATTCTTCTTCTGTGGGGAACTGCCCGCGCAGCTTGACGATTTCCGCATCAACTTCCTCATCGCTCGCGGTCACTTCCGCAGCGGCTTTGGTGATCAATTTGTCGGTGATGAGGTCATCCAGGATCTGACGATACCCTTCCATTTTTTGGTCGGCTGTCAGTTCTTCGGGTTTGATCCCTGAAGCTTGGGCCGCTTCGTTGAGAGCTTTGTCCAATTCGTCTTTGGTGATTTTTTCGCCATTGACCACTGCGACAGGATCTTTGAGTTCGATGGTCGCGCCAGAGGGAGGAGCTTCTGTGGAGGGCTCACTCATTGTGACGGGAGGTGTGGCAACGGCGGGCTCAGCCGTGGCAGCAGGCTCGGACGTGACAGCAGGCTCAGCCGTGACGGCAGGCTCGGCCGTGGGAGTTGGCGTGGTTTCTGCCGTCGGGGCGGGTTTATCGCAACCGACAATCAGAAATGCAAACGTCGCAAGTGAGGAAATGGTGAGCGGAAGAAGGGTTCTTTGCATAATAGGAAAATCCAATTTGCACAGGTCTTGGGATTTTTCCAGCGTTAAATTCCTGCAAGTCATAGAATTTTACGCGAAAACCTTGGGAAATCCCCTGATTTCGATCACTTTCTTTGCCGGACATGAACCAGTTAGCTTTTGGAAGAATCAATGCGTATCGGAAATACGAGCTGTTTATGGAGAGGTATCGGAGCGCGGCAGAAATTGTCAGGCGTGAGATTCCTCTGAATCCGGAAACCCGCTTTCTCGACGTGGGTTGTGGGAACGGGATCATGAAATTCTTTTTTGATGACGTTGAGGGGACATGGCACGGCATTGAAGCTTGGGCTGAACGTGTGGCGTGTTGCGAGAAGCTTGGATACAAAGTCGCTGAAATCAATATTGAGTCAACAGCCTTCCCCTACCCTGACGGTTCATTCGATACGGTTTTTGCCTCCCATGTGATCGAGCACTTGAATGATCCCACCCGTGCGATTCGCGAGTGCGCCAGGGTCCTCAAGCCGGGTGGGCTCCTTTTTAGTGGCAACACCCACCAAACCGCCCTTCTTTGCCGAGCTTATCAATTGGTGGCATCATTCTGTACCAAAAAAATTGAGCGAAACGCAGAATGCTTTCTCGGTCCGCTCCTTGCGCCGCCTTGTGGACCGGGCGGTCTCATCGGATCCTGCAACCCATTGGAGGCTTGTTGACTGTCGGGGATTCCGGCTGCTTTCCTGCCGAAGCAAATCGACTCTGGAGGACCACTATTGGTTTTACCTTCTCAACACGACCCTGGCCCGCCGTCTGATCTATCTGGTTCCGGAAATCCATGTGATCTACCAAAAGCCGGGATAGGAAGCGCCATTCACATTGATGGAAGACCTGGCATCCGTCCCGCAGATCAAAGGATGAGATAAAAAGTGGAACAGCCACAAGGGTTGCCGGCGGCACGCCAGCGCTCCCGGTCGCAGTTGCCTCAAACACATTTAACCATATCCAGATCATGGCGGAAACCCGAAGGAGAGCTTCACGGCAAGATATTCCGGATGAACGGCTCCCGTGTTTGTACGTATAATGAGAGGCGGTTCCACCCATGTCTGGCCATGGAGCGTCGCCGGAAGATCGGAAGCACGCATCATGCTGAATAATCCCAGCAAAGCCCGGGCTCCCTCGCGCAGCACCACAGGACGCCAGCGCACGATCACCAATCCCGCAGCAGCGGATGCGGCTTGAACGCGTTCCAACTGATGGTTGGGGTTCACAGGAAACACACAGGCAAAAATTCCGCCATGCGAAAGATGGCGAGCCGCCGTGGCGCAGTAATCGGCAATGTTTCCCCGCAGTTCAAACCGGCAGGCCATTTTCTGAGGATGGTCACTCTCCGGCCCGCTGCCTGATGGAAAATACGGGGGACTGCCAAGAACCAGGTCAAAGTTCTCATCTTTCCCCAAAAGACCGGGTTCGCGGAAATCGCCTTCCCGGATTTTATACCTCTCCGTGAGCCCATTCCAAGCCACCGACTTGCGGGCCAGACGCACACTTTCGGGTTGAGCCTCGACAGTCACAAACCGAGCTCCCGGCAACCGCCAAGCTGCAATCATTCCCACGGTTCCGATCCCACTGCCTAGATCCAGCACCGCTCCGGCCGAAGGACACAAGCTTGTCCCATACCAGGCAGTCAGAACATCATCGGTTGAGAATCGATGGCCTGCCTTAAGTTGAAAAATGCGGAAGTATCCGCTGATGGCGTCCAGGGATTCCCCGCTCTCAATCTGCGGGCCCTTTCCGAGAGCCCCGGGAGGAACGGGACCGGGTTTGGCCCACCCTTTGAAGGTGGGCTCGGAATAGGTGGGGACCTCAGCGTTGGGATGTGGCATGACAAAAAAAGTGACCGAAAAGCGTGGGGGAGTCGATCATGCCCGAGCCATCGCGACAATCCCCCTGACGGGATTTTTCATTGTGGCCAGAGGGGCCAGAAGACAGTCAGCAAGGAGAGCACCACAACGGATAAAATGATTGTGAGACCCAAGCCGACTTTTACGAAATTTATGAAGCGATACTTGCCAGGTCCATAGACCAGGATGCAAGACGGCTCCAGAGGAGCGATGAAGGAAATGGAGGCCGCAAGCATGATCCCAATCGCAAAGGTGCGGGCCTCGCAGCCCATCAAATGCGCGGTTTTGATTGCTACTGGCAAAACAACCAGTGCGGCGGCCGCATTGGACATGGGCTGGGTCAAAAGAATGGTGAGCAGAAAAAAGCCGCCGAGGATTCCATGCACGCCCAAAGGAGAAAAAATCTGAAGAATCTGATGGGAGAGATACTCGGCGGTGCCGGTTTTTTCCATGGCCACGCCAAAAGCCGTCATCCCGCCAATAAGAATGAGAAGTCGCCAATCAATAAATTGGTAGGCGCGTTCAGCACTCACCGCTCCGAGCAACACACACAACACGGCAGCCGCAAGGAAGGCGGCCGAAAGCGGCAGCCAGCCCAGCGAACCACACAGGACCGCGCTAACAAACACGGAGAGAACGAACATGCCCTTTCGCGGATTCGCAGGAGTGCGCGCAATCTCCTCCATCACAGTCATCCCCAAAGATTCTTGCAGCATGGAAAGCCGACTGGACTCGGCCCGCACCAAAAGCACGTCGCCTTCATTCAGGGAAATCCGATTCAATTGCTCGGCAAAAGTCCGGCCATGACGAAACATGGCCAAAACCGTGACCCCCATCCTTGCCCGCAGATCAAGGTCCACAAGACTCCGCCCCACAACTTTTGCCATCTTTCCAACCTGTACCTCCGCAATTTTAACGCCAGAGTCCTCCAAATCCGCATCATCAACCACCCGGTCGGATTTGATGGCAATGCCCTCGATTTTCAGAACCTTCATCAAATCACTGACCTTACCAGTCACAATTAAAACATCCCCTTCCTCAACCATGGTCTCTTGCTCTGGCAGCAGGGTCCGGTTGCCCCTCAGAATTTTGAGAACCGTAAAATTCAGGATGGAAAGATCCGAATCCACGATGCGCTGACCGATCAAGGGAGACAATGGCAGCACCACAATTTCGGTGAGGTATTCCCGCATTTCATAATCCCCGGTCAGATCCACTTCGGCGCTCGAAGGCAGTAGTCGCGACCCAATGAAAACCATGTAAAGAATGCCAACAACAAGGATGATCAAGCCAATGGGAGCAATTTCAAACATCCCGATAGGCTCCATACCATTTTGCTGAATGAAGCCGCTCACGGCCACATTGGTCGAGGTGCCAATCAACGTGCATGTGCCTCCAAGAATTGATGCGAAAGCGAGGGGCATGAGAAGTTTTGACGGACTCACTCCCGCTTTGCGGGCCATTCCCGTAACCAAGGGCGTGAACAGGGCCGTGACGGTCGTGTTGTTCATAAATGCGGAGGTGCCCCCCACAAGTCCCATCATCGAAACCAAAAATTTGGGGGATCCCACATTGGCCATCCGTCTCATCTGCAAGCCAAACCAATCCAAAACTCCCGCATCTTTGATGGCCGCACTGATCACAAAAATCGAGGCAAGGATGACGATGATATCATTGCTGAAGCCTTGGAAGGCCTCCTTGGGCGTCAGGATGCCGGGAATCACCAAGCCCAGAAGCAAGATCAACGTGATGATATCCACAGATAGCTTTTCAAGACTGAAAAGCACAATGGCCAGCAGCAGCAGAAAGAGAATATAGCCAATGAGTAGAGTCACGGTTTCGATGGACAATCGCAGCCCCTAGAGAGCCTTGGTTTCAGGTTCATGGTCAAGCACCATTGAGGAAGCGTGACATCCCGAGGCGCAAATAAAAGCGGGTGAGTTAAAAGCAAGAACGCCAGCTTCCACAACAAAAAAGTAGCGGGAGCTTCCAGCTCCCTTGAGAAGCCATGGGAGCAGGATGCTCCCGCTGCCCTCCGAAGGCGCAATCCATGGCGGATGGGATGAAAAAGATTGAATAATCACATCATTGATTTAATATTTTGGGGTCATGAAATCCTTCCTCCCAATTATTTTAATACGCTCAGCAGAGTGACAACGCATCCCTGACTGGTATAGACAACAGGCAAACAAAATTTGATTTCATGTTAAATTCTCAGCTAATCCCCCCATGAGATGTTTCTGCGTGTTAGCCCTGAGTTTGTGCCTGCTTGGTTGTAAACGACCCGATGACGGCCAAACAGAAATCCAGTATTCCTTCTGGGGCTCAACCAGACAGATGGAGGTTGAAAAGAGTGTCATTGTGGCTTTCGAGAAAGCGAACCCTGACATCCGGATTCGGATGTTGCCGGTGGGCATGCGTTACACCGAGAAGATCCAAGCGATGATGATTGGAAACGTCGCTCCGGATGTGATCATGGTGGAGTTGACGGTTTATGATGAGTGGGCTGCGCGGGGGGTGCTTGCCGATTTGACCGAGCTTGCCAAGACTTTGGAGGAAGAAGCTCCCTTGATGCCAGCAGCCGAGAAAGCCTTTAAGCGTGATGGCCGGTTTTATGCGATTCCTGTCAACGCCCATGGCCAGGTGCTTTACATGAATCTTGATGTGCTAAAAAAGGCCGGTGTTGCCGTCCCTGCCGAGGGATGGTCCTGGTCGGAGCTTCTGGAGCTCGGGCCAAGATTGAGCCGCAGAAATGGGAACCCTGATGCTCCCACAGATTTTATGATGCTGATGCCCAACCCTTCGATCCTCTTTTTTGCATACGGCGGAAAATTATTCGACGATCCTACCAATCCGAAAATTGTGACAGCGAACTCCAAGGAGAGCCGGGCGGCGTTTCAATTGATGCGGGATTTTTATGGAAGCGGCTATGTGGTGCCGACTGATATCTCCAGTGCGGAGGGAACCTACCAACTTTTTCGGGATGGCCGGATTGCCTTTTACATCAGCGGGCGCTGGGCCACCCCGGAACTTGCCGGTCAGACCGATTTTGATTGGGATGTCACGAAGATCCCATCGGGCTCCCATGGTGCGGTGACGCAGGTGGGGGGGACAGCGCTGGCGGTGTGGTCAGGATCGCGTCACTCCGAAGCTGCCAAGCGGTTTATTGAGTTTTATGCCAGTGAGGAGGGGGTTCGTATTGTGACCCAAGGGGGGCGGTATGTGCCTGTTTCCAGAAAAGCCGCCTTTGGGGAAGAGTTTCTGGCGCTGCGTCCGCCGGAGTCCATGATGCGGTTCACGGAAACGATGGAGACGGGAGCAGGCCAAATATTTCTTTATGCCCCCGGCCAGGCTCAGATCACACGGATTTTTGGCGGGAGGGTCTCGCAAGCCCTCAACCTTCCGAATGTTTCCACGGAAGACGTGGTCACCGGGCTGGACCGGGATCTCAAACGCTGGCTGGACCGACGCGACCGGCGGGCTCTCACCAGCGATTCCAAGGAGGAAAATCCGTAATGCGTGGTGTCGGTCAACGCCAAGAAACGCTGGCCGCCTTGTGCTTCCTGCTGCCCAATTTGTTTGGGTTTCTGCTCTTCACGCTCTGGCCAGTCGTGGCCGCATTTTTGTTGAGCTTCACATATTGGGATTTGCTAACACCTCCCCGCTGGGTTGGGGTCAGCAATTTTGTGGACCTCCTCGGGTTTTCCTCCACCGCCGATGGCTGGCAGGCGAACGACCCCGCTTTCTGGAAGTATTTGTGGAATACGCTGTTTTTGTTATTGGGTCTGCCTCTCTCCATGGCGGGAGCGTTGGGGTTAGCCGTGATCCTCAATAAAAAACTTCGGTTCACTTATGCCTACCGGTTGGTGTTTTTCCTGCCGGGCATTCTTGCGGGGGTAGCCATCTTCTATCTCTGGCGATGGATTTATAACCCTGACTATGGGCTCCTCAACACCGCCCTTGGCATGATCGGCATTGAGGGCCCCGCATGGCTCACTGATATTTTATGGGCTAAGCCCGCTTTGATTCTGATGGGACTGTGGCTTGGGGTTGGCGGAACGGGAATGCTGCTTTACCTGGCAGCCTTGCAAGCGATCTCCTCAGACCTCTATGAAGCCGCAGAGATTGACGGCGCCGGCTCCTGGGCTCAATTCCGCGTGATCACGTGGCCGGGGGTCCTGCCAGTGACGTTTTTTATCTTTGTGATGGGCATTATCGGCGGCCTGCAGGGTGGTTTTGAAATGGCCTATATCATGACGCAAGGTGGCCCCCATGGCGCAACAACCACCGTGGGCTACTACATTTACACGATGGCCTACGAAAACTTCCAGATGGGCTACGCCGCCGCTGTGGCCTGGGTGCTTTTTGTTCTCATCTTAGGAATCACGCTGTTGAACTGGCGCTTTGGCGGAAAAAACATTTCCTGATGAACTACCGCAAACCTTCAAAACTTTGGCACGCTTTTCTGGTATTGGTGGGGGCCAGTATGCTCGCACCGCTTGCGTTTATGATCACCACGGCGCTCTCCAGCCCGGAAGGTGCCATGAGGGCCACGGACAATGTCCTCGAAATGCTGATTCCCCAAGAATGGAATTGGCAAAACTTTGCCGAGGTTTGGGAGGTGGTGCCATTTCTTAGGTATTATTACAACAGCCTGGGCATCGCCGTCGTCGTCACCTTCGGCCAAGTGTTTACCAGTGCCTGCGCGGCCTATGCCTTCTCCCGCTTGCACTGGCCCGGACGCGACAAATTGTTTCTTTGTTATCTGGCCACGATGATGGTTCCCGGATCGGTGACAATGCTACCAAACTTTATTGCCATGAAAATGGCGCCCGAGTTGTTGGCCTCGGCGTTTCCCGGCGTGGATTGGATGGCTATGCGTTACTTAGGGACCGGTGTTGATGCGCCGCTTGTCGGGCGCCTGATCGGACTGGACTCCTATTTTGCCCTCATCGTCCCGGCCATGTTCTCAGCCTATGGCACGTTCCTCCTCCGCCAGTTCATGTTATCCATCCCCCGCGAACTCGAAGAAGCCGCTCATATGGATGGCTGCGGGTATTGGAAAATCTTTCGTATCATCATCATTCCCCTCTGCCTCCCCGGCCTCGCCACGCTCACCATCTTCACCTTCATGGGCGCATGGGGCAGCTTCCTCTGGCCGTTGGTGATGACCAACCATGACGAACTCCGCACCCTCCCCCTCGGCCTCCAAGCTTTTCAGGGCCAATACGGAACAGAATGGCACCTCATGATGTCCGCCGCCCTGCTCATGCTCCTCCCCATCGTGGCCATCTTCCTCATGGGCCAACGTTTCTTCATCAGCGGTCTCACCGTGGGGGCCGTCAAAGGTTAACCAACACACCAGCCAGGCCAGGATCTGCTTTTGGATTAAACCAATTTTTCCAGATACAACGAAGACATTTTGCTTACGAATGCGATTCTATCGCTGGCTCGCGATAAGTTGGCCAGCACACAACAAAAAACCGCCCGGAATCGAAACTCCAAGCGGCTTGATGTGTTATTGCGATAGCGGGTTCCCTCTTTGGGGAATCCGAGATCAGTTGACGGCTTGCAAATCTTCGCCAGCTTCTTTCCAGCCCTTGAGGCCGGGAGCGAAATGCTTCACATTCGTGTAGCCAAGGTCTTTGGCCGCTTTGGCAGCCGCAGCATAAGCTCCGCAGGATTCACTGCCGCAATAGGCAACCACAAGAGTGGATTTGTCAGTTGGGAGTTTTTCGCTAAAGGTGTCTTTCACAGCCACAAAATCGATGGCGGTGGGAATATGACCCTTGGTGAAGCTTTCTGTTCCATTGACATCGACGACTACGACGGATTTGTCAGCGATAGCGGTTTTGAGTTCCTCAATGCTGATGTTTTCATAGTTGCCAGCGAAAACGGCTGTCGTGGCGATGAGGAGGGTTGCGAGTGATACGGTGAGTTTTTTCATAGTTGTATTTTTTTTGTTTGGGTTAACAGGAATCGCTCCTGCTCGAACATTGGACGCCTCAGGGTGGGGTTTTATTCAAATTTTTTTCAGTCAGCCTGGCGACTCTCCCGGTGGAACAGGTGGAATGCCCGGAAAGTCTTCAACATCCGCGGCAAAATGTACGGCAAAATGTCAGCAGTTCTCATTCTGAAAAAATGGCTGCCCTGCGTAGTGCTCAAATGGGAACGACGGTCTTTAGTCGCCGCTTTCATTCACCCGCGCTTCGCGCGGCATTGTTTTTGGCCGGCGAATAAATTCGCCGCTCCGTATGGGCCCCACTCCACTCACTCAAAGTGAGAATTGCTGGCAAAATGTGCTTGCAATCACACCTTCACAGATAATCCAATCAATCCCAACGTGCCAATCCCCGAACCGGCGTCAGCCCTATTACTGCTCGGCACGTCGGCGGCGTGGCTTCTCCTCCGGCGCCGGAGATAATTTTCCCTGGCTCAGGAGGCCATCCCTCCCAGTGCCGCAGCGCTGACAAGCCCCACGATTTGTCCACCGGCATTTACCACGGGGAGGATGGATTCCCCACTGGATTGCATGACCTCGATTGCCCGGGCGGCGGGAAGTCCCGTGGGGAGAACGGGCACGGTTCGGGTCACTGACGAAATTCCGTCGTAGGTGCCCGCAATGGCCAGCAATCGGGACCGCTCAGCCACCCCAAGAACCCGCATTGAGGGGTCCACGATGGGAAAAACGCTTTGGCCTCGCTCGGCCAAAAATGCGGCTAATCCTAGGGGGGGGAAATTGGCGGGCAAGGTATCAAATTTGGTGGTCATAAACTTGGCGACCGAGGATTCCTCAGACGCATCAAAATACCGGGCCATGGCAATTTCCTGCTGCGCGCCCGCAAAAACGAACATGGCGATCAGGATGAGCATCGGGTTTCCGAGGAATCCGCCCACGGCGAAGAGCAAGGCAATCCCCTGCCCCACCCTCCCCGCGATGAGGGTTGCTTTGGAGTGTTTCAGTCGGGTGGCCAACAGCGCGCGGAGGACCCGGCCGCCATCCATTGGAAACGCCGGGATCATGTTGAAAAGCACCAGCACAAGATTCAGCCCAAGTAGTTTCCCTGCCAGACCGCCCTCTGCCCGGTCAAACCCGAGGACATCCCATCCGCCATTCCCCGATAGCACAAACGGCAAGAGCAACAGGGCGATGACAATATTGACTGCCGGCCCGGCGACAGCGATGACCAGTTCCTGGATGGGATTCCTTGGCATCCGCTCCAGCCGGGCCACCCCGCCGATAGGAAGCAAGGTGATATCCGGTGTTCGGATGCCATAAGCCCGAGCGGCAAATGCATGACCAAACTCGTGCAACAACACGCAAAAAAACAGCAGGAGCACAAAGATCACGCCACCCACCGCGCTGGCCAACCCGCCGCTCTGATAATAAAGCCAGCCGTAAAAAACCAAGATCAGAAAAAAGGTGGCGTGGATCTTCACATCGATCCCGGAGACCCTCGCAATGCGGAAAGACCACCTCATAAATCAACCTTCAAACCACAAAAAAAATTTAACCTGCGATAGTCACTTGTCATTTTTCACGGACAACCGACAATCAGCGGCTCACTTGAATTTCGCAACTCCTATTCTTTAACCGCACCAACCCAACATGTCCGTTCCCAAAGTTTTTGTCGCCGACCCCATCTCTCAACGAGGAATCGAAGAGCTTTCCGCTGGAGGGGCCTTGGAAGTGGTTGTTCGCACGGGGTTGCCGGAAAGCGAGATTATTGAGCTGATTGGGGACTTTGAAGCAATTGTGGTTCGGAGCCAGACCAAGGTAAACGCCGCCGTGCTCGAAGCTGCAAAAAAGCTGAAAGTGATCGGACGCGCCGGGGTGGGAGTGGACAATGTGGATGTTGACGTGGCCACAAAAAACGGGGTGATTGTGATGAACACCCCCGGCGGAAACACGATCTCCACGGCCGAGCATGCGTTTTCCCTGCTGGTCTCCATTGCCAGAAATATTCCGCAGGCCCATGCCACCGTGAAAGCCGGACGTTGGGATCGCAAAAAATTTGAGGGCGTGGAACTCTATGACAAAACGCTGGGAATTCTCGGCATGGGGCGCATCGGAAGCGAGATTGCCCGCCGTGCCATCGCTTTTGGTATGCGCGTGCTGGCGTATGACCCCTACCTTTCAGCAGCCAAAGCCCGCTCCCTCCAAGTCGAACTCCTCGACAATCTTGATGACCTCGTCGCACGCGCAGATTTTCTGACTATGCACATGCCTCTCACCGCGGACACCAAACACATGCTGGATGCCCGGCGTCTGGCCATCTGCAAAAAGGGCGTGCGCATTGTGAATTGCGCACGGGGAGGATTGATTGATGAGGCGGCCCTTGCCGAGGCTTTGAAGAGCGGCCAAGTGGCAGCCGCGGCTCTGGATGTTTATGAGGTGGAGCCTCCGCCTGCAGACTTTCCTCTGAGGGATCTGGACAATATTGTCTTCACCCCACACCTCGGGGCCAGCACAGCCGAGGCCCAGGAAAATGTGGGCATCGAAATTGCCGCCGCCATTCGCGCCGCTCTTTTGGATGGAGAAATCCGCAATGCCGTCAACATGCCAAGCATGGACGCAAAAACCGCCGTGGTCGTCCGCCCCTACCTGGCCCTCGGCGACAAACTCGGCCGTTTTGCCGCTCAACTCGCTCCCAAACGCAATGACCGCATCGTCATCACCTACGGTGGCAAAGCCGCAGAGATGCCCATGGAGGCTATCTCCCGCGCTATCCTGACCGGGTTCCTCAAACACGTCGGCGGGGAGGAGGTCAACAGCGTCAACTGTCGCTCCATGACAGCTTCCCTTGGGCTCGATGTGCAGGAAATCCGCTCCAGCGAACAGACCGACTTTAATGAATGGCTACATGTCGCCGTCTTCAGCGGAGACAAAAAAATCTCTATTGGCGGCACCTTCTTTGGGGCCAAGAACGATCCCCGCATCGTGCGCTTGAACGGTCGTCCTGTGGAGGTCACACCATCAGGCGCTGTTCTCCTTTTGGAAAATGATGACGTGCCCGGTATTGTCGGCAAAGTTGGCACAATCCTGGGCACTCATGGCGTGAACATTGCCAGCATGTCCCTCTCCCGTAACGAAGCCGGAGGCAGTGCGCTCACCTTGCTGAACTTAGACAGCGCTCCCTCCGACACCACCTTGGAAGAGTTGCTAACGCATCCCCCCATCACCTCGGCCAAGGTCATCAATCTGTAACGCTGCTGAGGTGACATCAATCAGAAGTCCCTTTTTATCCGCGTGTTTTGTGTAATCCGTGGTTCTCATCTCTGAGTTTAAGTCCCAACAATCCTGATAATCCTGCAATCCTGTCGAAAGACTTCCACGACAATCACATCACAATCCCCTTCATGTCCTTCGTGCTCTTCGTGGTGCAATTTTTCTTTTTACTGCTTCGTGGTGAATCTTTCCTCAGTGCAGAAACAGCGCGGCGGTGGATTCCCAATCCAGGCAGGCA
>Ga0105047_10007928_pt1 | contig 17810 bp, 11 predicted proteins | sample MAT04_FD_78384 | JGI IMG/M metagenome (GOLD analysis project Ga0105047, IMG submission 78384) | Freshwater microbial communities from Lake Fryxell liftoff mats and glacier meltwater in Antarctica - MAT-04 (megahit assembly) | ecosystem: Environmental > Aquatic > Freshwater > Ice > Liftoff...
GTCAGGCCCTGATGCAGATAGCGCGCATCCTCGCCAATCCCCTCACCGAGCCAGGTGAGGAAGGCGATCACGTCATGGCGCGTGACGCGCTCGATCTCGTCGATGCGTTCCACATCGGCGGCACCCATGGCGGCCACGCGCGGTGCGCCACCCGCGCGGATGGATTGCGCGGCACTGGCCGGGATGGTGCCGATCTCGGCCATGGCGTCCGCCGCCAGCGCCTCGATCTCGAACCAGATGCGATAGCGCGTCTCGGGCGACCAGATTTCGGCCATGGCGGGGCGGGAATAACGGGGAACCATGCTGGCCTCGTGCAATGCGATGGCAGGGGTGTGACGCGTTGGAGGATGAGGATCAAGCGGGCTTGGCCAAACCCCTCGACTCTGTCACATGTGCAACGAATTTGAGCGCAAGCCCTTATGGGTTAACTACGCTTCCTAAGGACGGTGCCATGCCCGAATGGTTTGTACCTCTGATGCAGGTCTTGATGATTGACATTGTCCTTGCCGGGGACAATGCGATCGTGGTTGGCATGGCCGCCGCCGGACTGCCAGCCGACCAGCGCAAGAAGGCCGTCCTTTGGGGCATCGCCGCAGCCACGGTCATGCGCATCGCCTTCGCCAGCATTACCGTTCAATTGCTCGCCATCACCGGTATCACCTTGGCTGGCGGCGTGCTGCTCGCCTGGGTCTGCTGGAAAATGTACCGCGAATTGCGCGATGGCGGGGGCCATGCCCATGAGGGCGACGGGGTCGGTGATGAGACAACCAACCCAGATGGCTCGCCGCGCAAGACCATGCGCCAGGCCATCACCCAGATTCTGATCGCCGACATTTCAATGAGCCTCGACAATGTGCTGGCCGTGGCAGGCGCTGCCAAGGATCATCCTTACGTTCTCATCTTCGGGCTGGCCATCTCGGTCGTGCTCATGGGCGTGGCGGCGACCTTGATCGCCAATCTGTTGAACAAGCATCGCTGGATCGCCTGGGTCGGGCTCCTGGTCATCGTATATGTTGCGGGCAGCATGATCTGGTCGGGGACGAATGAGGTGGCCGGCACTGTGCCGGGGTCCTACGCGTTTTTGCTGCTGCCGCTGGGCTATCTCGCCTTGCCCGGTGTGTTCCCTGCGTGGATTTGGGCGGGGGCCACGCTGCTCCAGGTGGCGGTGTTGGTCGCGCTGTCGGCGCTGATCGTGGAAGCCGTATTGCGGGCGCGGCGGCGCTAGAGCAGATTGCGTTCGCAAGGGCTCCAACTGCTCCAGCCCATTGTCATTCGGGCATCTTTGTCGGCTCAAACGATTCCATTTGGGCGGATGAGGTTCTATCTGTCGCGGCGGTTACCGATCAGCAAAGACACGCGAAGGCGGCGCGTTTAGGGTCCTGGCGATCCAAGTTGAGGACCGCTGCGAACCATGGACTTGTCCGGCTTCGCCCAAAGCTGGGACTGGTTGCTTCTGTCCGAGATTCTCGGCGTGAACCTCATCCTCTCCGGCGACAACGCGGTGCTCATCGCTGTTGCCGCGGCCGGATTGCCGACGGAGCTTCCTGCCAGGGCGATTCTCTTTGGCATGGTCCTGGGCGTGGTGCTGCTCCTGCCGCTTATGGATTCTTCAGAGACCTTCGGCAGAAGGACAAGGATGAAGCCTCGGGCCATGCGGCTGAAGTTGCGCCCAACACCATGGCCATCGCTCTGCGCCGGATCATCATTGCCGATGTCTCGATGAGCCTGGACAATGTCCTTGCCGTGACGGGAGCTGCGCATGGCAATACTCCCATGCTCATCATTGGGCTGGTTGTCTCCATCCTGCTGATGGGCGTGGCCGCCACGTGGATCGCGCGCGTGTTGGAGGCCTATCCGGTCATCGCCTATATTCGAGTGGCGCCCATTGTTTATATCGGAGTCGAGATGGTTTATGAAGATGTGCATCGCTTCGTCAGTGGTGGAACCAGCCAAGGCGAGTATCGGCAACCTATGCCCCTGATTGGGCTCGGCTGATGCGGGTTCCCGCAAGCCTTACTCTCCTCGCACTGCTGGCCGCCTGCGCGACCGAAAGTGGCGAGCCGGTCGTGGCTCCAGTCCCCGTGGTGTCCGCTCCGGCAACGCTGGCCGAGCGGTTGCCGGCCCAGGCGGGCACCTTCCAGCGTGGCACGACATCGCCCATCCAGCAGCCCTTGCCGGGGGTCGAGGTTCCTTATGCCACCGCCGGGCGCACGGCGGCGGGCTTCGTTCAGGTGGTGCGCCCGTCCGGAGCGGCGCTGCCCGATGGCCCCGGCAGCGCGGAGGTCCAGCAGGAATATCAGCGCGTTCTGGCCGTGGCGCAGCGCGGTTCTGGCCCACATCGGCGGCTGCGACTCGTGAATGAATCGGACCAGCCGCCAGGGGCGCCGCTGCTTCGCTGCGCCGAACTTGAAGGCACCTACGGCCGCACACCCGTCATCAGCACCAATTGCGTGGGCGCTGCCGGCGGGCAATTGATCCGACTTCGGGTTTCCATGCCGCGCCGCGATCCGCCGGTGGCGGACCCGCGCGCCTTCGTTCGTGACATCGCAGCGGCCCTGCGGACGGGCAATGAAAGCGCGATTCGCTGACTCACCCCACGGGATTGATCAATTCGCCAATGCCCTCAACGCTGATCCTGACCACATCGCCGGTCTTGAGAACCTGGGGCGGCACCATGGCGTAACCCACACCCTCGGGCGTGCCGGTCATGATCACGTCGCCCGGCAGCAAGGTGAACCCCTTGGACAGGTGATGGATGATCTCCTTCACGTCGAATATCATTTTGCTGGTGCGGCTGGACTGGCGCTGTTCGCCGTTGACCCAGAGCTGGATGGCCAGGTCGCTCGCATCCAGCTCGTCGGCCGGAATGATCCATGGGCCGAGCGGACAGGAGCCGTCCAGCGACTTGCCCTTGAACCATTGCCCGTAGCGGCGCTGCAGGTCACGGCCTGTGACGTCATTGGCGATGGTCCAGCCAAAGACGTGGCTCAGCGCGTCTTCCTTTTCGATATTGGCACCTGGCTTGCCGATGATGAGGGTCAATTCGGCCTCGTAATCGAGCCATTGGGTTACGCCCGCGGCGCCATGGTCGGGAATTGTGTCGCCGGGTGCGATGACGGTCTCGGGCGCCTTGGTGAAGAATTGCGGGAATTTCGGCAATTCGCTGTTGGTGATGCCGCGGGCGCGGTCGCCCTCGGCCACGTGGTCCATGTAGTTGCGGCCGACGCAGAAGATGTTGCGCGCCGGGCGGGGCAGGGGCGCCAGAAGCTTTACGGCGGAGAGTGCCAGGCGCGCCGTGGCCGGCGGATTGGCAACCAGGGCGCGAATTGCGGCCAGCGCGGGGGCGCCCGCGGCGATGATCTCCGCCATGGCGCCGCCCCGGGCGAGGCCAGCAACGTGAAGACCTGCAGCCTGAAGACCTGCAGCCTGAAGACCGGCAGCCTGAAGACCTGCAGTCTGAAGACCGGCAGCCTGAAGATCCAGCAACTCGCCATCGCTCAACATCGCGCCCGGCCGCACATCGGAACCATTCGTAAAGGTAATCAACTTAAGAGGCATTTCTGTGTCTTCCTTTGTCCTTCGAAGCAGGGGAGGCTCAGCAATCCGGTTTGACAAGCCCTTCCCTGGCAGGTCGAAAAGCCAGGCGAATCCAGTTTCTGAACGTTTGAGTGAAGAGTTCGACCACCCCTCCCTGCTGCTGTGCGAAGGACCTTGACGCTTGATGCTGGACCAACCCCCATGCTGACGCGCCGCGCCATCGCAGCCATGCCCACACTCGCGATATTCGGCCGGGCTCCCGCGCGCGCCCAGAGCCCGACGGACCTGCAAAGGGCCGAATGGCTTGCCTTCCGGGAGCGCTTCATGGCCCCCGAGGGGCGTATCGTGGACACGGGCAACCGGGGTATCTCGCACACGGAAGGCCAGGGCTGGGCGCTGATGTCGGCAGTCCGGGCGGATGATCGCGCCTCCTTCGACCGCATTCTGAGCTGGACCGTACAACTCCTGAAGCGCCCGCAGGATGAGCTTTTCGCCTGGCGCTTCCGTCCGAATGCCAGCATTCCGGTGGACGACCCCAACAATGCGAGCGACGGCGATCTCTTCATCGCGTGGGCCCTGCTGGAGGCCGGAGAGCGTTGGGGCAGCCGCGATCATGTTGCGCACGGACATGCCATCGCGCGCGACATGCTGCGCCTGTTGATCCGGCGCGCCGGTCCCTACACGGTGCTGCTTCCCGGGGTGCGCGGCTTCGAGCGCTCTGATCACACCGTGATCAATCCGTCCTATTATGCCTTTCCGGCCATCCGGGCGCTGGCACAGGTCGCCCCTGATCCGGACTGGCTGCGCGTCGCGGCCGATGGCGTGACGATTTTGCGCCGGGGCCGTTTTGGCCGTTGGGGCCTGCCGCCGGACTGGCTGGCCGTGCGCGGCAACGACGGCCTCCTGACCATCCCTGGCGACTGGCCCCCGCGCTTTTCCTATGACGCGGTCCGCGTGCCGCTCTACCTGTCCTGGATGGGGCTCGGAACTGAGCCTGGACTCGTCGGCGCGGCCGAATTCTGGAACGATCCCCGCCATAGGCGATTGCCCGCGTGGACAGACCTGACCACCAACTCGGTTTCCCCCTATCCGGCATCGCCGGGGATTGGGGCTGTGGCCGCTCTCGCCACGGCCCATCGGGTGGGCGGTAGCGGCGCCACAGGCCGAGCCGGGCGCCTTGCCATGCCCGGCACAGGCATTCCGGCCATGCCCGATTATTACTCCGGCGCACTGAGCCTGCTATCCACGCTAGCAGCGCGCGACTCTGGGCTGATTTAATGCAAATTTCGTTAAAAATCCTGAACCTGGCGTAAAAGAAGGGTTTCGCGCGCCGGGGTTTGCAGGCATCTTCCGGCCGGTTCGCAACAGGAGTTCAGCGTTTTCATGGGCCAGGAGCCAGACGTAGCGCGCGTCGCCGCGGCCATGAATACGCCCGGCTTGAAGTACCGCAGCTTCGGCAATTTGCCGGTACGATCCGAATCGTTGCGCGGTGCGGCCGTGGCTGCAGATCCGGAAACGGTCCTGCGCGAGTTGCGCTCCTCCGCCGCCGCCGCCCGCGCGGCCGCGGCAGCTGAAGGCCCGTTGGCGATGGCGTTGCAGCGGGGCGAGGAGCGTGTTGACGCCGTCCCGGCCGTCCTCATGCCGATCATGGCTGTACCCGAGATCGAGGACGCGCTCGGTACGTATTCCCCGCCGCCGGCTCCGCGCATTCGCTCGCCGGCCCCTTCTGCCCCCTCCGCGGAGGCAGCGCCTTACGTGCCGTTGCCCACGGCGCCGGCGCCCCGGCTTGGCATCCCGGCGCCCGTTGCCGGCGATAGCCTGCCGCGCCGCGTCACGCCTCCGGTCGTCTCCCCTCCGTCAACGAACTTCGTGCCTCCGCCATCTGTGCAGGCCAGAGTGCCGCCGCCGGTCATGACGGCTCCTGCTGCGGTGATGCCGCCAGCGCCTGTTCCGGGCAGGGTGCCACCGCCGGTCATGACGGCCCCGGCTGGGATGACGCCGCCGGCGCCGGTTCGGGGCCAGTTGCCACCGCCGGTCATGACGGCTGCGGCCGCGGTGATGCAACCGGCGCCTGTTCCTGGCAAGGTGCCTCCACCTCCAGTCATGGCGGCCCCGGCCGCTGCGATGGCGCCACCGCAGCCTCCCGCCAAGGCGCCGCCGCCGGTCATGGCGGCGCCGGCTGCAGTGATAGCGCCGCCGCCTGTGCTGGCCAGGCCGACGCTGCCTGTCATGGCAGCTCCGACCGCGGTGATTGCGCCGCCGCCCGCTCCTGCTAACGCGCCGCCGCCGGTCATGGCGCCATTTCCCATGCCAGCCGCAGCGCCCCCGCCAGTCCAGGCTCAACGCCCTGCGGTGATGGCCGCGCCGGCCACGCCAACCAGGGTGCCGGTTTCTGTGGTTGCCCCGCCATCTGCCCCCATTGCGAGGGCGACGTCTGAGATGCATGTCGCGCCTGCTGCGAGAGTGCAATCGCCAGAGCCTGTGGCCTCAGCGCCCGATCCCCTCGCCTCACTGAGCGCATTCATTTCGGCTGCACCAGCGCAGCAGGCTGAGGCGGAGACCCCAATCGGCGGGATTGACTGGGCTTCGCTGGCCGGTGTGCCCCTTTCCCAACCCCTGACACCGCCCAATCCCGGCGGGGCCGCCCCGGCTCAGCCAGCCTCCGGGCCGGTGGCATATGGTCTACGGTCAAGCCCGCATGCCGCTTCCGCCCCGGCAGCCGATGACTTCGCCCTTTTCGCTTCCATCGGACAGGTGCGCGAAGCTCCGCCTTCGCCGCCGCCTCCGGCCGGCAGCACACTCACGAGATTGCGCCATGTCATCGCCCAGTCGGGCGAATCCATCCTGCCTCACCCGGTCTCCACACCGCTTGTACGGGGCGGCAATTCGGAGTCTTTTGCATTCGGCACAGCCGCCTCCGGCGTCATGCCGGCCGCAGCCGTGACAGTTTCCCTGGGGGAGGTTATGCGTCTGATTGCTGCGAGCGGCCCGCCCTCGGCATCCCCTGTTGACACGTTCCGCGCCGCCCTGCGGTCGTCGTCACCCTTCTAGGCTACCGGAGGCTGCATGCCCCTCATTTGCTTCGCGTCCCCTAAAGGCGGTGTCGGGAAGACCACCCTGGCCGCCAATGTTGCCGATGCCATGCGGCGGCAGGGGCGGCGCGTGCTCGTGATTGACTTTGACCCGCAGAATACGCTGCGCCTGCATTTCGGCGTGCCACTGAGTGACACTTCCGGGTTCATGACGGAATTGCCGAAGCGCCCCGATTGGCGTGAGCTGGTGCGGCAAACTGCGTCGGGTGTGATGCTTCTGCCACACGGCTCCATTGATATTCGCGGCGCCCTGGGCCTTTCGCATGCGATGGAGCGCGACCCCGAGCTGCTGGCAGCCCCTCTGCGTGGAATCCTCACCGATCCAAGCTTGCTGGTGATTGCCGATACCCCGCCTGGTGCGTCGCACGCGCTCCACATCATCGCGCCCATGTCCGCGATGGTCTGCGCAGTCCTGCTGGCCGATGCGACATCGGCCGCGCTGGTGCCAGACATTGACAATGGCCGCTTTCTTGGAGCCGGCACCATGGCAGCGCTTTTCGCGGGGCGGTTGCGCGTCGTGCTGAACGGGGTGGACCCGAACACGCGTCTCTCGCGCGCAGCGGCCGAGACGGTGGCGCGTCACCTGGGGCCACGCATGCTTGGCGCCATCTGCCGCGAAGAGATCGTGGCCGAAGCTCTCGCGGCTCAGCGCCTGGTGCTGGACATCGCGCCCAACAGCCAGGCGGCCGAGGATTTGCGGGAGATCGCCCGTGGCATCGAAGCCGCACTGCCGCCGGTGCCTGAGCCTTTCAGCGCAGGATGGGGTGCACGATGAGCGACGTTGCCGCACACAAGGAGCATCTGGCGCGCCTGCCACTGATGCGGAACAAATGGGTCGGCTGGTTGCTGGTGCTGGTGGGCGTCAGCGTCAGCCTGGCGATCATCACCGTGCCAATGGCAGCCGGGCAGCAGGGAATTTTCGCGATCGGCGCGATCTTGCTGTTCCTCCTGTTCAACCGTCTGCAGGGGCGCACCATCACACTGCTTCTGATCCTGCTCTCCACCCTGGTCTCGCTTCGCTATATCTCCTGGCGGATCACGGACACGCTGGATTTCAGCACCTTCCTGCAAACCTTCCTCGGCGTCGGCCTGATGCTGGCCGAGCTTTACGCCATCATCGCCCTCATCCTCGCCTATTTCCAGACGCTCTGGCCGCTTGACCGAAAGCCGGCGCCTCTGCCGATGGACCCAGAGGAATGGCCGGAGGTGGATGTCTTCATCCCCACCTACAACGAGCCGCTGGACGTGGTGCGACCGAGCGTCTTTGCGGCACTCGCACTCGACTGGCCTGGGCACAAGTTGAACGTCTTCCTGTTGGATGATGGGCGGCGTGAGGAGTTCCGCCGCTTCGCTGAAGAGGTGGGCTGCCAGTACATCGTCCGCCCCGACAACAAGGGGGCCAAGGCCGGCAACATCAACCACGCGCTGGCGCAGACGACATCCGAATACGTGGTTGTTTTCGACTGCGATCACGTGGCCACGCGTGGATTCCTGCAACTCAGCTTGGGTTGGATGCTACGCGATCAAGGGCTGGCGATGGTCCAGACCCCGCACTATTTTTACTCCCCAGACCCCTTCGAACGAAACCTCGCCGCCGGCCAGCGCGTGCCCAATGAAGGGCTCCTCTTCTACGGCCTGATCCAGCAGGGCAATGATTTCTGGGGAGCGACCTTCTTTTGCGGCTCCTGCGCGGTCATCCGGCGCACGGCGCTCGAATCGGTGGGTGGCGTGCCCATCGAGACGGTGACGGAAGATTGCCATTGCTCGCTCAAGATGCAGAAGAAAGGCTGGCGCACCGCTTATCTGCGCGTGCCGCTGGCCGCTGGCCTCGCGACGGAGCGGTTGATGCTGCATATCGGCCAGCGCATGCGTTGGGGGCGCGGGATGATTCAGATTCTGCGCCTGGAGAATCCGCTGTTTTCCGCGGGCCTCAACCTCGCGCAGCGGCTTTGCTACTTCAATGCGATGTTCCACTTCCTGTTTCCATTGCCACGCTTTGTGTTTCTCACGGCACCGCTCGCCTTCCTCATCTTCGGCGAAAGCATCATCGCCGCCTCGCCACTCGCCATCGTGGCGTATGCAGGCCCGCATATCGTGCTCTCCGTGGCCACGGCCTCGCGCATCCAAAAGACTGTGCGACATTCCTTCTGGTCTGAAATCTATGAGACGGTGCTGACGGTTTACCTGCTGCCCGTCACGCTCTCCACGCTGCTCGACCCCAACCGGGGACGCTTCAACGTGACCGACAAGGGCGGCACGCTGGACGAGGGCTATTTCGACCTTCGCGCCGTGGGCCCCAACATGTTCCTCGCCGTTGCGCTCCTGGTGGGGCTGCTGCTGGGGATTTACGGCCTCGCTGCCAATGCGCCGCAGACACTGGAATTCCAGGCCTTCGCGCTCAACGTCATTTGGGCGACCTTCTGCCTCATCGCAGTGCTTGCGGGTCTCGCCGTGGGCCGGGAGCGGCGCCAGGTGCGCTCGCGCGCCCGCGTCTCGGCCGAGGTGCAGGCCGCGGTCTTGCTGGCCGATGGTCGGCGTATCGAAGGGCTCTCCGAGGATCTCTCGCTGGGTGGGGCCGCGCTGCGCATTCCCGCTCCTGAAAGCTGGGGCGACGACAATCTCGTGATGGTGGAACTCGATGCCGGCTCGCAGCGCGTGACCGTGCCTGCCGAAGTGCTGCGCTGGCAGGGCGACCGCCTGAACCTGCGCTTCCTGCCACAGGACATTCAGGATGAGGGCAGCATCGTGATCGCCACCTTGTGCCGTGCCGATGCCTGGGTGGATTGGGACACCATCCGTGAGGACCGTCCGCTGCGTTCGTTGAAGGAAGTGCTCGTGTCCATTGGTGGTCTTTTCGCGGGAGGCTCCCAGTTCAGCTTCCGCAAGCGTTCGTCTCTGGGCCGGTCGGTCCAGGCGCCCGACACCATGCCGGACCTGGCTCCGGCCCGAGCTCCACTGAGTTCGGCTCCCGCTGGCTCGGCCAATGCGCCGGGCCAGCGCGCCGGCATCCGCCCCTCGGTGACAGCCGGGCTGGCCCTGCTTCTGCTGCTGGCCCCTGCCACGGCCTGGGCGCAGACGCGGGGAACGACGCCGCTTGCGCCCACACTTTCGCCCGCGCCACCCCCACTCTCACCGCCGCCGCCCTTCTCGCCGGCGACCTCGCCTTTCTCAGCGCTTCCGCCCACTCTGCCGCCCCTGTCGGGAGCACTTCCTGCAGGCGGCGCCAACCCGCTGCTGATGACCGAGGGGCAGGAAGCGCCCGGCACGCGAACGGAAACGCGCACCCTGCGCCAACTCGGCCTTCGTGGGCCGATGCAGATGCGGGGCGTCAATGATCTGCAGGGGTTGCTCTTTGGGGTGCGCGGCGATGAGGTGGTCACTTCCGCGCGGCTGACGTTGCAAGGCGCCACTTCGCCCGCGCTGATCCCCGAGCTGAGCCAGATTGCCTTCACGCTGAACGAGCAGTTCGTTGGCACCATCCAGCCTGACCGCATTCGCCCTGCCTTCGGTCCCCTGGAATTCCCGATCAACCCCTTCTTCTTCGCCGATGTGAACCGGCTGAACTTCCGCTTCACCGGCCGCTACGCGATCGAGTGCAACGACCCGCTCTCTGGCCTGCTCTGGAGCACGATCTCCGACAATTCCACCGTCTCGCTGCGCTTGGAACGCCTGCCGATCACGCGCGATCTCGCCCGCCTGCCCGAGCCCTTCTTCGACCCCCGCCAGCTGCGTGAACCGCTGGTGCTGCCCTTCATCCTGCCGCAAACGCCGAGCAACGACGCGTTGCGTGCAGCCGGCATCGTCTCCTCCTGGTTCGCGGTGCAGGCGGATTATCGCGGTGCCAGCTTCCCGGTGGGCAATGTGATTCCGGCGCGCGGGAATGCGGTGGTGGTCTCGGCTGGGCTGGACGGCGTTCCCGGGCTCATCATGCCGCGCCTGGAAGGTCCGACGCTGGCCATCCTTCCCAACCCCAATGACGCGATGGGTTTGCTTTTGGTGATAGGCGGCCGCAACGGGCCCGAGGCCGTGGCCGCTGCCACCGCGCTCGGTGTGGGGCGCGAGGCGCTGAGCGGCGAGTTGGCCACCATCACCTCGCAGGACGTGCCACCGCGGGTGGCCTATGATGCGCCGCGCTGGGTGCGCACCGACCGCCCGTTGCGCTTCGGCGAAATCATGGACCCCTCGGAGCTGCAGGCCTTCGGTTATGTGCCCGGCCCCATTGCCGTGCCCTTCCGCACGGCGCCCGATCTCTATACCCCTCGTGAACGCACGGTTTCCTCGCTGGTTCGCTTCCGGGCCCCTCCCGGGCCCATCATGGATGTGGCCGTCTCGCGCCTCGACATTGCAATCAACGACATCTACCTGCGCTCTGCGCCTCTGCGTCGGGCCGAGCTGAACTGGCCCTTCAGCTGGGTCCAGCGGCAGATTGCTCCAAGTGAGGCCGATGAGGTGACGGTGGGGCTCCCCGCCTTCATGCTCTTTGGCCAGAATGAAATGCAGCTCCGCTTTGACATGCGCCCGCTGCACCGGGGCGACTGCATTGCCGTCCCTGGTGATATTCGCGCCTCCATTGACCCTGACAGCACCATTGACCTCACCGGCGCCTACCGCTTCACCACCCTCCCCAATCTCGCTTTCTTCACCAGTTCGGGCTTCCCTTTCAGCAAATTCGCCGACCTCTCCCAGACGGCGGTGGTCCTGCCCGAGCGCCCTTCTCAGCAGGAGTTGGAAGCCTTCCTGACCATGCTGGGGCGGATAGCGGCGTTGGTGGGGTATCCGCCGGTGAACATGCAGGTCATTCGCCCCGACGCATTGCAGAGCATGGCTGACAAGGACCTGATCGTAATCGGCCCAATGGGCCGTCAGCCGGCCCTGCAAACCTTGCTGCGCGACACTCCGCTCCAACTGGAAGGCAACCGCCTGACAGTTCGCCTGAACGACGGCCTGGGCGATTTCCGCAATCTCTTTGGCGGTGAGCGGCGTGGCGAGTTGGAACGCGTGGCTGCACAGCTTGGTGCGCCCGGTGAATCGCTCGGCGCGCTCATCGGCTTTCAAAGCCCGCTCAATTCCAGACGTTCTGTCGTGGCGCTGACCGGCTCCAGCCCCGCGGGGATGGAAGCGATGGTCACTGCCCTGCGCGACCCTGAGCAGGTGCCGCGCGTCCAGGGGGACACCGCCATTCTCAGCGGCGGGCGAATTCAGGCTTTCCGGGTGAACAACACCTACACGGTGGGCACATTGCCGCCGTGGCTCTGGCCGGAGTTCTACCTGCGCGACAATCCCTGGGTGTTGTTGGGTGCGCTGTTGCTCGTGCTGCTGATCATCCCCGCGCCCATTTACTGGGTGCTGCGCCGCCGCGCCGCCCAACGTCTGCGGGAGCGTTCGGCATGATGCGGCGCGACGGATCGGGGCGATCTCAGCATTGTCGGATGCCGGCCGCCCATTCCAATAACGGGCAGTTCGCATGAGCATGAACGTTTCCCGACGCAGTGTTTTCGCGGCTCCGCTCCTCGCCTCGGGGATTGGTGTGCAGGCTCAGGCACAACAGCCCACCCTGGTTGAGGTCGGCACGCAGGGATGGTTGTTTCCGGTTTGGGACCGCGTGGCGCGTGTTGATCTGGCGACGCTTCGTATCTCGTTGCAACCTATAGTAGAGGCGATAGGCGTGTTGCGCGCCGCACGGATTCAGGTGGCGATTTGCCTCATTCCCTCCAAGAAGCGGCTCATGCGACAGTTCCTGCCGGCTGGCGCTGCCGTGTCGCCGGATGCCGCGCAGCGCTACAGCCTGACACTCTCGGAATCGCAGCGCGCAGGTGCCCTCGTTCCGGACCTTGACGTACTGTTTCGGGAGCGGATCCAGCGTGACCCAAGCCGCCCCCTGTTTTTCCAGACCGACACGCATTGGACGCCGATCGGCGCGGAAGTCGCCGCGGTGGAAATTGCGCGCCAAATGCGCGCGTCTTTCCAATTCCCCGTCAGCTCGCGCCCTGGAACGCGCCTGGGCGATATGCGCCCCATGGTGCTCGCCTCTGGCGACCTCACGCCTTATCTCACCGCCGCGCAGCGCCGAAGTTTCGGTCCGGAGGAATCGCTGATTCGTCAAATCCTGGCAGCAGAAGGGCCAGGAGCCCTCCTTGAGGACGACAGTCATGACACGGTGGTGGTCGGCACCAGCAATGTGCAGCCACGCTTTGGCTTTCAGCCCGTGCTGTCCAACCAGTTGGTCCGTCCCGTTGGCCTGTCGTGGCGGCCGAACAATGTGGGGCCCTATTTCGCGCTGCTTGAATATGTACGCAGCGAAGCATTCAGGCGACAGCGCCCGCACGCGCTGGTCTGGAACCATCTGGAGCAGGACGTGCTTAGCCCCACGAACAACCCGGCCTGGGGCACCGGAGCAGTGGCGCCGGCCGAGTTTCTCTCGCAGCTGCGCCGGGCCGTAGCGTGAGGACGAAAACTTGATGAAGCACCTTCTCGCAGCACTAGGAAGCGGTTTCCTTGCAGTCGCCGGGCAGGCTCCTGCCTGGGCGCAGGGCCAAGTTTATGATCCTGTGCCGCCCCGTGGCTCGGCCTATGTGCGCCTCGTCAATGTGCTGCCCGGCGAGGTCACGGCACGGCCGGACTTCCTGCCGCAGCAGCGCCTGGGCACAGTCCCTGCGCAGCGGGTGATGGCCTTCACGACGGTAGAGAATGTGGCCAACCGACAGCTGCGCCTCGAATTCCAGGAAGGCGCCCGGCGCGGCCAGGCGACCTTGCGGGTCGAGCCAGGCAGCTTCGTCACCGTGCTTCTCCATGCCGGCGCCAATGGCGCCCTGACGGCGACCCCCGTGGTGGATGCGGCCGATTTCAATCGCGCCCGCGCCAGGCTCGCCTTCTACAATGCCATGGCCGATTGCCCGTCCGCGAACCTTTCGATCAACCCATCCGGGCCGGCCCTCTTTGAGGGCGTCCCGAGCCTGGCGACGCGAGCGCGCAGCGTGAACCCCGTCGCTGCTGAACTGCGCGGCCAGTGCGGCGAACGCGCCAGCGCCCCCTTCGCTCTGGAAGGCCTGGAAGCGGGCGGGATGTACAGTATCTGGATGATCAGTGGCGCGACCGCGCCCACGGCTTTCCTCACGCGTGACGCTACGGCGGTTTATCGGCCATGACGGGATATGGGGCATGATGAGCGGTAAATTCCCGTTGACAAAGGGCAAAGTGGCTCGCCGGCAGCGGCAGGAAGCAGCTCTGGCAGTGGCACTGTTGCTGGCGGCCTCTGCTGCCTCGGCGCAGCAGCCGCCGGTGCTTTCCCCCATCCCGGCGCTATCGTCGCCAACCGCTCTCCCGCCTGCACCCGCCACGGCGCCTGCTCCAGCTTCGGCGTCTCCAGCGCTGAGCGTGCCCGCGCTGAGCAACGCCCCGCGCCTGCCTGGCGCAGCCGCCGGCGCTCAGACACGGATCGGCGGAGGCGCCGCTGCCTCCAACCTGCTGGAGCAGGCCGCCTTCTGGCAGCAGCAGGGCCAGCCCGAACGCGCCTTGCAGACCCTGGACCGCCTGCTCGTCGTTGAGCCGAACAATGTGGATGCGCTCGCCACCGCAGTGGAGCTCGCCTCGACCAGCAACCAGGGGGCAACCGCACAGGGCTACCTGACCAGGCTCAGGCGCATCGCCCCTGATGATCCGCGGATCGCGCGCGGCGATGAGCTGATACGGCTGCTCGGGGAAGATTCGCAGCCGCTCATCTCGGCACGGCAACTGGCGGCGTCCGGGCGGAGCAATGAGGCGGTTGCGCGTTACCGGCAGCTCTTTCGCAATGGCCGCATTCCCGCGGCACTGGCACCTGAATATTATCAGGTGCTCGCCGGCGCCTCCGAGGGTGGCTACCGTGAGGCGGTGCAGCAACTGAGCAGCCTGGTGGCGGCTTCCCCGCGCGATGCCCGGCTGGCCCTGACCTATGCGCAAATTCTGACCTACCGCGAGGAGTCGCGGTCGGAGGGCGTGGACCTGCTTCAGCGGCTCCACACCCAGCGCGGTGTGCGCGAGCCTGCGCGGCTCGCCTGGCGGCAGGCGCTGCTGTGGTCCGGCGAGGAACAGGAGACCGCTGCCCGCATCCAGGCCTATCTCGCCCGCAACCCCACTGACCCCGAACTGGAGGCCAAGCTGCGCGCCTCGCAGGTGACCATTTCGCCCGGTGCATCGGCGCGAATCTTCGGCTGGGCATCCATTGATGGGGCACGACTATCCGACGCCGAGCGCCAGTTCACGCAGGCCATCGCGATTGACTCGAATGATGCGGAGGCAAATCTGGGTTTGGCTGTCTTGCGCAAAATGCAGAACCGCATGCCAGAAGCGCGGCGCCAGTTGGATCGGGCGATTGTTCTCTCCCCGGACCGCGCTGAGGAATTCACCCGCATGGTGGGTGACCTTACGCCATGGGCCACGGGTGGCGTTGGTCGCGGCGGCGGGGGCGGCTTCACTCTCGGGCCGAGCGGCCTCGCTTGGCGCGCGCTCGAACGCGGCGACCTGGACCGCGCGGATGCTCTGGCCCGTCGCGGGTTGAACACGCGCGGCCAGGAGCGGCTGGAGTCCGAGCTGATCCTCGGCCAGGTCGCCGTGCAGCGGCGGGATTTCGTGGCTGCCGAGATGCGCTTCCGCAACGCGCTCACCCTGCGGCCGCGTCAGCGCGATGCGCTGAATGGCCTTTATCTTTCGCTGGTCGGCCAGGAGCGCATTGCCGAGGCCGACGCCTTCCAGCGCGAAATGGGCCTGCCCGTCAATACCGATGCCGCACTTGGCGCACGCGCCTTCAGCCTGCGCGACCGCGCAAGCCTGGCCAGTGGCAGTGAACAGCGAGAGCGGTTGCTGCGCGAGGCGCTGGCCCTGGCCCCGGGCAATCCCTGGCTCACCCTCGACCTCACGCGCGCCCTGCGCGCCAATGGGCGCGACGAGGAGGCGCGGGAGCTTCAGGCGCGGCTGGAGGCAGACACCACAGCCGACGGTTCGACGGCGGCCGCCCTGGTGGCGCTGGACCAGGAGCGTTTCGGCGCCGTGGTGGCCCTGCTGGAGCGCGTCCCCCAGCGGGTGCGCAACCCTGACCTCAACCGCCTCCTGTCGCAAAGCCGCCGCGAATTCGAGATTCGCCAGATCGAGATGCAGGTACGAGAGGGCCGCCCGGGCGCGATGGACGCGTTGCTGGCCGATGCAGGGCGAAGGGACCCCGGCTTCACAACGGGCCCGGCCGTGGTGCGTGCCTTTGGTCGGCTGAACGACCCCCTGAGGGCCGGCATGGCTGCGCGAGCAGCCCTTGCGGCCAATCCCCGCACCTCCGCCAATGACCGCATCGCGCTCGCCTCTGCGCTGCTGGAGGCGAACCGGCTGGAGGATGCCAGCGCCCTTGCCACGCCGCTCCTGGCCGACCGCAACCTGCCCGCCGAAACACGGCGCGAACTCTCCGCCGTCATGGAGACGGGTGCGGTGCAGCAATCCGATGCGCTCGCACAGCGTAACGCGCCGGAGCAGGGCTATCAGGTCCTCGCCCCCGCGCTGAACGCCGCACCGACGTCTGTGCCGCTGAACATGGCGCTGGTCCGCCTCTACGTCGCGACAAACCGCACGGCCGAGGCGCGGCAGTTGGTGGACGCGGTTCTTGCGCGGGATCCGCGCAACCTCACTGCGCGCCTCGCCAAGGTGGATCTGGCCCTGGCCGAAGGGCGCAACCGTGAGGCCGACGCGCTCATCACGGAAACCGCCTTCCTCCACCCCAATGAGACGCAGGTTTCGCTGGCGGAAGCGCGGGTGGCCCGCGCGCGGGGCGATTACGTGCGCCAGCTTCGCCTGGTCGAGAGTGTCGCGGCCCGCCGCATTGATCATTTGCGCCAAAGCGGCCAATTGGCCGAAGCGAACTTGACACAGCAGGCGATGCGCCCCACGCGCACCGGCCCCACACCGGCGCAGCTGCATGATCCACTGACCGCGCAAATCGCGCAGGAACTGGTCCGCGCCCGCGATGAAGCGGCAACCTGGTTGCAAACCGGCGCCTTCATACAGTCTCGTGACGGTGAACGGGGGACCTCACGCCTGCTCAACGTCACTGTGCCGACCGAGGTCAGCACTCCCATGCGCGGCGGCATTGGTGGACGCGTGACGGTGGGCTTGGATGCCGTGTCGCTCCACACGGGCAACCTCAGCTCGAACCAGCAGACTGCGCGGCTTTTTGCCTCCAATCCTCTTACGACGTCCGACAATTTCCAGGCGGCGCGCACCGCCATGCAGGGTGTCGCCATGCGGGCGGCGTATGTGAACCAGAATATCCGGCTGGATGTCGGCACCACGCCGCTTGGTTTCTCACGCACGAACGTGGTCGGCGGGGCGGAGATCGTGCCGCGCATCAACGAACAGCTGCGACTGCGACTGAGCATGGAGCGCCGGGCCGTGACGGACAGCCTGCTCTCCTATGGCGGGCAGCGCGGCACATTCTTCAGCCCCAGCTGGGGCAATGTGATCCGCACCGGAGGGCGCATCCAACTTGAATACGCGCCGGTGGAGCGTTTCGGCGCCTATGCGGGTGCGGGCTACAGTATTTATCGGGGCAACAACGTCGCCAATAACTGGCGCGTGGAGGCCGGGGTGGGCGCCTATTACGCGGTGGTGCGTGAGCCCGACCAACAGCTGACCATGGGCGTGGATCTGCGCTATGTCAGCTTCGACCGGAATTTGAGTGGCTTCACCTTCGGCCAGGGCGGGTATTTCAGCCCACAGCAGCAGGTCATCGCTTCGCTCCAGGCGGAATACATCCGCCGCTGGGGCGACTGGTCGCTGCGCACGATCGGTGCGGTAGGCTATCAGAATTTCCGCACGAGCTCCTCGCCGCTTTTCCCCAGCAATCCCTCCATGCAGGCGCAGCTGGTGAGCCAGGTCAGTGGGGACCCCACGCAGTCCACCTCGATCGGGTCCACGCGCAGCAGCGGACCGACCGGGTCCATCTTTGCCAATCTGGAATACGCGGCCACGCCGAACCTTCGCCTCGGCGTTGCCGGGCGTTATGAGCGTGTGGGTGACTTCCAGGATACCGTTGGCCTTTTCTACCTGCGCTGGCGTCTGGACCGCCCGCGTGAGGATTTGCTGCCGCTTTACGCAGGCCAGCGCTATCCGACCTTGAATGTGAACGACCCGATCAATTCGAGCTTCGGCCAGGGCCGGCCCGAA
>Ga0105047_10007929_pt1 | contig 17807 bp, 20 predicted proteins | sample MAT04_FD_78384 | JGI IMG/M metagenome (GOLD analysis project Ga0105047, IMG submission 78384) | Freshwater microbial communities from Lake Fryxell liftoff mats and glacier meltwater in Antarctica - MAT-04 (megahit assembly) | ecosystem: Environmental > Aquatic > Freshwater > Ice > Liftoff...
CGCTCCTTGCACCAGTGCTGCTCGGCGATGGCCGGGAACCGGGCCACCATCTCCGCGAGCCGCGCCGCCTGGCGATCGGTCAGCCGCTCCACGCCCTTGAGCAGCGGCCAGCGGGGCAGCGGTTCCCGGAGCGCGCCACCCTCCAGGCGCCGGGTGTCGTCGAGCCGCTTGTTGGCATCGGCGATGACGTGGTGCCGGTCCGCCAACGCCCCGCCCACCGGCTCGGCCACCCAGCACGGGGGCACAGGAGTAGCACCCGGCGACCAGCGACCTACCGTGGTTCAGAACAGCACCATGAGTGGATCGTGATGCTCGGCCTGGCGACCGACGGCCCGTCCGCGGACCTACCTCGCCACCATCTCGATGAGGCTGGTGATGTCGGTGCGCCGGGCTCGGCGCGCGTGAGGGGCGATCACATCCGGGTCCGCCGTGGATCGCTTGACACCGTACATGCCGACGTACTCCCGGCAGTTGACCGCCCGCTTCAGGAATGTCGGGACCGCATCGCGTTGTGCGACGAGCCTGGCGGCGGCGCCCTCGATGCCGGGCCCCGTGCCGGGAAGGATCACGGCGGGTGCGTCCGGGTTCGTGTCCAACCGGAGGCACGCGGCGACGACCCGGCCATCGACCGTCGGAAGGAAGCTCTGGAGCGCACCGCCCACCTGGTCGTGGATCTGCCAGCGGGTGTACATCTCGCCGCGACGGAACATCCGGCAACCTCCGTGCTCGTGATCGGGGCGCCCGACGGGCCACCACCCAAGCGGAGCCTGGCTGTCCGGACCGTCGTGGCGCCATGACCCGGACGTCCCGGCCCGGCGGGACGAGCGTGGTCCGGGAGGTCAGGAACGAGCGCGCCGAGCGCCGTCGATGCGTGCGACCCCGCGCGCGGATGCCTCGCGTCGGAGTGCGTCCAGCTGACGGGTGCTGCCGTCCTGGAGGTGATACCGCCAGAAGGTCCAGCCATTCGTGGCTGGAGGACGCGATGCGGGATCCGCGCCGGACTCGGTCTGGCGTGCAACGCCGGCCGCCGTCGACAGGGAGTCGAACGCAACGCCATCGAGCACCACCCTCCGCGGCCCCTCGATGGTGGCGGTCACGACGCGGTCGCGGAACCGGTGCTCGATGGCGAGCGGCGGCACGATCGCCCCGGTCTCGATGAGCGCGGCGAGCGACAGCGGCTGATCGTCGGTGGAGGGCTTGACGCTCCGAACCGCGGGAACGGGCCTGGGCCGTGCGATCGATGGCGACGGAGCCGCAAGCGGTAGGTCCTCGGCGGATGCCGTGACACTGGGAAAGTCGAACGTCGGCACCACCCGTCCCAGGCTCGCCCGGATGTCGTCGGCGGAGAGGGCGGGCACGTCGGCTCGGATCACATCGATGAGTGCCCGCGATGGCTCCGGCCGGAAGAGCCGTCTGAGCACCCTCGCCACCTGGCGGTCGACGGTCTCGGTCGCCCACAGCTGGTCGATGAGCCGGTCCTCCATCTGGGACCGCGCCAGCAGCTACAGGGTCTCGACCACCGGAGCGCCGGGATCGCTGACCCGGATGACGCGGAACAGCTTCTGCTCGACCGGCACCGCGGCGTGGCTGTTGTAGATGCGCCACTGGTCCCCGTCGGTGAGCGCCACCCAGACCACGCCCGCGGCCGTGGCATAGGAGAGCACCTGGGCGGCCCACTTGCCGTCGTCCAGCCGGCTGCCGAGGGACTTGGCCTCGATGAACAAGCGCGGCGTGCGCAGCAGGAACAAGGCGTAGTCCACGGGGTTGTCGATGGAGCGCCGCCGGAACTCGAGCTTCACGTCCTCGAGGTTCTCGAGGTCCCACCCCAGGGCGCGGAGCACCGGCGCGATGAGCGCGGCCTTGGTGTCCTGCTCGCCGATGCCGGACTTCTGATGCCGTGCGATGCGGCCGCGGACGTCTCCGATCACGGTCGCGAGGTCCGCCGTCACCACCCGACCGGATCGAGCATCGTGGCGCACGCCAGCCTGCCCATCTGCCTCCCCACCAATCATCACCCGTTGCCGGAATATCCGATGTTGGGATAGTACAGGGCCGCCTCTAGCGTCATCGCCATCGTGGTGTGGCAGGAGCGGTGACGCGGTCGATCTTCAGTCCGGAGTACGTGCGTCTCCGCGAGGTCCTCGCCGAGACGCGACGCGAGCGGGGCCTGTCCCAGGTGGCCCTCGCCGCGGCGCTCGACCGACCCCAGTCCTTCGTCTCCAAGTATGAGTCCGGTGAGCGCCGCCTGGACTTCGTCGAGGTGCTGGAGATCGCGGACATGCTGGGCCTCGACATGGCCACGCTGGTCGACCGGGTGCGCGCGGCCTGACCAGGAGGCGTGCGCGTCGGTCAGGCGCCCGCCGCTGCCGTCCCCATCGCGATGTGGGCTATCGCCCCCGGTCGCCACATGGTGCCCGCGCTCACAGACAGAACCCCTCCAGCAGCTCGACGTCCGGCTCGAAGCCCTGCTGCGAGACGATCTGGTCCATGACCTGCACGCGCTGCCGGAAGCTCGTCGGCACCTCGAGCCAGTGCGCCGGGTGATCGGTCAGGCTGCCGAAGATCCTCGCCTGATCGCTGTTCACGAGCCGCTCACCGTTGGGGCCGACCGCCTCGAGCACGCCGGCATCCGTCTGGTACGGGATGCCCGCGTTGTCCACACCCGTCGCGAACGTGACGCAGACATCGACGAGGGGCGACACGACCGCGATGGGGAACTGCTCATCCACGCCCATCGGCAGGGTGGTCTCGTCCAGGGTCAGTGACAGGGTGAACGCGCCCTCCTGGACGGTGACCTCGCCGTCGCCCGCCGGCGACTCGCGCACGTCCGTCTCGTCCTGGTTGCGGAGCGCGCGGGAGACCGTGATGCCGAGGACCGATCCGTCGGGGAGGTTGGTGGTCCCGGTCACCCGGATGCCGTCCCTGCCCTTCGCGCTGGTCTCCACCTCGATGCTGAAGGGCGTGGACGGCGGGACCAGGCTCGCGGCCTGGGTGGCGATGGGTCCGTCCACGGGTGACGGTGCGACGGTGGACCCGGCCGATGGACGAGGCGTGGCGGTCGGGGCTGCCGTCGAGCCGCACCCGGTAAGGATGAGCAGGCTCGACACGGCCGCGCTCACGACCATCCCGGTTCTTGTGGCGACCACCGTCGTACCTCCCTGCTGGGGACCGCTGGCGTGCGTGCCGGAGGGTGACCGCGATGCTCGTCGTGGCGAGGCGTCGTGCACGGGCACTCCCGTGGATCGTCGTCGATGCCACGATCCCCCACCATCCGCCGACGGTGCGGGGCCGCGGGCCGATGCTCCCATGTCCCCGTGCACGCGAGCCGGCCCCGGCGTCGGTGACGGACCGACCCCCGCGACCGGGCACTGACCGCAGCGCGCGGACGTGGGACGATCGACGGGTGATCACCCTTGGGCGTCGACCTCGCATCGCAGGCTCGGTCCACGGCCGGCTGCCTCATCGAGTGGCATGGCCGGCCGAGGGTCGTGGAGGTGCTCCGCCCGCTGTCGGATGACAGCATCGTGCGGATGGCGGGCGACGCCGCCGTGGCGGTGACCGCGATCGACGCACCGCTCGGCTGGCCGGCCGCGTTCGTCCGGTCCGTCGCGGCGTACGGCCTGGGCGGACCCTTCCCGGATCCCGGGGAGGACCTGTGGTTACGAGCCACCGATCGGGTGGTCTGGGCCGCGGTGGGCCGTCGCCCGCTGTCGGTGTCGAGCGACCGGATCGCGTATCCCGCGGTCCGCGCCGCACGGCTGCTGTCCCGACTCGGTCCCGACCGCCCCGCCCGCCGGGATGGATCCGATGGCATCATCGAGGTCTATCCGGCCGGGGCGCTCGCGGCGTGGGGCATCGATCCGGGTCGGTACAAGCGACCCGACGCGCTGGACGTCCGGCGATCGCGTACCCGGTGGACCCAGCCGGCGATCCTGACCGGTTCACCGACATGGCGGGGCAGGGACGCCGGACAGGGTGCGTTGCATCGCGACCTCCTTGCACTCGGGCCCGGGAGGTGCGGGCGGGGGGCCATCCGCGCGGTGCCACCGCACTTCGCCATGGAGTCCGTGGCCTCGTTCGCCGGACGGGCCGGCGGGAGGACGCTCGCGCGCCCCGCTCGCTCGGGAGTGTCTTCGGCGGGATCCGCAGGTCCACCTTCGCAGCTGCCGGTGGCTCTCTGTGCCTGGAACGCCCGACTACTCGTCTCCGTCGTCGCGTTGGGCGATCGTACCGGAGTGCGTCAAGCGCGTGCCATGCGCGTCCGCGCTCATCACCCCCCTTACGAGGCCCAGCGACCAATCGCGACACGAACATCCCATCGTGACTTGCCTTCCGCGGTCACCTGAGTGAGTCATGTGGGTCCAGCCACCACCACAGGAGGACCCACGATGCACCGACTCCCCGCCCATGCACCCAGCGATCCCTCCGCCTGGGACCAGGCGCTCTACGCCTTCCTGGTCGAGAAGGGCAACCGATCCGGCTCCCAGCGCACGGTCCAGTCCTACGCCCGGATGCTGTGGCCCTTCTTCAGCCACACGACGCCCGACCGGATCACGCCCGGGGACGTCCTGGCCTGGGCCCACGGCATCGGCCTCTCCGGCAGGCCACCGTCGGCACCCACCATCGGCGCCCGCATCGCCTGCCTCTCCTCCTACTACCGCTTCCTCATCCGGATGGGGCAGGTCACCGCCAACCCCTGTGACGCGGTGGAGCGGCCTCGGACCCAGCCTGCGCCGGCACGGGGACTGTACGTAGACGAGGTCCGACGGCTCCTGGCAGTGGTGCCAGACACCATCCCCGGGCGACGGGACCGGGCGATCCTGCTCACGTTCGTCCTGACCGGTCGGCGACGGGCCGAGGTCATCGGTCTCCGGGCGGGGGACGTCACCGTCGAGGACGGTACCGCCTTCTATGCCTACCGGGGCAAGGGTGGCAAGCGCGGACGCCGAGAGCTGCCACGACCGGCGTACGACGCCATCCTGGTGACCCTCGCCGACGCGGGACTGGATCTCGCGACGATGGCACCCACGGAGTCGGTATGGCAGGCGGGAGCCGGACCGGCGGGGGTGAGCAGAGGCACGGTGTACGCGCGGTTCCGCCGATACCTGGTGGCGGCAGGCCTGCCGCCGACCGGGCTGCACATCCTCCGCCACTCGGCGGCCAAGCTGCGGCGGGACGCGGGGGAGTCGGTGGAGGCGGTCAGCTCGTTCCTGGACCACTCGTCGCTGGCGGTGACCACGGTCTACCTGCGCCGGCTGGAGGGCGTCGAGGACCGGACGTGGGCAGAGGTGGCGGTGGCGATCGGGGTGTGAAGGCTTGCGGCACGCCCGTGGGCGTGATTCACCGACCTCCAGATCGTCTTACCTGCCCCGCCAAGTGCGCCCCGCGTACAACCCCCTGCAGCGCTTGACTCCGTCCACCAAGCCTGGCGAAGACGCGGAAGCGATCTCGCGCGATGAACCGGGCCCAGCGACAGACCCGCGGCCCACTGTCACGGACGGACTCCAGCGCCACAATCACGGACTCCAGCGCTTGACAGTGGCGCGTACGATCATGCTCATCGTCAGTGGAGACGAGAATGGAAGCAGCGCTGGAGATCGCACGGGTCACGGTCGCTCTGGTTCTGCTGTGGGCGGGAACCGCGAAACTACTGCACCGTGGTGACTGGCTAGCAAGCTCGCCCGACGCGGCAAGAACCCGGTGACACAGCACCGCGCGATGCTGCTATTCGCGTCCTTCCAGGGGCAGAGCGTGTCGCAGATCGCGCTCATGCACCGGGCCAGCGCCACCCATATCGCGGAACTCATCCACGACTTCAACGAGCGGGGCTTCGCGGCGCTGGACCCTCGGAAGGGCGGGGGCCGACCGATCCGGATCGATCAGGCGCAGCGCGCGGCGGTCGTGAAGGTGGCCCTCGCCCGTCCGACCGAGGTGGGTGATCCATTCACCTCCTGGAGCCTCGGCAAGCTGCGCGCTTCCATGGCGGCATGATGCGCGCGCTTCGTGGACCGGGCGCCAGCCCTGGCGTGGGCCACCCTGCTCGACGAGGGCAGCTGCCTCGCGTCCGAGTCCACGATGTATCGGATCCTGCGTGCGGACGCCATCGATGGCGGGGTGCGCGAGCGCCGGCGCCAGGCCACCCCATCCACCGCGCACCGTGCCCGAGCTCGTGGCCACCCGCCCCACGGTCGGCCCCATGTCTCGGACGACAACCCGTACAGCGAGGCCGGCTTCAAGACCCTCAAGTACGCCCCGGACTTCCCGGGCAGATTCGCCAGCCCCCAGGATGCCCGCGCCTTCGTGGGTCCCTGGCTGGAGTCCTACAACCACGAGCACCGCCACTCGGGCACCGGCTTCCACACCCCAGCCTCGGTCCACCTCGGCACCGCAGGCCTCATCCGCGAGCAGCGGGCCCTGGTCCTCGACGCCGCCTATGCCGCCCATCCCGAGCGGTTCGTCAACAAGCCACCGACGCCGCCGAAGCTGCCGGGTCCGGCCTGGATCAACCCGCCGAAGGAGACGCCTGCACAGAGCTGATCGACATCCCGTGTCTCATCGGACTTGACAGGTTCCGCAGAGAGGATTCAATGACACCACTCCCCCGTCGTGGACCCAGTTCCGAATCGGCTCCATCCCTCGCGCGACGAACGTGGCGATGCGGCCTCCTCCTGGCGTTCGGCGGAGTCTTGGCTTCGGCGGGCGCCGCCAGCGCCGGTGAGTGTTTCAGCACCGAGGGTGCGGCTTGGATGAGTTGGGCGAACGGCTCGAAGGGCGTTCGCGCCAATGTCGAATTCTTTGCGGGCACCCCCGACGCTGGCAAGACCATCGTCCACCCGATGCAGATCTCCTTCGTCCTGGGCGACTTCGTCGGGTGGGGAACCTACAAGGGCGTGGGTAACTCCGGATGCAGCACCGACAACAGCGGGTGGAACACCTACCTCGACGGCCGGGCCTGGGGCACCTACTTCTGTCGCGACTCGGCCCTCCCAGAGTACAGCGACGCGGATGACGGGACTTCGTTCAAGATCGTCAAGGGGGTTTGCGGTCAGTTCCTCGCGCCTGGGTTCGACTTCTACTCTGGAGGTAGTTACCGCGCGTGCGAGAACATCGACGTCGAGAGCAATCCGACCCTCACCGTAGGAGGGGAGAACCCGTGGGAGGGTCCGAACCAGCACATCAACATCAGGTATTACAGTCTCGATAGGCTCAAGGTATCACACTCGACCTGGGTCTCTTGGAACGAGAGCAATCCCCCGTGCGAAGACTGGCACTACCTCATCGTCGAGAACGCAGCGGACGATATCAAGGCCGAGGAGTTCTAGTCGTGACTAGCAGACTGACCGGCGCACTATTGCTGGTGGCAGTCGCGGGGCTCGTGTCTGGTTGCGCCGCCCTGGGCCCGGTGGCGGTCCAAGGGGACATCGGAGCGGGCGACCGGGTCCAGAGCGGGTGTGAGCAAGGTGAGGCTGTCACGATCAGCGAAGGGCCGGCGGAGGTCGTCACCTGGGGACAGCCCCCTCTGCCTCCGCTAGGCAGATTGGGTGCGGCGGTATCCCGGGCGGAGGCCAGCAAGGCGGGATATGTGCCACCGGACCCGGCGATGCCTGACGGCATGAAGGCTCAGCTCTACCTGCTCGGAGACGACGGCCTCTACTCCTTCTACTCGGCGGAACCAGTGAGGGAAGATGATCGGATCGACGCGTTCCTGAAGGAACACGGTGTGGTCGTCGCTATGACACGACGAGAGGGTTCGGACGTCGCGGACGTCGTCAAGAGCACGATCGGTGACAGGGCGACGGGCGTGATGGTCGGTGGCCATTCCGCGGCGATGAATCGCGGCGACCCATTCGCCAATGGTGTGCGCCCGTTCAACATCATGTGGAGCAGCGACGCCTACGACTGGCGCGTGATGAGTGGTTTGGAGACCGCGACGGCGTCGCTTGATGTCGCGAGGTCGATCGCTTGCGGTTGAGGGCAGAGTGCCACCTGAACCCGGTCTGAACCTGCATGACCGTGGAGCGCAAGGATCTCGTCGCCGTCTTCGCCGAGGTCAGGGACCGGCGACGGATGACGGCCAGCACCTGCCAGCCACGCTGCCAGCCACGGCGGTCACACTGGGTCCCACGGGGTGGACCATGTGGACGGATGCCGCGCGGGGAACCTACGCATAGTGCCCCAGAGTGCCCCTGTGGACGGCGCCACGACAGACTTTTAATCCTCGTGTCCTGGGTTCGAATCCCAGCCGGCTCACCACGGTTCGCGTTCATTGGGCGTGAGATACCTAGCTTTCGGTAGGTCGCTGCGAGCTTCCGTCGCCGCCTGCCAGCCAACCTGCCAGCCACGGCGGAAGCAGTCGGTGGACGCGGTGGCGCTCCATGGAGCGGGTCGTCGGCGATCCGATGAACGCGGCACGAGCCGGAGCGTCGTCCCCGCAGTTGCCTCAGTCACCGCCGTTCTAGAGCGCCCCGGGCCGGTCATGTCCCCAGACTTGGTGAAGAGGGCGGAGAGGCCTGGCTCGGGAACGGCCTACGCGTCACTCCTCGTGCCCGCGGTAGCCCGCCAGCATGCGGGACACCTAGCGCTCCCAGACATCGAGCATGCCGGCAATCTGCGTCGCCGTGAGGCGATCTCCAGGTGCTCGTTGAGGATGCGGGCACGGAGCCGCTCGCGCGGACCGAGGTAGATGGGGTGATCGTCCATGACGGACAGAGTCCCGGCCCACCAGATGGGCGACATGATCGCAGCCCCTCAACACACCACGTCACCACGTAGGACTTGACGCCGGTCCCGTATCGTGACACGCTGGCCCTAGGCCTAGACTAGGGGCCCGATGCATCGACTCGGCACGTCCAGTCGTCGATGGCTTCGGCATGTTCGGTTGGAGTCTGGAGGGAAGATGAAGCCATCTGCCGGTGTGTCGCTGCGGGTACAACGAGGCTCAAGCGCGAAGCGCAACATGTGAATCCTCGTGGGCGTGTCGGCACTCACAGCGGCAGCAGGTGGTATCCAAGGAGCCTCGGCACAGAGCCCGTCCGACGAGACGGTCTCCACCGCCGTCGCGGAGCGCGCGAAGTACGGCTTCGGGGGTGGCGAGGCCAAGGTGCTCAGCTTGCTTGAGTCCGGTGGCCATCCCGACTCCGAGTTGTATGGGTTTCCAGTCTCCAAGGCAGAGGCTGACGACCTCGCCGATCGTTCGCGCTTCGCTGAGCAGGTCAGCCGCGAGACGTTGCCCTTCGTGAGGTCCCTGCCACAGTTCGGCGGAGCCTGGATAGACCAGAAGAATGGCGGCAGTCTCGTGGTGGTGCTCACCTCCGCATCCGCCGAGACGCGGGCTGGCATCCGGTCCAGGATGCCTGAAGATACACGAGGGCTCCGGATCGAGACGGCCGACGATACGTTCGACGACCTCGCGAGGGCGGTCGATGACAGCTCGCGCGTCTGGGACGAGCTGGCGGAGGGAGTGACACCTTTCGCCTTCGGCACCGATGAGCAGCACAACCGGGTCGTGGCCCGCGTGGATCCCAGCGAGCTTGAGTCAGCGCGGCAGTCCATCCCCAGGATCGAAGAAGCTCTCGGCGTCGATGTCGCCGTCGAGGGGCGCGACCGCCCTGTGGACAAGAACACGTGGAGCGCCTGTGGTGGTCGACACCACTGCTACGGGCCGTTCAAGCTGGGCGTGAAGATGCGGTACACGCTTACCGCTTGGAACAATCCCGATACGACTTACGTCTGCTCGATGGGCTTCCACGTCACCCACCCAACGAACAGCACCCTGAACCGCTCGTTCCTCACGGCCGGTCATTGCGTTTACAACCGGCCCGGTGACTGGCATCACAGCGACCCCTATCAAGACGCCTACGGGCCGATCGGGTCACGCGTGTCATCGCGCTACAATGCGACCGATAAGCGCGACATCGCACTGGTGAATATCGAGGCGTGGGCGAAGAACCGGTCCAAGAGTGTCTACGGCGAGACGGCAACCCGGACCATGACGACCCCTGACACGCCGATAGAGAACGAGACGCTATGCATGTCGTTGGGCAACCAGGACAAGGTCTGGTGCGGCACTGCGGACCATCGTCATCAGAAATGGGAGAGCACGACCGCCAACCCGAACATCTGGGTATGGGGGTCAGGGGTGAACCTCTGTTGTGGCAGGTCCTCCATCGGTGGGGACAGCGGATCACCGATCTATCGTCGCTGGATGCTCCCGATTTCCCCGTACATCGAGTACATCACCCCGGTCGGGATTCTCGACGCCGGAAACGAGACTCCGGATTTCCAGTTCGACAATGACATCTATTTCGCGCGGGTCTACTGGGCGACCAACGACCCGGACGGCTGGCCCGGGCTCGAGATCTTCGACGGCCCGAACGGGGTCGGCGGTCCTCCGTGACCATCCGAGCCGTTGCAGTTGACGAAGAACTCTTGACCATCCCTTCACCCAGTTCCGATTGACCCGTTCCTGGCTGGGCGTATCGTTGACCGACGCAGACGGGAGTGGCCTTCGCCCCCATCGTGCATGCAGCTCCACAAGGGGTGTTGGGTGAACATCTGGATAGAGATTGCTCGGGCACCTTGGCGAGGACTGTTGATGGGGGCGGTCCTGTGCTTGGTGCCACATGGCTTGATTGCAGCGGCCGGTGCGACTCCGACGCCGTCTTCCTCACCGCCCGTGACATCGTGCGAAGCACTCGCCCGCTCCGCTGTCCCGAGCCCGATCCCCACGGACAGGGCCCCTGAAGCGAGCGCACGGCCGATTGCGGACGTCGACTCCTCGCGTCCCACAGCCGGCACGCCTGTCGCTTTCGCCCCGCGCTGGACCGCGGTTCCCCCGGCTCCGTTCGGTGCCGAGTACGGCATCGCGGGGTGGACGGGCACGAGCCTGATCGTCGTGGACCCCGCGTCCGGTCGCACCGCCACGTGGAACGGTCGCGGTGACGGCGGATGGCGCGAGCGGGCGCGGGCGCCGTTCGGTCGCCCCGTGCACTTCAGTCCGTCGGTGATCGCGGCCGGGCACCTCGTCGTCCTGGCGGGCGACGAAGGAACGCCTGGGGCAGTCATGTTCGATTCGACGGCCGATGCATGGACGGTCCTCGCGACCCCTCCCATCGGGCCCGTGGTGGCGGCGGTGTGGACCGGTGAGTTGGTTGTCGCTGCTGCGTACGGCGGATCGACAGCTGCCTACGACCCCGGCACGGACTGCTGGATGTCGCTTCCATCCGTCCCAGGAGCTGGATCGCTCGTGACGCTGCTCTGGACGGGGGAGCGGGTCCTGGCCGACACGCGCACGCCGGTGGAGTCCGCGTCTACGGAGCGACACGTCGCTGTCGCTCAGCTCGATCCAGTCACCTTGACCTGGACGGCCGGAGCCGACGCACCGTTCCCGATCGGGCATGGCCACCAAGCCGTATGGGCCGATGGGGCCGTGCACTATTGGTCGTGGGCGCCGCGGGCGCCCGAGGACGGAGACGGTGGGCTCGACGAACGCGTCAACGCCCGATACGACCCGGTCGAACACGAGTGGCAGCCGCTTGAGGTCGAGTGTCGGACCTCAGCGCAGGGCACTGTGTCCACCGGAGACCTCCTTCTGGCGACGAACGGGCGACTCGCGTTCGATGCGAGCGACGGCTCATGCCTCGAGCTACCCAGACCGCCCAGGCGCCTCCCCGGCCGCAGTGCTGCCGTGTGGACCGACGACGCCTTCGTCATCTGGTCTGGAACCAGGACCGAGGCCGGACCGGCGGTACGAGATGGGCTGATGCTTCGCACGAGGTAGGCGGCACCACGTAGGCGGCTGCTACCTTGCATGGGATCCCCCCGCCTTCCACTGTGGCCCGCAACATCCGAGGGCCCCCCGGACGGTCGTATGCCAGGGCCGCGGGCGATGGGTCGAAGTCGCGATCGTCGCCCTCGCCATCAGCGGTATTCGTCAGACGTTCGTTGAGTTCGGCGATCACACCGGGAGCGCTCTGGAACGGAGACCTCGCAGGGGAGGCTGTGTGCTTCCATCCGTCACCCGCCCAGCACCGCGTCCATCGCCGCCGCCACCTGCCGCTGCCGCCGCTCCAGCACATGCCCATAGGTGTTCGACGTCGGCGTGATGGAGCTGTGTGCCAATCGGCTTGAGTCCGCAGCCCAAAGCTGAGTGCGGCGCACCGACACGCATATGCCCTGTCGGGCCTCCTGGGGGCACGTAACCCCAGACGTTGGTTCTCCCAGGCGGAGCTCTCGGATGAGAAGGATCGCGGCCTCCGTCTGCTGGGACAGCCCCTCACCTCAGGGGCAGTCCCAAGAACAGGCTCTGCAAGACCGCCGCCGTCGTCGCGAAAATCAGCACAGGGATCATGGCGGCCCAATGACCAACCCGCCCAACGACACCGGTCGAATCCCATGTCCGGGCCGTCGACGTGTCCGGCAACTCGCCGAACGAACGGATCTCCGCGATCCCCAGCCGCTGCATCCCCGGCATGAGAGAGTGCGGTGGTCGCCGGTTGACGAAGGCGACGGCCGTAATGGGGCCCTCGATTCCGTCCGCCGATTCGGGGTTGCCCGACGCGATCGCCAGGACGTCGCCAACTCTCACCGTCAACACGGAAACGATGCAGCCTTCGTCTGTGTTCGCGTGCACCACCATGTGCCCCGGGGCTCTTCCAAGGATCCTCTCGGTCACGTGGAATTGGAACCGCACGCTGGGATACTCACGATTCCGCTCTACTATGCGCGTAACCTTGCCGACCACGATCGACGAGGCGGATGCAGCTCCCGAAGAGAACGACGGCCATCGGTCGAGACGACCGCACTCTGCGTTGACAGTGGTGGGACCCCCCGCCGCGCCAAGCGCCGTCAGAGCGAGTACAACAGCGCCGAACCGACGCCCACGAGTCTTCATTGCATCCCTCCCTGGCGCGTCATGGGGCGTTGGAACACGTGTCGTTCAAGCAAGCGTTAACCGTGGCGCCGAGCTGCCCCAGTTCGATCCGCCCAAGGGTGTATGGAGTGTACCAACCCCTGTTCGCGGTCTGGGAGTCTGCCTGGGAATGGACGTGCGTTCCAAACAGCCGCACATTCGGGACACCGCTGGCCTCTTTTTCGAAGACCACCCCGCCGCTGTCGCCGCCCGTGGAATCGAAGCTGACAACCTTCATGTTGGCGATGATGAAACACTCCGGGTGTCGGGCGTTGCAGCTCTTGGAGTTCGCATTGGTCTGACCGTCGCTGTCACTGTCATACAGTGTGATTGTTCCGCACTTTCGCCCCTTGTAGAACGGGGCGAGACTGCTCCCGCTCAGATGCAGGGAGTAACTGCCGCGGCCGATGCGGCACACCTGTGCGCCCTCCACCTCTCCCGCCGGTCCATACTGATCGCTGAACCAACCGAAGCTGGTGATATTCCCGATTGAGCCGTCAGCCGTGAGCAGCACCCGGTTCTTGTCGCCGGGGATGCCATCTCCGGAACGGCGCACGAAACCGACGTCACCTTCCGAGTAGCCGTAGGTGGAGGTGCTGTCGTGGAACCCGTGCGTCCCTTGGGCTTCGGTGCCCAGGGCTTCCGATGGGCAACTCTCGTGACACCAGTCAGACCATCCGGGATAGTCGTCGATGCAGTGCCCCGCCGTAACCAGGACCCATTCGTATGTCCCGTTGTCCTTGGTCCACTTGGCGACGTATCCGGATGTGCAGTACCAGCCCGTCGACGAGTACTCGTTCTTTATCGAGATCCCTCCCTTGGAGGACGGGCAGTCACGGATGTAGCAGTCCAGCGAGAGTTCGGGAGATTCCATGACCACCAGGCGTTATTCGAGAGCACGGACGCGGGACCTATCCTCGCCCGACGAATCAACCAGGGCGACTTCGACCCGATTCAAGGCCACATGGACGGATACGGCAGCGACGTCAATACCTGCTGCTTGGAGGATCGACCATTTACCGCTTGTGGCAGTCTTCAACCGTTGCAGTTCGCGGAGGCTCCATTCCGCGCTTCTCACGTCGTAGTCGACTCCCGGGAGGAGCTCGGCCAGCTGATCGCGATGGTGGCCCACTCGGCCAGTGAACAGGAAGACCGGACGCCCGCCATCATGTTGATCCAAGAACATTCCGGCGTAGTCATCCTGCGGGACGGCATATCCGGTGGCATCCTTGAGCGACCGTTGAATAGCCAGTCGACGGTAGAGGTCGCCTGCCTCGTCCCTAGTCAGCGGCACTCCCCAATCCAAGTTCGGGAACTCAGCGGCGTCGCTGATAGAGTCCTGCACGTAGTCGAGATCGGCGCGCAGCCCAAAGTCCTCCCGGAAGCGCTGTGCTTCCGCACGGGCGACATTGCGATCGTTGTCCAAGGGCTCGGCAGCCATTCCGACTCCACTGGTTGACAGGACCACTGCCCCGGTGAGGATGGCCACTGCGCGGCCCACCACGGTCACTCGCCGTCTGACTGCCGTGCTGTGGGTCAGACCGAGCCCCGGACCTACTGTAGTGAATCGCATCGTTCCCCTCTTTGGCTGGGCCGACAGACTACCACCCGCCCGCTGGCTAGTGCCTCTTGCCGCAACGCTCGGAAGCGAGTGATGCACCTCGGCCTGAGACGCCAGGGCAACGGCTGGCCGGGCGTTGCGGTCGTGCCAGCGCAGGCAGGCGTGGATCGCGACGCAGCTGCTCGGGCGTGGCTGGCGTGTTCCGTGCCCACCGAGAGCGAGAGGCGCTGGATCCTGTGGACTTCGCACACCGCCTGCCAATGGTCCCGGCCGCCGGGACCGTGGCGGGCGGCGCTCGATGGCCATAGGCAGCGCCTCGATGAGCGTGCCGGCCGGAGTCTGGGTCTGCATACGACCGCCACCCTTGCGTGGGTGGCCGGGCGACCGGGTCATGCCCAAGAGCCAAACCCGGCTGACGGGGATGGATGGTGGAGACATCCATGTGGCCTCGCCATCCGGCGGTCCACGGAGCAGCCTAGACATGCCGCATCCGTGGCAGCCACGCGTGCGCCCCCGAAGCGGCTCACCCGCCCAGCACCGCGTCCATCGCACGAGCCACCTGACGCTGCCGCTGCTCCAGGACGTGTCCGTAGGTGTTCGAGGTCAGCGTGATGGAGCTGTGCCCGAGGAGGTTCTTCACGTCCTCCAGGGTCATGCCCTGTGCCAGCAGGAACGTGGCGGCGGCATGCCTGAGGTCATGGAACCGGCAGCGCGGCAGCCCTGCCCGTGTGAGCGCCGCCTGGAAGGCGCGTGTGATCGTCGCCGCGTGATAGGGCGTGCCATGGAGCGTGGTGAAGACATGGCCGCTGTCCACCCAGCGGGAGCCTGAGACGAGGCGCTCCATCCGCTGCCGCGTCCGGTGGGCGCGGAGAGCGGTGATGACCGCGTCGGCCAGCATCACCGTCCGCCGGCTCCGGTCGGTCTTCGGTTCCAGCAGGGTGAGCTGCCCCTTGACGTTGGCGAGCGTGTGGCGGACCCGCAGCCTGCCCGCCTCGAGGTCGACGTCCTCCCAGCGCAGCCCCAGAAGCTCGCCCTGGCGCAAGCCTGTGCCGAGCGCGGTGACGTACAGCGCCAGATGGCGGTCATCGACGGCGGAGTCGATCAGCTGTCGGGCCTGCTCGGGCGTGAGCGGCGAGATCTCGTGCTTCGGCACGCGCGGCGGGTCGACGAGCTTGGCGACGTTCCGCGACACCATGCCCCACTTCTCGGCCGTCACCAGGGCGCGGCGCAGCACCGCGTGGATGTACTGGACCCGGCGCGGTGACAGTCCGCTCTCCAGCTTGCGGTTGAGGAACGTCTGGATGTCCGCGGGGGCCAGCTTGGCGAGCGCGATCCTGCCGAGGCCCGGGATGAGGTGCCCCACGAGGAGGTCGTCGTAGCTGCTGTACGTCGAGGCGCGCAGCGTGGGCTTGGCGACCTCGTCGAGCCAGCGGCGCAGGAACGGCCCGACCTTCTCCCGCTGGTCGGGGATCGGGCGCTTCTCCTCGTGCGCGCGCATGAGCGCGGCCATCTTGTCCTTGACCTCGGTGCGCGAGTGGCCCATCACGTGCTTGCGGACGCGCTTGCCATCCTCGTAGCCGATCTGGACGCTGCCCGCCCAGCGACCGTCGTTGGCCCGCTGGTAGATGGAGCCCTCCTGCGGGCCGCGGCGGGTCACGGGTCGTCCCCGGGCTGACGGCGGCGGATCTCCACGGTCGCGACGTCTGAGAACGTGATCGAGTCCTCTACGGACCGGGAGAGCCGCCGCTGCTCGCGCTTGGAGTGGCGGAACTGATGCCGAGCGTTGCAGAAGAACCGCCGCCGCGCGTCGAGCACCACGAAGGGCCGGCCGCACTCGCGGCAGATGGCCGCGCCCGGCTCGCCCTCGGTGATGCGGCGCAGCGCCTCGAACAGCTGGAGGTAGATGGGCGCCAGGATCGAATGCCACACGCGCTCCTCCCGAGGCAGGAGCACCGGACGGGTCTCGCCGCCGACATCCTGTGGCTCGAACGCGACCGTGAACGTCCGCTCGACCGCCCTTTTCACGTAGGGCACGATCAGCAGTCGCTCGAGGGCCACGGTCTGGTCCCAGGTGGAGCCGAGGACCCGGGCCTTGTCCTCCGGGCTCCACGGCAGGGGTCCGTCGGGCGCCGGCTCGTCACGATCCCAGCCGTCGTACCACAGGAACTCTCCCACCTCGACGACGGGCCAGCCGTCGGTCGCCGCCCGCAGCCGCTCGGCCTCATCCGCCTGACGCTGTCGCTCAGGGTCATCGGTGAACTCGCGACGCAGCACGTCGATGGTCGTCTGCATCGTGAGCCGCGAGCCGGCGTCGGGCCCGCCCACGACGAGACCGCCGCCGTAGACGATGAGCTGGCCCCATGCCGGGTCCCAGTCTCGCGTCAGTCGCGCCTCGGACAGGCGCGCAAGCGTGGCCAGGTGCCACCGGACGTTCTCCTGCTCGACCTCGATGTCACCACGGTGATCAGCGATGACCTTCGGGTCGCGGTCCTCGAGCCAGTCGTGGAGCTCGTAGTACCAGGGTGCCTCCGATGGCGGGCCCACGAACCCGGCGCGGTCCACGACCCCGTGACGGGTGAACCACCGTTTCGCCGCCGCTCGCTCGTCAAGGTCCAGCCGGGCGAACGACTCGGCGAGCAGCAGTCGGTCCTCGGTCCAGTCGAACGGGTCGACGGTGGTATCGGCCAGCCGGGCGCGCAGGAAGTCGTTCCAGAACAGGGCGACCTTCTGCGGCGTGCGCAGGAGGCCGTCTCCGGCCAGACGGGGGCGCTGGCTCACGAGGTGTTCAACCGGATGTCCCGGAATCGCTGTGTGTTGCGCTGGACATCGCTATCCGCTACCATCCGTCTCAGTGGTCCCGTGAAGATTTCTCGGAACACAGGACATCATGGCACAGCGTGCGACAGGAGGCAAGGCCATGAACGCGGTGGATGGTGTGGGTGGTGCGGACGGGCGCCTGCTGAGGCTCGAGGAGGTGGCCCAGCGGCTTTCCATCTCCAAGTCGATGGCCTGGAAGCTGGTCGCCTTCGGCCAGATCCGTTCGATCCGGATCGGGAGGGCTGTCCGTGTCCGTCCGGCCGACCTCGAGGAGTACGTCGCCGGCGCGGTGCGCGAGCCCTGATGAACGCGACGATGTCGGGCGAGACGGGCCTCGCGGTCGGCCGCTCCAGCACCCCGTCGCGCGTCGCGACCTGGGCACGGGCATACGCCCGCCTGGGCTGGCGCGTGTACCCGGTCGAGCGCGGCGGCAAGCGGCCGGTCTACGGCGGCTGGCTGGCGGACGCGTCGGGCGACGCCCCGCTCATCGACCGCTGGTGGCCCCGCGATGCAGGCGCC
>Ga0105047_10007930_pt1 | contig 17805 bp, 11 predicted proteins | sample MAT04_FD_78384 | JGI IMG/M metagenome (GOLD analysis project Ga0105047, IMG submission 78384) | Freshwater microbial communities from Lake Fryxell liftoff mats and glacier meltwater in Antarctica - MAT-04 (megahit assembly) | ecosystem: Environmental > Aquatic > Freshwater > Ice > Liftoff...
AATCTTAGTAACCAGGCAAATGTCACAATAGCGGTTGTAAACATCAATGAACCACCTTTGGTAAGTAACCAGACATTTTATTTGAATGAAAATTCTCCAAACGGAACTATTGTCGGAACTTTTTCGGCATCAGATCCCGATGCAGGGCAGGCACTTGCATACTCGATTTTATCAGGAAATCTGAATAATGATTTTGTAATAAATGCAACAACTGGATTAATTACTGTTGCAAACTCCACTGCTCTGAATTATGAGGTTATCGATTCATTTTCTCTATTAATAAATGTTCAGGATAATGGAACTGGAAATCTAAACAGCCAGGGAACAGTGAATATTTCATTGATTGATTTAAATGAACCTCCAATTATTAACAATCAAATCTTTTCCGTAAATGAGAATTCATCTAACGGAACCATTATCGGAAATGTTATTTCAAATGATCCTGATCCCGGACAAACCACCACTTTTTCAATTGTCTCAGGCAATACCGGCGGAGCTTTCACAATTAATGCAACTACTGGAACATTGTCGGTAGCAAACCAGGAATTGCTGAACTTTGAAGCAACTCAATTATACTCTTTACTGGTTAAAGTTCAGGATAATGGCACAGGGAGCCTGAGTAATCAGGCAATTGTTATTGTTTCGTTGAATGATGTAAATGAATCTCCGATAATAAATAACCAGTTTTTTGCTCTTGCAGAAAATTCAACGAATGCCGCATATGTAGGTACTATTATTGCCACCGACCCTGATGGAGGCCAAATCCTTTCTTATTCCATCCAAACAGGAAATACAAACGGTGCATTTTCACTAAATGCTTCAACAGGTATACTTTCTGTTGCCAATTCAACTGCGCTAAATTTCGAAGCAACACCAACTTTCAACTTAATCGTAAAAGTCCAGGATAATGGAACCGGAAGCCTCAGCAACCAATCTGTTATTACTGTCGGATTACTTGATGTAAATGAGGTTCCCGCTGTTAATAACCAGTTTTTCAGCGTTAATGAGTTTAGTATAAATGGAACCTATGTGGGAAATGTGCAGGCAACTGATCCGGATGAAGGACAAATACTTTCTTACGAAATCACTTCAGGTAACACGAATAATGCCTTCATAATCAGTACATCCACCGGATTGATTAGTGTTGCTAACCCGACCGCACTGAACTTTACTATAAATCCTGTTTTCGTCCTGAATGTGAGAGTAACTGATAACGGAACTGGAAATTTGTTTGATGATGCAAGTGTTACTATTAATGTGTTGCCTGTAATAAATCAACCGCCGATAGTTGTTGATCAAACATTTTCGTTAAACGAGAATTCTCCAAACGGAACAATGGTCGGTATCATTGAAGCAAGTGATCCTAATTCCGGGCAATCTATTGCGTATTCAATAATTGACGGTAATAGTACCGGTACTTTCGTTTTAAATCCATCAACGGGTGAACTTTCAGTTTTAAATTCAGCATATCTCGACTTTGAAACAAACTCTACATTTACCTTGGTTATCAGGGTACTCGATAATGGCGATCCAAATCTAAGCAACCAGGCGATTATTACCATATCGTTAGTTGATACAAACGAGCCCCCAATTATCACGGATCAGTCCTTTACAATAACTGAACATCAACCAGTTGCGACTTCGGTAGGCATTGTTATGGCTTCGGATCCTGATTCAGGAAAACCGGTAACTTTCGCCATAATCTCCGGCAATACTGGTAATGGATTTATGCTCAATCCAATTTCAGGCTTATTAACAATTAATAATCCTAATGCTGTATGCTTCGAGGGAAACCCGATTTATAACCTGGCAATTAAGGCAATTGATAATGAAGGATATTCAAGCGAAGCAACCGTAAGCATTGATGTTACAGATATTAATGAGAATCCTGTCTGCAGCAACCAACATTTTACAATCCAGGAAAATGCACCAACTCATACTATAATAGGAAACGTATTAGCTACCGATCCCGATAATAATCAAACTTTAACCTATTCAATTGTTTCAGGAAACCTGGATAATGCATTTGCAATAAATGCCAATGATGGTTTGCTGAAAGTGAATAATCCGTTGGTCTTGAATTTTGAAGAAAACCCAAAGTTCATTCTAACTGTTTTGGTACAGGATAATGGATTAAGCAATCTTCTTGCACATTCAACTATCACTATAGAATTAACAGATGTTAACGAATCTCCTGAGTTCGAAAATCAGGTTTTCGATGTGATGGAAAATTCGCTTCCAGGCACTGAAATTGGTTTCCTGGCTGCTTATGATCCTGAAAACGGTCAAGCGTTGGCATATTCCATTGCTGCCGGAAATGACAATGAAACATTCAGCCTTAATGCAGCCAGTGGATTGCTGACTGTAGCTGATCCTACCATGCTTGTTTTTGGTCTAAATCCTGTTTTTACATTGATGGTAAAAGTAGTGGAGACGGGAAATGATTCATTATCTGCGTTTGCTTTTGTGACAATTAATCTTTTAGAGGAAGCATCAGGGTTAATAGTTTATATTGATCCGACAAATGAAAGTGATCCTCTGGAAAATGGCAGCATCACACACCCGTTTGATTCATGGGAAGATATAGCTTTTGCAGATGGACATACCTATTTGCAGAAAAGGGGAACAACTTTTAAAGCTGAAAATACCATTTCTATCCAAAAATCAGGTATATCTCTTGGTGCTTATGGCAGTGGAAGCAATCCAATAATATATTATACGGAGCCCTTCGAAAATGCCATTGAACTAGACAACACTGAAAATTGCTCGGTAAATAACCTGGATATAAGCTTTCATCACGAGGGTCTTGCTTGTATATATATAACCGGTGATCTGAGCAAAAACCTGATCATTGAAAACTGCCAGTTACATGACGCGCTATTTGGAATTCGATCGTCGGCACAAATAAAAGAAATGAAAGTTCTGAATACTACTATTTTCAATACCGGTCTTGATGGGGTATTTGCTGACAATTTCGAAAGTATTGTGGTAGGCAAATGTAATATTTACGATGTAAATCAGAAATGGCACACAAATCCGAATGCACTTGGAACTTGTATAAAGCTGGATTCGGATAATGGGAAAGTATATATCTATGAAAGCGAATTCGATCATTCAGCAACTGGAAATACATTCGCTGTCCAGTTAAACGGAACTTTTATGGATGGACTATTTGAAAATAATACTTTGAAGGGGCGTAAGATTTCAGGAAATCAGTGCCTGGGACTGAGTAATAGTAGTGGAATTTTTATAGTGCGTTACAATACTTTTGCTAATGGTGCTACCGGAATAAACTCAAATGCAGAATCAAGCCAGATATATTACAACCAGCTTATAGGAAATACGATTGCAATAAAAGTCAGGCAAAACAAATCGGTTAGTGTGATGAACAACACATTTTACAGTAATGAAGATTATTCGATCGAAAGTTTACCTGGTTCAAAAGTAATCTCTAAGAACAACATTTATTACCTCACTCCTTCAGCAACCAAAGCGTATAATTTTGGCGGTGCATTTGTTTCGGACTTCAATGTGTTTAATGTTGAGAAGTCCGGCTTCCTTAATGGCTACAGCACTTTATCCATATGGTCAGATTTAACTGGTCAGGATGAAAATTCGTTGGTCACTGACCCACTATTTGTTGATATTGCAGCCGGAAATTTCAGAATCAGACCCAATTCCCCTTGTATTAATAACGGTTCCGAATTAAGTCTTGAAAAAGATTTCTTTGCTACACTAGTTCCACAAGCTGGTATTCCTGATATTGGTTTCTGTGAAATAGAAGCAGAAAACATCCTTCCTGGAGTTGAAGCAATGCCCGTAGCTGATGATAAAAGTCTGATAGACATTTCGGTATTCCCCAATCCGACAATAAGTGTTGTTAAGATAAGTTTTGAAAAAACAAGTGATCAACCTGTCAGCATAAAGATTGTTAATTTGAGTGGATATGAAGTTTACGCCACTGATTTGATAAACCAGGAAGAAGTTTCGATAAATCTGGAAGATGAAAAGCCCGGCTTATACATGGCTGTATTAACTATTGAAGGACAGGTTTACACGAGGAGAATAATATTGCAGAATTAGCGTTAGGCTATTGATATAATTAAAAGAGCCGCCTTTATAAAGGCGGCTCTTCTGATTTAAAACCCTTGAGAACAGAAATATTCTAATATTTAAACGGATAAACTTCGTTTTCAGATCTATGTTTCAGCATATGAAGATTAATATTTTTTAACGTAAGACATTTCAAAACGTCAAGTGTATATTCTATAAAAACCGAGTTTTACCCAAATTTGTAATTTTAGAGATTGAACCTAAACCAGTTCCATGTTTATTCTTCATAGTAGCTATCATTGACTTCTTCAGTATTTTTGTATCTATTTCTATTCTGGTCTGGATTTCTCCTTTAATAATAAAATCCCGAATACTATCCCAATATGCTCCGAGGAAAAGCTTGGTTTTTACGAATAATAAACTTCCATGTGAAAAACCTATCCTGTCAACGCTTAAGGGGCTATTTTGAATACTGAAATTTCCGGGTTCACAAGAAAAAGCAATTTTACAATTGTTCTTCTTCAATATCTCTATTTCCCTGTGGCCAAAATCAACAATTGGGAAACCATTCGGATAAGCAAAGTATTTTATTTCATGACCAAGGATTTCTTTCAAACCCATAATTGACTCAGTAATTTCGAAACTGCTCTTTTCATCACTTTCATTAGCAAGTATCGGATGGTTTAATGTATGGGCTCCTATCTTAACCAAACCGTACCTGTCAATCTCTAATAATTGTTCAAGAGTAATATTAAAGGGTTTTTGGGGAGCAATATCAAAACGCTTCTGGTAAATCTCAATTATTGTCCATATCTGATCAATTTTTAAGCATTTTAGAATTGCAGTCAATGGGTAATTATTCAGTACAGCAAATTTGATATTCAGAAATTCACAGATTATTTTTTTTACATCTTCATGATTATAGCCCTTAATCTCCTGGAACCAGAAATTATTTCTCTCTTTAATAATTGTTGGAGAAACAAAAATTGTTGCAGGTATATTATGTCTTTTTAAAATCGGATATACTATTTCATAGAAAGAAATATCGCCATCATCAAAGGTAAGATGACATTTATTTGAGATATTTTTATCCTTGAAAAATAAATCCTCTATTTCATCAATACTAATCATTGTGTATTTGGATTTGAGGATAGTCAATATCCCTTCGAACCATGCCCCATTGGAAATACCGTGAAAATTAATTGCGTTGTTCATTATTTTACCATTTATCGCTACCATAATAAAAATCACAATCAGCGTCGGCAAATGTGGCTAAAACTTTATCGACATTAAATTCTTCATATATTTTATCTGCTTGAAATTTTGTTACTATTTCCAAAGCCCTTCCAAATTTGAAAAACCTTTTCTTTCTTAGTACCTTTTCACAACTTGGCAATGAACACCCGGTTATAGTTGCTGACATTTTAAGTTTCGCCGATATCTTTATTGTAGATTGCAATATATTGTTAAACATGGCTTTATCTTCTGAATTAAACCTATAATCTACCAGCAATAAACAGTTTAATCTCTTCCAAACCATTGGCCGTACAACAAAAAATGAAGGTTTTGATATCTCTTCCTGATTTTTTGGAAGAAACTTGTAAACAAAGTATTTATCCGGATAATAAAAGTATCTCCACGTAATAAAGTCTCTACTCCTGGCAAATTCTATTAGTTTTTTATTCCAATACCCGACTTCAGAAGTAAGTTCATCTGCTTCAAATATTCTGATAAACTTACCAGAATCAACACTGACTGTATCCGGGAAAGAATATTTTCTTGCCGTTTTGGTTCGGATTGGTATAAGAGAAATAATGGCAGAAAGAATGTTATTAATTTTAATGTACTTGGGAATGTATCCTACTATTTTATAATTAAATGCTTTAAAAATTGCTAATGAAGCATCTGTTAATCCAATTCCACAACCATGTTTAAGATCTGTAAATTTATTACCTAAAATAACTCCTGCTAAAGAGTTTCTGTATTTTGAATCTAAGAAAAAGTCCATTCCAAAAAATACAGGGTATTTTTTCCCATCCAAATAAAGTTCTGAAGGCAGAACAAGTATCTGCCCAACAATTTTATTGGTAGCGTCAACAGCAACAAGTATTTCCTTTTCAATCTGATGGGCGTATGGATTTTTATAGAATCTATAGAAAATTGATTCTTCAACCTGATCACGTCTGTTAAAAACAGTTGTATTGAATTCAACCAATGAATGATAATCATTATCCTCAAATTTGCGTACAAGCATACAGGATTTGGCTTTTGGAAGTAAAAAGTTTTAAAAATCTGAATGAATTCTAGAGTAAAAGTAATTGTTAAAATGTGAATTCCAATAGTTTATAGAATAGCTAACTGTGCTTTAAACAATAAACGAATCTGGATACCAATTAGTTGGATTAGGGTAATCAGAATGGTTGCCAGCAATTTAGATAAGGTTGAAAATAAGTGGAGAATTGTATTTTGAATGACCGGAATTTTAAACTTTACTATTTTTCTTCAAATCTCCAAGAAATCCTAAGAGTTCTGTTCAAAATAAAAGATATCCAAAGCAGCAATATCGGAACAATTACAGTGAACATTCTTATTTCAGCACTTCCGGTTATACTTCCTCCCATATATAGAAGAAAAATAAAAATTGTAAAACGGATCGGAAAAATAATTTTTTTCCAGTTTAGAATTGTAGAAAACAATGAGAACAATAGTAGGGCTAATATAATAACATTGGGTGGAATGCGAAGCAGGGTTCCTGGGTTTTGCAATTTATATGTATAGGGATAATTGAACAAGATTCTTCCCAAATTGCTCAAACAGTTCTCAAGGTATTTCACTGGATGCTCTCTGATATTATTTATGGCAATACGCTTCAACATTTCATCTTTTTCGACCCCTTTATATTTATTGATTTCTACAAAATCCAAACGATGATTTTTCCAGATATACTCTTCAAAGCCGGGAATGTTCTGTCCATTACTAATTACGTTGTTATATTCTTCTTGCCGAAACTCACTATATGTTTTTAGGCTGACAATTGAATCAGTATTTTGTTTAGGTTCAGGAAACCAACTTCCATATTCTTTTTCGTAAGGAGTACTCATCCAATACATATTGTTGCCTCCAACTGAACCCCAGTAAAAAACCTTTGCTGTTAAATGATATGTATAAACCAGATACGGTAAAGTTGTTAAAAAAGCAACTGTCAATACTATCAATCCTTTTCTGTAATTTATTGAACTTCTGTTAAACAACCATACCAAGCAATTACCAGCGAACATGAATAATAGTACATATCCGAAAATAATTTTTGTTAAGGCAAGGTAACCCAAGGTGAACCCTGCGAGATAAATATACTTGTTTTTGAAAATAAGGATAGTATTATTCATCTTAACCAAGAAATACATTAATGCAGAAATCAAAAAAGGAGCAACTGACTCTGAAAGAATATATTGCAGATTATCATATGAATTGTAATAAAAAGCCCAAAAAAGACTTACTATTAACGCTAAACGCAATGTTACTATTAGCTTTAAGGTTTTATAGAGTAATACAATTGATATGTAGTAAAAAATAGCATTCAATAATGCTATTCCAATATATGGTATTTTAAATGCAACAAATGGGACTAATATCAAAGGATATCCTGGCCCGGTTGCCAAGTAAATGTTCGGAAAGGGTGGTGAATAATATCCTTTCAGAATATTGATTGCATAATTCAGATATTTACTCTCATCACCAAAAAAACTCGGATCATAAGATATTATAACAAATATAACTGATAATAACAGAAACGGAGAAAAAAGCAAAAATGGCTTTTTGAAAATTTCTCTTTCGTTAAATAGTGCTTTTGTATTCAAGTTTCAGTCTTTGAATTAATGTTAATATACAAACTACCGCATAATTAATTGCAAATATGTAATTGTGCATATTAATACACAAACATATCAGATTAATTATTGAGAAAGGCTAGTTTGCTAAGTATACTCATTACTTATATCTTTCGAATTAAAAGCTAAAAAGGTCTTAATAATTTAATTCTCATAGTGACTCTTTAATCCAGTACCTAGGTGAAAAAGTTCCTCAAAATATCTTTTACTCTGCAATGAAAGGAAACCAAGCCCTAAGAACTGAATAGCTGCCAGAAATGTAATGCCCCCAACAATAAATGTTTGAGGGTTCTTTTCGAATTGAAGTACCAGACTATATGAGAAAGGGAAATCCACGTTTAATGATTGTGCCCATATTTCCTTTAGCCCCACTAATGTATCATATAAGAGCCAAACAAGTTCATAAAGCGATAATAACATCAGAAGAGACCCAACCGCCAAAAAAAATACATATGGACGGAAAATAAATCCTGACATAATTCCTGAAAAAAATCCTCTTAATATCCTGATACTTGAAGTCCTTTGTCCTTTAAATCTATTTTGCTCAGTCCAGTCAAGAGTTGCAGGGATTTCAACAATCCGGGCTCTGAGAATCATTGCTTTGTATAATATCTCAGGGTTTACCTCGTAATCTTTGGTTTTAAGATTTACATTCTTTATGAAACTTCTGCGATAGGCTCTCACCATTCCGGTATAAGTAGAATATTTATCCTGTGCTGCTATCCGCATAAACCGGTTAACATGTTTGCTCAGAATCCTTCTCATGCGAGGAACAGCAATTACCTTGCCGCCTTTCATATAAGGCGATGCCAAAACAATATCAGCAGCTTCTTCAACCAATTTGTCAACTAATTTTTCAATATACCCAACTTCATAACTTAAATCAACATCTAAAACAATAATAACATCACCCTTGGAATTCCGGAAACCAGTTTGTAAGGCAAGCCCAAGGTTCAGATTTGTTGGATGATGGATCACTTTAATACGTCTGTCATTTTCTGCAAACTGATCAGCAATTTCTCCTGTTTTATCCTTACTACCATCATCAATAATAATAATTTCCCAATTGTACTTATTGTTCTTACTTATAAGGTAGGAAATAATCGTATTCAGGTTTGCATTGAGTATGGCTTCTTCGTTATAACAAGGAAGCACTACGCTAATAGAAATCATTCAGTTTGAAGTAAGAGTGTTTAGATAAAAAAGGATTTATCAGATTGCAAATTTATAAAAAAACGAAAAGCGTCAGCTGATTATCTGCTTTTTAAAAAGATACCACTTCAAATCATGTAAGGGGTAAATTAATGTGAGTTTTCCAGCAACTAGGTCTATCTTTCTGAACAATTCCTTCTTATAAACGAAATCTGGCGTATGCTCATTGAGAAGTGATATGGCATGTTTAACGTTTATCTTCTTTAGCGGATAACCTGACGCGACCAACTGCAAATCTATTTTTCGAAAAAGCTGCGTAAGCGTTAAATCCGAAAACCAATGCAATACACTAGGCGGGCTGTATTCATGCCACCTTTTACCAAGAAATCTCGCTATTGAACTGTTCATGTTCCAGGATTCAACCAAAACAAACCCGCCCTCATTCAGCAAGCCCAACAAATTATGCATTGCTTTATTAATATCGTAAAAGTGTCCAATAACCTGAATAAGGCATATGAGGTCATATTTTTTGTCAGACTTAAATTCTTCCAAATCACTCGTAAAAATTTTAAGTTTCAATTCATTTCTTCCATAATCTGCCATAAATCCGTTTGGTTCAATTCCATCGCATTGCCAACCAGCCCTTTCAAAACCATTCATTATGAAACCGGCAGCACATCCTACATCCAGCAAATTTCCAAGTTTGGTATATTTTGAAACTATTTCCGAATAACGCTTCCCGGATGCAATTAACAATTCTTTTTCGTTGAGATAATTAGGATAGCCATCTTTACCATCGAAAAAATAACTATCCGAATAGACTGTTGATATATGATTTTTGACTTCAGTAACTTCGGCGTACCGATGGTGGCATTTAGTGCATTCAACAATTTGAAACCCGTTTTTCGAAAAAAGTTCTTTTTTCTCGCTGTGACAGTTTAGGTTAGATTCGCATGTTTCAGTCATGGCTCGAACTTTTAAATAATAACTAAACTAATATTAGCATCTAAAGTTCTGTCTAACGTCTTATTTTACAAATAATCAAACTGATTAAAGGTCTAATTATTTATCTCCACCACTTTAAACACTCTTCTCTGAATAATGAATCCAGGATTCGCGGGAGAGAAAATATTGTAGAATGTGAAAAGTTGGCAGGTTTATTAGTTTAAAATTATATATAGCTTTACAATAGCAATTTACAAGATATTTTTACTACAATCTTTACATATCCCTCAACTTTACAAATATAAGCAATTTATTGTAATAATCACCAGTGAATTAAATATTTTTATAGAAAGATTATACATCCGTTAACTCCTTACCTTTATCATTCTGAATTCCCACTTCTTCTTCTTTAAAATATTGAGGACGTCTTTTAACTTCATTAAATATTTTACCAATATACAAACCTATAGTTCCCATAAATACAAGTTGCAGCCCCATCGACATTATTATTAAAGTAATAGTTGAAGGCCAACCTTTAACGAACTGAAAATTAAAAAGAAATATTCCGGATAAAACATAAAGCAGGTAGAAGAATACAATTATCAGTGCTATAATACCAACGAAAAAAGGCATCTTTAATGCAAAATCAGAAAAAGAAAATAAACCATCAGTTGCCAGTTTAAGTGATTTCCGAAATGTATAAGATCTTTTACCTGCAATTCTTTTATCAATATGTGTTTGAATCGTAATTGTTTTGAATCCAACAAAATGCACAAGGCCACGGTAAAACTTGTGGTATTCGGGCATTTTCAATATTGCATCCAGGCTCTTCCTTCCCATTAATCGAAAATCTGAACCATTCGGGGTTAATTTAATTTCGGACCATTTATTGAAAAGGGAATAAAATGTTTTCGAAAATAGTCTGTAGATAAATCCATTCTCTTCATTATGGGTTTTAGACGTTAGAACAACTTCATAACCTTCGTTTTCCCAAAGATCTATCATTTTAGGAATGAGGTCCGGTGGATGTTGCATATCTGCGTCCATGCTTATCACCGCAACTCCTGAAGCATGATGCAACCCACAATCCAATGCAGCCTGATGCCCCATGTTTCTCGACAATTTTATCCCTTTTATAAAGCTATGCTTCAGGTTATAGAACTGTACAATTTCAAAAGTCTTATCCTTACTCCCATCATCAACAACAATTATCTCGATGCTATATTTGCTGTTCGCAAACAGTTTCAGTAGTGAATCGAACATAAACGGAAGACTCTCCTCCTCATTGTAAGCTGGAATAACCAAGGATATCATTTTCATAAACTTACTGGTTTAATATCGGAAAATTTGAGTAAATGAATGTTGTTTTTAGTAATAAAGTCTTTAATTTTCAATGAAGTTGCCGCTAATAATTCAGATTCCCAATCAAACCCTGCATAAGAATCCGGTAATTTTTCTAGCAGATAAGTGCTGCTGTACCCGGGATGCAAAATAATTTCACTAATTCCATCCTTTAAATTAGATAAAATAAATTTCATTCTGTCAGTATTTATGTTTCCTGAAAATTGCATTCCCACGACATGATCTGTACTCTGAATAGCAGTACTTTTAAGATAGAAACGGCAATAAGACCCCAGTACAAGAAAAGGAAATAGAAATAAAACTTTTCTGTTCAACCACAAACGGTCAGGAAAGGTTAGTTGTGGCAGCCTGATATAATTGATATGATGACGCTTGCATAATTTCAGTACAATTTTCCATATTCCGGGCAGCAGGTGTAAATGTTGGGTAGAATTTAAAAAAGGAATCGATTTAAAATTCATTTTGAACTTAGCTATCTGAAGTTCAAACTCTTCCTCCAACTCTTTTAGATCAATACTTCCTTTTAAATAACATTTAATAAATTCAATCCAATTTCTCTTCAGGCAAATGGCGTTATCAAAATATGCGTTTTTTCCCGTTATAGTTGAAACCACATTTCTCAAGGAATATCCTTCAACAATTGAAAGATGTATCCCTACTTCAAGACCAGGATTTCCCAAGGCTATTGCAATACCTTCATCAGTCGCCGGCGCATTCATCAGTAAAGCTGCACATGTTACAATGCCATTTTGATAAGCTTCAGCTATTCCCTTATTTATGTTAGTATCCAGGCCCAAATCGTCGGCAGTAATAATAATTGACTTCATTTACTAAGCTGTGCTACAAGCACTCAAGTTCCTGATTTCACTGAATTTTTGATTCCTGAATAAAGGGATTCGAGCCTGTTTTTATAAATGATCATTGCACTGGCAATAAGCAGAAAGATATTAAGATGTAATAATCCCGCATAACTTACCAGATAAAAAAGGAATATAAATGAGGATGCATTATCCAATCTTTTAAGATAATTGAGCAAAATTAACATGCTCACCAAATGTACTAAAGGATAATTGTATTGTCCGCTTGGGTATAAAAGCAACGCGATGGCAAGCAAAATCACAAAATATACACCATATAATTCTGTATTGTTTCCGTTCTTAAATAATATTGAACCGAAAAGGAAGACAATAAAAGTTGAGATCAAATAGTAGATAACTTTAGCTGCAAACTTATTGTCTGGTAAGGTCCTGAATAATTCTGCCAATAACGATTGGTTATTAAACTCTGTAAATAACAATTCCGGGGCTCTTTTATTGGGATTGTTAAAAACGTATTCAACAAAGGGTTGAAACCCAAATATCAATCCGGTGACTAAACAAATGGCCAGGCAACTGATAATAAAAAGCAGAACAGCTTTTTTCTGCCGCGCGATGATCAGATATAAAAGCAGTATTGCAGTAAAAGGTTTAAGGAAGATGGCAATTGCAAGAAAAATCCCACTCCAGGGCTTTGTACTGTATTGGTAAAAGAGCAACAGAAAGAATAAGAGAATAAATAAAATTTGTGAGTAAAAAATAGTTGTAAGCGTTGAATGAAAAGTAAGTATTAGAGCAACTGAAATCATTACACTTTCTATTCCTTTCTTGTTAAAAAAAATATTTCTGACTAAAGCAATACTGCCTAAAAGGAAAGCAGTATTCAATATTGTCCAAATGATCAATGCATTATCATAAGCAAAGAAACCAAGTATTGAGAACAACAGGAGTGTTGGCGGTGGGTAAGGGCAACCCACATCAACCACCTCTCTGAAAAATCCTGCGTTGAGTTCAATCGGGATTTGAATGGTTTTAAGAATTGAATAATAATCTACAGGATTGTAAAAATCCATCCCGTTTGCTGCAACATTCCCATATAGAAAGAAACAGGTAAAATCCCAATCCCTGGGTCCATATGATTTATAAGTAAAAGCTGTAAAAGCAAGTATCGATGCTGCAAATACTGCTTTTAAAGATGTTCGGATTACTTTCCCGTACTCTTCTTTAGAATTGTATTTGTGATAACTTACATAGGCTATAAGAATCAAAACAGAGAGGAAACTACTATTGAAAAGGCTGAAGTAACCATAAGCAAATATTATTGCAGGAAATAAAACAAAGGATGTTATATTTTGGCGACTAAACATAGCGTTTTATAATAAAATACAAGATTTTCATATATCAGTCCAGTTATTTAATAAAGATTATTGTCTCTCCGCCCACTAGGATAAGACTTTTTCCGATTTAAGAATTCTGTTCTGTTTTGTACCCTTTTTAATCCGGAAAACTGAGATTGCAGGTAAATGCTACTAAATAGGTTCAACTTCCTTATAATTTTTTATAAATGCTGCGTAAGCATGGGCGAAACAAAGCATTGGCATAATATTAAAATCTTTTTTAATTCTGTTTAAAGCATATTTGAAAACTTCTACTTTTTTTTCTGTAGGAAGATTCATACCCGGAAAAAAGGCTAATTGCGGCACTTTATCTCCACTTATCAAGTCCAGTGGATGCAACAAAATGCTTGGTGGTGTTTTTGTTAATTTACAAAGGAAAAGCGAGAACCCAAGATATGCTTTCATTGCCCACATTGAAAAGCCGCTGATGTAAAGCAAATAACTTAAATGGAATGGAATTTTAAATACAGGCATCGTGGTAACCGGAATCTCGAGCAGGAAATTGTGATTCTGTAACTTCCATTTAAATGGCTTCAATGGGTAAAATCCTTCTTTGAACGAGCCGAAAAGTTCTTTCCTACTTTCACGTTCTTCTTTTGTAAGCTTTGAATTCCAGAAATAATACATCCTCATTAATGGCGAAATATAAGTAGGAAGGATTGATGCATCAAACACATAATTCCTTTTCTGCAACACTTCCAGCAGATCATTGCTCCAGCTAAAACCCGGACCCCTGAAGCACCTCGTCCTTTGACCGGTTGCATGAAGAATGGCTTCCTCGGCGTTTATAATTTCAGCCTCAATCTTCTCTTTCGAATAGGTTTTCAACCATGATTCGTGGTGAAACGAATGATTCCCAATTTCATGCCCTCTTTCAACTATTGATCTAAGTATGTCATGGTTCTTTTCAAAAATGGCATCCTGGCCAACTATAAAAAACGTGATTTTGATATCCAATTTATCCAATAAATTCAGAACAAAAGGCACAACGATATCGAGATAGGATGGAAATTCTTGCCACCCCTTGTCCCCATGCACTTTCATGTACGACCACTGGTCATCAAGATCCAATGACATATTAGCTAAAGGCTTAATGATATTATTCATGTAGTTGTAGTTCTTTGATTATTTCATTAAGCTTTGATTCCGCAACTTTAATTGTTTCATTCACATTAACAGTCCCATCCTGAATATGAGCCGAGTTAATAATATAAATACCAGGCAAAGAGGTCTTTATGTCAGGAAGATTATCAGAATAACCTATTGTTGATACAGTAATAACATGTTTGGCCCTTGCAACTCCTTTAAATTTGAAATTGCTCTCAGTCAGCCATGGGTACATATTCATTAACACGGAACTAAAATAGTCTTTAACCTGCTCATCTGGTTGGTCAAAAAGCGCATCATCAGGGCTGATGTATTTGGGTAAATAAACTAAAGAGTGTCCGCCAAAATAGTTTTTATCAACCAGTGCTGACATTTCAATAACTCCAGTAAAGGGAACCCAGGTATCAGTAATATTTGTTACGTAGAAAGGGCTAATTGACTTGTCGAGCAGCACGGAAACACAAATCACACCAAGATATTCTATATCATTGTGTTTCTGCACTTCTGATGAGGAAAGGCCTTTACATACAGTGGCGGCAATTTCTGATGGCAGCGTAACAATAACGTTGTCAAATTCTTCAAGGCTCTCATTTGTAAAGAGTATGGCTGGTTTACCATCCGAATTTTCAAAAATTTCCTTTGCCTTATGATTGGTTTTAATTATTACGCCTTGAGTCAATAAATTCTGTTTAATTGTCTGAACGATTCGCTTGTAACCACCTGGAACATACCCGAACATTTCTTTTTTCAAGCCACTCCGCCTGGCGCCATAAAGTCTTTGGATTGTTGCCCAAATAAAGGCAGCGGATGTTCGTTGGTAACTGTCCCCTAACTTCGCTCTGAGTAAAGGCAGCCAGACATTTTCAAACGTATTTTTACCTGACCACTTTCTTAGCCATATGGTTACGGGTATTTTTTCAAGCCGTTTCCAGTCTTTTATTTTCGAAGCAAGCAAAATTGTGAAGGCCAGGCGGAATTTGTCAATCAGATTGAGCGTAGGAAACTTTAAAAACTCTATTGTATCGGACATTGAGTAAAGTTTGCCATTAATATAAAATCCTGTTTTGGTTTCAACCCAGTTAATTTTATCTTCCAGGCCAAGTTCCTGAAGCATATTCCTGGTGCGGAAATCCGATAACAATATTACATGATAAAATTTATCCCACTCAACATCACCAAGTTTCCAGGAACTTACAAGTCCCCCAAGATCAGGGGCACCCTCAAACAATGTTACTTCATAACCTTTTTGTGCAAGTCGGTGTGCCAACGTCATACCCATGATTCCACCTCCCACTATTCCCCATTTTTGCCGCTCCATACTAAACCGGTATTGAATTATATTGTATAGAACTTTTTCTGCCAGTCAATCGTCACCTTCAAGCCTTCCTCAAGTTCCCAGACAGGTTGAAAATCGAAGTATGAGCACAATTTCGAGATATCAGGAACACGTCTCATTACATCTTCATAATTACCAAATTGAGAGTACGGTATAAAATTGAGCATTGGTTCCGAATCTTTTCCGTTTATAAGTTTCCAGATCAATCTTGCAAGTTCCTTAATAGATATCTCTGCTTTGGATTTGGGCCCGGTATTGAAAATTTCATTATCTGATTTCTCATTTTCTACACATAAGACCAATGCACTTACGGTGTCGTCAATATATGTAAAAGTCCTGGTTTGGATGCCATCACCATGAATGTCAATAGGCTCTTTTTTGAGTGCCTTTTCAATAAATAGCGATTGTGGCCCACCCCACCATGTAAGATTCTGATTAGGTCCGAATGAACCAAAGAAACGGGTGATCGTATAAGTAAGATCATACTCGTCGTGGTTAGCAATAATGTATTGTTCTCCATACATTTTAGAAAGTGCATATGCCCATCTTTTAACAGTAGTAGGTCCCATTACCATCGCTGAGTTTTCATGAAACGGGATATCCGGGTTCTTGCCGTAGACATCCGATGTAGACGCAAATATGATTTTTGATTTATCATAAATACATTTCTGCACTACATTTCTGAGCATCAGGTAATTTTCCTCAAGGGTACGAAGAGCATTCGAATAGCGTGGTATCTTTTGAGAGGCTAAGTGAATTACTGTATCTACTTTTATATCTTTAAGTATTAGCGGATTAGCTATATCACCCATTATAAAACTAAAATTCTCATGTTTTAAAATAGATTCGATATTTCGCATAAAACCATAACCCAGGTTATCTATGCCAATAACAGTATGACCTCTTTGTAGTAATCTATTTGCAAGATTTGAACCAATAAAACCTGCAACACCGGTAATAAGTATTTTCATTTTATTACTTTATTTATTTATAGATTTTTTTTAATAGAGAGAAGCCACATTGGACTTCATGTATTTCCATCGTGTTGTAAAAATAAGCTTGCAATTATAGCTTGTAACCAATAGAAAGGCAAAAAGGTTAATGTATGATAGGAAAAACAATTCTTACACCAATTATTTAACAAACTGTTAACCAAAATGATAACAAAAACAAAACATTGTTGTTATGAACCATTTTGGGACTTAAAACCCGAAAAGATATCTTCAATTCAAATTCGTGTTAACCATTAGGTTTGAGTGAATGTCGTGAAGTATTTTTTCACTGACTTTTCGGGTAAATATTTCCGTGCCATCAACGTTTAAATAGGTAATATCCCCAAAAAGAGAACATTGTTATACTAAATCAGAAAAAATGTAGAGATAACTTTATTCAATTTCACTTCTATAAGCTTGCATTTCCTATAATAACTTACATAAGAATTCACTTTTAAATCATAGAGTTTACTATCAATATAATTAGTGTCGATTTTAACCGGATATTCCATTTTTTATGCCAAGGCAAGAAACCATTGACTTGGATTCATGTGCTTTTAGTCAACTACCACTACCAGAGGCAGTGGCTTGAAAATATACCCCAAAGGGCTATGGCTCAAGTTCTGGCTGTTTGAAATCAATACTGTCTTTTTCTTCTTATCGCGCCTCTTCTTCCTGATACTTCACATAACGCCTTATCGGTTCTTCATATATCTCAACTGTATTGACAAAATAACTTCTTTCTCAAAAATGATTTCC
>Ga0105047_10007931_pt1 | contig 17804 bp, 15 predicted proteins | sample MAT04_FD_78384 | JGI IMG/M metagenome (GOLD analysis project Ga0105047, IMG submission 78384) | Freshwater microbial communities from Lake Fryxell liftoff mats and glacier meltwater in Antarctica - MAT-04 (megahit assembly) | ecosystem: Environmental > Aquatic > Freshwater > Ice > Liftoff...
GTGTGCCGCTAGCTTTCGCTCATTAGCGCCGTACCAGCCAAAACCGAAAAGCGGAACTTCAACTTCCGGCGTACCTTTATAATTCCTGTCCACTACTTTGTGTATTACTTTTTGAACTCCAGAAACATCAATGTCTCTGTGTTTCAGGGCTTTTCGCACGTCTCTCTGCTCTAAATAGGTCACTCCTAGATTGGCTTGGGCTTTAAAATTAGCCGGCTGATCTGGTCGTGATTCTAAATAACCCACAACGTCGGCTTCAATCAGCTTCAATGTTCCTATAAGTTCTGCAGCGCACTCGCTAGTCAGGGGTTGGTATATTCCAAACTGTGCTCTTTCGAGCATTCTTTGGGCACGTTCAGGCTTCACGTGCTCACTTGGTAAATCACTACGTATATTGTGACCGTTTAGCACTTAACGCCCCTGACACCCACTTTTTAGTTTTTTACTTCCTCACCTTTAGATTAAATCTCTTATCAAGGCACGTCAATACATTAGGCAAATAGTACAACAAGCATAAGAGTTTATACACTTTTCTTGACGTCTTGACAATTAGGTGTATAATGATAATCAAATAGGTCAAAGTTATTAGGGGCACCAAATGTACAGTTTTTTCATCCTAGGGCAAATTCCCGGGACAAACATCGCAATCTCATTCCAGGCTTGGTTGGTTATGACTGCTATCGCTGTAGTAATCTTTATAAAGCTACGACCACGAATCAAAGTATTCTTCTTAGAAATCGAAAAATTTGTTTATCGACGCCGTCCCTTACACGCTAGCCGACTTCATCAGCGGGCAATATAGATTCTCCGTACAACTTAAGCTCCTCTAGTAGATACCTGTGCTCATCCGATACGTCACCTTGGCTTAGTTTTTGGATTTGTTCAAAATACTTGGCCGCAACACTCGATTTCTCTCCACTAAATAATTTATTGTGGCAAAACTCTTCCCATTCATGCATTTCGTCTTCATTCAAATACTTACGGTAATTTCGGGCTTTATATAGGGGCAAAAGTTGCTGAAGGCGTTGATCAGATAACGATTCTGCAAATTTACCTAAGCTCGATGGCTCCTCCGACCTTATTTGCGACATAATATTTTTGTCGCCCGGGCCTACAAATGATTCATACAATCGACCATCTACGGACTGTTGGTCTTCAAGCAGAGTAGTTTGATCGTGAATTCGCTCTTCGTCGAGTTTTTTGATCACTTTTTCGATCTTTTTGGCGAATTCAGCTTGATTTGCCTTAAATATTTCTAAGTTTTTAGCTACCGTTTGTAGCGTTAGGTCGATGTTCTTCTGGCTAGCATCGTCTTTGATTACACCTAGTGGCGCAATAGTCGGACTACGATTGTACTTCATGGTTTTTACCGGAAGTTTCACGGCTTCTGGATCCGGGTTATACCTCCAAGCATCGGCTAGTTCATCTACGCTCATTTGCACGTACGGGGTCGGATCGTAGCGGAGATCATATACTAATGCTGCGTCTTGCTCGGGATGTTTGGTGAGTAAAACTGCTGCTGTTGTATGCAAGAATTGGCTACCGTATCTGCCTGATGTGTATACAAATGGGTTTCCGGACAGAACCATTTCTTTAACGGATTTTTTATCTCGGTGCTTTAATAAATAATCAAAAAGCTCGGGTTGCTTGGTTTTGATAAGTTTTGCCATTGCTATCGTGGCTTTTACATCGCTCAGTGCATCATGCGCATGATCATGGTCGAGTTTGTTAATTTTAGATAGGTATTCAAGCCGATTGGCGGGTTTGCCATCTGATGCAAATGGCCATTTTATGCCATCTGGCCTCAAAGCCCGGGTCATCCTAACCAAATCAAGTACGTCCCAGCGAGAATTACCGTCCTTCCATTGCCATTCATAGGCATCGTAAAAATTACGGTAGTGTAAAAACCTCATAAACTCATCGTCAAAACGAATACTGTTAAATCCGATAAATATAGTACCTGGAGCTACGACTTCACTATAAAATTGTTTCAGGAACTCTGCCTCAGTTAAGCCATCAGCCAATGTCTGTTGAGGCGTTATACCTGTAAGTAAAACAGCCTCAGCCGATGGCAAGATGTCGGGCGTTAACTTGATAAGTTCATTTACGGGTTCACCGATGGGGTTCAAATCCATATCTGTACGTTGCCCGGCAAATTGCATAATCCGTTCTGTCCGTGGATTAAACCCCGAAGTTTCTAAGTCATAAAAAAAGAATGATGAAGCCATGTAGTCCCCAGTGTATCAGCTTATTATTAAATTTTTCTTATGCAGCAAATATTGCTTTATTTTCGTTTGTAGTGTATAGTATTATATAATGAATTCTCGTATATTCGATACAGCAGAACTGAGAGCAGTCGAGACAGTCTCCGCTCACGAAGAAGGTGCTCGAAAATACAGAGAATCTCTCGGCGAAGCTGCGCTCAAAGGAATGCTGACCGTGGTGCAGTATTCGGACGTTGTTACGGACAAGGGCTACCCGACGCTCTCGAGCTCACATGAAGTACTAGAAAATCAAGTGACCATCCCTCTGGATTTTAGCCCGAGCGGTGAGCACGGTCGAAACCATACTATATATTTTTTGAAACCCGGCGAAGCAGTGCCTGTTTTGAACAAAAAGAACAAGGCTATATTAATAGTAAACAGAGATGGTAGCGCAGAACAATCTAGTATGACACCGCGTAAAATCAAAAAACTAAAGCGTCAAGGCATAGATATGCGCCAACGACCTGAGCCCCGACCACTCACAACGAAACAATTGCAAAGCACTACTCCTAGTATGTGAATCTGTAGTCTTCGGATTGACCAACCTGTATGGTTTGGCCGACTTCTATACCGTCTCTAACAAGTTGGTGCATTACACCTTCGCGCCTTAAAATGTCGCGTAAACGCTGCAAGCCTTCTTCATTATCAAAATCTGTCCGTCGGGCGAACTTCTCAACTTTTTTACCAGTAACATAATAAATACTTTCGTGTTTTGTGATTTTCCACTCATCTGAGGTGTCAGCCATCCTTATAATAGGAATGTCCGGCTGCTGCTCTTCCTCGTCCGGGATCGCTCGCACAGCGCTGACTGCATCTTTTACTGCAAATACTAATTGTTGAAGGCCTTCGCCCGATTGCACCGATATAGCAAACAGCGGGGTGTCTGGGTTCATTGCTCGTCTTAGCTGCACCATTAGATCGTCAATTATCTCGTTATCGAGTCCTTCGACTTTGGTCAGAGCAACAATCTCGGGCCTTTTAATCAGCTCTGGCTGGTAAGCTTCAAGTTCGGCACGGATGGTTTGATACACGCTAGCTACATTATCGTTATAACTATCTATAAGATGAAGAATAACTGCTGTGCGTTCGATATGGCGCAGAAAATCATGCCCTAAACCTTTGCCCTCGGCTGCGCCTTCGATCAGGCCAGGGATGTCGGCAAACAGCACGCTATTATCCTTATCGATATCGACTACTCCCAAATTTGGGGTAAGCGTGGTGAACGGATAATCTGCAATCTCTGGACGGGCATTACTTAACCTGCTAAGTAATGTTGATTTGCCGGCGTTAGGTAGTCCAACTAGCCCAACATCAGCAATCATTTTTAGCTCAAGATCGACTTCTAGTTTGTCGCCTGGCTCACCCTTTTCGGCAAATTTTGGTGCTTGCCTGCGAGATGATACGAAGTGAGCATTGCCAAATCCACCACTACCACCTCTAGCGATTATTACTTTTTGACCGTCTTCTACTAGATCAGCTAACACTCTACCATTTTGATCAAAGGCGATTGTACCGACAGGCACGGCAACTAATAGATGTTTGGCGCTGCGGCCGTGCATACGATTAGTGTCGCCAGGATTACCGTTGTCGGCTTTAAGCTCGCGCTGGTACCTAAAAGCTGCTAATGTGTTCTGGTTACGACTGGCTACGAGTACAACATCGCCCCCGTTGCCGCCATCTCCGCCGTTTGGGCCACCCTTGTCGATAAATTTCTCACGTCGAAAACCGAGCTTTCCGTTGCCGCCGTCGCCCGCTATTGCTGTTACATGTACCTTGTCTATAAAACTCATATCTCATCTATCAGCTTACCCTGTCCACCCCTGTAAGTCCACCCCCGCCAATTATAGAAGTGAATAGTGATGCGGTTTTGAACAAAAAAACAGAATGTCCGTATAGACTTCTCAGCTTCGGCACTCCACGAACTGTAGACGACTTCTGGAGAGTACAGTTTGGAATGAAACCTGTAGCACTTTTACCACCGACGTATAGACTTCTCAGCTTGTGTGCAGTTTGTGATGCTGGGCGAGCATCGCACCGCAGCGTACTAAAGGTACGCGAGGAGTGAAGCGCAGTTCAGCGCGCAAAATGCACCAAGATGTGAAGTCGCTAAAGGAACCTATCGGTAGATGTAGTTGTTGAACTTGCTAGGAGGTACGTAACCGCTAGTCCCGACACGGCCAAAACCAGCCAAACCATTCATATCTGAATACTTGATATAACCATCTTCGCGTACATCAATAACGTAAGCAACGTGACCATAATAGCCGGAGTTGCTCTGGCCGACCGCTCCAGGTCTAGGAGTGCTGCTAACAGTCCAGCCACTGACTCGAGCGAGGTTATCCCATGTGTTAGCGTTGCCCCAGTTGTTGGGTACGGGTAGAACACTTGCAACGTACCAAGTACAGTAGCCACGGTCGTAGCCGTTTGAGCCACCATACTGTGGTGCTCCACCACCCCATGGGAAACTGCTTGAACCCCCACCTGATGCTGCGCCACTATTAGCGACTGCAGTCGCAGAAGATTGTGTAGCATTTGGAATAATAATTCGCTCACCGACTTTCAGGCCTGATATCTCACCATCATTGTAGGCTAATATTTGATCGCGATTTGCGCTAAACTTGGCGGCTAATGTGTCGGCCGTATCGCCGGCTTTAACTGTGTATACGATGCCGTTTACAGGTGGAATCAAGATTGCGACACCGATTGGCACACCATCACCAGAGAAGTTGTTGGACCAACGTATACTATCAGACGTTATGCCAAATTTTGTTGCAACACTAGCGACCGTATCGCCAGTAACAGTGGTATATTCTTGAATATCATCCTTGGACTTCAGGGCTGTGGCGACAACTTGTGGCTTTGCCACAACATTTTCTTGGGCAGCAGCGGTTGTAGCTTCTGCGGCCTGGGATTGTGCTTGGTTAGTTATAGCCGTTGTTTCGGGAAGAGCATTCATTCTGGCTACAGTGAGAGCAATATCTGCAGATGATACTTGGTCTAGTGGGTTGGCGATAGCGCCATTGTCTGTCTGGTTAGCAAGAATACCTGACGAAGATGAGCCGTCAGCATGTGGATTATGGAGTACTGCGGCCAGAATAACGCCCAATATAACGACATTAGCAGCTAACAGGCCGTAACGCACAGCACGACGTTTTACGGTCTTGCGGCGCATTTTGAGCTGGAGATGGCGGTAGAACCGAGCCGACTTCGATGAACGTTGTGCGGCTAGGCGGGAAGTAATCGATGAATGTATGGGGTTTGTACTAATACAAGCTCCTGGTATCCAAAAATGGATGCCGATACTGCACAAATAGACGTTTATCTTAACAGGGGCGTATTATTTACGCTATATTGTAATGCCTATCTGAGAGGTAACGATTTGTAGAGATCTAACAGATGAGGACCTCTGGCAAAATGTTACCGATCAATTGTAGCAAATCGCTGTACCAATTGCAACCTTTTTATGTTTTTACCACCCCTGTTAAGTTAATAATTAATAAACGACTTACGGCTGATATCTGTAGGCGATTTGCAGGTTGCTAGTTCCCGCAGAGTTTAGTGCAATACTTTTTAGTAAGCGCTTCGTGCTCCTCTAATGTCTTAGAAAAGTGTGTCGTTCCATCATCGCCAGCCACAAAATAAAGCCAGCTAGTAGCAGCTGGATTAGTTGCGGCATCTAACGAATTTTTGCTGATGGTACTGATTGGGCTGGGCGGTAAGCCCTTGCGTAAATATGTGTTGTAGGCCGAATCAAAGGTCAGGCTTGGAGCTTTGCCTGCAACTATTGCACCGTATTTGGCTGTTGGGTCAGAACCAAGAGGTATATCGGCCTTAATTCTAGACAAAAAGACTTGGGCGGCCTGAGCCTGATCGCGTGGATTGCTTACTTCTCGAATTATCATAGAAGCTAATATAACGCCTTGATAAGTAGTTAAGCCTTGTCGGGCAAAAGATGCCTGAACGTCAGTTGTCAATTGAGCACCCATGGCCTCGAGTGATTGCCGAATAATTACATCTGGAGTGGTAGTTTGGTCGCGCTGGAATGAATCTGGCCAAAGTAACCCCTCTAGACTGTCTATATTAGGTGGCTTTATTGATAAAACGGGTAAATCGGCATATTGCTGAGGCTGAAGAGCTTTATCGACTTCAGCCGGACTAAAACCGTCGTTTATCAGATCAGTTCGGACCTGGTCAATACGGCGACCCGGCAGAATAGTTACAAGTCTTGTGGCAACTTCGCCTTTTGTTAGTGTTTTGACGATTGTCGGTGTGCCGTTGCTGGGTGAAAGTGCGTAAGTACCCGCTTTCATTTTTTCGGTCAAATGCTTGCTACTAACATAAAGCTCCATCGCCCAGGCGCTCCTTATTAGCTTCTTTTCTTCCAAATTGCTAGTGATCTGCTGCACGCTTGCACCCCTTTCAACAGTGAATATTATGGCTTGCTCGCTATCGCTTACGGGTTTAAGTCCTCTGTTGTAAAACTGATGGGCCAGAATCGCACCGATTATACTAACTGCAATAACTGCGATAAGTACATACCAAAGCCTTTTTGGCAGATTGAATCCTTGTTTTCTGTCGTGGCTTCGATAGTTAGACATGACTAAGCCAACTCATTCAAATTCTTAGGGTCGTTCAAGAAATCTTGCAATATATATGTTGCTGCAAGCGAGTCGATGTCGCCTCTTGCGTAGCCCTTTTTTTTGCTGTCGAGCTCGGCTTCGGCGTGCTTAGATGTAAGTGCTTCATCCTGATATATTATCGGCATCGCAAACTCTTGCCGTAATTTAGCGGTAAAGGCTTCTACTTCTTGAGTCTGTTGTGTGCTATCGCCCTGCATGTCTCTAGGATAGCCTACTACAATGGCGCCGACGTCTTCGATTTCGATAATATTTTGTAGTGAAGCCATAAAACCATCGTCATTATCGAGAGTAATTAACGGCCTAGGTAATCGCGCTATTATTGATGCCACGGCAACACCGATCCTTTTGCCACCCACATCTAATGCCAATATAGAGTTATGCTGCACGTTATTGCACCGCCTGTTGGTTAAATGGTCTAGCACATGCCCATAATGTAGATAATTGCCTGAAGGGGCTTGTGTGTCGCTCCCTAGGGGTTATCGCCATTGGCACTGCTCGCTTTATTTGAGGCTGGTTTCTCGATCTTAACTGTGACTTTGGATTCATTCTTTGGAACTGAGCTGACCCAGAATGGACTCAACTTTACGTCTACATTTTTAACATCTGGATTATTCTTTAATGAGTCACGGATTGCAGCGGCTTTTTTGCCAAGTGCATCTTGCCTGATTTGATCAATATCTAAATCTGGGCCGGCGGTGGCAGTGGCTTGAATTGCGATCTGGGCTCCATTGGCAGTTTGATTGCTAACCGTATAGGATGCGCTGTCGATTCCATCATCTAAAATACTTTGTTTTTCGGTGTCAATTTGGCTCTTTATGCTTTCGGTAACCAAAGTCTTTAAATCGTCACGTTGAGCGCCAAGCATACTATATGTAACGTTTTGGGTAACGGTTACGTTGTCTGCAACCTGCCCAACTGCATTACTACTAGTAACTGCTGGTGTACCACTATTGAATGTTGTTTTTACCGGGAAGTATCCAGCCTTCCTAAGCTGACTTTCTAAATCAGATTTAATACTAGGATCCTCGAGGTTTATTTTTGCCTTGGCGTTGTTGATGTCATTCTGGTTTACGGTTCGAACAATGTTGTCAGTTCCGCCGCTCATACCATTACCGACAGCTGTTAATCCTGAAGCGCCTCCAGCAATAGAGAAAGAGGTATCGCCAGGTGTGTTAAAGGCTGTGCCTCCTGTTTGGGCAATGACTGTAGCTGTTCCCTTGCCAGTACTTCCGCTACATTGACCGCCCCCTGTGAACAAACTCTCCGGGATGGTTACCGATTGTTGGCTTATATATGTGTTACCGCTGGAGCTAAAGCCAGTTCCTGCTGGCAAAGTAACAGGTCCTGCAGTTTTGGAACAGTTTGTGATTGTCACTGTTCCGCTGGCTTTGTTTCCGTTATTTTTTTGGCCTGTCGTTGCTACCTGTTGAGTGTAGGACTTTTGTTGCTGGACCTGTTTGGCTGGAACGATATTCTGTTCTTTATCGAGCTCAGTTGCGGTGGTAGATAGAGTAAAGTCCAGCTCGGTATCAACAGTTGTGGCGTCTGTATCTATGACTACTGTGGCTTTTGGTAATACGCGTATGGCAAAGAAGCCAAAAACGATCAGTGCAATTAAGGCTATGCCGCCTAGAATTAGCAATAGTCGAAACTTATTAAAGTCAGGAACTTTGAGCTTTTTGTCTTTTTTTGGCTTTGGTGGTGCAAAATCCTTGGGTTTAGTCGCCGCAGTCGCTTTGCTTGCCTCGGCTAATGGTGACTCATTGTCTAGTTCTAGTGTTTCGACGCCATCATCGTTGTTTGATGCGGCTGCTGCGCCAGCTAAAGCACCGACGGCTACGCCGCCGGCTGTTGCGGCAGTTACTTCTTCGGCCACATTACCTGTTTCGTCGATGGTTTCTTCGGAATCGTCTATTTGATCAGGGCCTACTGGGATTTCTGGTTTGCTATTGAGGGTTTTTGCTACAAATACACCTGCCGCGCCAGCCAAAGGCATTAATCCAGCTTCTGAGGTAATCAGGACTAAATTCTTGCTACTTGAGTCGGCAGCCCGCTTAATTAACTTCATGTTGACTATGCTCTGAAATACGGTCGCACGTTTAGGCAGCACCAAAGCTACAAGCTTGCTATCGCTAGTTTTTAGCTTATCGATGATTCCTGTGATCTCATCGTCGATATCTATGTAAATGGTGTCTTTAGCTTCAGCCACGACCACCTCCGGCGTTAACAGAATAAGCAGTAAACAATAAACAATACCCATTCTTGGCTAGCGAACGCCCTGATTGAATAGCCTTAAAATCGGCTTGCGAGCCGCTTATTGTTGATTGTTTACTAGTTATTAGCATCTTCATGTACTTAACATCTTATCAATTTTATCGCGAATTGACTCGCCACCAGCACCAAATTGCATAGTATCCATGCCTACACGCAGTAAGCCCATAGCAGTTATATAGGTGTGGTCGTTGACTTTACCAGTGTGATCGACGATGCCAGCAACTTGCTCTGGTCGGATGTGGTGCACAGTTGGCTTACGTGTGAATGGTAGGTTTTTGTGCCATTTGCTGTCTTCTAGTCGGTGCATCAATAAATCGAGTGACGAGCCGCCACCGCAAAGAAACAGTCGGTGTGGCAAATGATCGAGTTTTGTAAATTCACTGAGGGCTAATTCGATTCCACCCAGCCAAACATCGGCTGTCTTACCCAGTGCAGCTTCGATGGCAGGACGACGCTGTGCTGGAACTTTGTTATTACTTAGTCCGACCTTTAGCTCTTCGGCTTCTTCAAAATCAACTCCAAGGTCACGTTCTACGGCGTGTGTGTAGGCTCGTCCACCGATTCCGAACATCTTGGTGCCCTGTACGCCGCCTTCGTTGACTACAGCTATGTCGGTTGTACCACCTCCTACGTCCATCAGGATGGCGCTAAGGCTTTGATTGGTGTTATTGCCAATAACAGCCCTAGATACCGCAAATGGCTCTGCAGCGACCGCTAGAAGGTCTAGATCGAGCTCTTGGGCAGTCTTTTCGAGAGCACCGATGTGAATCATAGGGGCAAACGCCGTATATAGCTGAATAACGACGTCTTTGCCCTGAAACCCAATCGGATTAGTTACCGGATAGCCGTCTATCTCGATGCTGACTAGTGCGCTGTTGACTAGCCGTACTTCGACTTCCTTGCCACCGAGTTCCCATGCCAACTGTTGCTTGGCTTTTTCTTGGGCGCGATTCTGGACCAAATTTATAATTTTCTCCATTTCGGCAATATCTAAAGGCTTTGTAGATTGCTTGCGGACTACGCGAATTGTAGTGGTAGTACCTTTAACTAATTCACCGGCAATTCCAATAATCGCTGTCCTAACACTTACATTAGCCTGTTGTTCGGCTTCGTTTAGTGCTTTGTCGCAATTCTCTACTACACCGGCGATATCTGATATGGCTCCGGCCTGCATGTCTGTTAATGCCTGATGGGCACGCCCAACACCAATAATTTCTACTGTGTTTCCGTCGTCGCTGACCTTACCGATAAGTGCTTTTACAAACTCAGTACCGATGTCTAGAGCCACGAGGTATTGATCACCTTTGCCGGCTTTAGATCGAACAGAGTCACTGGCTTTGCTAGCGCCATCGCGCGCTCTACCGGCTACTGAGCTACTAACACTTTTGAGTTTCTTAAGCATATCCGCTATTTTAGCATAAGCACCCCTAATAACGGATGTAAAAACTTTTACTATTTCAAGTTGGCTTTGATGCGGCGAATACCAACTGGGGATGATTCTGCTTTGGTAATTATTCTGTCATATTCACTGAACGTGAAACAGGTTGCTATAAATACTTTTCTGCTGATTCGAAGGTGTGTTTGGCTTGCGAATGTAGTGGTGAAGGCAAATTATCTAAGCTAAACCAGCCGATTTCGTCTATTTTGTGGGGTTCGTTGTTCTTGGCTTGTTTGGGGTCGACTTGGGCGACATAGAGCACGGCTACCCAGTGCGTGGGTGTGCCATCTTTCAACTTACGGTGTGCGTCATAAACTTTTACGAATTGCAGGTTGAATGCTTTAGCGCCATATTCTTCTTCGATCTCCCGCTTGATTGTGTCTTCAAAGTTATGGCCAAATTCGTGGGCTCCACCACCGTTATCCCAATTGCCTTGTTCGTCTCGGCAGTTTTTGCTCCGCTTGTGAAGTAAGATATTGCCCTTACCGTCATGGCAAACAAAAGAGCAAGTCACGCCAATAAAATCAACACCTCTTTTAAGATCGTGTTTGCCGTTGGCGAAAGGTTGGTTTGGTTTATTCATAGCTTATTCTATTATAGCTTTGATGCGGCGGATGCCGGCCGAGGATGATTCTTCTTTTTTGATTTTGAAGACTTTGCCATCTTTCGTAGAAGGTGATCCTGTCGAATCCTCGATCAGTTGCAAGGTGTGGTCTACGTGTGGTCCGCCACAAATTTCGAAACTGAATGGTTTGTCTGCTCCATCGGCAATCATTTCGTATACTTTTACGGTATCGCCGTAGCGATCGCCAAATTGCCCGAGTGCACCCTTCTCTTCTATTGCAACTTTGGTTGGATATTCCTGGAATGATACTTTTAGGTCTTTTTTGATCTGTTCGTTAACAATATCTTCAACTTGTTTTTGCTGCTCTAGAGTCACCTTTTCGGGGTTGCTGAAATCAAAACGTAGGCGCTCCTCAGTGATATTTGAGCCTCTTTGCACTACATGGTCGCCCAAAACGTCTCGAAGCGCCTGATACATCAAGTGTGTGGCTGTGTGATACTTCTTATGAATCATCGAATCGCCACCTAATCCGCCTTTGAACGTTCCTTTGGCCGCAGTTTGGCTACGTTCCCGCTGTTCTTCCATCTTTTGATCAAACTCTTGGCGCCAATCGTCTGAAACTTTAATGTCTTTCCTGAAAGCTTCCTCCACGCTCAACTCAACCGGAAAACCATAGGTGTCGTATAATTTGAATAATTCCTCGCCAGTTAGACCGTTGTCCGACATTTTATCTAGTTCTCGAATACCCTTGCGTAGGGTCTGGCGGAAGGCTTTTTCTTCTTTGATCAATACACTTACTACTTCTTGGCGCTGTTTGGCGACTTCTGGGAAGTCGTCGTAATACATATCGGCAATAACCGGCACAACATTTTCCATAAAGTTTTGCTCCACCCCAAGGTCAAAAGCGTAGCGAATCGCTCGGCGAACAAGCCGACGCATTACGTAACCTTGCTCTTTATTGCTCGGTTTTACTCCGTCAATCGCTAGGAACGCTGCTGCCCTAAGGTGATCAGCAATTACGCGCATACTTTCGGTATGGCTTTCGTACTTTTTGCCCGATAAATCCTCTAATTTGTCGATAATCGGTCTTAGTATGCTGATCTGAAATACATCAGGGCTGTCTATGCTGGCTGCTGCAATACGCTCTAGGCCACCGCCGAAGTCAACGTTCTGCTTGGCGAGTGGCTTAAATCCGTCTTTAGTGCGCTGATATTGCATAAACACTTGATTGCCGATTTCCATAAAACGTCCGGAGTCACTGGCTGGATGCGGCTCGCCGTAGCCTTCGGCGTGGTTCTGAGAACCGAAATCATAAAAAACCTCGCTATCTGGACCACAAGGATCACCGATAGGCGTTTTGTCTAGTCCACCGCCACGGCTCCACCAATTTTCGCCGTCATCGTAGAAGAATATCCGCCCGCCATCCATACCTTTCTTATCACCATCAGCTTGGCTACCAACTTCTACAATCTTGTTATCAATATCTTTGGACTCAAATAATTCTTGCCAAACCTTGGCCGAAGCATCATCACGGTCAATCCCATGGTCTTTACTCCCAATAAAACAGGTTACGTAGATCTTATTTGGGTCTAACCCAACTACATCAACCAAAAACTCAAAAAACCAGCGAATCTGTTGTTCTTTGCTGTAATCGCCAAGGCTCCAGTTGCCGAGCATTTCAAAAAAGGTTGTGTGACGATTATCGCCGACTTCTTCAATATCTTGGGCGCGCAGACACGTTTGGCTGTTGACCAGTCGCACTCCGTCAGTGTGCTCTTCTCCTAGTAAATACGGTAGTAATGGCTGCATGCCAGAACCAGTAAACAAAGTTGTTGGGTCGTTATATGGCACTACCAGCGCACGAGGAATCGCCTTGTGTCCACGTTCCACAAAGAAATCTAAATAAGCTTTACGAATTTCTTGAGCTGTCATCTGTTGTATTTTAACAGTTAATTGACAAAAGTATGATATATTGTTATAAATGGCATATGAAGTTTGAGTACGAAAACGGCATAGAGACAGTCGCAATCTTTGAAGTTGATCCAATAATCAAAATTCATGAGCAACATGTTGCAGCAAATGCTCTAGGTTACTTAACTTTGGTTCGGAGAAAAGATTCGATAAGGCGAGCAGAATCGGCAATGCTCGGTGCAAAGATTATGGTTCTAGATAATACCGAGACAAATAAAGACGAAAAGACTCAAAAAGAAGATACAATACCTGTAAATTCATCGATGGAATTACCTGAAGATGAGGCAAAACTGCTAGCATTAGCGCTACACGAGTTTAGCGAAGACACGCCACAGGCCATACTATCCAACCCCAGCTCACCTCATTCGTGTAACGTACGTGCAATCGAAGGGGATCTTGCAGACACAATGCTACGACAAATAAATGACCAGTATGGCTTCGAGCGTCTTGAGACCGTAAAAACTAAAGTCGGTTTTTAGCCTAGCTAATTATTCCGCCGCCAAGGACGTGATCGCCGTCGTAGATTACTGCTGATTGGCCGGCTGCAATGCCTCGCTGCTCTTCTTTGAGGATTAACTTGTTACCTTCTAGGCTGCAAGGGACTAGGGGGCCTCTGTAGCGAAGACGGACTTTTAGGTTTTGTGGAGGGGATCCTGAAACGAGTTCAGGATGACGAGGTGTTAGTTCAGGATGACGAGGTGTAGGTTCTAGGTTGGAGTATTGAGCTTCTGCAACCTTTAACCTAGAACCTGAAACCTTGCCATTGATCCAGTGGAGGTCTTCTAATTGAATTTCTTTAGCCCAGAGATTTGAGTCATTTAAGTTGGTTGTGACGTAAACGGTGTTGGCTTTCATATCTTTACGGCTAACGTAGTATGGCAATCCGCCACCGACGTTTAGGCCGTGGCGCTGACCGATGGTGTAGAATATTGCGCCGTCGTGTTCGCCGATGATTTTACCCGATTCATCAATGATCGGGCCGTTTTCTTGCGGACCTAGCTCTGCAAGTAAAAAGTCTTTGATGCCCACTTTGCCGACGAAGCAGATTCCTTGACTATCCTTCTTCTCGGCTGTGGCTAGGCCGAGTTTTTTGGCGATCTTGCGTACCTCTGGTTTTTCCATTTCGCCGATTGGCATCAGTGTTCTTTGCAACGCTTCCTCTGTTACGCGGTACAAAAAGTAAGATTGATCCTTATTTTTATCGAGTCCGGTGAATAGGCCTACGGCCTCGTCATTCCGAACTTGTTTCGGAACCCCGTTTGATTGCTTAGGGGATCCTGAAACGAGTTCAGGATGACGGGGGGTGAGTTCAGGATGACGGGGGGTCAGTTCAGGATGACGAGGCGTAGGTTCAGGATGACGTGGTGTGAGTTCAGGGTTAGGATGTGTGTTTTCGGGGTCATCTAGGGGGGCTATTCGAGAGTAGTGGCCCGTGGCTATGAAATCGGCGCCGTCTTCTAGTGCTGCTTCTAGAAATAACTTAAATTTAACTTCTTGATTACACATAATGTCGGGGTTTGGAGTGCGGCCAGCTTGGTACTCGGCAATCATATATTCTACGACTTTTTGGCGGTATTCAGTCTCGAAATCGTACATCTTAAAGTCTATACCAAGTTGGACAGCTACGCGCTTGGCGTCTTGATAATCTTCTTTCCAGGGGCAAACAAAGCCAGGTAGATCCTGGCTCCAGTTTTTCATGTAAACGCCCGTGACGTCATAGCCCTGCTCTTTTAGTAGTGCTGCTGTGACTGACGAATCAACGCCCCCGGACATACCAACATAAACTTTAGGCACTAAACAGCCTCATTTACGGTTGAAAATTTATTTGGCTCAGACATACAACCTATCTTATCAAAAAGTCATCCCAATCCTTGTGCTGAACTTGATTCAGTATTGAATTGGGACCCAGTGTGCTTAAAAAGCGCTGATAGCTAATATGGTCGATTGTGTCTCGAGCCTTACCCAGAATGACATTTAGGTAAAACTATTTGCCACTTTGGCTCTTCTCTAGTCGCTTGCGTAAAGTATATAGTTCGTGTCGACGCCCGACCCAGAATGCTGCCACTATAAGAGGCAACATCAACAGTACTGGCCACCAAATTACTTGAGTTTTAACGACTGAATTATCGGTAGCCTTCTTAACTGTATCTTGGCCAGCACCGGTTGCCTGAGCGATTAATTGCAAAAAGGCAGTTCCACCATTTTTATCTGTAGCTTTTACCAGAACTCGGTAAAGTCCAGCAGTTTTGTAGGTGTGCTTGAGGGTAATAGGTCCTGGCCCTTCCTGGCTGAATAGATCGGTAGGTGACCCATCACCCCAATCTACGCTGATTGCATAAGGCCCAACGCCACCACTCAAGATGATTGGCCAGGTCAATAGCTGGTTTGGTGGTGAACCGCGCAGGGCAAAAACACTAGTTAGCATTACTCTACTACCGAAGGCTGCGAATTGGGCATCATTAAATGTAACGCTGACCAAATTAGAATCAGGCCCCGCCTGGTCGAGGGCATCATAAACTCGAGCAACCAGATCATTCCGGCCACTAAATAGGTTTACCTGAAGCGAGTAGCTGCCTCCGTTACAGAAAGTCGAACCTATAAAGACATTGTTGCTAAAAATTTTCACTAGCAAACCATTCGGGCAAATACCGCTGACAGTTATTGGCACACTAGAAAATCCCGCTCCATTACCCGGTACGGCGATAGTCGCACCCCTAGTTGGTGGAGTGCTAGAAATCGTACCCTGTAGACCAACAGAGCCCGACTTCTGCTGATCTGGGAGCGGATCGGCTGCAAAAGTCGTGATCGGTATTAGTAATAACACTACTACTAAAGCTAGGATTAGCCGGTACATATCACTCAAATTTAGTTTAGTTTTTGCCAGACTCATGCTCTGCTTTGCTTAATTCCCTCAATCATACTCAATAAATACTATAAGATTACTGATATAAGCATAACCTCATTAACAAAAACCTCAAAGAGAACTAAGGTCTACGGCCGGCCTTACGTAGAACGCGGCGGTTGTAGGCTTTCATCAAGCGTGGTACGCCAAACACGATAAACACGATTAAGGCTACGATTGCGACAAAGGCGATGATTAGCCATAACGGTATAACATAGAATGTTGTACTGGCGCTCAATAGCTGGCCACCACTGCCATAGCCATAGTTGCTTTCGAGCTTAAACTGCCCGAATGAGCCAACCTTGTCTTTGAGCGGTATTGTAAACTTGCGTATGCTGTCTGGGAGTACATTGCCGGGTGGATTAGTATTGTTTACTTCGTAGGTAGCGAGTACTTTGCCACTGCGGTTTTTAAGAAGAATCTTGCCGAATGGTTGCTCTTGAACATTGCCTTGGTTTTGGAATCGAACAACAGCATCAATATCCTTATTATTTAAAAAGAATGTACTAGGACGATCATTTACCCTAGCGTCAAAACTGGAAATGCTGAGCTTTTCGTTAATATCACCGGGGACTTTCACTAGAATTAGCGAACCGACACTACCGGCTAAAGCGACATTTTCATTCGGAGCGTTTTCGTTTGAAGCTGGGGCAAAACGAACAGCTCCAAAGTAACCACCACCGGCAGCGTTAGCCGGTATATTTAGATTAATAATCACGTTCTTTTGTTCGCCTGGGCCTAGTGCAAAGTTACCACCGGTACTGGCAAAACGTTTTAGGCTGTGGTTTGGTGCGAACTGTTTAGCGTCGAAGATTATTGCTGGCTCACCAGACTCGTTAGGATTGGCTACAAAGTCGTTAATGATTGTTTGTAGCACGGCAGACTGGGTAGTTACATTGGTTACATTTATGGTAACTTTTTCGGTTTTGCCAGGGTAGGCTGTTAAATCTGTCCTGACTGGGGACACTCTGAGCCCATTACCACCGGTTTTTTCGGCCGCGTTGGATTGGATGGGTGGCATAAAACCAACTATTAGGGCAATCAGTACAATAAATATGCTAATTGATCTCCGGATGTTTGTTTGACTCATGAGAATTATGTGTGTTCCCTTACTACTTAGTTAATACTACCAAAACGTTAGAAGTTTGCCAAACAAACATAGGTTAAAGTACTCACGTAAACTCCCGAGGGCTGGGCAGATGGTACATTTACTATATAACTTACGGTGTATTGCCTTATATTATCGGGGGTTGGATAAGTTGCCAGGCTTTCGCCGTTCACAAATCGAAACCGATTAGTCTGAGCGTAGTTAGCAGTCGGGAGTCCGCTACCAGGGCCTGCCGGCTCAGACCCAACGGCAGGATTTGAGTTAGCTTTTAGATTTAACCCAAACTGACTAGTGCCCGGCCGCGAAACGTCGTTGCCAACTAAGTCTGAAATGATATTATTGCCACTTATTAAAGTCGTTCCCCCCATGTAGATCGTGTAACCTTGGGCTGCATTTGTAGCAACCAGCATCTGCGAGGTTCCTTTTCTGGCCTGGGTAGAAGACAGCTCACCGAAGTCTATGTAATCGCCACGAGCATTCGCGCAGTTTAACCCAGTAATAGTTACTCCGGTACAGAACGTAAGGTAAGGCGGTATGGTGGCCGAAGCCGTAAACTCATTATTGATAGCATACGCCAACCCACCACTATCGATTAAAGGTCCTGTAGCATTACTGGATGCGTAGGTTACAATTCGGATATAA
>Ga0105047_10007933_pt1 | contig 17803 bp, 14 predicted proteins | sample MAT04_FD_78384 | JGI IMG/M metagenome (GOLD analysis project Ga0105047, IMG submission 78384) | Freshwater microbial communities from Lake Fryxell liftoff mats and glacier meltwater in Antarctica - MAT-04 (megahit assembly) | ecosystem: Environmental > Aquatic > Freshwater > Ice > Liftoff...
TGGTCTCCGCGCTCAGCAACCTCATCGACAATGCGGTGAAGTACAGCAACAATGGTGGCGTGGTGACGATCTCCGCACGCGAGCGCGACGGGTTCGCGGAGATCGAGGTGTCCGACACCGGCATCGGTATTCCGGCGCGCGACCTGGACCGCGTGTTCGAGCGGTTCTACCGCGTCGATCGAGCCCGCAGTCGCACCACCGGCGGCACCGGCCTTGGCTTGGCCATCGTCCGCCATGTTGCAACCAATCACGGCGGCGATGTCACAGTGCGCTCACGCGAGGGCGAAGGCTCGGTTTTCACCCTTCGCATCCCGACGACAGACCGCATTCCGACGACAGACCGCATTCCGACGGGAGAGGGACGCTGATCATGGCGAACACAGGTGTACAGACCGTGCTCGTGGTCGAGGATGAAGCCAGCTATGTCGAGGCGCTGATCATCGGGCTCACTCGTGAGGGCTTTCGGGTGGAGGTAGCCGTCGACGGGGCCGAGGCATTGGCTCGCTTCGACATCGTGCAGCCCGACGTCGTACTGCTCGACGTGATGCTGCCCAGGATCAGCGGCATTGACGTGTGCCGTCAGCTGCGCAAGCGCAGCCAGGTACCGATCATCATGGTGACGGCCAAGGGTGCCGAGATCGACACAGTCGTCGGCTTGGAAGTGGGCGCCGACGACTACGTCACCAAGCCGTATCGCATGCGTGAGCTGGTGGCCAGGATGCGCGCCGTGATGCGCCGCCAGGGCGTCACTGGAGCTGAGGGCCCAGAACTGTCGGAGGGGGCCATCACCGTTGGCGACGTCAGCCTGGACCCGGAAGAACACCGTGTGCTCATTGATGGTGCCGACGTACAGATGCCGCTCAAGGAGTTTGAGCTGCTGCACTTGCTCTTGGCCAACGCCGGTCGGGTGCTCTCGCGCGACGTGCTGATCGACCGTGTGTGGGGCAGCGACTACGTGGGCGACACCAAGACACTGGATGTGCACGTGAAGCGGCTGCGCGGCAAGCTGGAGATCGACTCGGCCAACCCCACACGAATCGTGACCATCCGCGGTCTTGGCTACAAGTACGAGCGATTCAAGGTCTGATCGGCCCTCTCGGCGCAGTGGCTCCATCTACGATGCGGGAGTGAGTAGCGAGCGAGTGCGTACCAATGCGGTGTCCCGCAATGGTCGACGCCCGGTGCAAACGCAGTCGCCGTTTCGACGGCTGGCTCGCACACATGCCTTCATCGCCATCGGCGATGTCGCGATGTACGGCGCTGTCGCGGGGGAGGTGCTCAGCCTCGGTCCCGACGCACAGCGCTCGGCAGTGCTGCGGTATCTGATCGTCAGCTTTGCCCCGTTCGTTGTCGTCGCGCCGCTGATTGGGCCGACCATCGACAGGATTCCAGGCGGCCGCAAGATGGTGATGCAGATCACCGCAGTCGTTCGCGGCGGCCTCTATGTGCTGATGGCATTCCACACGAACGACATTTTGTTGTACCCGCTGGTGTTCGTGGCATTGGTGATGCAGAAAACGTACGCAGTATCGAAGTCGGCGATCGTGCCCAGCGTGGTGCGCAACGACGACGAGCTGGTGGAAGCCAACTCGAAGCTTGGCCTGATCTCGGGCTTGGTTGGTGCTCTGGCCATTGGTCCGCTGCTGGGTCTCGGACACTTCAGCGCGGCGGCCGCGCTGATGGTTGGCGTTGCCGCATTCATCGTCGCCACTGCGTCGGCTCGTCAGCTGCCGGGCGAGGCGATTGCTTCCAAGCCGCCCGAACGGGCCGAGCGCGAGGAGCTGCGCTCGTCGGGCATCGTGTTGGCCTCGGCCGCGATGATGTCGATTCGCGGGGTGATCGGGTTCCTGACGTTCCACCTACTGTTCTGGCTGCGCGAGGACTATGGCCTTGCCCAGTTCGGTATTGCGGCGGGTGCCAGCACCCTTGGATCGATGGGCGGCAACATCGTTGCGCCGCGCCTGCGCCGTGCGCTGCGTGAGGAAGTAATGCTGACGATCGCGTTGACTGTCATCGCCGGCGCCGGGATCTTCGCCGCGTTGACGGGAGGACTGGGTACTGCGATTGTGGTCGCGTTCGTTGCGAACTTCTCGGCAGCGATCAGCCGGCTGGCGTTCGACTCGATCGTGCAGCGCGACGCACCCGACGCCAACCAGGGTCGCGCCTTCGCTCGCTACGAGACTCGGTTCCAATTGTCCTGGGTGCTGGCCGGTCTGCCACCCGTGTTCTTCACGCTTCCAGGCCAGGTTGGTTTCCTTGTCGTTGGGCTGGTGGGATCGTTCGCTGCCGCCAGCTATTTGATCGGGTCGCGGGCCGTCCGGTCCGGCAAGCCCCTGCCAATGTCGCTGACGCAGCGCGCCCGCAAGGGGCTCGAAACCACGGTGGCGAAACGCCGCGGCAACACCCCGCCGAACGGCAACACGCGCCCGAAAACGTGGCGCAAGTAACGCGCTAGCGGCGGCTGATGAGCTCGAGGACGCGGTCGACGGGGAGACCGGGGACTACGTTGCCGCCGACGCCGGCAACCGTGTCGGCAACGAAGAGGGCGTTACACACGGCCTCTTCGGTGGCGTCGACGACGGCGGAGAACACGTCGTCGATGGATCCGTCGGTGAGGAGCTCGATGGTGGCGCGTCCGGTGACGTTTCGGGGAAGTCGGTTGGCGGTACTGACTGCGCAGAAGATGTCGCCGCTGCCGTTGTGGGCCACCGAGCCAGTGCGGGCGAGGCCGAGCCCCATGCGGCGAGCGACTCGAGCGAGCTGACGTGCATCGAGCGGAATGTCGGTGAGCACGACACCGATGCAGCTGCCGCCCCGGTCCAGCGTCGGCGCCGCTGGAACTGTCGCCCGGTCGGCAGCAAGCACTTCGCCCACCATCACACCACCGATACGAAGGTCGCGCAATGCGCCAAAGTTGCACAGCAACAAGACTCCGACGGTGCCGAGCCCGGGCAGGTAGCGCGACGAGGTGCCGACGCCTGCCTTGTGGCCCATGGTGACCATGCCGCACCCGGCGCCGACAGCTCCCTCGGCGACCGGGCCGTGGGTGGCCGCAGCCAGTGCCTCGCGAGCGTGCGCAGCGGTGACCCATCGGCGGCGCATGTCGTCGAGCCATGAGTCGTCGCACTCGCCGACGACAGGTATCACCACTTCATCGACGCCGGTGGCGAAGAGTTCGTCGACCACGCCGTCCGATACTCGGCCCACCGACGAGGTGCCGGTGAGCAGGATGGGGGTTTCCAGCACACCCCACTCGGTCATCTCGATGGTGCCGGTCAGCTCGCCGGCGCCGTTGAGCACGGCCGGCGCCGCGGGCATCGGGTTGGCGAACAATGCGGCAGGGTCGTCGGGCACGATCGCGGTCACGCCGGTGCGCGCGATGGGTTCGTCGCCCTCGCCGTGCCACACGGTCACGTGGCCAACACGCACGCCGGGCACGTCGGTGATCGCGTTGTGCGGGCCCGTCGCGTAGGAACCGAACGTGAGCCCGAACTCGCGAGCACGTGGACGCGGGCGTGGTGGAAGCGACGTCATGGAACCCAATCTAATTCTCCGCGACCCGTGGCCGGTTGGGGAGCACGACAAGCCCGGGCACCCGACTCTGCTGCAGTTCACCTCTTTCAGAATCTGCATCTCGTGCACCAAGGATCGCTCACGGATCTCAAGTCGAGATGACTCTCCACCTGCCTCAAAAACTGAAAGAGGTGAACTGAGCTCGACGTGGCGGAGCGGCGGCTACGCGACCCAAGCATCTACAGTCGGGCGCGTGGGTTCGCTGGTGCTTGAAGTGTTGACGGGTTACGAGGGGGGTCATGGCTGAGCAGCCGCAATGGTGGGTCGGAACCGACGAGTCTGGTGGCATCCCCAATCCGGGGCGACCCGACGTCGAGTCGCCGTCTCACTGGCGATTGGAAGCGGTTGCGGCGGCAGAGCGGCCCCGAGGATTGCAGCTTTCGCCGGACGGATCGACGCTGGCGCTGATGGTGGATCGCGACTCGTCGGATGTGTGGACGCTACCGCTCGCCGACGGTCACCTGGTGCGAGCTACGACGGGCCGCCCGCTCGCAGCCTTCTGGGAAGACGGCAACGCCGTCTGGTCGCCGGACGGCACCCGCCTCGCGTTCACACAGGGCGGGCGCGTAATGGTGGTCCCCGCGAGCGGCGGGGTTCCCGTCGACGTGTGTGAGGCCTCCGGGCCCGTGTGGCTCGACGACGAACGGCTGATCGTTGGCGTGAGCCGCGACGATCGCACGGTGCTCGCGGTCGTCACGATTGCCGATCCCTGGCCGCAGCCGCTGGCGCAGGTGGGGGCCGATTACGTGACCGCTGTGGTCTCGCCCGACCGCACGCAGCTTGCGTACACCGTGTTCCACCTCGACGACTTGAAGTGCATCAGCCTCCACGTGGTCGAGATCGCCTCCGGTGCGTCGCGCGTGGTCATGCGCCAACCCGGCTTTCAACTGCGCAGCCCGGTGTGGTCGCCTGATGGCACGCATCTCGCATTCGCCAGCGAGTGGCCCGGTTGGTACGAGGTGTTCGTGGCGCACGCTTCGGACGGTACGGCTGCCCGCCAGCTCACCACCGCCGGAGCCGACTTCAGCGAGTTGTTGTTCACGGCCGACGGTGCGTTGCTGATCGGCGTGCGCACGCGACATGGCGTGGCCGACCTCGTCGCTATCGACGCCGTCGACGGAGGGGTGTCGGTGGTGGCCGAGGGCGGCACCTGGTCCTCACCGCAACTGTTACCGGACGGTTCGGTGGCCGCGGTGCACGAGTCGTTCGTGACACCAGCGCGGGTGTGCCTCATCGCCGCCGACGGCACGCAGCGTGATCTGTTCAACCCAGCCCCAGCTCCTGTGCGCGCAGCGCCACACGTCGTGCCGCAGCACGTCAGCTACCTGTCGCTGGACGGGATGGCAGTACACGGCTGGCTCTATCGGCCCGCTGGCGCAACCGCGGCAAGGCCGTGCCCGGCCGTCGTGCAGCCGCACGGCGGCCCCACCTCGGTCACGGGTGACGAGTGGGACGGCGTTGCTCAATACTTCCTCGACAAGGGCTACGCCTGGTTTGCCATCAACTTTCGAGGCAGCACGACGTACGGTCGCGAGTTCGAGCGCGCCAACCATGGCGTGTGGGGCGTTGCGGATACGCACGACTGCCTGGCCGCGTACGACCATCTGGCGACCCTCGACTGGGTTGACCCGACACGTGTCGCCATCTTTGGCGCCAGCTACGGCAGTTACATGGCGTTGCACTCAGTGGTCGACGACCCCGACAACCGCTTTGCATGCGCGGTGGCCAAGTACGGTGACTGCGACATCCTCACCTCGTGGGCGCAAGGCGACCTGGTCGGCCGGCTGGACCTGGAGCGGATGATGGGCCATCCCCGAGGGGCGCGTGCGGAATATACGGCCGGTTCGCCAATCCATCGCATCGAACACCTCCAGGTGCCGATACTCATTGCGCATGGCGAGCTTGACGATCGGGTGAGCCCGAAACAGTCGCAGGAACTGGTGGAAGCGCTACGCCGCGAAGGCAAGCAATTCGAGTACATCACGTACCCAACCGAGGGCCACGGTCTGCTGCGAACTGAGCCCTTCCTGCACTTTCACCGACGCCTGGAACGCTTCCTCGACTGGTACCTCTTGTCGTGAGTGTTCTGGTACGTGCCGCACGACGAACTGCGGGTGTCGGGTGTGTCAACATTGCCTGAACGACGGCGCAGGGTTGCGCCCTTCTCGTGGGGAGCAGATGCCGTGATGACAACATCGATGAGGCGAAGGGTCCTAGGGATTGCTGTAGCGACGGCTGCTTTGGGCGTCACTGCCGTGGTGTCGGGCGCCCAGACATCGGCTGCCGACAACGTCACGTTGACAGTCGGGTTGCTGCAAGACGTCGACTCACCCAACGTCACCGTTGGCTACACCGTTGCGGCCTACGAGCTGTGGAACCTGCAGTACGCGACACTCACCGACAAGTCAGCTGACGACTTCTCCATCATTCCCGGTCTGGCCGAATCGTGGGAGGCCAGCGCCGACGGCCTGACCTACACGTACAAGCTTCTCGATGGATTGAAGTGGAGCGACGGCGAGCCGCTCACAGCAGAAGACGTCGTGTGGACCATCAACACGTCGCGCGAACAGGAATGGACGAATCATTTCGCGACCACCGCCAACCTGATTGCCACCGTTGTCGACGACCGCACGCTCACCATCGTGACGGCGGTACCGGACCCGAAGCTGCCGGTGATGGACGTGTACATCGTTCCGAAGCACATCTGGGAGAGCCACGCCGGCTCGGTCGACGACCTGGCCGCATACGACGCGCTCGATGGCGTTGGCTCGGGGCCGTTCACGTTGAAGGAACGCAAGGCCAACCAAGAGTGGACGATGGTCGCCAACCCCAACTACTGGAAGGGCACCCCGGCAATCAGCCAGGTTGTCTTTCGCGTGTTCAGCGATGGCGATGCGATGGTCACTGCCTTGCGTAGCGGCGAGATCGACGTGGCCCACCTGGTTCCGTCGCAGGCATTCGACGACCTGAAGAGCGAGGCCGACATCGTCACTGTTGCCGGCGCGCAGGGCGGCTTCACCGAACTGGCAATGAACGGTATGGCGGGCGGACTGGGCGACGGGCACCCGGCACTGCAGGACATCAGTGTGCGCCACGCCATCGCTCGGGCGATTGATCGCGGGGCGCTCTTCGAGCGAGTGGTGAAGGGGCAAGGCGAGCTGATTGACACGCTTGGCGTCTCGCCGGACTCGGAATGGAACCCGACGCTGCTGGTCGAGCAGCAGTTGGACTACGACCCGGCTGCCGCGAACGCAGCGCTCGACGCAGCTGGCTATCTCGACGCAGACGGCAACGGAATTCGAGAGATGCCCGGCGGTGGCAACGAGCTGAAGTTCCGTTATGCGGAGCGCAGCGACAGCGTGAACAGTGCCGCCATTCGCGAACTCATCGAAGGCTGGCTGTCGGAGATCGGCATTGCGCTGGATGTCTCGGTCTTCGACGACACGCAGCTCGGCCAACAGGTCTATGACGGCACATACGACCTGTTCGTGTGGGGGTGGACCCCGTTCGTCGACCCGGATCCGATGCTGAGCTACTTCACCTGCGCACAACTGACCATCGACGCGGCCTCACCCGGCTACAACGACGCCAACTGGTGCAGCCCTGAGTACGACGAGCTGTACTCCCAGCAGAACCAAGAGCTGGACCGGGCCAAGCGATTGGAAATCGTGAAGCAGATGATCACGCTCTTCTACACCGAGTCGACCTACGTCGTGCTCTTCCACGACGCCGACACGCAGGCCTATCGCACGGATCGCTTCACCGGCTGGACGCAGCAGCCGAAGGGCACTGGCCCCGTCGTGTTCTCCAACTCCTCGCCGAGCTACTTCAACCTGAAGCCGATCGAGGGTGGTGGCAGCGACGACAGCTCCAGCACCGGCCTGCTCATCGGCATCATCGGCGGAGTACTTGTCTTGCTGGTGATCGGCGGCGTACTCATCGCTCGTTCACGCTCCACCGCTGACGAACGCGAGTAGCCCTCAGTCGTGCGTGCGCGCTTCCTCATCATGAAAGTTGTAGGTGCGCTCAGCACGCTCGCGTTCGTGGTGGTCTTCAACTTCTTCCTCTTCCGCATTGTCAACGAGAACACCGTTGAATCGATGTTCCGCGGTCGCAACCTCAGCGCCAGTCAGATCGCACGGCTGGAGCGCCAGTTCAACCTGGACGGCAGCAAGTGGGAGCAGTTCACTGCCTACGTGAACCAGCTACTGCACGGCAACCTGGGTGTGTCGATGAAGGACTTCCGGCCGGTGACCACGGTCGTTGGCGAAGCGCTGTGGCCGACGATACTGCTGGTCGGCACCTCCACGCTGCTGGCGATGACCGGCATCTTTCTGGGTTTCCGCGCCGGCTGGCGTCGGCGCAGTCGCTACGACGTTGGTGTGACCACCTTCTCGATGTTCACGTATTCGATGCCCGACGCATGGCTGAGCATGGTCTTCCTAGGCCTGTTCGCCTCCGGCCTAGGGCTGTTCCCGACAGGCGGCTTGGAGGACTCGGGCAGCAACGCGACGGGGCTGTCGCAAATTCTGGACCAGGCGCACCACATGGCGCTGCCGGCGATGGTGCTCGCGATTGCGTACATCGGTGAGTACACGATCGTCGCTCGCTCGGCCATGATCGACACGCTGCGCGAGGACTACCTGCAGCTGGCCCGCGCGAAGGGTTTGAGCGACGCCAACGTCCGCCGCAAGCATGCGCAACCCAACGCGCTGCTGCCAGTGGTCAGTCTCTCGGCGCTCAACTTCGGGTTCGTGCTGAGCGGCGCAATCGTGGTCGAAACCATCTTCTCGTGGCCGGGGCTGGGCCAACTGACGCGCAACGCGGCAACAGGTCCTGACTTCCCGGTGCTACAGGGGCTGTTCTTGCTGTTCAGCGCATCACTGATCTTTGCCAATCTGGTGGCCGACCTGCTCTACGGTCGCATCGACCCGCGGGTGAACGGGCGATGACCGACCTGCAGGTACCCCGGTCCGGCCGAGCCGTTGCTTGGGATCGCCGTCGCGCATCGCTGGCGAGCGTGTGGCGCAGCTTGCGGAACGACCGGCTGGCACTGCTCGGCTTTGTCGTGCTGCTGCTGTTCACGTTGATGGCCTTCGCTGCGCCACTGCTCAGTGACAAATCGTCGCTCAGCGCCGCCAACACCGGCGACAACCCGGTGTGGTCGCCGCCCAGCTGGGAGTTCCTGTTCGGCACCGATCACCTTGGGCACAGCGTGGCGGCCCAGTTCCTGTGGGGCAGCCGGATCAGCTTGTTCGTCGGGCTGATGGCGACGCTGCTGCAGGTCGGCATCGGGTCGTTGGTCGGCCTCACCGCCGGGTTCTTCGGTGGCTGGGTCGATGCGGTGCTCATGCGCATCACCGACTGGTTCTTGGTCATTCCGTTCCTGCCGCTGGCCATCGTGCTCGCAGCCGTCCTGCAGCGTGGGCTGTGGACGATCATCCTCGTCATCGGTGTCACCTCTTGGCCGTCGACTGCGCGACTTCTGCGGGCACAGGTGCTCACCGTGCGCCAACGTCTGTACGTCGACCGTGCGCGCTCGCTCGGCGCTGGCCGGATACACGTCATGCGGCGACACGTCCTGCCCAACGTGACGCCGCTGATCCTGGCCAGCACCACGTTGGCAGTGCCGATCTCGATTCTCACCGAGACGACGCTGTCGTTCTTGGGCCTCGGCGACCCGACTTCCACCTCGTGGGGCGGCATGCTGAACGCCGCAAAGGACAACAGCGCAATCAGTGGTGGCCGTTGGTGGGCGTACATGCCGCCAGGTCTTGGCATCGTGTTCGTCGTGCTCGCAGTCACGTTGTTCGGCCGTGCATTGGAAGAGATTCTTGACCCTCGGCTGCGTGAGCGATGAGCGTGCTCGAACTGCAGGATCTTCATGTCACGTATCGCACCGAGGGTGGGCCCGTGCCGGCAGTGCGCGGGGTGAGCTTGACAGTGGAAGCGGGCGAGACGGTGGGCCTCGCTGGAGAGAGCGGGTGTGGCAAGAGCACGATCGCCAGCGCGGTACTGCGGCTGCTCCCGAGAGGTACCAAGGTCAGCGGCAAGGTGCTCCTCGATGGCGAAGACGTCTACGCGATGAACCCGGGCCGTTTGCGAGCGGTGCGTTGGACCAGCGCCGCCATCGTGTTTCAGGGCGCGTTGCAGTCGTTGAACCCGGTGCGTCGCGTCGGGCAACAGATCGAAGAAGCGATCCTGTTGCATTCAACGCAGTCGACTGCAGCGGCGCGGGTGCGTGTCGGCGAGTTGCTCGAACGTGTGGGTCTTCCAGCAGCAAGGGCGGAAAGGTACCCGCACGAACTCTCTGGCGGGCAACGCCAACGGGTGTTGATCGCGCTGGCGCTGGCGTGCGGGCCACAGCTGTTGATTGCCGATGAGCCGACGACGGCGCTCGATGTGATGGTGCAGGCGCAGGTGCTGGCCCTGTTGGAGGAGTTGCAGCGCGAGCACGGCTTGTCGTTGCTGTTCATCACCCACGACCTGTCGGTGCTGACCCATACATGCCAGCGGCTGGCCGTGATGTACGCGGGGCGAATTGTGGAGGAAGGCGGCAGCAAACAAGTCTTCGCCGACCCGCAGCACCCGTACTCGCGAGCGTTGGCGGCGGCGTTCCCGACGATTGGCGATCCGCTGTCGCGGATGAATCCGCAGGGCTTGGCCGGCGACCCACCCGACCCGTTGGCGCTGGCGCCAGGGTGCCCGTTTGCGCCGCGCTGCGCAGTCGCCGTTGCGGAGTGCTCCACTCTCGACGTGGCGCTGCGACATGCCGGGCCTGGTCGCAGCGCAGCGTGCGTGCATGTGGACGGTCCCAATGTCTGAGCCGGTCGTGTCGGAGCCGGTCGTGTCGGAGCCGGTCGTGTTGCTCACGAATGTGCAGGTGCAGTTCGGTGGGGGGCGCGTGCGCGCAGTCGACACTGTGTCACTGGAGGTCGGGCGTGGCGAGGTGGTCGCGCTCGTCGGCGAATCCGGCTGCGGCAAGACGACGTTGATCCGCTCGATCATCGGACTCGAACCATTGGCTCATGGGTCGATCACGGTCGAGGGCAAGCCGGCCGGCATGGGTCGCGGCCTGCGGGCGTTACGCCAGCGGGTGCAGATGATCTTTCAAGATCCGTCGGGTGCGTTGAACCCGCGGCACTCGATCTATGAGGCGGTTGCCGAAGGTTTGCGCATCCACAAGGTGAAGGGCCACGAGCCAACCCTGGTCGCCGAGGCGCTTGCCGCTGCCGGCCTGCGCCCGGCCGAGCGGTACCTGCGTCGCTTCCCGCACGAGCTCTCTGGTGGCCAACGTCAGCGTGTGCTGATCGCCGCAGCGATGGCGCTGCAGCCTGCGTTGTTGTTGGCCGACGAGCCGGTGGCCAGTCTCGATGCCTCGATCCGCGGCGAGATCTTGGCGCTGATGCGATCCTTCGTCGACACGCACGGTGTCTCGATCATCGCCGTGACGCACGACCTCGGACTGGCCTGGAACGTCGCCGACCGCGTGGCGGTGATGTATCTGGGCCGCATCGTGGAAGTCGGCCCGACGGAGGAGGTGCTGCGAGCGCCGAAGCATCCCTATACGCAGGCGCTGCTCAGCGTCGTCCCCGAGATGGAGGGCATGGAGCAGCAGATTCTCGTCGGCGAAACCCCGGACCCGTCACGCGTGCCCGCGGGCTGCCGTTTCCACCCACGCTGCCCGCTGGTCGCCAGCGGCGAAGCCGACCGTCGCGGCTTCGGAGACAGGTGTCGAGGTGTAGATCTAGAGCTGGAACCCGAAGTAGGTACGCACCGAGTCGCCTGCCACGCCGTCTCGCTCAACTAACCGGCTTGTGCCGTCAAGTCCCGAAACCATGCTCTTGAAGGGCGACCGGCAGGGTTCGCTGCGGTGACCACGATTACCGAGCTGTGAGAAGACGCCCCTGCCCTGCCCACGGTTGGCACCCTTCCCCGCCCAAGGGCGGGTAAACGTGACAACAACGGCGCCTTCGCACACCCATGGGCGGCGGAGGATGCCAAGCCCCGGCCGGCGACCCGACCACGCTAGGAGCGGGGGAACTGCTCGTGCCACACTCGTTCGCCGACAAGGGCGCCGTCGCGTTCGGCGCGGAGGGCGATGTCGACGTGGAACCACTCGCGGTCGCTGCGAACGTGCAACGTCGCCTCCGTTGAGCACTCCGTGGTGGACCCGTCGCGCAGCACGAACGTCATGTCGTAGCGGCTACGACCCCTCGCCCAACCCTTCGACAGATCAACCGTGCTGATGCCCAGCGAGCCCTCGTACACATCGGTGATCACGGTGTCGTGAGTGCCGGTGTATGTGCCGCCGTACCCGGTGTGCACTCGGGTCTCGCGCGCCAGCACGTCGGTCTCGTACCGCCACACCACGCCGTCGCCCTCGCTGTCGGACGGGCCCGCACCGCCGGAGAACTCATCGCGGGCGACAGGCAGCGCAGTAACGGTCGGGAGCGCGATGCGAACCGACCGGCGCTGCACGCCGAGTGTGAACGGCTGCGACGGCGGCCAGCAGTTCGGCCAGTCGGTGCCTGAGATCGCGAGGCGCAGGCGATGACCCGGGATCATCGTCCATGTGGTCGCCTCGAACTGCACCTTCACCTCCATCCACTCACCGGGCACGATCGGTTGCGGTGATGCGCCCAGCTCACCGAACGCGTCGATTGGCCACACGCCGCGCTGCGCAAGGTCGAGCATGCCACGCGTGATCAGCGTGCTGGTGCCGTCGGGAGCGACGTCGCACAGCTTCACCGACAGGTGACCCACAGGTGCCGACGAGCGCACCGTCATCGCAACGTCGCTGTTGCCGAGCATCATCGATTCTTCCGTGTGCATCCAGTCGTAGGTGATGCTGCGCGCGTTGTCCAGGCGCTGGTCCTGCGGTTGCCCCCACGGCAAGCCACCCGCGCACGAGTTCCACGCCGTCACACCGACATCGCCCTGTGCCCTGAGCACGTCGACCTCGTCGTGGGCATCGGCGATGCGCAACGTCGTGGAGTGCAGCTCGGTGGGCGGCCACACATCGGCCTCCACCCATTGGCCGTTGTGCATCTTGAGATCTGGTTCGGGAGGCGTTGGTCGACGCACGAAGATCCGGCCTCGAGTTGCCACCGCCCGTGGCCCATGGCGCAGGTGCTCATCGAAAAATCGCATGAGTTCGAGATCGCAATCGATGTTCGGCCCCGGCCGCGCCACAGAGGGGTCCTTGTGTACCCACGGCCCGGCGATCAGGCGCCAGTCGGGCATGTGCTCGATGGCACGGAATGTGTTGTTGCGGTAGCCGTCGGCCCAGCCGCTGATCAGCAGTACCGGGCAGCTCATCCGTCCATAGCCGTCACCGCGCGGACCCAGACGCACCGAACCGCGGCGCCACGTCGCTTCCGGTGTCGGGTGGCGCAGCCACTCCAGCAGCCACGGCTCGTGGTGCTCCAGCCGTCGCTGCCACTCGGCCTCCCAGTCGCCAGCGCCCATCTCCGCCCACACCGCCGGCGTAGGGGGAAGTGCGTTCATGGCGACCATGTACAGCGGGTAGTCGATGAGATCGAGCGCACGCAGTACACCGCCCATGTAGTGCACGTCATCGGTGTAGCGGTCGTCGGTGGCGTACATCGCGGCGATGGCGGCCAGTTGGGGAATGCCCTCCATCGCCATGTGCAGCGAGTTGAAGCCCGAGTATGACGTACCCAACATGGCGACCTTGCCCGTGCTCCATGACTGCGTCGCGACCCACTCGATGACGGCGCGCAGGTCGCGTCGCTCGATGTCGGGGTACTCGTCTTCCGCTACGCCGGTGGAGTTGCCTGTGCCGCGCAGATCGATGCGCAACACGGCGAATTCACCTTCGCCGGCGAAACGCAAGTAGCTGTCGGCGTACGAAGCACCGACGTCGCTCATGCGGTACGGCAGCGCCTCCAACAACGTTGCGAACGGGCCCTTCGTGGAGGGTAGGTACAGCGTGCCGGCGACCATGGCCCCGCCTTCAACCGCTATGGAGACGAGCTGCTCTGAAACCTGCATAGCCGTTCAGAGTAGCGTTGCGTGCATGACGGTCGTACGGACAGCAGATGTCGCAGTCGTCGGTCTTGGCGGCCTCGGCTCGGCGGCCGCGTACTGGTTGGCACGTCGCAGAGTCAGCGTGGTCGGCTTCGAGCAGTTCGAGCTGGGCCACATACGCGGCGCCTCGCACGACCACTCGCGAATCATTCGCCGCTCGTATCACACGCCCGAATATGTGCGTTTGGCTGCGCTGGCGTACGACGCGTGGCGCGCTGTCGAGGCGGAGAGTCGCCAGCGGATGATCACCATCACCGGCGGCGTCGACCTCTTCCCGGCCAACGCCGCCATCGACCATCGCACCTACACCGCCAGCCTCGATGCGGAGCGGGTGCCGTACGAGTGGATCGACGGTGCCGAGATTCGTCGGCGCTGGCCCGCGTTCGCTGGCGGCTCGTTGGTGACCGACGACGTGATGGGGGTTTACTCGCCCCAGACCGGCATCGTTCCTGCGGGCCAGGGAACTCGCGTGATGCAGGAACTTGCTCTTGCTCGCGGCGCGATGCTGCACGGCAACAGGCCGGTTCGCGCGATTCGCCCGGTCGACGGTGAGGTCGACATCGTCACCGACGACGGCGTCACCCGCGTGGGCAGCGTCGTGATCACTGCCGACGCGTGGACCAATCGTGTGCTCTCCGATCTCGACCTGCGGATTCCGCTGGCCGTCTTGAAAGAGCAGGTCAGCTACTTCTCGCAGGCCAACCTCGCGCCGTTCGCTGTCGGCCGATTCCCTGTGTGGATCTGGATGGACGATCCAAGCTTCTACGGCTTCCCCGTGTTCGGCGACATGACAGCCGTCAAGGGAGCGGAGGACTGTGGCGGCCGCGAGGTGGACCCCGACACGCGCACCTTCGATGCCGACGCGGAGATGGAAAGCCGACTGGGCACCTTCATGCATGGGCTCACCGGCGGTAGTTGGGCGACACCGCGCACCACGACCTGTCTCTACACGCTCACATCGGATCGCGACTTCGTACTCGACCGTCTGCCTGGATACCCGCAGGTGTCCATCGCGCTCGGCGCCGCCCACGGCTTCAAGTTCGCCTCCTGGTTCGGTCGCACCCTTGCCGGTCTCGCCTGCGGTGAAGACGCTGGCCCCGAGCTCGCCCCATTCGCATTCACACGCGACTCGCTCCATCAGCTCATTGACCGGGCCGCCTGGATGGTCTGAGGGCACAAAGCGTCACAAAGCTGTGCGAATGCTCCACAGCTCGGGGAACAGCTCCGTCGCCAGCATCGCCTGCAGGTAGCCGACACCGGACGTGCCGCCGGTGCCCTGCTTGAAGCCGATGATGCGCTGCACCGTGGTGACGTGGCGGAAGCGCCAGAGGCGGAACGCATCTTCGAGATCCACCAGCTCCTCGCCCAATTGGTAGAGGTCCCAGTGCGCCTCCGCATTGCGGTACACCTGCAGCCACGCCACCTCCACGCCCGGGTCGGTGGTGTACGGCTGGGTGACGTCGCGGTCCAGTACATGGCCGGGCACCGCAATACCGCGCCTCGCGAGAAGTCGCAACGTCTCGTCGTAGATCGAGGGAACGTGCAGCGCTGCCTCCACTTCATCGAAGCGATTCTGGCGGTGACGATGCGGCTCGAGCATCGACACCTTCTTGTTGCCGCACGCGAACTCGATGCAGCGATACTGCCAACTCTGAAAGCCGCTGCTGCCACCGAGGTACGGCCGGATGGCGGTGTACTCCGGAGGAGTCATCGTGGCCAACACGTCCCACGCGTAAACCAGCTGCTCCATGATCTTGCTGACCCGACTGAGCATCTTGAACGCCGGCTGCAGGTCGTCGGCAGCGACGTTGGCGATGGCCCCGCGCAGCTCGTGCAGCATCAGCTTCATCCACAGCTCGCTGGTCTGGTGCTGCACGATGAACAACAACTCGTTGTGGTCGGGCGATAGCGGGAACTGCGCGCCCAACACCTCGTCGAGGTGTAGATAGTCGCCGTAGTCCATCCCCGGCTCGATTGCGTCGGCCATCAGGCCCTGCTCAGTGCTGAGCCGACTGCTGCAGCAGCAAGAGCGTTGGCGGCGCGGCCGTCGTCGAGAAAGTCGGCGAGGGAGAAGAAGCCGTGGAACATGCCGCCGAAGCGGACATGGCTGGTCGGCACACCGAGGTTGGCCAGCCGGATTGCATACGCATCTCCCTCGTCGCGCAGCGGATCGAACTCGGCAGTGATGACCAAGGCAGGGGGAGTGGCGGCCAGCACGTGGTCCGCTGCGAACAGGGGAGACACCCGCGGGTCGGTGGTCACGGCGTCGCCGAGGTAGTGCTCGATGAACCAGCCCATGCCTGCCTTGCTGAGGAAGTAGCAGTCGGCGTTCTCGTCGTAGCTGGGCTGAGTACGAGTGCAGTCGGTGACGGGGTAGACGAGCAGTTGGTACACCAGCGGCACCGGGCCCAACTGGGCGACGACCGCAGCCAAGTTGGCCCCGGCAGAGTCGCCGCCAACGGCAACCCGGTCGGTGCGGCAGCCGAGCTCGGCGGCGTGGTCGTGCGCCCAACGGGTAGCCGTCAGCGCGTCTTCCAACGGCGCCGGAAACGGGTGCTCAGGGGCCAGCCGATAGTCGACGCTGAGCACCGCATGACCGCTGCCAGTGGCAAGGGCGCGGCACACGTTGTCGTGGCTGTCGAGGTCGCCGACCACCCATCCGCCGCCGTGGAAGTAGACCAGTAGCCCCAGGTCATCGCGGTCGTTGGGCCGATAGAGGCGCGCCGCAACGCCGCCGGCATCGAGGTCGCGGACATCGTGCACGGGCTGGCTTTCGGCGCGGGCACGGGCTGATCGAAGCGACCGGGCCTGGGCAGGGGTCTGCTCCTCGATCGGGGGGTCACCGAGCGAGGCGACGACTTGCAGCAAGGAGGCGGCTTGGGGGTGCAGCGGCATCGGCGGAGTTTGTCACGGTGGTGCGACACGTCGCCACCGCTACCGTCTTGGTCGTGCCCCGGTTGGTCGCTGTGCTCATCGTCTCGATCGGGTTGGCGACCCTGTCCGGCTGTGGCTCGGTGCGCGATCGGGCACACGACGACCTCGTCGATCAGCTGGTTGGCGAGGGCGGGTTGGCCCGATCCGTGGCGGAGTGCGTGGTCGACAAGTTCTTCGAAGTGCGCACCACGGAGGAACTCAAGGAGTTCTTCGAACGTAAAGGCCTGACGGAGGCGGAGAACGCCGAGTTTGCCCGCCTCGGCCAAGAGTGTGCCCCCTTCGACACCACCCCCTAGGGTGCGGCCAGGCTGGCACCCCGCCCTCGCCGGCACCCTCCGCCGCCCATGGGCGGGTAAACGTGACAAAGCCGGCATGGTTACTCGCCCATGGGCGGAGAACCGTGCCAAGGGGAGGCAACGCCTAGGGCTAGGGGGCGGGCGGTGCGTCGGGCGTGGCGGACTCGGCGACCGAAGAGTTGGCAGGCGGGGAGTCGACGACGACCTTCTTCTTGGGCGGGGGGACGCCGACACTGGGGGCTTTGTCGGCCCACTCTGGCCAGCGACGTCGGCTGACGATCGACAGCGTGCGCAGCAGCTTCATCGCCACCTCGTCCTCTTGCGCGGGACGGGCGACGATGGTGCCATCGGCGATCATGCGATTGATCACTTCCTCACCCAACTCAGTGCGCACGATCGTGAGCGTCCAGTCGTTGTCCTTACCAATGCCACCGGTGGCGATGTCGGAATGTTCGGCGGCAAAGTCCGGGCAGTTCTTGCAGCCCTGGCGCGTCCACCCGTGGCATTCCTTGAGATCGATCTCGTGGTACGAGCCGTCCTTCATCCAGATCTGGAAGACGCCCTTGATGTTCATCTTCACCATGTCCTGCTTGAGCAGGCCGTACTTCGCCTCGAACAGTTCGGGGAAGATGGAGTCGTCGAACGTCTTGCTGCACAGCAGGCCGATGTTGAACAGGAATGGCTTGCTGACCTTGCCGGCCTTGCGATCCCACATCACCGGCGGCGACGACGTCTGGCAGCCCATGCCAACCAACGCCAACCGGCTGAAGCCACGTTCTCTCGCCTCCGGCAACGCCAGCGGATTCGCGCAGTAGGTGTAGCGACTGCCCGCGGTGGCCAACACCTCTTCGCGATTGGTGACCACGACCGGCTTCGCCTTCCACGCATCGTCGGCTTCGACGCCACTGACCAGCGCTGCCTCGATGTAGTCGTGCTCGAGCAGCCAA
>Ga0105047_10007935_pt1 | contig 17802 bp, 18 predicted proteins | sample MAT04_FD_78384 | JGI IMG/M metagenome (GOLD analysis project Ga0105047, IMG submission 78384) | Freshwater microbial communities from Lake Fryxell liftoff mats and glacier meltwater in Antarctica - MAT-04 (megahit assembly) | ecosystem: Environmental > Aquatic > Freshwater > Ice > Liftoff...
GCCTGTAAGGGATTTACACCCTCTGGAATAATTCGGTATCTTTCAATACCTTCGCCCATGCTGGGCGCACACAAAATGTTTCTGCAATGGTGCGGTGAGGTGTTAAATTGAAGTTTTGTTTTTATATTTCGTCTTGGCAGGTGAGACAGGACACGGCTTCGAAAACCGCAGCCGTCATAAACACGAGTCGTTATGGGCAAGCCGTTTTGTAACAATAGAATTAGCAAGTATATTGAGATATGAATCAGAATAGAAGCAAGAACCTATTTTACTTTTTAGCGCTAAGCATTTTTATTGCTTCCTGCTCAAAAGACGATGAAAATATTTCTCCTAAACTGACTGCATACAATGAACGCGTAGTAGACTATTTTAAGGAAATTGCTTTAGGGTTTGAATTTGGCAATTCAAGTCAAATTACTCGGAGATGGGAAGGTAACATGAAAATATTTATCGGTGGACAAACATCCCCAGAACTTCTCGCAGAAACAAATAAGATAATAAATGAAATTAACGATTTATCTACCACCGAATTTCAGATTGAGTCAACAAGTGATACTCTCCAGTCAAATTTCTACATCTATTTTGGCTCGGGAGATTCTTTCGCAGTCATTTTTCCATCATTATCAAACGTTGTGGTATCAAACTGGGGACTTTTTGACATTTTTTGGGATGGTTCTAACAAACTATTTAGAGGATATATGTACGTAGATATTTTTAGAGCTAACCTGACGGAACAAAAACATTTGCTAAGAGAAGAACTTACTCAATCTCTAGGTTTGGCAAAAGATTCATATTTATATTCTGAAAGTATTTTTCAACAATCCTTTTCAACAAAAACAACAGAATACGCGCCAATTGATCGAGATTTGGTTCGGCTGTTGTATCATCCTAGGATGAAGGTTGGCTTAAATCGAAATGAAGTTGACAATGTATTACGGGATATTTTATTAGCTGAACAATAATAATCATTTGACAATTGGACTTAATGCGGAGAACTAATGACAAGGTGTGTGCTGAGTCGCGGCCAGCCCATAAAAAAATATATAATCAATAGCGGAGCTCAGTGTAAATTGGAGTTTAGTTTTCAAATCACGTTTGGTCACGTGGGAGAGAACTGCTCTTCGAAAACCCAGCCACGTTTCATACACAAACGTTAGCGGCCATAATTTGACGACCGTGCAACCATCAACCGACAGACAAAATTTACAAGATGGCTAACCCAGACTTAATAAAGAAAATCAAGGCCGGAATAACAAAATCAGGATTTCCACTGGAATTGAAAATTGGCAGCATCCTTGAAAAAATAATTGGGCTTGTTCAATTGGCAACATCTACGAAGACTTTGAAACTGGAAAGTATCGTGAGTCCGATATTGCAGCGGAAAATAAAACAAATGGAATTGCTATCAACCTATTTGTGGAGTGCAAGAAATCAACCGACACACAAATAGTTCTTTACGCACACAAGAACAACAAACTTTCACCATTTATACCAATTAGGTTGACTACCTAAATAAATTAAAGGTTGACTGAGTTGTCGCCATGAAAAGAGTAAGCCCCTCGATGCTGATTCTAATGCTTGAAATTACTGGGCCTCTTTTTTGGAAATACTACCAAAGCCTAAATCCTTTTGACGTTTGTGCATTCTCCGTGGCGTGGACAGGTGAAAGTGTAAGTAAAAACTGGAAACACATCGCCAGAGAGTATACTGAAAAATTTCTACACCAGAAGCAGATTTGGGTAGCAATTGGCAACGATGACCTCATGACCAAAGAACTATTTTATCCTATTATAGATACTGGGCATTTCTAAAAACTCCACTAACCCTTTTCTTTTGGAGAAGGGAAAGGGTTGAGATGAAGAAAACAAAGGTTTTTAGAGATGCCCCACTTTTATGCTTGCCCTCTCCTACTGTTACAGAAATATGCAAGCAGACAATGGGACAACTGTTAAATTAACAATCACAACACCCATAGGCGGTTCTTAGTCTATTACTCAAGAAAATAGGCAATGGATGCTCGACAAAAAATCAATTCACGTTGATGCTGAAGTGATCATAGCACCTAACGTTGCTTGAAAACTATTTTCAAAAAGTATCAGACCAGCGGAGATTATAAATGAAGTAACTATTACTGGGGACAGAAAATTGGGGAAAGTTGCGTTGAACATGGTATCAGTGATGGCATAAAAAAGCAGCCTCAAAAGCGGCTTGCTACAAGGTTTTGAGATAATGGGAAATTGAATGAAAAGAAACAAAACAATAGGAGAAGGTTTAAGATTATTCCATCCTATATATTTATCGGATTAAGCGTGTGCACACAATCGCGGGTTTTGTCACTTATGAATCGCTGACCGAAAGTGTATTTTGGTTTTTGAGCGCAGGAATGGTGGCTCCCTTACTTTTAAAAAGAACCTGGGTAATCCGATTTGAAGATAATCATAGAATTTCGACCCTATAGCAGTTGATATTTCGATCTGCTAACTGAAATAATTGCATATATTTGCACCTCGGAAATTTAAAATGCGCCATAAACAATCCATCTCATTCATTCATCGAGTAGTCTCCCTGCTTCTCGCGATTTATCTTTTTAATTTTAGCATAGATTGCCGGGATGCGCAACCCGATTCTGTAGCAGAAGATCTTTCTTACAATGACATTGAAAGCGTCCTAGAATTTTCTCTGGAGTGTTTAATGGGAATCGAAAATGCTGTGGAGGAACAAGATGAACACGACCAAGAAGATGGCGGTGCTTTTGAATTTAAAAAAGTGTTTTTTGAAACATCTCTGCCGAAAATATCCCAAGAGTCGAATCGTGAGCATTTAGACAAAATTTATCTTACTTCACACGCCTTCGAGGCCATCGTACCGTGTTCTCAAGAGATCAATTCCCCCCCGCCAGAAGCATAACCTGCATTTCTTTTTTTAATTTCTGACTGTCGCCTCGGCCGATTAGCTCGCTATTTTTTTCAAAAAATCTTATTCTTATTCATCTACTATGTTTTATCAAAAAAACACACTCCTCTGTCGTTGTGTGACCGGTTCACTTTTTTCAGCTTTACCAATTGTGCTGCTAATTTCTTGTTCCTCTGGAAATAGTGACAAAGAGGTCAAAGAAAAGTTTCTAGTAACAAATCCAATTCGAAAGGACACACTCTATACGAATGCGTTTGTAGCCGACATTCATTCTCTTCAAAATGTAGAAATAAGAGCAAGGGTTCGCGGATTTGTTGAAGATATCCATGTGGATGAAGGTCAGTATGTAAAAGCTGGGCAATTATTATTTAGTATCAGCAGTCAGGAATATGCGCAGGAAGTACTAAAGATGAAAGCCATGCTGGCCAGCGCTATCGCAGATGCAAAAGCAGCGGAGGTTGATCTCAAAAATGTAAAAACATTAGTAGATAAAAACGTGGTTTCCAAAAGTGATTTGGAAATGACACAGGCGAAGTTGGATGCCTTCAATGCAAAAATAGAAGAAGCGAAAGCGCACGAATCGAGTTCAAACCTTCAACTTTCGTTTACAAAAATTCGAGCTCCATTCAGTGGCGTGATCAATCGGATACCAAATAAAGTAGGTAGCCTAATTGGGGAAGGAACCCTGTTGACAACATTGTCGGATAACAAAGAAGTCTTTGCGTACTTCAATGTGTCTGAAAAGGAGTATCTGAATTTCATTTCCCGAAAGGATGCTAACGATCAAATAGAGGTCAGCTTGGAGTTAGCCAACAATAAACTTCATCCATACAAAGGCAAAATTGAAATCATTGAAGGTGAAGTTGACAAATCTACTGGTAACATTGCCTTCCGTGCTCGCTTTCCAAATCCTGAATTAGTTTTAAAACACGGATCCAGTGGTAAAATACAACTTACCACTCAAATTCCGGACGCCCTTTTAGTGCCTCAAAAAGCTACGTTCGAGATTCAGGATAACTTATATGTGTATGTTGTGGATGATAAAAACGTAGTGCAGCTGCGAAGCATAAAGCCCAGTTTTCGCATTCCTCACTTTTATCTTTTAGAATCTGGCCTTTCGGTCAACGACAGAATCATTTATGAAGGCCTCCAACGCGTTCAAGAAGGGGATGAAATAATACCCGAAGTATTTACCATGAATCAAATACTGTTGCAGTTAGCAAACTAATAATCGATCAAAGTTTAAACTAACTGAAATTATTCCATGACTACAAAATTTATACATAGACCCATTCTTTCCATTGTCATTTCAATACTAATCACACTCCTCGGCCTGTTATCGGTAATCCGACTGCCGATGACACAGTTTCCAAGCATTGCCCCTCCTGAAGTGAACGTAACTATTGAGTACACTGGTGCGAATGCCGAAACTGTTACGAAGGCAGCTATTGTACAGCTTGAACGTTCGATCAATGGTGTACCCGGAATGAAATACATGTCCTCTGATGCGGGGAATGACGGTGTGGGAGTAGTGCAGATTATTTTTGAAGTAGGAACTAACCCAGATGTAGCGGCAGTAAACGTTCAAAATCGAGTGGGCACTGTAATGGGTGAACTTCCTCCCGAGGTAACACGGAATGGAGTAAAGATTGCCAAGGAGGAAAGGGCGATGTTAATGTATCTCAATATAAAGAGTTCGGATACCACTGTTCAAGAAAAGTTTCTTTACAATTTTACCGATATTAATATTCTTCCAGAACTAAAACGAATCAAGGGAGTTGGCTACGCGGAAATGTTTGGAGCCAAAAAATATGCCATGCGCATTTGGCTAAAACCCGAAAAGATGGTCGGCTATAATATTTCTACTGACGATGTGCTGGAAGCATTAAAAAAGCAAAATGTGGAAGCGGCTCCTGGAAAAGTGGGAGAAAGTTCGGATAAATCTACTCAGGCACTACAATACGTTATAAAGTACAAAGGGCGCTTCAATACACCAGAAGAATATGCAAACATTGCCCTGAGAGCAAATGATGACGGTAAGATTTTACGGATAAAGGATATTGCTGAAGTAGAATTCGGAACTGTCTACTTTGATGTGGAAGCAAAACTGAATGGGAGACCCGGTGTGGCAATGATGCTGAAACAGTTGCCTGGATCGAATGCAAGTGATGTTATTGCCGATGTGAAAAAACGAATGGCGGAAATTAAAGCATCTACATTTTTACAAGGCATGGATTACGAGCTAAGTTATGATGTTTCGCGTTTCCTTGATGCATCTGTCCATGAAGTCATCAAAACACTGATTGAAGCCTTCCTCTTAGTGTCATTAGTCGTATTCATTTTTCTTCAAGATCTCAGATCAACTATTATTCCTGCCATAGCAGTACCCGTATCCCTGATTGGAACATTCTTTTTTATGCAATTATTGGATTTTTCTTTAAACCTGATAACGCTATTTGCATTAGTGCTGGCCATAGGCATTGTGGTGGACAACGCCATTGTAGTGGTTGAAGCTGTTCATGCTAAAATGGAGAAATCAAAGATCAGCCCATTGCGGGCAACGGAAAAAGCCATGAAAGAAATCAGTGGAGCGATCATTGCCATAACACTGGTAATGTCAGCCGTATTCATTCCAGTTGCTTTTATGTCGGGGCCTTCTGGTATTTTCTATCGGGAATTCTCCCTCACCATGGCCATTTCAATCGTGCTTTCAGGCGTAACAGCCCTTACACTAACGCCCGCCCTTTGCGCGATGCTTCTAAAGAATAATCATGGCGCTATCAAAAAAGAAACATGGCTTAACACATTCTTCGGTCGGTTCAATACCTGGTATGGAAATCTTGAAACTCGTTATCAAAAACTTATTGGATTAATTGCCAACCGAAAAGTCATTACTTATTCAACGCTACTGCTATTCTGTATTGGCACGGGAGTACTTGGTAAGTTCCTCCCATCAGGATTTATACCCAATGAAGATCAGGGAACGTTCTATGCCAGCATAACAACCCCGTCAGGCGCTACGCTGGAAAGGACAAAAGCGGTTATTAATGAAATTCAAAAATCATGTTTAGGTCTACCAGCGATCGAATCGGTATCTACTTTAGCCGGAACAAATATATTGTCAGATGGTACAGGGGCTACCTACGGCACCTGCCTTATCAACTTAAAGGATTGGAGTGAACGCGAAGAATCAGTTGATGAGATGATCGATATCTTAATAGAGCGTACGAAACATATTAAGGATGCCAAAATTGAATTCTTTCCCCCGCCCGCTGTGCCAGGCTATGGGAATGCAGGCGGTTTTGAATTGAGGCTTTTGAATAAGTCGGGTGAAGAAGACTTAAAAAAAATGGAGAGCACCGTGAATCAATTCATTGCTGATTTAAAAGCGCGCCCGGAAATCGCATCAGTGTTTACTATTTTCGATGCCAGTTTCCCGCAGTACATAGTTCACATAGACTATGATAAAGCCGCACAAAAAGGAGTATCAGCCAGCGATGCTATGGGCACATTGCAAACCATGTTAGGTAGTGAGTATGCCACTAATTTTATTCGGTTCGGGCAAATGTACAAAGTAATGGTGCAGGCCTTACCCGACTATCGCCAGCAGCCTGATGATATTTTAAAACTACATGTAAAAAGCGAAAATGATGAAATGGTTCCCTTTTCAGCCTTCGTGAGAATCGAGAGGGTGTATGGTGTAGACCAGATCACGCGCTATAATATGTATACATCAGCTGAATTAAATGGTGAGGCTGCAGAGGGCTATAGTAGTGGAAGTGCAATTACAGCCATACAGGAGGTAGCAAAACAAAAATTACCAAAAGGATACGACATTGATTGGGCAGGAATTACACGCGATGAAGTATTGGCTGGTAACGAAGCAATTTATGTTTTCGTGATCTGTCTGTTGTTTGTGTATTTGCTATTATCAGCACAGTATGAAAGCTTTCTATTGCCGCTGCCCGTTATTCTCTCATTGCCAACCGGAATATTTGGAGCCTTTCTTTTGCTTACGCTAACGGGTTTAGAAAATAATATCTATGCGCAAGTCGCCATGATTATGCTAATCGGTTTGCTGGGAAAAAATGCAATCCTGATTATAGAGTTTGCATCCATGAAACATCGTGAAGGCCTGACTCCACTGCAAGCTGCTATTGCAGGAGCTACTGTTCGATTGCGCCCTATCCTGATGACATCCTTTGCATTCATAGCTGGTTTAATTCCATTGACATTTGCAACAGGAGCAGGTGCCGTTGGTAATCGTACCATCGGCACAGCAGCGGCAGGAGGCATGTTATTTGGAACAATATTCGGAGTAATTATTATTCCGGGATTATATTTCATCTCCGCTACCCTTTCAGAAAAATATGTTTCAAAGAAAAAGAAAGAGGAAGCCCCTTTCGCAGAAGATTTTTAACGACTATGAAGAACTCAAGAATCTTAACCTATATTATTGTTTTCGTTGCATCGCTGATGTGGAGTTGTAAGTCTGAGCAAACACTGCAGCAAGGCTCTATCAAACCAATTCCAAACTCGTTTAATAACAGCAACGATTCAGCAAGTTCTGCAAATATACGCTGGAAGGAATATTTTTCAGATACAAATCTCTTAACCCTGCTAGACACAGCGGTTGGAAACAATTTAGATGGCCTGATTGCTTTACAAAGAATTGAAATAGCTAAAGCAGGTGTTCAGTATAGCAAAGGTGCGTTGTTACCGACAATCAACGGCATTGCAGTTCCTAAAATAAACCGATATGGTCTTTATACAATGGATGGTGCAGGTAATTCAACTACCGACATTCAACGAGGACGGATTATCCCCACTAATCTTCCCGATTATCTGGTGGGATTCCAAACAATTTGGGAAGCAGACATTTGGGGAAAATTGAGGAACAGAAAGAAAGCTGCCATCGCCAGATATATGGCAAGTGCAGAAGGCAGAAATTGGATGATGACAAATGTAGTGGCGCAAGTTGCTAACTCGTATTACGAATTACTTGCGTTGGACTATGAATTAGAAATCATTGAAGAAACGATTTCTCTTCAGCAAAATGCATTTGAAATTGTGACCGTACAAAAAGAGGCAGGCGCGGCCAATGAATTAGCAGTCAAACAATTCAAAGCACAGCTACTCAATTCAAAAGCCCTGGAAATACAAGTGAAACAACAGATCATTGAATCCGAAAGCAGAATAAACCATTTATTGGGTAGATTTCCACAGCCCATCATTCGTGATAAGACTTCATTCGCTCAATCTAATCTATCGGAAATGCAAACTGGAATTCCCTCCGATCTACTGCGCAACCGACCTGACATCAGACAATCTGAATTAGAACTAGTGGCCGCCAAGGCAGATGTTAAATCAGCAAAAGCGATGTTCTATCCAACATTTCACCTAACGGGTGGGGTGGGGTTTCAGGCGTTTGAACCAAGTCTATTATTCACCACACCACAGTCATTTATTTTCAGTTTGCTGGGAAGTATATCCGCGCCATTAATCAATCGCAGTGCCATCAAAGCTGAATTTAAAGCAGCCAACGCCTTTCAGGTTGAAGCTCTTTACAATTATCAAAAAAGCATCTTGAACGGATACGTTGAAGTCTACAACGAATTGCAAAACATAAAAAATCTGCAACAGATTTACGAGATCCGGAATGAAGAAGTAACTACCCTATCACAAGCCATCGAAACATCTTTCGATCTATTCCGCACAGGCCGTGCCACCTATTTAGAAGTATTATTGACACAACAAAATGCACTAAATGCCAAACTCGATTTTACGAACACAAGAAAAAACCAATACATATCGAGAGTAAACCTATACAAAGCGCTGGGTGGAGGATGGTATTAAAACGAGTAAGGATTAACAAGATAAGTCATAAATGTTAGAGAAAGGATGAAGTTCAATTTAATTTCTATAATCCTGATTACTCTGATCGCAATAGTCAGTTTAATAATCGCTATTTTTAAAAAAAACATAAATGAATATCCTTTAAAAAATGTTTAGCAAGTATTTTCTCTTTGTGCTGATCGCATTTATTTCAGGATGGCCAGAAAAGTCCACCGCTTCTTTGTACTAAATTCCCTTTTTTACTTGTCCCTGCCTTGATAGACTATTATCAAGAACTCACTAATAACTGCTATTCATAAAACCATGAGGAAGTTTTATCCTATATTGACTTTGCAAAAACCCTTTTATATGAAAAAACTATTTCTCCTTTTCGTAGTCTATGGCTTGAATTTTTCAACCCACGGCCAAGTGCTACAACCGGGCATTGCAAAAGAAAATGGGGTATCTGCGGATCGCTTGGCGCAATTGGACAAAACCATCAACGATTATGTTGAAAAAGGTCAAATACCCGGAGCGGTGGTCTTTATTGCTCGCAATGGAAAAATAGTTCACCACAAAGCTTTTGGGTACAGCGATGCTGAAAATAAAGTCCTGTTAAAAAAAGACGATATCTTTCGCATTGCTTCGCAAACCAAAGCAATCACAAGTTTAGCCGTGATGATGCTGTTTGAAGAAGGTAAATTCTTTTTGGACGACCCGATCTCCCGCTACATCCCCGAATTTAAAAATCCCAAAGTATTGGCGAGCGTGAATTGGGGTGATACAACCTATTCTACTACTCCCGCAAAAAGCGAAATTACCATTCGCCAATTACTCACCCATACGTCAGGCATCGACTATGCAGATATTGGAAGCCAAGATTTCAAAGCAATTTATGCGAAAGCAAAAGTAACTAGCGGCATTGGCACACCGAGTAGTCTATTGGCCGATAAAATAAAAGTTTTAGGAGGCCTTCCGCTGAAGCATCAGCCAGGTGAGCAATTTACCTATGGGCTAAATACGGATGTGCTCGGTTATTTGGTGGAGGTTCTTTCGGGGCAATCACTTGATCAATACTTTAAAACAAAAATTTTTCAACCACTTGGGATGACCGATACTTACTTCTATCTCCCGAAAGAAAAATATACTCGATTAGTGCCACTCTACCAAGTTCAAAATGGAAAGCTGATCAAGATGAAAATCCCTGAAGGCAAAGGTGTTAATCCAAACTATCCCGCTACAGAAGGAAGCTATTTTTCCGGTGGTGCGGGGTTGAGTTCAACGACCGAGGACTACGCGAAGTTCTTACAATTCTTTTTAAACAAAGGCGAATACAATGGCGTGCGTTTACTCAGCCGCAAAACAGTTGAGTTGATGCTTACCAACCAAACACAGCCACCCGTTACCGAACAATTTGGTTTAGGCTTTGGGTTAGAGACCGATAAGAACGACTATAAAAATATTTACAGCCTTGGTTCATTCTCTTGGGGCGGGGCTTTCAACACGCACTATTGGGCTGATCCGAAAGAAAAACTCGTGGGCATGATATTCACAAATATGTATGCTTCACCTTATTGGAGCATTGGCGATAAGTTTAAAATATTGACCTATCAGGCGATTGCAGATTGATCCAATTTGAGCGACTAATGATTAACTGCTCAGATTCTACTTTGAAATAGTAATCTTTCGATGCTCACCATTTGCCAATGCATTAAAAGGCAAATGAACGCGAAGGAAACGCTCTTCCATCTCAGCTGAAATATTGGCCGAATCGATGAAATAGGGAATTGGCTTGTGATATACGATCCGCGGAATCTGAAGTGCCACGTCATTCGATTCTACGTGTTGGCTATAAAAAATACTTAGGAAATTATTGTGAATCTCTACTCGCAAAACACTATCAGAGAGTCCGGGCACTGCGCACTTAATTTCTCTATAATTTTCGTGTTCCGCTAATTGTAAAATCGGTTGGCTCGTGCCACCATTTAGCGTATTCGCGATGTTGATCGAATGTAGCAACTCCTCAGGAATCATTCTGCTCATCTTCATTTCAATAGTTATTTCCGACCTATTAACAATCAGCATACCAAGCAAGTTTCCAGACAAAAAGACATTGTTTGGGCTGAGCTGAATGTAGGATTTACCATTATTGTCTTATCTAAATCTAGTTCTTTTGCATTAGCAGAAAAATTGGCAGCTATGTTGCAACAATTGTAATTTCTGTAAAGCATCGTTGCAACAATCTCTGATAAATTAAGGGCATCTCTAAAAACCTTTGTTTTCTTCACCTCAACCCTTTCCCTTCTACCAAAGAGAAGGGTGAGCGGAGTTTTAAAGATGCCCTTAAAAAATTGTTTGATCAGAAAGGTGTTTCACTACTTTTGATGAAATGAAGGATGTGCTCATAAAAAATAGTGACGAGAAAAAGTGGTTTCAGCTTGCCATGGCCTTGGCCATTTTTACCATACTATACAATTTGATTGAAGGCCTGATCGCTACTTGGTTTGGCTATCAGGATGAAACACTCGCGTTGTTTGGTTTTGGGGTGGACAGTTTTATCGAAATGATTTCGGGGATCGGTATTCTTTACATGGTGTTACGGATTCAACAAAATCCACACAGTCACCGAAGCGATTTTGAAAAGACTTCGCTAAAAATTACCGGCTGGTGTTTCTATTTTTTAGTAGCGGCATTGCTGATCTCGGTTTCGATTAATCTTTACAATCAACAAAAGCCAGTGAATACTTTTTGGGGAATTGTGATTTCGGTCATTTCCATTCTAGTGATGCTTGCGCTGCTGAAAGGAAAATTAGACGTAGGGAAGAAGCTAAATTCAGAGGCCATCTTAGCCGATGCGAGTTGCACGAAAGTTTGCATCTATATGTCGTGCGTATTATTGATCTCCTCGGGCATCTATGAACTCACCGGCTTTCAATACGCAGATGCAATTGGTACGCTCGGACTCGCATGGTTCTCCTACCAAGAGGGCAGAGAATGTTTTGAGAAGGCAGCTTCCGAAAAGTATTGTAATCACTGTTAAGGGTTGTACGGATTAATGTTACCTGATACTGTGCTTTGCTCTGACAAGGCTAGATATCTGCTTTCTTCAATTTTAGATAGCTGAAATAGTTAAATAGGAACGCCCACACAATTGCAATCCCAACGGCAACGAAACTTACGTGATCTTGTATCTCTTGGAAAGCATATCGAGCAAAAGGTAGCGGCACTAAATTAGTAATTGCCTGAAGTGGAAAAAACTGCTCAAGCCAACCGATACTCGGCTTTAGGCTTTCGCGAAACAAATTCAATTTGATGATAGCTTCAATCATGTGAGATAACATGAGCAGAACAATAGTAAGACCCGAGCGCTGCACAAACACACCGAGCATCAACGCGTAAGATAAAAAAGCAAACACTTCCAAAAAATACGCCAACAGAAACTCTGTGCCCACAACTATATCAGCCCACACCAATTCAGGACTGTAAATCAAACCCGTCACCATAGTGATCAACATCAACATAACCACACTCATCACGCTGAGCAATAGGTTGGTCAATACTTTTGAAAGTACAAATTCCCAGCGGCTCATACCGTCTATAATGTTTTGGCGAAGGGTGCGATATTGGTATTCGTTTGTGATAGAGATGACCACCATGACCGAGAGCACCAACTTAAACAGCCCACTCACCCAAATCAAGTTTTGCCAGATATCTGGAAAGTGATAAAGAGGTATTCGATTGATGTTGACCGAAGAACCAAAATCTTCGAACTTGCTGGCAATCCATTTCAAAATCTCCATGCCGCTGGCGGTGGTAAAAGCAAGCGTCACAAAGTACAACCCGCATATCACCCAGAAGGTGCGGTAGCTGGTCATTTTCTTTAGGTCGATCTTTAACAAGTGAAGCATAGTAAGGGAAGTATGAAGTACGAAGTACAAATTACGAAGTACGAATTTTGATTTATTGTGCCTCCGACAAGATTTCTAAAAACTGTTTTTCCAAGGATTTCTTTTTTGTAATCAAATGAGACGTTACGATTCCTTTCTCAAACAAGAATTTATTCAAATCTTGGCTGTGGTATCCGTCCTTCATCATTACCTGAAAAACTCCGTTCTCTTTCTTGATCGCTCCGCTGCCAACAAACTCCTGCAACAACACTGAAAGATCATCATGATACGCCATTACTTCCACGGTCTCCTCTCCCTTTCCCACCTCGTCTACAGGGCCGCTGTGCATAAGTTTACCTTTCCGTAGCACAGCAAAGTGCGTACAAACCTTTTGCACTTCATCCAATAAATGGCTTGCCAGAATAATCGTCTTTCCATCGGCAGCAATCCGTTTCACAATTTCTCGTATCTCTGCTATGCCCATAGGGTCAAGCCCATTAGTCGGCTCATCCAAGATCAAAATGATGGGGTCGCTGACCAATGCTGATGCAATCGCTAAGCGCTGCTTCATTCCCAACGAGTAGGTCTTATACTTGTCCTCTTTGCGGTCGCTCAGCTCCACGATATCTAATACTTTCGAAATGTTGGCAGGGTTAGCGCCCTTGACCATCGCGTTTAGCTCCAAATTTTTTTGCCCGCTTAAATACGGATAGAAAATTGGATGCTCTAAAACGGCTCCAATTTTTTTGCGGGTCAAGTTCGTTGCGGGCTCGCCAAACCAGGTAAAACTTCCAGAAGTTGGATTGGTCACCCCCATTAACATTCCGAGGGTAGTAGTCTTACCACTTCCATTAGGACCTAACATGCCAAATACTTGGCCGCGCTTTACTTCTAGGTCTAACTGATTAACAGCACACAGCTTTCCGAAATTCTTCGTCAGCTTTTGTATCGATAATACTACTTCGCTCATTTTAAACTGGCTGGATTATGAATAACAATAAAACACAACTTTAAAATACATCATCTAGACTTGTCGCTCAGTACAACGTATACTATTGGTTCTTCTTAGTTTCTTTTTCTTTTTCTTTTTCTTCAAAATCCTCCTCCCCATTCTTTCTTTTCTTTTTATCCTTACCGCCAGTGGCAAACTCTTTAATTTTCTTACCGATGTCAGTGCTTCCATCAAGGGTATTAAATAAAGAGCCCACTTTATTCAGCGCTACCTTGCCTAACACATCTAACACATAGAGGCTGGCAGAATCGCTGGCGAGAATTACAGTTCCCTTTACAGTACCACCCGCCTCTCTTAAAAAAACATCAAAGTTGCGGCCTTCAAATCGGCTGGTCATTACGGGCTCATACCCCTCTCCCCGGAAACTTTTTTTGAGTGCTTCGAAATCTACTGTACTAAATTTTTGCTTTTCCTTGTTCACCATCACAAAGCGCATCTTTTCAATGTCCTTAATCAATTCATCAAAATTTTTGTCGTCTGCCTGATTCAACATCTTCAGTGTATTCTTGTAAAAATACAGCGACATTCCTTCGTACTTTTTATCCAACTCAACGGTAGTTTTAGTCTGCGCCAAGCCAACGAAAGGAATTAAGCACAGAAATAATAGTGTTTTCATTTTTTTGAGAGTTGGTAACTACAACGGGTAAACCAAAAAGAAGATGCAAATTGCGCAAAAAAAATCACCCAAGTGTTCTTGCATAGGAATCGCTTGGGTGAAAGTTGTACTAGTTCTTTTTCTTCTCGTCCTTATTTTTATCCTTGTCTTTGATCTTATCTAGATTTTGAAGACCATCAATATTAACAGACTTTCCGATTTTTCCCATCTCCTTCAAATCAATTTCGCCAAAGAGTGACATCACCATAAACTCATCATTTCCGCCCATCACCATTACTAACTCACTGATTTTACCTCCGGATTCTTTAGTAAAGAATTTCATGTCTTTGTCTTTGTCGCGTACCGTCATTAGCTCTTCAAATTGTCCGGCAGGCACCATCGATAAAGCCTCTTTGTACAATTCACGAGCGTTGCGTGCATCATCCTTTTTTAAAATTTTCAATCCTTTTATTTTACTGATCGCACTGATCATCGACTTCTCTTGTTCTGTCGTTCCATCAATGTTAGCCATCATGCTAAACATCTTTCCGCTAACGGCTACTTTACTGAATGTTTCGTCACCATCATACTTATTAAAAAACTTGGCGATCACATCATTCTGTGCGTTTACCGCCACCGATATCACCACCATCATTGCCCCCAACATTAACTTTTTCATAACTGTTATTTTTTAAGGTTTTTAATTTCTGTTTCTAATTTTTAAATACTCACTTTTTTTTCATCCACCCGCTTTCCCTGTATCTTTTCTTCCGCTTCATTAAACATTTCAATCTTGCCTACCTCCTTATGTGCTTTGTTAAAACTGTTTGAAATCATCATCAATGCTTTCTTTGTTTCTTCCAGTGCCATGCGCGGGTCACTGAAAGTATCTTCTGTTTCGGGCGGATATGCTTTGCGAACTTCCTCCCTCACAAAATAGCCAGCCGCCACCATCACCAACACCCCGGCAGCAATGCGGGCATAGTTAAAATACATCTTCACCGATTTTCCGGCAGGCCGATGCGCTTTAATCTGTCGCTTTACTTCATCATCAAAAGCCTTTTCGCCTACTGTTGCTTTTTGTTGTTGCTCAAAGTAGCGGAACAGTTCGGCAGTCTCACTCATTTCCATAGGCACCTGGCCTTTAAAATAAGCGCGCAACTTTTGCTCGTCCTCCAGCGATGTCTCGCAGTTCCAATACTTCTCCAGCAACTCTTTTACTTCGTTAGAGTCCATATGCATTTAATTTTACCAATCGTTCCCGCACAAAATTCCGCGCTCTAAACAAATTCACTTTTACCTGGCTCATGTCCAGTTCCAATATCTCGCAAATTTCATTGTAGCTGTAACCCTCAATGTCGCGAAGATGCATCACCTGCCGCTGCTTTTCCGGCAGTGCTTCAATCAGTTCGTTTACCCGTTGCATGCTTTCATGTATTTCTGTTTTTTCATAAGGTGTCATACTCTCCTGACGAACTTCGAAACCTTCTTGCATCGGGTCGGTGGCTCTGCGTTGTTTTGAACGAAGGCGATCCAGCGAAAGATTCTTGGTAATGCGCATACACCAAGCCTCCATGTTGTCGATTCCCGCCATCTGCTCACGTCCGTTCCAAACTTTAATCATTACCTCCTGCACCACATCTTTGGCCTCCTCGCTGCTGCCCAAAAGCCTGAAAGCAAACCTAAAAAGCTTGTTTTTCGTTGGCAACACCCGGTTTTCAAAGACTTCGATATTCATCGTTTCAAATGCTAGACGGTAGTGTGAAGGGTATGTTACAAGTAATTTAGAAATATTTTGGGCGGCCGGGCGGGCTATCAGCACTCGCCATCCCTCGCACGTTCCAATTCGGGCTCAAACAAATGCCTCTATCCCTGCCGCTAGGAGATTCCATTAGATGATAGGCTTTTTATAGACTCAAAGGTTTCTTTAATGGAAATATTAACCATTCTTGATATTTCGCTTTCAGTCATTTTATAGGAATATGATTTGCTAAGTAAAAGAATGTCATTATTGAAAACATCATATCGGATAGGATGAAAATCGATTTTAAGAGTTGCAGTTATCGTTGTATTTTCCTTCGCCAATTTTTTTAAGATCTCTCTTGAATAACTTATCTCCCAACTATTGATCCCCTGTTCAAAAAATGGCACTCGTCTTAATTGGTAGTCAAGGAGCAAGGCTTCAAAATCTACTGAGGTCGGGAAAGTCTCGAATCTTAGTTTACCATCCACACAAAAGGAAATTTTATTAAAAACAAACAAGTTGTCAAAGTTGTCTCTTTGATTTAAATAAAAACCATTGATCAACTGCATTAGAGACTGCTGATACAAATCAGCCATTACTGCAATCGATTTAATAGGCACCTCTTTCAACGAACCAACCTCTTTTTTCCAGACATTAATTTCCTTGTACAGGTCATTCTCCTCCTCGACACTTTCACCATTGGCAGCTTTAATAGCTAGCTTTAGAGACCATTCTAACTGTTCTGCTACATATTCTATGAACGAATCCAAATCACCGACATCTGCTTTGTTCAAAGCATTAAGGTAATTTCTCTTATCGACCGACTTTATGATCACCGGAGGATAATTATGGCGCATCAAAACATAATTCATTAATAACCGAGAGGTTCGTCCGTTGCTATCATCGAAGGGGTGGATCCGAACAAAATCATAATGCAACTTAGCTGCTAGTGCCAAAGGATGCAATTCCTTTTTTTCCTGTGTCGACCGATACCAACCCATAAGGTCAGCCATCTTTGCTGGCGTTTCTTCTGGCGAGGCATAGTGAAACATTTCTCCATTCTGCAACTTTACAGAGTTGGGTTCTTTCTTGTATTCGCCTGGTTGAATTAGTTTTCTTGTTGCCTCTCCATCAAGTGTCTGAGCAATTCCCCAATAAGGCCGAACCAGAATTATCTTATTCAATTCCCGCACATCAGCCTCGGTCAATTCTCTAGAATGATCGCTGGAATATTGCACAATTAACTTCAAGGCAACGTCATGCGCTTTCATCTCCTCGTACTCTCTCATCTCATGATCGCCTGTGGTCTTACCAAAGATTAACAGCAATTCGGTTTGTCCATAGGTAAGTGTATTGCCTTCAATGTGGTTAGAGTTGTAATTCCACTCTAATCTAAATTTTTTCCAAAGCCTTTCTTCGTCTGCTTTTTTCAGAGGCTTCAGCATTTCTAATTCTGCCCGGAGCGCATCGATCGTTTGCAGTAATGGCGTAAGACGGGTCATTTAATTAGTCTTCATTAGACTACAAGTTATTAATAAAATAACCAATTCGCATCTTAACACTTGAATTTGGTAACTTGCACGACCCGGTTTATGGAACAACACGAGAAAATCATCATCTATTCCTCTTTTGACAATGTCATTGCCGCCAACATTGCCAAAACCAAATTAGATGCCTATGGAATACCCTGCTTCCTTACAGGAGAAAATTTTACCAACTTATACCCATTGAGAAATGACATTTTCCCGGGTGTGCGGTTGCATATTTTTGAAATGGATGCCGAGCAGACAAGAGAAGTTCTTAAAGAGGAATTATA
>Ga0105047_10007936_pt1 | contig 17802 bp, 15 predicted proteins | sample MAT04_FD_78384 | JGI IMG/M metagenome (GOLD analysis project Ga0105047, IMG submission 78384) | Freshwater microbial communities from Lake Fryxell liftoff mats and glacier meltwater in Antarctica - MAT-04 (megahit assembly) | ecosystem: Environmental > Aquatic > Freshwater > Ice > Liftoff...
AGGGCGGATGAGGCGTGGCCGTAGCCACGTCGATTCCGACCGACGCGGAAACGCGAAGGTGTGCAGCCGGCGCAGGGCCGCGAAATAACGAGACGCGACACGAGACAGCACCACAACATGCGATTTGGCGCGTGCGAACGTGCCGCCCACGGATGCCCGTTGACCAGGGGAGGCGGCGGGCATCCGGCTCCGCATGGGCACCTCATTTCGAGGTGCCCGTGCTGTCTTCTGGCCCACTGGCGGCCGCGGCCAGCGACGCGGCCGCCGGCGGCCGAGCAGGGCCAGGGCCCGACCTCAACACGAGGCGCGGCACCTAGCATCGATACCGTGACGGTCCGCCCGGACCTGTCGCGTCCAGTTCGAGGAAGGCGCTTTCCGATGCCGATGTACCAGCAGACCGCACCCAGCCAGAGCCGCTCTGGTGCAGACACCAGCGTCTGGGCGCTCATCGCAGTCATCGTCGTGCTCGTCTGTGGTGTCGCTGGATGGGCGATCGCGCGACAGGACGTGCCTGGAACTAACGAGGTGAATCGCACCGCAGCGTTGGCCGTTCGCAACGGCGAGCTCGCCGGCACCCGTGAGGGCATCGCCCAGGGAGCTCGCGTTGGTCGCCAGGAGGCGAACCTGCGCACCAAGCAGCAGGTCGCGGCAGCACGTGCACAAGCGACGCGCGAGGGCTACGCCGCTGGTATCACTGATGGCCGGGCACGCGCTCAAGTGCGCGCGAACGGCGATACCTACTTCCCATCCGGGGCTGGAGCGGCTGGCACGGGCGCCTATCCGACCCAAGGGTATGAAGACGTGCTCGCGTCGGATCTGCTCAACGACGAGCCCGGTTACGCGTCGAGCGCATACCCCGGCTACGGCACCACAGCAAGCACCTCGCCGTACACCGACCAGCAGGCGTTTTCCACGAGCATCGGCGACGATCCGCTCGGATTCTAGAACTCACTTCTGCGGCGATGCGCCACTCGCGCCGGCACCAGTCGGGATCACTCCGCGCATCCGCCGCATGATCTCCTCCTGCGTATGTGGATTGGCGAGCAGGTAGCCGCCCACCAGTCGCTGGAATGCGGCGCGCGTGATCGACCAGGTGAGCGCGTGCTCGCTCACACGTACCGTCGCGGTACGTGGCATGTCGAGTAGGAGTGCCGTCTCTCCGAAGAAGTCGCCAGGTCCGAGCTGCGCGACCTGTTGCCCGTCTCGGTCCACGTCGACTGTCCCTTCGAGCAAGATGTAGAAACGATCGCCCGGATCTCCTTGCTGCACGATCGGCGCTCGCTCGGGATACCACCGGTGCTCCGCATGCTGGAGAACGAACGCTAGGTCGGAGGTGGGCAGTCGCTTGAGCAGATCCAACTCTTTGATGCGCAGGCGCCCGCGCCCCTCGCTGGATTCCGGCGAGCTCTCACGGATGCGCTGGCGTTCACGCAATACTCGGAAGACGAGCACGTGCTCCGCGATCCTCCGATGAAACACCAACGCGTCGAAGGAATAGGCCCGCAGCGGCACTTCACCGTGTACACGGACGGTCGCGTTGCGCGCCTGATTGGTGAGCAGGCCGAGTTCGCCGAAGTATGAGCCGAGCGACAGGCGTGCAACTACGCGTTCCAGTCCGCTCTTGTCGCGCCGAAGCACGTCCGCGCTCCCGCCGCGAATCACATAGAAGCGCTTGGTGCGCTCCTCGTCGCCTTCGGCCACGATCCGCGACCCGGGGGCGAACTCGCACGGCTCTGCGCTGCGTGCGATCTCCCACAGGGTGGTGTCGTCGATCTCGAACAGGATCGGGACGCTCCGCAGAAACGAGAAGCACTCCGTCGCGCGCGCTATCGACTCGCCATCGTCGGCGAAGTGCCCCGGCATGGGCGAACCCTCCACAGATCCGTCAGCTGGGTCCACATGTTCCTCCCCGTCCCGTCCCATCCCTCCGTACATCGGCACGTCATCGCCACTGCCCTGTAAGGAATTCGTGTCGATCCAGTGAACGATGGACCCGAGCCTGCCGAAAACGGGTTGATCGTCGTACCGCATGAGCCCGATATGGGTTGTAGACTTTCGAATCGGACCGGTTCGGGGCTTCCGAATCGGGCTGAAAGCGGCGTCCGGCCGACCGCCGGGCGTCATGAACATCAAGAAAGCGGTACGTAACATGGCACGTGGCACAGTGAAGTGGTTCGACGGCGAAAAGGGCTTCGGATTCATCACTCCCGAGGACGGCAGCAAGGACCTCTTCGTGCACTTCTCCAACATCACAGGCGCGGGCTACCGCTCCCTGGAGGAGGGGCAGCAGGTCCAGTTCGAGGTCGGCGAGGGCCGCAAGGGCCCCGAGGCGACGGACGTCCAGGCTGTCTGATCGGGATCCGGTCCCCGCGAACGAGCCACGTGCTCGATTCGACGGATTGAACGACGAGGGGGCGTATGCCATGGGATGCGCCCCCTTCGTTGTGCTGATCTCGAGCTCGTCGTCGGTTGGGGTCCGCCGGGATGGGCCGCCTGGTCGCATGCCGCCTGGGTGTGCGATCCTGTCGCATGCTCTCGCCACAGCCCCTCTTGGTCGACGGCGCGCTCCTGCTGTGGGGGGTTAACCATCCGCGCGCTGGGCGTCCTCGCGTGGGTGTTCCCGACGTGGCAGCGCCGGATGCGGTGACCGCTGTAGTTGCAGCGCTCGATGAGCGATGGGCGCGATCACCGGTGGGCACGAGCCAGATCGTGCTCACGCTTCCCGATGCAGCTGGTTCATTGGTTGAGCACGAGATCGACGTGGTCCGGCTCGATCCGCTGCATGCGCTATCGATCGCGGCGCAGTTGGCGAGCGATACCGGAGCGACCGAGGTTGCACCTCGGTGGCGGACCATCGCGCGCCTCGCGCGGGTGACTGCAGGAATTGCACTCCGACAGGAGTTCGTGCCGACTGTGACGCGTCGGACAGACGACGGCGCTCCAGGATTCGAAGGACGCTGGCGTCCGGCGCCCAGCGCGGATGCAGCAGACGAGCTTGATCAGATCGCACGTCACGCGCCGGGAGCGCTGTTCGCGGGACGCAGCGATTCGGCGAGGCCTCGGGTGCTGACTGTCGCCGATCGTCGCGTTGCGATCAACGCATGGGTTGCATCCATGCTCGACGCGCTCGTACGGGAACGCCTCGTGGAGGTGGGTGCTCGTGAGGCTGTGCATATCGGGCCGAGCCTGCACGACCGGTGGGTCGAGTCGCTCATGAACGTCGATCCGCGAATCGCCGGCCCCCCCGATGCAGTGGATCGACTCCAGGCCGAGGTCGATGGCTGGCACGAGCGGGTGCGCCGGCGCACGGAGTCTCCATTCCGACTCATGCTGCGTCTCGAGGAGCCAGACGACCCCTCCGATGACGTCGCGGGCTCAGCCGTCTGGTTCCTGCGCTACCTGCTGCAATCACGGTCTGATCCGAGCATGGTGATCGACCTCGCAGACGCATGGCGCCCAACGGGTGCAGACGCGCGAGCACTCGCGCGCGAAGGCTTCGACGCCGGCATGCACCTGCTTGAGCCGCTGGGTGAGGCGGGACGCGTGGTAGACGCCATCGGCGAGAGTCTCGGGGGGCCTCGGCCCGCAGGGTGCGAGCTCAACACCGCAGGAGCGCACACCTTCCTCGTGGAGCAGGCTTCGCAGCTCGAGGGGCTCGGCATTGGGGTGCAGGTGCCCGCGTGGTGGCGCGGGCGTCGCGGCCGATTCCAGCTCAACCTCCGCGCGCACGTCCAATCAGGCATTGAGGGTGGCCGGCGCTCGCTCGACAGCCTCAACTTGACCACCATCGTTGGCTACGACTGGCGAGTAGCGCTCGGCGACCAGGAGCTCTCACGCGAGGAGCTCACCCAGCTGGCGAAGCAGAAGACGCCACTCGTTCGCATCCGTGGGCGCTGGGTCGAGCTCGACGCGGACGAGCTCCACGCAGCGCTCGAGCACTTAGCGCGTTTCGTCGGCGATCCGACCGTACCTTCACGTGGACGCAGCGGGGGCGAGGCCTCCAGCGATGCAACCGCAACCGCAACGATCGGTGAGCTTCTGTGTATGTCCGTCGGAAGCGGTGTGGCGATGGCGTCCGGATCACTGCCGGTCGGCGGGGTGACCGCCGAGCCGGAGATCGAAACGCTCCTGGCTGGACTCGCGGCGCACGAAATTCCCGATCCGCCGCCGCTCCCTGACGGGCTCCGTGGCACGCTCCGTCCCTACCAAGAGCGTGGGTACTCATGGCTGGCGACGATGGACGATCTCGGTCTCGGCGCGTGTCTCGCCGATGACATGGGACTGGGCAAGACTGTGCAGGTGCTCGCGGCAGTGCTGCGATCGTGGGAGACCGAGCGCGCCGGTGATGTTGTCGTGGGTGGGCCGACGCTCGTGGTGGTACCGACATCCGTGCTCACGAACTGGGCTCGCGAGTGCGCCCGATTCGCACCCGATCTACCTGTGATCACCCATCACGGTCCGGAACGCGCCCGTGGCGCTGTGATCGCCGAGAACGTCGCGGATGCTGCAATCGTCCTGACGAGCTACGCGGTGCTGGCACGCGACGCCGAAGTGCTTGCGAGCGTGGCCTGGCGACGCGTGGTGCTCGATGAGGCGCAGAATATGAAGAACCCATCGACCCGGCACGCCCAGGTTGCGTGCTCGCTGAGCGCCCGGGCACGCATCGCGCTCACGGGCACGCCGGTGGAGAACTCCATCGGGGACCTCTGGTCGATCATGGAGTTCCTCAACCCAGGGCTGCTTGGCGCTCGAGCGGACTTTCGACGCACCTACCTGCTGCCGATTCAATCCGGCGACATGCCCGAGGTTGCCCAGCGATTGCGCCGTTTGGTTGGTCCATTCCTGCTCCGGCGAGAGAAGACCGACCGCGCCGTCATCGACGATCTGCCCGATAAGTTTGAGACCGTTGAGCACTGTGCGATCACCCACGAACAGGTCGGGCTGTACGAGGCCATCGTGCGCGACGCCGAGCGGATCCTGTGCGGTCGCGCACAGGCCGGCGTCGAACGGCGGGGGCTCATTCTGGCGACGCTCGCCAAGCTCAAGCAGGCGTGTAATCACCCGGCGCAACTACTCGGTGATGGATCTGCCATCGCGGGGCGCTCGGGCAAGCTCAATCGGCTCGAAGAGTTGCTCGAGCAGGTGCTCGACAGTGGTGAGCGTGCCCTCGTGTTCACGCAGTTCGTTGCGATGGGAGAACTGCTCCAGACGCACCTCGCTGCGACGTTCGGACGTGAGGTGCTCTTCCTGCACGGCGGGACGTCGCGTGCGCGACGCGATGCTATGGTGGCGCGATTCCAGGACCCTGTCGACGAGGCTCCGCCGATCTTCGTCTTATCGCTCAAGGCGGGTGGAAGCGGGCTGAACCTCACCGCTGCTTCGCACGTCTTCCACTTCGATCGATGGTGGAACCCAGCGACCGAGCAACAGGCAAGCGACCGTGCTTTTCGCATCGGCCAGACACGAGACGTACAGGTCCACGCGCTTGTGTGTGCGGGCACGATCGAGGAACGCATCGACTACATGCTCATGCAGAAACGTGCGGTGGCGAATTCCGTCGTGGGCAGCCGTGAACGCTGGATCACCGAACTCGACGACGAGGAATTGTTCGGACTGCTCGAGCTTCGCGCGCAGACCGTGCTGCGCCCAGGGCGCCTCGACGATACCGGCACGGAGTGGCGACGTGTCTCCCTCTGACTTCGGTGATCGACACGGCGGTGGTGACTTCTTCCCGCCACCCTCTGCGCCCCGCTCGGCGGTCGGGGGTATCCGCCTGCAGGCACGCAGGTCCGAGCGGAGTTGGTGGTCAAAGCGATGGTTGGCAGCGCTCGAGGCGATGGGCATCGGCGACCGGATCGAGCGTGGGCTCGACTATGCTCGTTCGGGACAGGTGTTGACACTCGACGTTGCGGGGGGCGTGGTCCGGGCGACCATCCAGGGCACGCGACGTACGCCCTACGAGCTGGAGCTGCGCGTCGAGGTGCTCCAGCAGTTGACCTGGCTCGCAGTGGTGCGCGAGCTTGCGACGCGTTCACTCCCGCGCGCCGAGCTACTGGGTGGGCGGATGCCCGAGGACATCGAGGCAGTGTGTGCACGCGCGGATGTGGCGCTCTTCCCATCGCTCGAATCCGATCTGGATGTGCGCTGCACCTGCGCCGACTGGGCGAGCCCTTGTAAGCATGCCGCCGCCGTGTGCCATCTGCTCGGCGAAGCATTCGATCGAGATCCGTTCTTGGTGTTCCAGCTCCGCGGAATCGAACGGGAGGTGTTGCTCGCGCTGCTCGCTGGTACACCCGTTCCCGACGGCTTCTGTTCATCGGACTCGACCGATGGCAGCGATGTGGATCGCTCCGGTGCCACAATGTCAGGTGTCGATCTGGACGCGTTCTGGAACGGAACGGAACCTGATCTGGACGCGGCTCCCACCGGCACTGAACCGCCGGCGATGGACGCGCCGCTCGAACGTATGCTCGGCGCGCCGCCCATGTGGCGCGGCGCTGCCGACTTTCTTCCGACGATGCGCCGATTGCACGCGCGTGTTGCGGCCGATGATCGTCTGCTGGACGTCGCGCTCGGAGTGCCGTTGGAACCTGGTCTGCATCTGCGTCGATGAACGGTTGGGAAGCGACTCGGGGGAGTTCAACGTGCTCATCAAGGTCTTGGCGAGAGTCATACGCGCAGAGATGCATGACGTTGGTGCGCTCGTGCGCGGATCGATGAGTGTCGCAGAGGAGCGCGCAGTCGCGGGAGGTCCGAATACACTGCTGAAGCTCGGCTCGTGGTTGAGTGGCGAGGCAACGGATGTTCGAGCCGCGTTGGATGGTGCCATAGCATCCGCGTCTGCGAACCTCGACGCCAAGCTGGGGCCCGCAGCGCACCTCGATGAGGCTGCGCTGCACCTCGCTGGACTGCGCGATCACACGACGAACGCCATGGCCGAAGTGATCGCGCTCCGCAGTCGTGGCGCGTCCGCAGAGGTGGTCCTGGCTGCCCAATCGGTCGCGGACGATCTGCGTGGACAGCTGGATACCGCGACGCACGAGCTCGCCCAGTTGCGCGCGGGTATTCCGGTGCGCACCTTCGAGGCGACACTCACGGCGATGACGGGTGCGCCTCACGCTCCAACCCTCGCGAGCGGCCAGGCCCAGCAGGCCGTCACGGAAGTGAGTGCTCAGGATCGACTCGCCGTGATGCGTCTTGAGCTCGGGCTGAGCTCCTGACGTCGCCAATCGCCTTATTGTCTCGGATTCCGTAACATGCGGGACTACGTGCGGCTGTAGCTCAGTTGGTAGAGCGCTTGCTTCCCAAGCAAGATGTCGTCGGTTCGAATCCGATCAGCCGCTCCTACCAGGCCCCGCCCACCCGGCGGGCCTCGTTCGTTCAGGAGTGGCGCGGTGTGGTGGTGCTGAGCGGATGGATCGGATCAGATCCGTCGCCCTTCGCGCCCACGCGTTCAGCCAGGAGCGCACGGAGGCCGTCGAGATCGGACTCCTTGGGTACTCCCCATCCAGGTTCGTAGTCGAAGTTGGTACGCAGGCTCGTCGTCGTGAAGTGCTCATCGAGCACGTCGATGTTGTCCAGGTCGACAAGTGCAGGATGTCGCGCGCCACAGGTGCGGGCCAGATCGATGAGTTCGCTCCGAAGCACCGACACGTAGTTTGCCAAGCGCGCGGCCTTAAGCGTCGGATCCAAGCCGCGCATGAGCCACTTCGACTGCGTGGCCACTCCTGTTGGGCAGTGCCCGGTGTGACATCGCTGTGCCTGGATGCAGCCGATCGAGAGCATCGCCTCGCGCGCGACGTTCACCATGTCGCAACCGAGCGCGAACGCGAGCAGCGTCCGCTCGGGCAATCCGAGCCGGCCCGAACCGATGAACACGATGTCCTCGTGGATCCCCTCGCGTGCGAACGCACTGTATGCCTCAGCCATGGCGATCGTGTACGGCAGAGACACGTGATCGGCGAACACGAGTGGTGCGGCGCCCGTGCCTCCTTCACCGCCGTCGATGGTGATGAAGTCCGGGCCGTTGCCTGTCTCCCGCATGCGACGTGCGAGGTCGCGCCAGAACGCGCGCTCGCCGACCGCGCTCTTGATACCGACCGGCAAGCCAGTGGCATCTGCAACACGTTCGACGAAGTCGATGAGCCCATCCACATCACCGAAAGCACTGTGCCCAGGGGGGCTCACACAGTCCACGCCGGCTTGCACCCCGCGGATTCGGGCAATCTCCTCGGTGACCTTGGCGCCTGGGAGGATGCCGCCGTGCCCGGGTTTCGCGCCTTGGCTCAGCTTGATCTCGATCATCTTGACGGGCCCGCGTGCGATCGTCTTTTGGAGCACGTTCATGCTGAACGCCCCAGTGGCTATGTCGCGACAACCGAAGTACCCGGTGCCGATCTGGAAGGTGAGATCCCCACCGTGGAGGTGGTGGTCAGCGAGGCCACCCTCGCCGGTGTTCTGCATCGCGCCTGCGATCGCGCATCCCCGGTTGAGCGCCTCGATTGCCGGACCGCTCAGCGCGCCAAAACTCATGGCGCTCACGTTGACGATGGAGTTCGGGCGGAAGGCATGACGGCGTCCGTGTGTCGCACCGATGATCTTGGCGGCGGGGAGCTCTCTGCTCGGATCGATGGCGGGGGCGGCCGCGGGGAACGCCGCATGGCGGATGATGATGTACCCGGGCGTGCGCTCCAAGTCGTTGTCTGTGCCGAAACCGAAGTAGGGGTTCTCCTGCTTCGACGAGGCGTAGATCCAGCGGCGCTCATCGCGAGTGAACGGGCGCTCCTCGTCGTTGGCCGTGACGATGTATTGACGCAGCTCAGGGCCGACCTTCTCGAGCAGGTAACGCAGGTGCCCGATAATCGGAAAGTTACGAGTGATCGCGTGCCGCCGCTGCGTGATGTCCCACAGTGCGACCAGGATCAGCAAGACGACGATGGCTGCGAGCACGATGAGTACGGGATGCGACATGCAGCGGTCGTACCCGTTCCGACGGTTCGTGACCGGCGACTGGTCAAAGCTCGGCCGGGTAGGGTGGGGCGATGGGGAAATTCGCAGGTCGTGGCGTGATGGTGGTGGCGCTGACAGCGCTTGGAGCGATGGCTGCGCTCGTGCCGGTGCACGCGGTCACTGCGGGTGTGCGTGAGCCGGTGTCGCCAGATCCCGCGCTCCGCGCCGCACGCGAAGCGCGAGTGACGCTCCCGCTTCCGGATCTCGCTGCGCAGGTCGTTATGACCAGCGTTCCGGGAATCACGCTGAGCCATCTCAGCTCCGCGCAACTCCGCGCGTTGCGCCCCGGTGGCGTGATCGTGTTCGGTGACAACTACGCGTCGCGTATCCAGCTGGCCCGCTGGATACGGTCAGTCACCCTCGCCGGGCTGGATGGTGACGTCACGCGCCCGCGCCCACTCCTGTCGATCGATCAGGAAGGGGGAGTGGTGAAGCGCATCACAGATGCCCCGCCGACACGCTCACATCCACAGCTCGGTGCGACCGGGCGCCCAGCGCTGACCCGCGCGCAGGGACGCATGACTGCAGCACTGCTCGCACGCCTGGGCATTCAGCTGGACCTCGCCCCTGTCGCGGACCTCGACCTTGGTCCGCGACACCTCATGCGCGAGCGCAGCTTCGGTGCCGATCCCGCGCGCGTCGGATCCCAGGTCGCATCATTCATCGCGGGACTGCGCTCCGGCGGTGGCGCGAGCTCGGTCAAGCATTTTCCCGGGTTCGGCGGCGCGAGCGTCAACTCCGACGATGCGCTTGCACGGATCACGCGAACGCGCACACAGCTCGAGGCGGACCTGACGCCGTTCCGTTCCGCCATCGCGGCGGATGCCGATTCGATCATGGTCTCGCACGGTATCTACACTGCGATCGACCGTCGGCACCCGGCGAGCACGAGCACCGCAATGTACCGCCTCTTGCGCGAGGAGCTCGGCTACCAGGGCATCGCGATCACCGACTCGCTCAACGCCGCAGGGTTCGCTGCAGCGACGCGCGACACTGCCGTGGCAGGCTGCGTACCTGCGCTTGCCGCCGGTGCCGACATCGTCTTGCTCACCGGCACGCTCGCGGAGGCTGCTGCGTGTCGTGCGCGGATCATCGCGGCCGTCCGCACCGGCGCGCTCCCACGCGCACGACTCAACGAGGCTGCCGAGCGGGTGCTCACGCTCAAAGCGCGGCTCGGGCTGCTCACCACCGATCTCGACTGACGTCGATCAGCTGGCGGTTGCGCCGCTCGGAGGATTCATGGGTTGACCCGTGCGGTCGAGGCCGTCGCGGAGTTCCTTCATCTTCGTCCGGTAGGCAGCGGGATCCCCGCCGAGAAGATGTGTGCCCCAGCGCACACCATTGTGGACGTGCGGGACCTCATCGGCGAGCAGGTAGTCGAACACCTTGGCGACGTTGTCATGGCCGAGGTCGAGGAGCACCTGACGACGATGGGAGTGTCGCCACATCGCCTTCTGCTCACTCGTGCCGTTGAAGAGCAGCAATCGCCCAGTCAGGTCGTACGCATAGATCGACTTGAAGTAGTCGAATCCGATCTCGTAGTCGCCCCACGTGCAGCCGAGCTCGGTCGCCATCAGCACCTCGTGTACGCGGGCGTGCCGGAGCTCGTCCCACGTCTGGCGCGCCATGTCGACGTGGAAATCCCACGGCATCTCGGGATGCTCGTGCGAGTTGCGCGCCATGAGCTCGGCGGCGCACAACTCGGCGTCCATGAGCCCGTGGAAGAAGTGGCGCATCTCCTCGGGGTCGGTCGGCACATGGTTTTCGTCGCCGTTGACGTACAGCTCCTCGGATAGATACGGGTCGCCGTCGGCCGAGACCGTCACGAACTCGTCGCGCGCCGGCTCGTCGAGCGGAGCCAAGATGGCCAACTTGCGGGTCTCACGCTTGCGGATACCCAGCGCGCCCAAGTCATTCGAGAACGTGGTCTCATCGGTGATGTCCCACCTGGCTGCAGCATCGACCAGGTGCCCCTTCTGACGCTCGATGAGCTGGCGGATCACGAGCAGCGAGACCTCGTCAGTCACGGGATCGATCTGCTCCGCGTGCAGCTCGAGCGCCGCGATAAGTGTGGGCTTGAGCTGTCCATAGACGATCTGCGCATGTTCACCCGGGCTCGTTGCACCCGCGAGACGATCGAGCTGTGCGGCGAGCTCGTCGCTCGGAGCGCCCGGCCAGTCCTCGTTGGCGCGTAGCTCGTAGATGCGGCGTCGCACTTTCACCTGGCCGCGCGCGTCATCGTGGATGTGCTCGCCGAGCACGTACTTCGCGTGGAACGACGGCTCGAGCGGAAGCCAGCCATTGCTCCAATGGATGATCTCGCGAAGGACGTGGAAGTAGTTGGAGAACCGCGTCGCGTTGTCATCGACCGGGAGGCCGAGCTTGAGAGGTGACGGGTCATCAAAGGGAATGATCGGCATGGTCCGATATTACCCCTGTTGAGAAGTTGACGTCCGCTCAACCACCACGCATGGGAGCAACCCGCCGCCCGCAGAGACGTTGATGACTGGTTCTGTGGAGATGCGCGTGATCATGCCGGCAAATCGACCGCCGATGGCGAACGGGTTGATATTGAAGTGCCGGTCTCGCACGACGAGGCGACCGTCCTCGATCGCGGGGAAGCGCCCGATCGGCACCTCAAGATACTCCTGAACGATCCACGCGGCAGTTCCCGCATGGGCGAAGACGAGGGCATCCCACATGTCCTGATCGGTGAGCCGGCCCAGATGGACGTTGTGGCCGCCGTAGTCGGACGCGGGCTTGAGTACGAGTGCGTCGCGGTTGGCGATCACAAACGACGGAAGATCGCCGGCGCCTCCATCGGGAAGCGACGAGCCGCCCGTGGCGAGCACGCGTGTCCACGGGATCGTCGTGCGTACGACCTCGCGCTCCTCGTCGTTGACGAGCAGGTGCGCGAACTCAGGTGCGCCGATGAGCGCCAGCAGCTTCTTGTTGTTGGCGACCCGAGCAGGGAACGGGTTGAGCATCGCGACCGCGCCTTCACGCACGGCGGCGATCAGGGCCGCAGCACCGGGGCTGGCGTGCGGGTCGAGCACGTCTTCGACCAGCGCGCGACGATAGACGACGTCTACCGTCGCGCCGTGCGCAGACAGCCGCCCGTCGATGCGTTCGAGGTCGTCGAGGCTCGCCCACGCCGCGTCGAACCCAGCAGCCTCCAGTGCGCGACAGATGATCTGGAACTCCGGCACGGAGGGGCTATCTGCCGTGTCCACGAGGAGCGCACGCGGACGCGCAACTGACGAGGGAATGCCGAGTGCGCGCCCCGGTCCCTCGGGGCTCGTGGTCCACGCACGCCAACGAGCTTCGACGGTACGGACGGTCTCGATGAGATGTTCGGTGATGCGCTCGTAAGTAACTCGCAGCTCGCGCGGATCGGCCAAGGCGGCAAAGTGCTCGTGGAGGCCGTCGAACATGACGTCCGTGTAGCCGATCCCCGCAGGGCTCTCCGCGTTGAATTCGAGGAACTTGATCGCACCGTCGTCGAGCAGGAATGCATCGAGACGGCACAGCTGTAGTGGTTCGTCGAGCGTGGGTTCGATGCGGATCAGATCGCTCTCGGCGGGCGGAAGATCCAGCGCTCGGAGCAGCGCCGCATCGGTGCGGTAGGCGGTGCAGAACCGATCGAGCACCCGCGTCAGCACCTCGACCGCGTGCCGAACGCGCGACATGGTCGCGGCGTCGAGGCAGTGCGGCGCCATGACGAACGGGATCGCCTCGCCCGCGAACACGACGTCGTGCTCGACCATCCACGATTCGATGTCGCGCGCGAGCGCACCGCACCCGTCGCCGAGGAGTTCCAGTTCGCCGAGATGTCGTCGCGCGAATGCCTCAACAGGATCGATGTCCGGTGTCACTCCCACTCGATGGTTCCCGGCGGCTTGGACGTGATGTCGACGAGGACTCGGTTGACGCCCGCAACCTCGCCGACGATCCGTGTGGAGATGCGTGCCAGCACCTCGTGGGGAATGCGCGCCCAATCGGCAGTCATTGCGTCCTCGCTCGTCACGGCTCGGATGACCACCGGGTGCGCGTAGGTGCGCGCATCCCCTTGTACTCCGACCGACCGCACGCCTGCGAGGAGCACGGCGAAGTACTGCCATACATCGTCCTCGAGGCCAGCGCTCGCGATCTCCGCACGGAGGATGGCATCGGCAGCGCGCACCATCTCGAGCCGCGGCTCGTCGACGGCGCCGATGATACGGATACCGAGGCCCGGCCCGGGGAACGGTTGGCGCCAGACGAGCTCGTGGGGAAGACCGAGCTCCTCGCCGACGCGGCGCGCCTCGTCCTTAAACAGCAGTCGCAACGGCTCGACGAGCTCAAGTTCCATGTCCGCAGGGAGCCCGCCGACGTTGTGGTGGCTCTTGATGGTGGCGGCCACACCATCGTCGCCGCCAGATTCGATGACATCGGAGTAGAGCGTGCCCTGGACAAGGAACTGGACCGGTTCGTCGCCCTCGGCGATGCGTCGCGCCTCCTGTTCGAAGACACGGATGAATGTCTCGCCGATCACCCGGCGCTTGGCCTCGGGATCCTCAACGCCCGCCAGCAACTCCAAGAATCGCTCGCGTGCGTCGACGTGTACGAGCGGGAGATGGAAACGACCGTCCATGGTGGCGACCACCTGCTCGGCCTCGTCCTGGCGAAGGAGTCCGTGGTCGACGAACACGCACGTGAGCCGGTCGCCGATCGCGCGGTGCATGAGCATCGCGGCTACGGACGAGTCGACGCCGCCGGACAGCGCGCAGATGGCGCGTCCCGTTGGTCCGATCTGTGCACGGATGCGCTCGATGGCCTCGACGACCACAGTCTCTGGGTTCCACGTGGCTGGCGCCTTGGCGATATCGCGAACGAACCGGTCGAGTAGTTCCTGTCCGCGCGGGGTGTGGACCACCTCAGGGTGGAACTGCACGCCGTACAACCCGCGCTCAGCGTCCTCGAACGCGGCAATCGGGGTTTCTGCAGTCCGTGCGGTAACGACGGCACCCGCTGGCGCACGAGTGACTGCGTCGCGATGGCTCATCCACACCGTCTCGCGCTCACCCATCCCGTCGAGCAGGGTGCGTGATGCATCGATCGGCTGGAGTTCGGTGCCGCCGTACTCAGACACCCCCGTGCTTGTGACCTCGCCACCGAGCTCGCGAGCCATGAGCTGCATCCCGTAACAGATGCCCAGCACTGGCACGCCGAGCTTGAGGATCGCCGGATCGATGGTAGGCGCACCGGGCTCATACACACTGGCCGGACCTCCCGACAAGATGATCGCGCTCGGTCGCCGTGCCGCAACGTCGTCTGCCCGCACGCTGCAGGCGAGCACCTCCGAATACGTGCCGAGGTCACGCACGCGTCGCGCGATGAGTCGCGCGTACTGTCCTCCGAGGTCGAGCACCAGTACCGGACGATCTCGCGGACCGCTCCCCGCTGCGTCATCCACCAGATCGACGGTCGTTGCGTCAGTCATCGTCGTCATCCCATCCCCACGTGCTGGGCGCGCTGATGGTGTTTGCCTTCCGTCTGGATCGATGGGGCGAGCACGATCTCGGCCTTCTGAAACTCGGCGATCGATTGATATCCGCAGGTCGCCATGGAGGTACGCAGTGCGCCCATGAGGTTGAAGGTCCCGTTGTTCTCGTGGGCCGGTCCGAGGATGATCTCCTTGAGCGTGCCGGCCTGATCAACGCGCACCCGCGCGCCACGAGGCAGCGTCGGATGGAAGGTTGCCATACCCCAGTGGTATCCCTTGCCCGGCGCTTCGTATGCTCGCGCCAAGGGCGAGCCGATCATCACCGCATCCGCGCCGCACACGATGGCTTTGGCGATGTCGCCGCCGGTGCGCATGCCCCCGTCCGCAATCACCGCAACCCGCTCACCTGTCTCGAGCAGATGCTGTGCGCGTGCACCCGCAACGTCGCTGATCGCCGTCGCCTGCGGCACGCCGACACCGAGCACACCTCGCGTGGTGCATGCGGCGCCGGGTCCGACCCCCACCAACACAGCCGCCGCTCCTGTGCGCATCAGGTGCAACGCCGATTGGTACGAAGCGCACCCGCCGACGATGACCGGTACATCCAGCGTGGGGATGAAGGCTTTGAGATCCAATGTGGTGCCGTGCGTCGAGACGTGTTCAGCGCTCACGACCGTCCCCTGGATCACGAGCACATCGAGCCCTGCGGCGAGCACGGCGTCTGCGTACTGCTCGACCCGCTGGGGTGTGAGCGAAGCTGCGACGACGACGCCGGCGGCCTTGATCTCTCGGATGCGCGCAACCATGAGTTCCGAGTCGATGGGAGCCTCATAGAGCTCCTGCATGCGCGCGGTCGCTTCGTCGGGTGCGAGGGTGGCGATCTCCGCGCAGCGCGCCTCGGCGTCCTCGTACCGGCTGAACAAGCCCTCAAGGTTGAGCACCGCGAGGCCACCCAATTTTCCGATCGCAATGGCGGTGTCGGGCGACACGACGCCGTCCATGGCACTGGCGAGCAGCGGTAGGTCAAAACGCAGTTCACCGAGACGCCACGCAAGATCGACGTCCTCGGGATCACGAGTTCGGCGTCCAGGGACAATTGCAACGTCGTCGAACCCGTACGCCTGGCGAGCTTTCTTGCCTCGTCCGATCTCTACGTCCACAGTCGCCTCCGATGCTGGGCATCTCCTGGACGAGCATGACGCGGGAGGGAAAGGTCCCCAGGGTCCCACGACCCGCACGTCCGTTCACCGGGACCATATCGCGCCGACCCGATGTCGCGTCTGTCTTTGAAAGGGACATACCGCTCCTGGTGTCGGGTCGATAGCATGTGGGAGATGAACCGACCGCTCGTGACACCGATCGAGACCGCCGACGAGGACGCTCCGAGCGTTCCCGCTGGCCCCACGGTGATCATCGTCTTCAACGAGCGCACCGGCCCGTCCCAGGTCGCGGAGATCATCGCGGCAAAGCACTCGTTCACCGAAACAGAGATGTGGGAGACCGAGGACGAGACGGGACGAAGCGCATGGCTGCTCGCGGTCACCTGCGAGACCGCCACCGCTGATCAGCTGTTCGACCTCATCGGATCACGCCTGCCGGACTACATCCAGGCTCGTCGTTTTCCACCCTCGCGCCTGCCCGAGGTGCGCCGCACCGGCACTCGCGTCGACGCAGGCTGACCCTCGTCAGCGCATCATCGGTCGACGAATGCCTGGATGACGAGTGCCGTCAAGATGGGGGCTATGACCGTGAGCGCAACGAGCTGACCTCGGGTCACGCCCGCCTCGTCGAGCCAGATGCGAACACGATCGAGCAGTGTCCCGATCCGGAGAGCAAGCTCACGGTTCGCGCCAATACCGGGCACCGGTACCCACGACGTCGGCGTACCGAACACCTCGTCAGGATCGGCGGCACCCGATTCTGGATGCGCAAACAGTCCGCCATGCTCCTCGTCGCCACTGGTGATGTCGGGCGGCAGGAACTCGATTGCGACGTCCGGCTGTGGTGGGGGTGGTGGTTGCACAGGGCTGCTCGGGATCCGGGCGTCATCTCTGCGAGCGGGATGAGCTCGGTCGGCGGGAGCTGCGTCGTTGGTTCCGAGCTCGCGCAGCAGCCCTCGTATTCGTACCGTTCCAAGCTCGAGCAGCGTGCCGATTCGGTGGGTAAACGTCATGGATCGTGCTGGCGCATCCAGCGTGCACTCGCGGAGCATGCCCGCGAGGATCAGGGTCGTCGGGTTGGTCGCGCTCGCAGCGTGGACGCGCATGGCGCGACCTGTCCGTGCCACAACGTGTGGAGCGTGCGCTCGCTCGGTGGCTCCACCACCATGCACCGGTCGACGGTCACGCATATCGGCGGCGGTGGCCGCGCCCGGCGCGCTGGCCAATGGAATGCAAGGACACGTAGAGTTGCGTGCGGCGGCCGTGCCGGCCACGCTGATACCGGTGATGCCCCCAGTGCTCGCCACGAATGCGTCCCCTCGCTCGTGCGCGCGATGTGTGCGCACCAACGTCTATGGCGCCATGCACCGCGCTCGTGCGCAAGGGGGACCCGGCCGAGTCCGGGCCGAATCAGTCAGGCTCGGGAAGATCACCGCGCTCGCGCGCGATGGGGATGTGGAGATAGAAGATCGCGTCTGCGAGCTCCGCCGCCGCCTCGTCTGCGAGCGAGTCGGTCGGCTTCCAGTACGTGGAATCTCCGTACTCGTGGACACCGACGGTATCGAACGCTCGCTCGAATCCGAGTTCTACCAACTCGTCGATGCGTGCCCGCAGCATGTCCACAAGCCGCTCCGATGCCTCGGATGCGTACTGACGATAGAGCTCTCGTTGCTGTTCGAGCGGGATTCGCATGTGAACAAGTTTCGTGACCTCGTCGGACGAGGTGGCGCGACGGTGCGTGACTCGCGTATCGTTGTCGCACCAGTCGATCGGACGAAGGGGGGTGCACATGGTCAAGGGATCAACGCCGCAGCCTTCGAATTCGGGTCCAGGGCGCCCCCGCCGCGAGCTGGATCTTCCCCGTGAGCTTGCCGCTGCACTCGCAGCGGCCCCGGACGCCCGCAGCCAGTTTGAGGCGCTCGCGCCCGCCCATCGCCGAGAGTACGTGCGCTGGGTGACGGAAGCTCGGCGCAACGATGCTCGTGAGCGCCGCGCCGCACAGACTGTGATGCGTCTCCTCGAGCGTTCGTGACGCGCTAGGATCATGGGGATGAACCGTCGTCTTCGGAGCGCAGCGATCGCACCCCCGACGGCCGAGACCCGTACTGTCGCCCTCGATCATCCCGAGCTCGACGAGGTGCTCGTCAC
>Ga0105047_10007937_pt1 | contig 17801 bp, 11 predicted proteins | sample MAT04_FD_78384 | JGI IMG/M metagenome (GOLD analysis project Ga0105047, IMG submission 78384) | Freshwater microbial communities from Lake Fryxell liftoff mats and glacier meltwater in Antarctica - MAT-04 (megahit assembly) | ecosystem: Environmental > Aquatic > Freshwater > Ice > Liftoff...
AAATTTCTATCAGTTTAATATTCAAATAAAAAGTATTAATAACTTTGAGCAAAATCGAATCTACATGAAAGAGTTTATTCTACAAGAATATGAAAATAAAAAGGATATTCTTGATTCATTTGGGCACATTATTAATAATTTTCTTTCAGAACTTTTAAATGAGCGAAAGATTGTGGTTCATCAAATCAGTGGAAGAACTAAAGATTTTGAAAGTCTTTCAAGTAAAATAGATTACAAGGAAGGGAAATACTCCTCTTTATATGAAATTACAGATATAGTTGGTCTAAGAATAATTTCATATTTAGAAAGTGATATTGACAAAATAGCTGAGGTTATTACATCGGAATTTTTGATAGATAGTATCAACTCTTCCGATAAGAGAATCCAAGAGGTTTCGTCATTTGGCTATAAATCACTTCACTTGGTTGCTTCTTTGAATAATCAAATCACTAACCTTGCGGAATATGCAGACTATGCTGGGATTAAATTTGAGGTTCAGATACGATCAATCTTACAACATGCTTGGGCTGAAATCGAACATGACCTTGGGTATAAAAATAAATCAGCAGTTCCAGATCAATATAAAAGGAGCTTCAATCGATTAGCAGCACTACTTGAAACCGCAGATATTGAATTTGACAGATTAAAAAAAGAACTCACAGAATATGAACAAGCAGTTGGCAAATATATAAAAATGGATCCATCTAATGTACGAATTGATAAAGCCTCCTTAAAATCTTTCAATATCGAAAATACAATTTTGAAAGAAATTAGGGATTACATAGCAAAAACAAATCAATGTAAATATATTTCATATTCACATGATTTTAATGGCATTCCTGAACGATTCATATTATTTAAGATTATTACTATTGAAGATCTTGAAAATTCACTTCAAAGAGACAAGAAGATGTTTTTTGAATTTATTAAGGAATATACCAAACAGCATGCTTCTGAAACTTATAGTATAAGCATAATAATTTATTATTACCAACATTTTCTAGCTGCTAAAACTGAAAGTATAGAAGATGTGATAGAATATCTAAATTATGGAGAGATAAAGATATACAATACCGGAAGTATCCCGGAAAAATTCATAGACATTTATCAAAGAATAAAGAACCTTAGCTAAAAGTGCTCCCAAGTTGTTTGTAGTCTTCCCATTAAATTAAAAATAAGTTTTAACCGTAATCTGCGTCTAATGAAATGGCCGTTCATAGTCAGGGTTTCACTCAAAGTGAAGCCCTGACTAACCACAATAAGCGCAGCCAGTTTTCGGCAACTGCCCTACTGTCCGTAATCTTCCTATAAATTAAAAATAAGTGTTACCCGCGAGCATAGTCAGAGTTTCACTCAAAGTGAAGCCCTGACTAACCACAAAAAGCGCAGCCAGCTTTCGGAAACCGCACTGCTGTCCGCACTCTTCCAGTAAATTAAAAACAAGTGATATCCGTTGTCTGTGGCTAAGGATTCCTTGACTGGCAAGTCTCAGCTTAAAGTCCGAGAGCGACTTTGAGTCGCGTCCGGTCTCAAAAGAGATTAATCTGAAACTCTTCAGTTGCATCACAATTTCCGTTAATTAGCCCCCAAAATCCCATCCTCTTTACCTACCTTTGCACGCTCAAAAACGAATTGCTCAATATTTTATGGAAATCCCAAGTAAATACGATCCACGGTTAATCGAAGATAAATGGTACAGCTACTGGCTCGAAAAAAAATACTTCCGCTCAGTCCCCGATGACCGGGAACCCTACACCATCGTAATTCCGCCACCCAATGTTACCGGCGTATTGCATATGGGTCATATGCTCAACAACACTATTCAGGATGTGTTGATCCGCCGTGCGCGAATGATCGGGAAAAATGCCTGCTGGGTTCCGGGAACTGACCATGCTTCCATTGCTACCGAAGCCAAGGTGGTTGCCAAACTTAAAGAAGAAGGTATTGAGAAATCGGATCTTACCCGTGAATCATTCCTGGAACATGCCTGGGAATGGAAAGAAAAACACGGAGGGATTATTCTTGAACAGCTAAAGAAACTGGGCGCTTCCTGCGACTGGGACCGCACCTGCTTCACCATGGACGAAACCCGCTATGAGTCGGTTATCCAGGTATTTTATGATCTGTATAATAAAGGATTGATTTACCGTGGAGTACGCATGGTAAACTGGGATCCGCAGGCACTTACGGCACTTTCGGACGAGGAAGTTATTTTCCGTGAAGTTCAGAGCAAACTATATTACCTGCGCTACAAAGTGGAAGGTACAGAGGATGAATGGGTAACAATAGCTACAACCCGACCTGAAACCATACTTGGCGATACCGCAGTTTGCTACCATCCCGAAGATGAACGTTTCAAACACCTGGAAGGCAAGCGCGTTCTTGTTCCTTTGCTTGGCCGTTCCGTTCCCATGATCAGTGATGAATATGTTGACCGTGAATTTGGTACAGGTTGCCTTAAAATTACCCCGGCTCATGATGTAAACGATTACCTGATCGGGCAAAAATACAACCTCGAAAGCATTGATATTTTTAATCCCGATGGAACATTGAGTGATAAAGCTCAAATGTATATCGGCCTCGATCGTTTCGCAGTTCGCGACCTGATTGTTAAAGACCTGCAGGCTGCCGGAAATGTAGTTAAAATTGAAGAATATACTAACAAGGTTGGCTACAGCGAGCGCACCAATGCAGTTATAGAACCCAAACTTTCGATGCAGTGGTTTCTGAAAATGGCCGATATGGCCAAACCTGCGCTCGAAGTGGTGATGAATGAAACCGTAAAGTTTCATCCTGATAAGTTTAAAAACACCTATCGCCACTGGATGGAGAATGTGCGCGACTGGTGTATCAGTCGGCAGCTTTGGTGGGGACAGCGGATTCCCGCTTACTATCTGCCCGATGGCAGCATTATTGTTGCCCGTTCACCCGAAGAAGCACTTGGCAAGGCTCTGGCTAAATTTCCCAAAATTACACTGGCTGAGCTTCGCCAGGATGAAGATGTACTGGATACCTGGTTCTCTTCGTGGCTATGGCCAATCTCGGTTTTCGACGGTATACGTCATCCTGAAAATGAAGACATTAAATACTACTATCCTACAAACGACCTGGTAACCGCTCCCGAAATTCTGTTTTTCTGGGTGGCCCGTATGATTATGGCAGGGCAGGAATACAGGAAAGATATTCCATTCAAGAATGTTTACCTAACTGGCATTGTGCGTGACAAACTCGGTCGCAAAATGTCGAAATCGCTGGGCAATTCTCCCGATCCCATTAAGCTGATTGAGCAATTCGGCGCCGATGGTGTACGCGTGGGTATGTTGCTGACATCACCTGCCGGAAACGACCTGCCTTTCGATGAATCTTTATGTGAGCAGGGACGGAATTTTTCGAATAAGGTTTGGAATGCTTTCCGTCTGATAAAAGGCTGGGAAGTGGATAAAAACCTTCAGCAGCCTATGTATGCTGCACTTTCGGTTACATGGTTCAGGTCGCGCTTTAGCCAGGCCCTTGGCGAAATAAATGATCATTACGACAAGTACCGCCTGAGTGATGCATTGATGGGTGCTTACAAACTGGTGTGGGACGATTTCTGTTCCTGGTTTCTCGAAATGATTAAGCCTGCTTACCAGCAGCCAATTGATGCCCAGACTTATAAAGCTACAGTTGCTTTATTCTCTGATCTCATGCAGGTATTACATCCCTTTATGCCGTTTATCACCGAAGAAATCTGGCATTTGTTGCATGGCGAAAATGATGGCAGTATTATGGTTTCGAAGATGCCGGTTCCTAAGAAATACGATGAAATGATCCTGGAACACTTTCCTTATACCCTTGAGATTGTTACTTCGATCCGTTCGATCCGCAAAGATAAAAACATACCGATAAAGGATAAACTTGACTTGTTTATACATAAGGCAGGCAATGAAATTCCAAACCTGCTTTTTGATTCGCTGATTGAGAAACTCTGCAACCTTACACCTATAAGGTATGTGAATGAAAAAGTAACAGGAGCGGCGTCATTTCTGATCAAGGGGAATGAATTTTATGTTCCGCTTGGTGATAAAATTGATGTGGAAGCTGAAATTGAAAAACTGAATCTGGAACTGGAATATTCCCGGGGTTTCCTCAAAAGTGTTATGGTTAAACTTTCGAACGAGCGGTTTGTTGCCAACGCAAAGCCGGAAGTTGTGGAGGTGGAACGCCGGAAAATGGCGGATGCCGAATTGAAGATCAAAACGATAGAAGAACAGATTTTGATGCTTAAAAAGTAGGAGAGTCTATTTTCTCTGTTTTATGACCACTCTGAATGGGTAGAAGATTTGAGATGTTTATTCCTAAGTTACTGATTTAAAGAATAAGCTGCATGAATCTATACCACAACTTGACACGATTTTTCGGGATAGGCTCATAGAACATATAAAAATACACATAGAATTTTGAAATACAGCCAGGGGAAATTGATGTTTCTAATTTGCCTTGTTGTTCAATGAAATAAATCATCATAACCAGAACCTGCTGAAAAACCAGACTGTCCTGTTACAGTTTTATATTTCGGTGCGCTGCACCTTATTTTTTATCCGGTAGGTAAATATCTATAAATATGTCGCCACTCTGTGGCTGTAAAAAGGTGCAGAGCACCTTAATATTTATAGGGAATTAAAAAGATATATCGTTAAAGGTGCAGCGCACCGAAATAGTAAATGCAAACTTTTATCTGGTTTCAATTAATAATCCTTGCAATTATTCAATCAACAGTTATTTTGATGTATTGATAAGCATACATTAGACGCTATAAAGTGATCTCTAACCAGGCTCTGTTGAAAAACTCAATCATCCGATTACATTTGCCTATAAGGAATTTATATTAATAGAAAAGGAGAGGGTTAAAATAATTTGCCCATATGGCATTAATAATCAATTTTTTATGTCAATCCCTCTGGGGAATAATACATCATTGATCTTTTATTCCATTGACATGTATCCCCTTGCTTCGGCTTGGTTCGGCTACGCTCACCAACCAACGCTCAGCAACCTGGGGTAATGTCAGGTTTAAAATGCAAGGTTTATCTAACTATTCTTCGCGATTTCTTGTATCCATCAACAATTATACAGGTAATTATTTGAAATTCAATAGAATAATATATATATTCAGCAAGCCTTTATTAAATGAAATTAGAATTTATTCTGTATTCATATTTGCCATTTATATAAAATCTGATTTCACTCAATTGCGCATAACCGGCATAAGGTGGAGCCATTAACTATTAACCATTTTTTATTAACTTTTTCCCTCTTCCAAGGCCCGTTGCAGAATAATCTCTGCATTAGAGGCCACGCTTCCCGATGGTAAAGTTATCTTCACTATACTCCGAACCGGTCGTCGTGAAAGGGAATTTTCGTAAAGCTTGTCATAATAGGAGAGGGTGAGGTCGGCCACTTTTTCAAAATCATTATTTTGCAACGCCAGCATTGCTTCGTGCGATTGATAGGAACCCATATAAACACCCAGATGCTCAAGAACAGATTGTAGATCTGATTTTTGAAAACAGGCATATTCGGCAACCAGTCGCTTTATACGATCGGCTTTCGGAACATCAATAAAAAAAAGCACTCCGCCAAGCATGGCATTCCGGAAAGTATCCGGCAGATAAATACTACCGATATTCATACTTTCGTGTTCGAGCCAAAGTGGTTTCGCGGGATCAAGTTCAGCCCATTTCGCGTAAAGATTATTTTCGAATTGCTCGGTAGTTGGCTGAGATAGTTGCCCAAGATGTCCGAAATTTGAGCCTTTATGACAGGCAAGCGATTCCAGGTCAATAGTCTGATTACTCAGTTTGCCGATTTCTTTAAGAATAGCCGTTTTACCGGAACCGGTATATCCTCCGATCAAAAATATTGGCCTTTCCGTAGAAAACTGCTTTCGGATATAACCCCGGAAAGCCTTGTAGCCGCCTTCCAACAAAGAAACTTTGTATCCGGCATCGGCATAAAACTGTGCGATTTTGGCGCTTCGCATCCCGCCACGCCAGCAATGAAGCAGCATCTGTTTGTCAGGAGCTACTGCCCGTATGGCATCCAGGTAATAATCCGTTTTTTCGCCTGCTATGGATTTCCCTAATTCAATGGCCGGTTCCTTACCGATTTTAACATATGTGGTTCCAACCCTGGCACGTTCCTCGTTATCGAAAATAGGAATATTATGAGCCCCGGGAATATGTCCCTGATGAAACTCACCGGGTGAGCGCACATCAATAACAGGAAGACTTTCTGCCTGGAAAAGGAATTGTTCGGGAGTGAGGATTTGGGGAATCAAAGTTATTTACGATTTACGATTTACGAGTGACGAATGATGAATTTGCGATTTATGAATGATAATTTACGATTTACGTGACCATGTAATCAGACCAGTGCCGATAAAGGGTTTTATTTTGTTGAAATAGAGCGGACGAGATATGTGCTTTTTCTCTGACATGTTTTTTTTATAAGTAAAACATATAGTAAAAATACGTAAGTTTTACCTATACGTAAAATATACCTTGTTTTGGGTTAAGAGTTGTAAGTTTCCAGTTGTAATTTGCGAATGATGATTTAAAATTTATAAATGATTTTTGCGAATTATGACTGTACGACTGAACGACGGCACGATTAAACATCGGAACAACTATGAGCTTTGAAAGCGAAGAATTGAACCCTTGAATGCGAAGCATTGAGCGCGTAGCATTGATCCCTTGAACCAGTTTAATAACCATTCCTTACAGCACTTCCACATTTCCTTTTTCATCAATATAAACTAACAATTTCCTAATATTGGCATATCCCATGTGTTCAAGCAGATTTCCATAATTATCCAACTGTTTACGGTGCTTTTCGGGTTCAGGCAAACCGGTTTTGAATTCCAGGATTACGGCTTCCATGTCAGAAAAAATCACACGGTCAGGACGAAATACATCACCTTCAGGAGTAAGAATACCGGCTTCAGGTTTTATATTGAAATCAGATTTGAAATATTCTTTCAATAATTCATGATTTACTGTTGCAGTAACTCTTTGCTGTAGTAATGCTTTATCTTGTTCATTAAGCTGGTTTAATGCAGCCTGAGCAGAAACTGCCTCAGAAATATTGTCTCTGGAAGTGATGGATGCCAGCGTATCATGGATTAGCGTTCCCCATGCCTGCTTGTTTTTTGAAGGATCGGTACTCCAGTAAACCGGTGCCCGTCGTGCAATTTTTATCCGTCCCTGCCAGGGAGACGAAATCATTTCGGAGAGCATCCCGGCTTCGGGCAAAGTTTTCCTCACTTTCGTTACATTCGTATCCGCACCGCGTGTAAAAACATTAGCTGTTTGGGTCCATTCTTCGAGGGTACTTTCAATATATTTAGTGAGCAAGGTTGGTAAATTATTGGAATCACCTTTTCCCGGCTCGCGGGTAATTACGTACAAGCGCTCGGCAGGCCGCGTAAAGGCCACATAAATCAGGTTGATCATGTCCAGAAGTGAACTGTTTCTTTCCTTTTGATATTGATCTGAATAACCAACATCCTCCATGCTTGCGCCGGTTTGCAGCAGCGCAACCGGCAGTCCGGGAACTACATCTTCAGCAAGTTCGACCCATAGTTGGTCGAAAGTAGTTTTGAGTTTTTCGGTAGCCATGGGCCAGATTACTACCGGGAACTCCAGTCCTTTAGCTTTATGAATGGTCATGATGCGAATGGCATCAATTCCTTCGGGTACAACCACCGAAAGTTTGCCTTTCTTCTCGTCCCAGGCTTCGAGCAAGTCGGCGAGGTGTGTGCCTTGCCGGGCGGAAACCTTGTTTACAAAATCCAGGAAAAACTGTAAGTAAATATCATATTTGCCGAAATTTAAATCAAAAATCCGAATGATTTCTTCGCACAAATCATACAAAGGTAATCCTCTTAATGTCTTAATATTGAAATCAATATTTCCTTCTGATAACACTTTTTCGAGAGAAAGCCATTGGTCTTTCTGAACGGGAAAATTCTGAATCAGTGTAGTATCTAATTTCCCTTTACGGATAAGTTCGTTAAGAATACCGGCAGTAGCCACCAGGTTTTGTGGGTTGCTAATATGTTGAAGAATGGTAACAACAAAATTTACTTCGGGCGAAGCAGCCAGCAAAAGTGCTTCCGCCGAAACCACGCTGATTCCTTCGGACATCAGGTGGCGGGCAATAATACTTCCTTCGCGGTTGGAGCGGGTAAGTATGGCAATGTCAGCTTTGGCAAAACCTTTTTCATTGAGTTCATTAACCAGTTCGAAAACCCTTTTGATATTGATTTCATCAAAATCGGCTCTCGAATTGTATGGAAGAAATTCGACCGAAACCAGTCCTCCCGTTTTACCGGCTGATATTTCCTGTGTATGATTCGTGTAAATAGACTGGAATCCGTCACTAAGTTGTTGTGAGAGAAATTCGAAAAAATCATTGTTAAAATTTATGATCTCGGGCAACGACCGGAAGTTGCTACTCAGCACTTTGGGATTGTAATTTAAGCCTAAAGCCTGCTCTGTATCGCCAAATACTTCTTTTTCGTAGTTTTCGGGCAAAGCGGGCAGCATCATAAATTGTTCCACCTGCCCGTTGCGGAAGCGGTAAATGGCTTGCTTTCCATCGCCAACTACCAGGTTATAACGCCCGTATGCCAGGGAATCGCCGATAAGCGGCAACAGGTTTTTCCATTGCAGCTCCGATGTATCCTGGAATTCGTCGATCAGGTAATTGTAATATTTTTCACCAATACGCTCATAAATAAATGGAACAGGCTCTTTCAGAATGATATCGGTAATCCGCTTATTGAATTCCGAAATATGAATTACCCGTTTCTCGCGGCGTATAGTATCAATTTCAAGTTCCATGGCATTCAAAACACCCATCTGAAAGATATTTTTTTCAATCATTCCTAGTAGTTCATACCGCGACGAACCTGTTTCCATAAGTGCATCGCATTGATGGTAAATGGCAGTAAGCTGATCTTTAACTGAGTTAATTGCCGAAACCTGTATGGCATCAGCTTTTGCAGCCACCCACTTGTTATCATTAATAGTTGCAAGTACAAAACTGTTTGGTCCTTCGATAATCCGGTTGGCGAGCTTGAAAAAATAGCCTCCAATTCCGCTGTTTCCCCTGGCAAATGAAGCATTGTAAATGTGATTGTCAACAATAAGTTTTTTAGCGGTTTGTGCCAGTGCAACTATACTGTCTTCGAAGCTTTTACGGGTTTTTCTTATTCCGACCGCAATTTCATTAAGCCTGGCTGGGGGGATTTCATGTAATTTGCTGATGAAATGTTGGCTGCCTTCCGAAAAAAGAAACCCGGCAGTTTTCTTAATATCCAGTTCAATCTGCCAGCTTTTTTCGTCGTCGGCTTTGGCTTCGGTAAAATCGACAAGAATGTTAGTGAGTTCTTTATCAATACCGGCTTTGCTGATTAACTGATCCACAGCCTGGTCGAGCATCAGATCGCGATCCATTTCTATTTCGAAATCAACCGGTAAATGCAGGTCGTGGGCGAAAGTGCGGATAATTCGCGATACAAAACTATCGATGGTGCGAACTGAAAAATCATCGTACTCATGCAAAATCCGCGTAAGGACGGATTTTGCTCTTTTTGTTATTTCCTCATTTGAATATGCCGTAGTTTTTGCAAGGTCAGGGAGCATAAACCTGATTACTGCACCCTCGGAATGTGTAGCAGGATCGGCCAGTTGTACAAGACCCTGAACGATACGCTGCTTCATTTCGTTGGCAGCTTTGTTGGTAAAAGTAATGGCGAGTATGTGCCTGAAATAAGCCGGAGATTGAAGTGCCAATGCAATGTATTCGCGCACCAGGGTGTAGGTTTTACCTGATCCTGCCGATGATTTATATACCGAAAAATTCTTGTCTGTATTCACCTTGCTAAGGTAGGCGTTTTCTTGAAATGCTTACTTTAAAATCCTTATAAGATACCTCTTTTATACTACCTAAAAATCTGCATTGTATCAATCAGCGGTTATTTTTTTCGTAGCTTTCTTATCAGCCGGTGTTTTGTCTTTTTTTTGTCCGTTTAAAAAGTTCTCCCAACTTATTGAATTCCTTGCGGAAAACCACGCCTACTCCCTGAGTGTAATGCGAGTAATTCGAAAATAATACATCACCGGGCGAATTAGTTCTGTTAAATGCTTTAAACCGGTATCTTCCGTCTTCCGTAATCTTTACTTCTACCAGCACATCGCCAATTATTTGGGTTGTCTGGCTCGTGCTATATGTATTCGTACCCACAGCTCCATCAATGGTAACACGGTTATCAAACAATTGGGTTGACAATGCCAGTTCAACTTCACGTGGAGTAAGCTGATCGCCGGGACGGTAATTAACCCCGATATCGAAATTTTTCGAAATCTGTGAAAGCATTCGTGTTAGCTGAGCACTTAAAATTTCGTACGAGGAAATTCCCAGCGAAGCCCCAGAATAATTAAGGCCTGATGATGAACTGAATGTATTTAATACCAGCAACGAAATCATCTGCTGGTTCATTTCAATGTCACTGGTAGTATCGATAAGACTGAAAACGGTGCGCTGCAATTCCTCGGTTGCATCGGGCATGGTAAGGTTGAATTTGATATCTGGATTGTATAAATTTCCGGTTAAACTTATGATGCAATTTACATTTACGCGCGCGCCTTTGTACTGTTCCTGCGTTATTGGAAGGCTTGAGAGTGAAGTTTTAACCTTATAAACAGCCTGAAGACGTATGTCGGCATCGTATGGGCTGCCATTGAATGTAATAGAACCGCCTTTCTGGATCTGGAAATTTTTTTTCAGTATATTCTGGAAATTGAACAGGAAATTCCCGTTATCCATAATATAGTTTCCGTACATGGAATATTCGCCACGGGTATCCACTCCCAGGCTCACTAATCCGTCACCAAACACATCTATGGTTCCCATCTGGTAAGGCAGAATAATGCCTATACCTGCATTGCGTGTAACATCGAGCCCCATCTGTAACGAGAAAATGGATGATTCCTGGGGTATGTTAGTCTTGTTATCTTTATCAACATCTCCGTGTTGCCGGTATTGTATAAAACTATTCTCTGAAATGCTACGCGAAAAACTGATCGGGATCACCACATCTGTTCCTTTTTCCGATCTCACATTGGCGTTCATTACCAAGTTATCAATCGGGCCTTTCAGAGTCATTGTTCCTGTTGCTTTGGCTTTTCCGTAATATACTTCGTTAGGACTGTAGGGCGTATTAAGCGTAACCAGATTATCGGCTTTTAATTCAATATCAAGAGCCATATCCGAAAACGCCTTATGATAAATAGATCCGGAAACACTGCCTTTGCCAAAAGTTGAATCCATTAGTTGAATGTCCTTAAACCACATCCTGCCTTTATCAAAGTTGAAATCGCCGGTAAGGGAATAAGATGTCCGCAGATAATCTACCAATAATTCAGTGCGCATCAGTTTAAGCGAACCTTTGAAAACAGGGTCGGCAAAGTCGCCGGTAAGTGTAATGGCACCTGTACCATACCCTCTCATGCGTGAAAATATTCCAGTAAGGAAAGGCTCAAAAGTGTGTACTTTCAGATTATCGACATCAACTTTAAGGTCAAAGTTATCGTGCTCTTTCTCAGGATAAATATTGCCGGCAACTTTTAAAGGGTAATGTATTGCGGCATTCCCGACATACTTGATCTGCAAATCTACAGCAATAAGTTTTTTTTCAGCATCCCAGTAACTTTTAATAATAGCATCACCAAGGCTTTCGTGGTTAAATCCAAAACTTTTAATAGTTAAATCAGCCGAAAGGTGAGGAATAGAAAATAGTTCTGAAAACATAACTTTACCATTTACATATCCATCGAAATCGATGCCGATTCCCTGGGTTAACAAATCGGTCTGCGATACATTAAAGTCCTTTAAATCGAGTACCATCTGGCTGAGCGGATCAGTTGAAACGGTGCCATTCAAAAGCACATGGCTGTTCCTGGAGGTAAATCCGAAATTTTTTGCTTCGTAGTACGACTTATCAAGGGTTAACAGGTTGCCGGGAACTGAATTCCAGACGGTATCGTTAATCATCAGAGCCGCATTGTCGAACCGTACCAAAAGACGCGGGATTTGTTTTAACGAAACTGCTCCTGAAATATCCCCTTTGTTATGATCGGGTACAACTTTATCGTTCCACGAAATGCCGAATTTCACGCTGTCGTCGGAGGCTATGGCCTGTAGTTTGAACTGCTCAACTCTTTTTAAACTGGTTGGGTCGTTTTCGGTCTCTGCTGCGTTTATTTTATCACATTCCATATTCACAATCAGGCTCTTATCTACCGTTGATCCTGTAAGTGACCAGTTGTGAAGGGCAATTCCACTCAGAACAATCAGGGGCGACCGTCCGTTAATATTAACCTTGCCAAGAGCAGGATCAAATTTTCCGGATATCACGGTATTGGAATTGATTTTGAGCCACGGCAGAAACATCCAGGTTAATGAATCGGTATGTTTCAATTGGATAGTATAGTCGAAACTGCCTCTTTGCAGTCGTACCGGAAGCTTTTCGCCTGGAGAAAGTGATGGAAGGAATTCGGTGAATACCATTTTCAGGTACTCGGACATGTCATCGAAGGTGTATTCGCCCGAAAAAAGTGCATCTATAAAATCACTGTTAAGCTGCATGCGTTTGCCGCCATTTCCCAGTGAAGTGGTTGCCAGCGAAAAGTCTTTCATTTTGAGGGTCTTAGGCCCCATTGTAAAACTTGTATTGCTGAATCGTAATCCCCCGATCAGGTTATCAATAGTGTTGCCCTGGAATTTAAAATCAGTACTGGATGACAGGATAACGATAGAATCTCCTGTCATGAGTTTAAGTTTTGAGAGGTTGGCATTTAAAATATCGGCCTGGAAGTCGAAGGCAGGCAGTTCCGCTGAAAAATCGGCCGAACCCAAGAAGTTGAGGCCGACCAATTTATCATTAATATAAACTCCGCCGGTAAAACGTTTGTGTCTGAAGTCGCCATCGAAGTTAATCAGTCCGATACGATTGCCTTCGTAATAAAGGTTTGTTATCTCTCCTTTCATGGCAAGATCAGCTCTTTCGAGTGAAAAGTTTTTTCCTTTTATTGTAGCATAAAGGCTGAGTGTTCCTAATTGCTTGATATCGAAAACCTTTCCTATGTTAAATGAATCGGCCAGAATTTTACCGTCGTACTCGTAGTTGCGACGAGCCTTGTTGTTGGTAAGCAGAATATCGGTAGTTATCTGACCGGCATCAGTAATAAATGTCGCCTTCGAAACAAAGTCGTTGTAAAATCCTGTGAATCTGCCGTTTATACTAATATTTCCTAGCTTCATTATAGGTACGGGCAATACAATATGATTGGCACTATCTGTTGAAGGCAGTGTAAATGATTGTATATCAGCCACGTTTGAAAAGAATTCGTCAATTTTAAGATTCACAAAAGTTTCAGCAATATCAGGAAGCCCGTTCACATTAAAATTAGCTTTGAATGAAGTATGCTTTCCGAAGGCTACCTCAAAATCCTTTGCCATAAAGGATGAAACCGTACCCTTTATTTTACCAGATAAATCGAAAATTTCGGCCATGCCGCTGATGTCTGGAGCAAAAGATGCAATGTCGTGCATATCGAGCTGCGATGGCAGTATGTTAGCTTTAATCCGGATACTGTCGAGGAAATAATTATAGGCATCCCAGTTGTTGTATTCAAATTTCAGATCCATGGATAACCTGCTTTTTCCGGTGGTTATCTGTAGTTGTTGAGCAGTCATACCTCTGGGACATAAGGTAGCTTTAGTCGAAAAATCGTTTAGCCGGAAACCACTTTTTTCCCTGAATTTTAAACCCCTGATATCGGCCATTATGCTATCGCCTTTAAGCGTGATATCTTTTACTTCGAGGTTAAGATCAGATAAATCCATATCCGAAAAGTCGATTCCTTTGCCGGGACTCATATACCGTTCGTCGCGTAAAGCAAAATGCGTTGCAATGATTTTTGCATTAGCTATCCTGAGTATCCATGGTGCCGAATAGGTAGTATCAATTACCGACGAAGCAAAATAATCGACAATAAACTGTAGGTTCATGCTGCTATCAGCCTTGTAATAAATCAGGTTAACATCGGCATCACCTAAGGCAATTTCGTTCAGGACCAGTTTCCTGTTTTGGAAATCAACAGATTTTACATCGGCTCTGATTTTTTTCGCCTGCAGAAGCACTTGCTGGTGCTTATCCAGTATTTTTATATCCGTAATAACGGCTTCCAGAAACCAGTTAAACCTGAAGCTTCCGATAGTTACATCGGTATTAAGCTGTTTTGATAGGTAAATTGCGACACGATGAGCAAGGTAAGTCTGAACCGGAGCAGTCCGCAGCATCATAAATGCAGCCAGCGGAGTCATCAGCAGCGTTAGAAGAATGATTAATAATATGCTAACCGGTTTTTTGATACTTTTGCAGGTTAATACTGATAACTAAAACCCACCTGTAACAAGTAATTTAATTACTTACTTCGGCAGGATAATTTCTTAAACCCTTATGCCTGATTATATACTTGGTATTGAATCGTCCTGCGACGACACATCGGCTGCCGTTCTGATGGATAACGTTGTGCTCTCCAATGTTATTGCTAACCAGCAGGTTCACAAGGACTTCGGCGGAGTAGTTCCCGAACTTGCCTCAAGAGCGCATCAACAGAACATTATACCTGTAATTGACAAGGCATTAAAGATTGCAAATATAAGTAAATCCAGCCTAAGTGCGATAGCTTTTACACGTGGTCCGGGACTGCTTGGTTCGTTGCTGGTAGGCACTTCGTTTGCCAAATCGTTTTCGCTTGGATTAAATATTCCGCTTATTGAAGTTAACCATCTGAAAGCTCATATTCTGGCTCATTTTGTAGTGCAACCCGGCAAAGAGAAAGTCTTGCCTGAATTTCCGTTTTTATGCCTCACCGTTTCGGGCGGCCATACCCAAATTGTGAAAGTGAAAGGGTATAACGAGATGCAGATCATTGGTCAAACCATTGATGATGCGGCAGGGGAGGCTTTCGATAAATCGGCAAAAATACTCGGACTTGAATATCCCGGCGGACCGATGATTGATAAATATGCCAGAGATGGAAATCCTGATGCTTTCGCGTTTGCAAAAACCAATATTCCCGGCCTGGATTTCAGCTTCAGCGGGTTGAAAACCTCCATTTTGTATTTCCTGCGCGACAGGCTGAAAGAGGATCCTATGTTTATGCAGAACAACCTGGCTGATTTGTGTGCATCCATACAGTCGGCAATTGTTAACACCTTGATGATTAAGCTTAAACTGGCAAGCAAACAAACCGGGATTACTGAAATTGCTATTGCAGGCGGAGTGTCGGCAAATTCGAGATTACGGACAGCCATTTCGGATATGCATGAATCGGCAGGTTGGAAGGTTCACATCCCTGAATTTCAGTTTACTACCGATAATGCGGCTATGATTGCCGTTGCGGGGTATTTCAAATTCCTTGAAGGTAGTTTTGCCGAACAAAATGTCACGCCTTATTCAAGGGGAGGAATTTAGCGGTACAAACAGAGATAAGTTGAATCTTTAACAGCTCTGACTTTGAATGTTGCGCCTTTGGTTATCACAAAAGTTTCGAAAGGTTTATATGCTTTCCATTCGCTTTCGCCCGGCTGCATTACGCTCAATTCACCTGAGGTAACAGTCATATATTCATGCGATGATGTTTCGAAATTATATTCGCCGGCAGCCATAACGCCTATAGTGGCAGGGCCATCAGGCATTTCAAAAGCTATTGATTTTACGTTTCCGTCGAAGTATTCGTTGGTTTTAAACATGGGATGTGAGGTTAGAGATTTTATAATTAAATGATTAGTGTTTTTTTATTGGTTGTACGATTGTTATTAAGGAGTCATATTATTGCTTTAGAGCTATGTAGTTTCAGGGTTACAGGGTTTCAATGGCTCAGAGTTTCTTAGCCTTTTATTTTTTGAACTATTCCCCATCTCCATTTCTCCCCTCCCCCATTTCTCCCCTTCCCTTAGTCTCTAAGTCTCTGTCAGTAGTAATGAATTCGTGCGTTCGTGTAGTCGTCCAGTCGTGCCGTCGTACTATCTTCACTTTACCACATCAAACCTTTCTTTCTGCCCTTTCTTCAGTGATTTAGATTTTTGGTCGTATGAAAAATATTTACGATTAACGATTCCTGCTGGCAGATGATCTAGTATATAGTCGTTGATGAAATAATCGTAAAGTAATTCGGCATGTTTTTTACCCAATTGGTTTGCCATATTATAAATATCTTTCATTTCGATTGCACTGCGATTTTGTTGCAAACCTATAGTGCCTGCCAGTAAATCGAAATCAATGCCACGCTTAATCTCATCCTGTATATAACCCTCAAGGAATAAAACCTGTTTTGTGCCGGTATTGGCGCGGCTCACCTCAAACCAACTGCCTAAGCTTATGCCGTTTATCCTTAAACTGTCAGTATATGATTCGCCTGATTCCTCAGAATAAACTTCGTAATAATTATACTGATGGCCTTCGTTAATTTGCAGTTGTGCTATCTGAATCATCCATTTTGGATCGGGTAACGATAGAAAAATATCTGAACCTCCATCCACATATACCTCGTATCCTTCCTTACCAAGTTCATTTATCAGACTATTAGTAAAAAAGGTAAGAAAAACAGAATCAGACATTTGCCTGATAAAGACTGACTGAGTCCAGGCCATCGAATCCAGTTGATCGGGATTATATTTAATCGCGGTATCATACCTTAACGACAGGTTATCTTTGAATAATTCATTTAATGGTATGATCATTATTCCGTTGCCGGTATGACTCTTCACATACTGACGGGCAAGATTGCGCTCGGGACTGCAAGCTGCCAAAAGCAACACTATTAAAATGCATAAAATCCCGAAACTTCTGATCATGAATAGAATTTTTATAACCGGGAAAATAACGGACCTTTATTCTGAAGCAATGTTCTGCAACATTTGTTCCGCGAAAGCCTTACCAAAAGCAATGCCTTTTTGAATTCCTTCTTCGTGCGGAGTAAATTTAATATACAACCCTTCACCAAAATACTTCAGTTTGAGATTGCCCAGGTTTGATTCGAGCATTTTGGCTGCTTCGCCACTCCATCCGAATGATCCAAACGAGGACGCAAGCTTGCCTTTGTCGCGTAGCGGGCTGATGGCTGCAAACAGTTGATAAATGGGCATCAGAATATTCTGGTTGATGGTAGGCGAGCCAATTAAAACACCGGTGCAATTCGACATGTAGTATTCCATATGTTCCAGCGACATGTGTTCAATATCATGAATCTCGACATGAACACCCGGCACCATGCTTATGCCTTTAGCAATGGCTTCGGCTACTTTTGATGTGTTATGATAGGCTGACACGTAAGGTATAAAAACCATAGGTTTTTCGCCCAGCGAAAGTGCTTCTTTTGAATACTTTTCGCTCAGATCGACATATTTCTTCCAGTTGGTACGCAGTATCGGACCGTGTCCCGGACAAATCATGCTGATGGGCAAAGGACGGATTTTCTCAATGGCTTTCAACATAAATTTGCTGAAGGGTTTAAGTATCACATCAAAATAATACCTGAAAGCATCGTCCCAGTTACCAACGCGGTCGTCGAACATACGCGAATCGCAGTAGTGAGCACCGAAGGAATCGCAGGTAAACAGTATATTTTCGTCCTGCAAAAATGTATAAATGCTGTCAGGCCAATGCAGGTTGGATGCGCCAATCA
>Ga0105047_10007939_pt1 | contig 17798 bp, 17 predicted proteins | sample MAT04_FD_78384 | JGI IMG/M metagenome (GOLD analysis project Ga0105047, IMG submission 78384) | Freshwater microbial communities from Lake Fryxell liftoff mats and glacier meltwater in Antarctica - MAT-04 (megahit assembly) | ecosystem: Environmental > Aquatic > Freshwater > Ice > Liftoff...
TACATTTTGCCATCATAAGCCACGCCGTAGAGTTTGCTACCACTTCTTTGCAAGCCTTCAAACACCGCGTTACTATTGCCACCGGTAAAGAGTTCGGCCTTGCCAGTGCCCAGAGCGGTATAGCCACAGCTAGTCAGCGTAACCGGGTTTACGCAACCGACTCCGAAGCTACTCCCCAGACCAGTAGCGCTATTGCTTCCCGGGCTATCCGGCTTCATAGCTGGAAAGTACATATTATCGGCATGTCCATACGTTCCGTCATCGGTAAATTCACGCGGATACTGGGTAATACCCAGATCGTGTGGGCCCGAGCCAATGGCAGCTCCAGCCTGAGAAGACACGTATGGTGTACCGACCATTCCGGTACATGGTCCACCGGTTGATTGCTCGAAACAATCAAAATTAGCTGTATTACCAACATTTGTGCCAGTACAAGTTGAGGTTAAGGCTACCCAGGTGCCGAGACAAGTATAAGATTGTGAATGATGTGCCAAGACGATAATCCGATTAGCGTAAACAATCGGCTGATAGCCATCTTGATCAGAGCTATTAGTAAAGCTGGTTAATGGCTGGGGCGCCGGGGCGGATGAACCCGTAGCCGGTGAAGGAACTATGCTGGCACCCGAACATATATGTGTCACGCTAGCAGGAGCTGGCTCAACACTGACAGGGCTGGAGCAGTTGGCACCAGTCGACCACTGCTTATTCCAACCTTTTGGAACTTTTAATGAACCGGCGATGTATTGACTAAAGCCCGGTATTGGATCACTAAAGCTAACGTTGGCATTACCAGCACTAATATTTGCGTAACTCATCACCCATTTTGCCGCGTTGCCATCCTGGACATTTGTCGCACTACCGGTAGTGCCGTCTTTTCCTGTCTTGGTCAAACTGCTACTGGCGGCTTGGAGGGAATGCGCATTTATCCAAACGAATATACTAAACAGCACCAGGGCAAGCAGTGCTAATCCATACCTAAAAGCTCTAGTTAATCGCAAATATATAGTCCCTTTTTACTTTTACACGATTATTACAATAATACAGCATATGCTTATGTAGTTGACCAAGCTCAGTTGTAGTACTTAAAAAGTACCATGGTAAGTCGTTCCTTGTGAGTAATAGTTAGTAAAACCCCAGATTCGTCTGGGGCATTTTCTTGTGCTGAAGTCGGTGCCGCCAGATAAGCTTATGCTATTATTAAGAGCATATGCGGTATCAATCGCGCTTCTTTCGCCTCGTCGTCCTCATCCTGCTCTGGCTGGTGGTGGCACAACATGTCTGGCAATTTGGCAAATTTGGCCAGCCAGCTCAAGCAGCCGGAGAATTTAGCTACGCTATTGCGCTCAATTATCGACTCGAAGCTGACGGCCAGACCACCGTCACGTCGACCTATCGAGTGACCAACAACACTGGCAACAAGATCCTGGCATCACTGCAGATCAATGCACCGGCCAGCACAACCACCGATCTAAAAGTAACCTATGCTGACGGATCACCTATTCGCAATACAGTGACTGAGCGCACGAATGCAACTCTCGGCTATAGTTACAAATATAAAGAAATCAATCTAACTTTTGATAATTGGCCGGGTGGTCGAGGAACAGGCCAGAGCTTCACCGTCCAGTATCGAACGCCAGATCTGATGGATCTGAAGGGCGCTAGCAAGACGTTTTACGTACCGAGTCTTGCGCAAGTGGCTGACGACGAGGCCTACACGGTCTCTGTCTCGGTACCACGTAGCTTCGGTAAGTTGATTTCGACCAGCTCCCTCCCACAGATCAACGGCTCCGACGGCGACAGGGTGCGTTACACCTTTGCTCGCGCGGCGGATTTGCGCCAGTCTGTGGCGCTGATATTCGGTGATACAACAATCTACAAGGTTGATTTTGCCTATCCGCTCAAAAATGACAGCGGCAGGGAACGGACTATGACTGTCGCCTTACCTCCGAACACGAGCTCTCAAAAGATCTTTCTCAACCGGCTTGATCCCGCGCCGGTGCGGACTCGCCTCGATGCTGATGGCAATATTCTGGCAGATTATCAGGTCGCAGCTGGACAGTCTCTAACGGTACGGACTGATATCTCGGCTCAAGTCAAATACCTCGAGTATGATCTCGCCAAGGGTGGGACGAAAGACCAGATACCGGCCAGTCTCGTGCAACAATACACTGGTGCGACCCGGTATTGGCAGACCAATGATGCCAGCCTGCGCACAAAGGCCAGCCAGGTCGTTGGCAAAGAGACAAAAGTCGTCGAAATGATTCGCTCACTGCAGAAATACACCGTTGATACGCTGACCTACAACAACGAAAAAATCAAATATAATATTCGCCAAGGCAGTAGCAAGGCGCTGCGTGATCCGAATAATGCTGTCTGTCTTGAGTATTCGGATCTGATGATTGCCTTACTGCGCAGTCAGGGTATCCCGGCGCGTATGCCGGTCGGCTATGCCTATACCGGTAACCTCAAGCAATCGCGCGCCGTGACTGACTCCTTGCATAGTTGGGTGGAGGCGTATGTGCCGGGGATCGGCTGGATCAATCTTGACCCGACTTGGGCTGAAAAATTTGACACCTTTGGCAAGAGTGATCTCGATCACTTCACTTTTGCACTGTGGGGCCGCGACGATGCCTTGCCGGCGCCTGTCATGTTGGACGGGCAGGATGTGAATTACCAATATGAGCAGACGACGATTAGTTATGACGTCAGTGTTCCGCCAGCTGAGAGTACCGGGCAAGCTGCGGCTGCGACCTATGTGCTATTTCCCGGTTTCAGCGTGGTCCAGTACAAACTGACTGCTCCGGGCAATGTGGCGGGTGACCTATACGCTGCTTTGCTCAAGAACGAGACCGACGCCCAGCAACGGTTTGAAGTTGGTTCGCTAGCACCACTTCAAGTCGTGGAGAAGACAAAGTTTCAATGGAGTGGAGCTTTTGGTAGCGCCGCCCAACTGGTGTTTGTACAGAAGACTGTGGCTGGAGATAGCGTGATAGCGGCAGCTACCGGCCAAGTTATCTGGTGGCCGATGTATGTCAGCCTTGGTCTCGTAGCTGGTATTTGTGGTTATTTTTTGCTAAAATTCAGGCTTCGTAAGCAGACTAAGCCAGAGATCTCGGTCGCTGTCACTACAGCTGCCATGGAAGCCGCCTTAACCGCCGCCCATCATAAAGACGTACTCGCAGCCGAAGCCAGCTACTCAAAGCCGAAACTAACCCCTCATGACCACAAAGATGACACCCCACTCACCCACTAACCGATTCTCGGTCACGACTTCTATTCCTTACGCCAGCGCCAAGCCGCATCTCGGTCACGCCATGGAGTTTATTCAGGCCGATGTGCTTACTCGCTGGCATCGCCAAAAGGGTCATGCAGTGCGTCTGCAAATTGGTACCGACGAGCATGGTCAGAAGCTGTTTGAGGCAGCCACCAAGGCTGGCGTCGATCCGTTGAGCTTCGTGACTGAAATGAGTCAATCGTTTGTGCATTTGGCTAGCCAGCTCAATGTCGAGTATGACTACTTCGCACGCACGACGAGTGAGGTGCATAAGGCTGGAGCTCAGAAACTCTGGCAAGCCTGCCAGGATGATATCTATAAGGGCACTTATACTGGCTTGTATTGTGTCGATTGCGAACTTTTTTATACCAGTAAAGACGGCTTAGGCGGCAAGTGTCCGGTACACCATACGCGGCCTCTTGAGGAGCTGGCCATTGAGAGCTATTTCCTGAAGCTTGCTACCTATCAGAAGCGCCTGATTGAGCTCATTCGCAGTGATGAGTATCGAGTCTTTCCCGACCTGCGCAAGAATGAGATCATGAGCTTTCTGGAGCAAAATGAGCTCGAAGATTTGTCAATCTCACGACCTAAGTCACAGTTAGAGTGGGGCATTGAGGTACCGGGCGATCCGAGTCATGTCATGTACGTGTGGTTTGATGCATTGGCTAACTACATTACCAGCCTGGACTATCCTGACGGAACTGATTATCAGAAATGGTGGCCAGCGAATCTACATATAGTAGGTAAGGATATCAATCGCTTTCACTCTGTCTATTGGCCGATTATGTTAATGAGTGCTGGCGCTGCATTGCCCCAGGCACTATACGTGCATGGCTTCATCAATGCTCCGGGTGGGATAAAAATGAGCAAGAGTTTGGGGAATTCGGTGGCCCCCCAAGAGATCATTGATCACTATGGCATAGATGCCCTGCGTTACTATCTACTGCGCTACATCCCACACGATGGAGATGGTGAATTCGGCCGGGAGCGCTTCCATGAAGTCTATACCTCAGATCTGGCGAATAACCTGGGTAATCTCGTCCAGCGCGTGGCCAGCATGACTGAGAAGTACTGCGATGGTTCATATGTCGTAGGCCAGGGAGAGCTTCGTTCTACCACAAACCTCGAGGAGCTTGTACCAGAATGTAATTTTAATCGGTATCTTGAAGACGTGTGGATTAGAATTGACACAATCAATGTCATGATTGAAAAAGAGAAGCCATGGCATTTGGTAAAAGAGGATCCACAAAAAGCGTCAGATCTATTGAGTGAGTGGATCAGAGACCTAATTGAAATATCTAATCAACTTGTATCTTTCCTGCCTGCAACCAGTTCAAAGATCCTCCAGACTTTCTCTGATGGTCGGGTCGATATGCGCGTCGGGATGCTTTTCCCACGCTTGGACGCGCCTTCTACCGAGGTAAGCTAAATGTTTATCGATACCCACGCTCATTTGCACTTTCGGGCGGCTCGTGATGCTGCGGTCGGTGGCTTCGAAACGAGCTTCCCCGACATCGAGGAGGTGCTTGACCGTGCCCAACAGGCTGGGATTGCGCGCGTCATAAATATTGGCGTCAACCCGATCGATAGTCGAGCTGCCATGAAGCTAGCCGGCGACAAATCAATCATTCAGCTGATCAAAGACGGCAAGTCACCGCAGCTCTACGCCACCGCGGGCTTACATCCGCACGAAGCCGCCTTGGGTGATCAGGCACTCGATCTGATTCACGATATGGCCGAGGATGTCGTGGCGATTGGCGAATGTGGCCTCGACTATTTTAAGAACCATGCGAGTCAAGCTGAACAAGAGCATGCTATGCGTGGACAGATCGAGATTGCTATCGAGCACAGCCTGCCGCTCATCTTCCACGTGCGCGATGCCTGGGATGACTTTTTTACAACGTTGTCAAATTATCCACAGATTAGGGGAGTTATCCACAGCTTCACTGGTCATCCGGAACAGGTCGCGCAAGCCCTTGATCACCCCGGCGAGCTCTACTTTGGGCTGAATGGCATTCTGACTTTTACGAAGGATGCTCGCCAACTCGAAGCCGCCCAAGCCATGCCGGCTGAGCGAATTCTGCTCGAGACCGATTGCCCATTCCTGACCCCCGCACCGCACCGTGGCCAGCGCAATGAGCCAAGCTTTGTCCCGTTGATTGCCGAATCTATCGCTACCCTCCGTGGCATCGCCATCGATGAGTTAGCCGGTCTGACTAGTGCAAACGCTCTGTACTTATTCGATTTGGATGTGGCATGAGCCGGCATTACTTTGATTATGCCGCTGCTACTCCGCTCGATCCAGAAGTGGCAAAAGTCATGACTGCAGCCAGCCAGTTAGTGGGCAACCCTTCAAGCCTCCACGCTGAAGGCAGGGCAGTCCGTCATTGCTTGGAAACGGCTCGGTCTGAGATAGCTGCGAGTTGCAATGCGCGCAGTGAGGAGATTATTTTGACTAGCTCAGCCACCGAGTCAAATAATTTGGCAATCTTCGGAGTACTGACGGCTGCCGGCGTCTCGGATGGTGAGGTCATCAGCTTGGCGACTGAGCATCTGGCAAGCAAGCGACCCTGCGAAGTGATTGCGGCCAGTGGGCACACCGTGCAGTGGGCACCAATTGATGAGTCTGGTTTCGTCAATGCTGCGGCTGTATCGAAACTAGTAACTGATAATACGATATTGATAACAATCAGCTTGGCCACTAGTGAAATTGGATCGCTCCAGCCGGTTTCTGAAATCTGCCGAGTTGTAAGCAAGATTCGCTTGGATAGACGGTCGCGGGGTGTCGATACTCCCTTACTTGTACACACTGACGCGGCTTCAGCGGTTGGGTTGGTTTCGATTGCTGTCGACAAGCTGGGCGTTGATCTGATGACCATAAGTGCCGCCAAAATCTACGGACCAGCCGGAGCTGCTGCCTTGTATGTCAGAAAAGGTACGGCCCTGACGCCGTTAATCATCGGTGGCGGCCAAGAGCGCAGCCTGCGTGCCGGTACCGAGAATGTCGCTGCAATTACCGGGTTTGCAGCAGCATTGCAACAAGCCGAGGCACAGCGCAAGGCTGAAGTAACTCGTCTGACAGCACTGCGCGAGAGCTTATGGGAGCAGCTCGCGAAGCTACCCGGGCTGCAACGCAACAGCCCCAGTCAACGCTGCTTGGCAAATCTGCTTAATGTCAGTTGTGAAGGCCATGATGGCGAGGATCTGGTGCTCAAGCTTGATGCGGCTGGCATTGCCGTGGCGACTGGGGCGGCTTGTGTGGCTTCCAGTCATCAACCCAGCCATGTCTTGTTGGCGCTCGGCTATGATACCGAGCGGGCCCAGTCTTCATTACGAATCTCGTTGGGTCGACAGACAACCGCCGCTAGCCTGACTGCACTAGTGAAGGCATTAGCTGATATTCTAAAAGCTTAGTCTTGTCAGCCGGTGAGCGAGGCTGGTATTCGCCCTCAAACCAATTACAATACTTGTAGTGTCCAGATCCTAAACTTAAATTTATAAATACCACTCATGCAATCACCCAAATCAAACCGAACAAAACTGACTGCCTGTTTCTCGCCCCCGGTGATGTTGCTGACTTTTAGCTTCGAGCTGTTGGCGGCTATCTGGATTGCTTGGCGCTATAAGCTCGACCGAACTGCTTGGATGATCATCGCTGTTCTGGTGATGCTGGCGATCTTCCAGCTGGCTGAGTGGCAAGTCTGTGCCAACTCCGGAGCCCAACTGTGGGCGCGAGTTGGCTTCGTTGCCACTGCTCTGCTCGTACCGATGGGCACCCAACTGACACAAACCTTCTCGCCCGATAAGCCAGGCGCTCGGCTCAATGCCGTTACCTGGTGGCTGGCAATCTTCTTCTCAGCTTGGTTCTTACTGATTCCCGGTAGTGTTGAATTCATCTGGTGCGGTGGGAATTATTCGATCTACAAGCTGGCGACTTTCTTAGGCTATCCCTATTTTGCCTACTACTTTGTGTTCTTGACACTGACATTGCTCCAGATCAGATCACGCGTTAAGCAGACAAAATCGGCGTCAAGTCGACGGGCTTTGACGGGTCTCGGTATTGGTATGGCGAGCTTCATGATCCCGACCTTACTGGTGAATATAGCTCACCCTGATATGGTACGTGCGATGCCGTCGGTACTGTGTGGTTTTGCGGTTATCCTGGCTTGTTTCTTGGTAGGTGTGGTGGCGCCAGCCGTACTGAAGCCACGGCGGTAGGACGAAGATAAATGGCACACTCCGAACCTAGTTGGCGCTCACGACTGACTCGTTTTGCTATTAAGTTGGCCCTCATCATCGGCTTAATTATTGCCGCCTTAGTTGGCTCGGCCTATTATCTATCACCTCAAGATAAGCTGACGAAGGCTGATACTATTATTGTCGTGTCCGGCGGTCAAACCAGGGTCCGAGCTGAGCGGGGGATCGAATTATATAATCAAGGTTACGCGCCAAAGATCATATTCTCGGGCGCCTCACTCGATAATGGGCCAAGTAATGCTCGCGAGATGCGCCAGCAAGCCCTGCGCAGTGGTGTGCCAGATGGGGCGATTTTAGTCGACGAAGCCGCTCGCACGACTTTTCAGAATGCTACAAACACTCGTCCACTAGTGACGTCACTCGACGCCAAAGCAATCATTCTCGTCACCTCACCCTATCACCAACGGCGCACGGCGATGACTTTCGAGCATGTTTTCGGCCAGGATTATCGTTTTATCAATGAATCATCGTATGACAGTCGCTGGAGTAAGGCCGCCTGGTGGGCTAGTCCATTTGGTGTCTACATAACGGTTTCCGAGCTTGTGAAGGTGACATATATCACGATTAGCCAATCTTACGAATAATCTGCTTGACAAGAAGGCCTATTTGAGCTAAAATTTCGTGAGTTAAATCTGCACCTATTTTGAATCGAAAAATCTGATCAATGTTCCAGCCGTCCGGCTACTGCGCGTAGTTGGATGATGCGAGCGAATTTTGGTCACGGGGGAGCTAGTCTGGTGAGAAAAGTAGGGGCGGTTCTCACCAGACACTTCCTCGCTACTGGCACTTTTTGATCATTCGTGATCATTGAGCTCCGAAGCATTTTTCAAAAAAAATCGTGCTCCCTTGAAGCTGGGAAAGGGCGCATGCGCAGGTAGCTTGTAGCCGTAGGTGCCGGTGAAAACTTACCTGCAGGTGGAGACTTTCAGCTCGTCTCCCCCCTCATGTCCCAGCCTGGCCGGGGTGGTTTGGGAGTAATTACCCAGACCACCCCACAGCCGCCGTTCACATTTGTGAGTGGCGGCCTTTTCTTTTATTGATCATAAAACGGTAGGATAAAGCTATGTCAAATGTAAAACCCAATCAGCGCGTCTACGTCGGCCTCTCAGGAGGGGTCGATTCGAGTGTAACAGCCTGGCAGCTGTTACAATCTGGATATGATGTTACCGGTGTCTACATGCAGAATTGGACCCGTGACATCGCCGGCAATGCCTGTCCCTGGGAAGATGACTTGCGCAGTGCTAAGAGCGTGGCGGCTCATCTCGGCATCGAGCTCAAAATATACGACTTGCAGACTGAGTATAAATCACAGGTGGTTGAGGTTATGGTCGCGGCTTACGCGGCTGGCCTGACTCCGAACCCGGATGTGCTTTGCAATCAAGCGATTAAATTTCGGTTGTTCTACGATCTGGCACGAGCCGATGGCGCCGATCTGGTGGCGACGGGGCATTACGCTCGTTTGATCGATGGGCGACTGGCTCAGGCTTCTGACCAGCACAAGGATCAGACTTACTTTCTCTACAGAATGCCGGTTGATGCGGCTCAGCAGACTCGCTTTCCATTGGGTGATCTCCAAAAATCAGCCGTCCGCGAGCTAGCCACAAAGGCTGGTCTGCCGACTGCCGCGCGCCCTGATTCGATGGGTTTGTGCTTCGTTGGTAAGGTGCCGCTTAGGGATTTCCTCGGAGAATTCATGCAGCTTGAGCCAGGCGATATTCTCGACGAGACAGGCAACGTACTGGGTCAGCACGATGGCGCCGCTCTTTATACCATCGGTCAAAGGCATGGCCTCGGTGTCGGTGGTGGTCAACCGTTTTACGTATTGTCGAAAGATCTCCACGCCAACACGGTCACAGTAACGACGCAAGTAGAACAGTTGCGTCGCGGTCATTACGACATTGGCAGTTGTGTATGGTGGTCGTCACCTGCGATCGACCAAGAGTACTTGGTCCGGATCCGCCATCTGGGGGAGCTTTTGCCCTGCAAGCTCGAAGTATTTCCCGGCGAGCGATGGCGGGTCAAGCTGCTGGGCGACAAACACCGCGGAGTGGCTAGCGGGCAACATGCGGTGATCTATGACGGTGCGATGGTGCTCGGCGGCGGCGAGTTAGTTTAGACGAGAAAACTCCCATCACCGAAGTGATAGGAGTGGGTTTTTAAAAAAAAGCGCTTACTGATTGGGCTTGATCAGCCGAATGCGCGTGAAGCGACTGGCGGGTGGTGAGCCGGTTGGTATATCAAGTCGTTCAGCCGGCTCTAGGGCAGTCCGACGATAGTCAAATGGTAGCTGAAGCTCAGTGGCTTCTTGGGTGCGCGGGTTGTAGCTCAGGATGCGGTTGCCGGAGCGCTTCTCGCGCAATACCAGCAGCAGCGTCTGAATGGCTGTGGTTGCGAATTCGTGTAGGCCAAAAGCGCGGACTTCGCGCATGGCTTGCTTGAATTCGCGATGATTTCTGAGATCCTCCGAGATGACGAGCCGCAAGGCTTTCCAGGGATTTTTGATTTGCGTCAATGCAGACATGATTTGACACTTTCTATTATAGAGAGGTACGAATTACACATTCTGCATCAAAAAGCCATATTTTGCAAGCTATTATTGTACTATTACCGCTTATGGTAAAATATAATCTAATCACTTAAGCGGAATCAACATGCATGAAAGATGACCAGCCAAAAGCTTCCGAGCCCGACATAGCCGCCGGTTCATTAGCCTATATGCCCAAGGCCGACAATAGCTCGAGCGAAAGTGACTCAGAGCTGGAGCTCGGCAATAACAAAGCAGCTGAGAAAAAAAGCGTCGCCGACTTACCAGACACATTTGGGGATGATGAGGCTCTGGCCGAGAAGCCAGTTGTCAAACCAAAGTCTAACATCGCTATTACGGTTGACGGGAAGCCAAAGCCCGAAGTCGAGCCAAAAGTTGAGCCGAATGACAGCACCGAAATGGAGCTCGGTACTGAAAGCCACGTGGCACATGTCACTTCGGCAGGGCATGCCCCAGAGGCTATGCCACCTACCCACCATGGTCTGGCGCATGATATGCCGCCTCAAGCTGAGAAGAAGTCAGCCAAAGGACTGGTTGTCGCCTTATTACTTGTCGTGCTAATCGCTGCGGCCGGTACTCTCGGGTATCTCTGGAATACAGCCCGCTCGGATGTTACTAAGCTGACGTCAGAAGTCAGCGATCTCAAGAGCAAACCAGCTCAAGCTTCGCCCTCATCAACACCGCTGGATGACTCGGCCGCTGCGAGCAGCACAAGCTCAGGCGATACTCGTTTGATCCCCGAGCTCGGCCTCAACTATAAGTTGACCGACAATACCAAGAAAGTTACCTACGTATACAGCGAAACAAAGGACAGCGCCGGCAAGATTCGCTCAGCCATTTATTTTAGCACGGCGACGTTGATTTCTGCTGAGAGAAAAGTTGTTGCCAGCGGCAAGGATTTGTTGTGTGGTGCCAACACTGGACCCTTAGGTAATCTCGGAGTATACAAAGCTGGAGACATCTACAAGACCACAAAAGTCGATGATTTGAAGGTTGATAACAAGACTAGTTTTAAGCTTGGCACGAGCTGGTATATCTATGAGGGGCCACAGGCCACCTGCTCGACTGACAAAACAGTTTCAGCTCTCCAAACCAGTGATAGAGCTTTTGTTACCGAACTATTGACCAGCTTAAGTGTTGCCAAGTAATCACTAATAAATAAGGAACTGTTATGCGACCCGACGAACAAGTACCAATGAGCCGACCAGTCGAAACTACGCCTATAGGCTCGAACGTTGCCCCACCTGCGTCGACACCTGGAATGTCGCACCCAATGGTAGCGAAGATGCCGCTGCCTGGTGGTGGCAGTAATACACCACCTAAGTCACGCGGACGAGGCCTCTTGATCGTATTGGTGATCCTTCTATTGGCAGCCAGTGGTGGCTTGGGATACTTGTGGTACAAGGAGAAACAAGCTGTGTCTACGCTCAAGACAGAAAAGCAATCAGCTGTCTCTGAGGCCGACAGTCGGGTAAGCACTGTCCAGAAGAAGCTTGATGAGACACAAAAAGAGCTGGAGTCAGCCAAGAAGACCGAGACAACACCAGTCGTCCTAACAGATGCCGAAGCTATTAAGGCGGCCGCTCTCACCAGCCTACTCGCAGTAGTGGGTAACAAAACTGAAACTACCGAATTTACTACGCCAAAAATTAGTACGAAAGACAAAGCTTTTGCGACGATCGGTTTCGGTACGAAGGGTCAAACCGGTGGAGCGACTTCCTACCTCAAGAAAGTCAACGGTGGTTGGGTTGTTATCATCCAAGGACTACAGCAAGGCAAGCCGTTACCAGTTGATGTCGCTCTTTATGGCATCCCTTCAGACCTCTAGCCCTCCACAAATCACTCAAATAATTGTATAATCACCAGATATGAATGCTCGTGATGTCCGAACCAAATATTTAGAATTCATGGTACGCCAAGGCCATACGATTGTGCCGCGGGCTAGCATTGTGCCGGCTGAGGACCCCACCACACTCTTCACCGGCTCCGGTATGCAGCCGATGGTGCCGTATTTACTTGGCGAATCACACCCGCAGGGTACCCGCTTAGTCAATTCCCAAACCTGCATCCGTGTCCAGGACATCGACGAGGTCGGCGACAACTCGCATACGACTTTTTTCGAGATGCTCGGCAACTGGTCATTGGGGGATTACTTCAAGACTGAACAAATCCGTTGGTTTTGGGAGTTTTTGACCCAAGAGCTCCAGCTCGATCCGCGTAAACTCTACGTGACGTGTTTCGCGGGTGATGAATCGCTCGGCATTCCGCGTGATGAAGACTCAGCCTTGCTCTGGCAGGGGCTTTTTGAAGCGGCTGGCATCGAGGCTAAAATTGTCGACATCGGTGCCGCCAGTGAGGGCGACAAGTCAGGCATGCAGGGTGGTCGGATATTTTATTATGACGCCGGTGAGAACTGGTGGAGTCGAGCTGGACGCCCTGAGAATATGCCTGTTGGTGAGCCCGGTGGACCTGATAGCGAGATGTTTTATGACTTCGGCGACGCAGCTCATGACTCTAACTTCGGTCAGCCACATCCAGCTAGCGATTCGCCCCGTTTTCTCGAGATCGGTAACTCAGTCTTTATGCAATACATTAAGACAGAATCAGGCTTTGAGCCATTGCGGCATCAGAATATTGACTTCGGCGGTGGGCTTGAGCGTTTGGCAGCTGCCGCGATTGGCAGCCCTGACGTCTACCGAACCAGCTTGCTCTGGCCAATTATCGAGAGTCTGATGTCAATAACTGACAACAAATACGAAGGCAATGAAATAGCGATGAGAGTTATTAGTGATCATGTCCGTGGCGCTACCTTTATGGCAGTTGACGGGGTACGACCAAGTAACACCGCTCAAGGCTACGTCTTGCGCCGCTTGGTGCGACGGGCTGTTCGACGTGGACTCGAGCTGGGTGTCGAGTCAGGCTTGATGGCGGCAATAATCCCCACCGTGATTGATATATATAAGGACGACTATCCTGAAGTCGTCGCTCAAGCCGGCGACGTTCTGGCTGTTCTAGTGGCTGAAGAAGACCAGTTTCGAGTCACACTGACACGGGGACTAAAGGAATTTACGAAGCGCACAACCGAGCTTGATCTTACGCAGCGTCCACCAGTACCAACCGGCCAGCGTACGCCACTGACCGGCAAGCTTATCTTCCAGCTATCTGATACGTATGGCTTTCCGGCCGAACTTTCGATTGAGGAAGCCCACAAAGAAGGCGTTGCTGTTGCTGACGGCTGGGAGCAGGATTTTGAGCAACTTCTGAGCCAACAAAAAGATCGATCGCGCACTGCTACAGCCGGACAATTCAAGGGCGGTCTGGCCGATCACTCCGCCAAGACTATTCAATACCATACCGCCACACACCTGATGTATAAGGCCTTGCGCAATGTCTTGGGTGATCACGTCATGCAGCGGGGGAGCAACATCACGACTGAGCGTCTACGGTTTGATTTTACGCACGGTGAGAAGATGGCGCCCGAGCAACTCGCCGAGGTCGAGCAAATAGTGAATGACGTTATCGGTCGCAATCTGCCGATAGCTTACGTCGAGATGGGCAAAGACGCTGCCTTTGAAGCCGGTGCACTGGGTGCCTTTGGTGAAAAATACCCAGATATCGTCAAGGTTTACACGGTTGGTGACCCGGATGGTGATTGGTATAGTCGCGAGATCTGCGGCGGTCCACACGTGCCCCACACTGGTGAGCTGGGACACTTCAGGATTCTCAAAGAAGAGAGTTCATCGGCCGGTGTACGCCGTATCAAAGCCATGCTTGAATAAAAACCCCACCCTCACATGATGTGGGGGTGGGTGGATTTGTTTGGTCAGGCCGAAGCTTTTCGGTGGTTTCCGTAGTATGGCAGTTCAAAGTCCCACCTCAATCGTAGGTAGCTGCCATCGCTCAAATCGATATGCCAGATATTTTCACTCTGCAAAATGTTAATTACCGTTGTACCGTTTCGTGAAACGATGTCGTCGAGCTGGAGTTTATTTGGCTGCAACCAGATTGGCTTATCTTGAAAACTCATCTTAATCCTTCTTTCCTGAGATGGTCGACAAAGGGATTGAGTCGTACGAATTGCTTCGAAACTTGCTCAATCTGGCTCATCAGCGTGTTATTATCCTGCTTCAAGTGGGTCAGCTCAGCGTCCTTAATCTCATCACAACTGTCGCGCCAGGCGTTGATCTCTAGCCTAACCAATCGAGCGATCTCGGCCACTGCCAGCTCACGTTCACCATCGATGTTCATGACGATGTGCGTGTTTGGGAGATCAGGCCAACGTGATTCAATTTCCTTCATCTCGAGCTGAGCGATGATCAGCCTCTCGTTGAGTTTTTCTGGCGATAGGTCACCGCGTCGCATCAGATGGTCTCGCAATACTTTGATGCGGGCTCCCTCCAGTGCGCTGGGCATCCGCCGATGCAGATCGCGTTGCTCTTCGGCCGACATTCGATCTGTGCCGTTGTAGCTAATCATCGGCAAAATGCCAATGAATGTAATCGGCAGCTTGTCACGGAAGTAGGCCATCAGCTGCGCGGCTCCCTTGAGCTCTAGATCAATGATCGTCGGACGAGCTGGGTCGGGCGTGCAAGTGGCGTAGGCATTGCCAGCGAAACTGGCCCACTCAAGGATCTTGTTCGCCGCCAGGGCCTCCAAGATCTCAGACATGCTGCTGTACAAATATTGGCCTTCGAGGTCGGTCGGTCGCGGTTGGCGAGTTGTTCGGCTCTGACCATAGCTCAGGTCGGGGGAGATCGAGCAAACCAGCTCGATCAGGGTGTTCTTACCGACGCCGGATGGTCCGACGATGGCAATGGTGGGTGCGGGTGGTAGTGGAAGGTGCATAGTCGACTACTTTCTGTAGCAGTACCCCCGGTGGGGCGACTTGATCGGATTACTTTACTATATTTAAGTCAATCTTACAAGCCAGAGAGCTTATATATAAAAACCCGCCCTCATTATTATAAGGGCGGGTTGATGGTTCTGAGCCGAGTCTAATCGGCTATCAAAACCATGTGGCTTATCACTTGGTCTGGCCGGAAGGCAGTGAAGGCAGTGTCGGGGCCTTCGTAGCGTAAATTGAAGCTAATTTCCCCAGTCCGACTATTCCGTTGCCGGATGCTTGCGATGACTCGCCAAGCAGCCATCGCAGTAAGGTCCAAATTGAAACAAACGAGATCGCCTTTCTTGAGCTCCTGCACCGAGCAGGGTCTAGCCTCATACCTATCACCTTCATAGGTGACGAGTTCAGGCATCAGGCTGGTCGGCGAGTCAGTGCGCCTTCGCCGATTGCCGCCGCAGCCGCGCCGAGGAAGACTACTCCGACTGTTGCTATCACCGCGACTGTGATGCGTTTGGACAATTTCTTGATGTGGTGCATATTAGGCTCCTGCTTGTTGGGAATGGGTGGAGGAATAGTGTTCAGCCAGCTCGGCTTCGAGTCGGCTACACTCGCGGGTGTGGTCGATCAAGCTCATATCAGCGAAGTGTCGGGCCACACAAAACAGTGGGGCGGCAATCAGCGTACCTTCGAGTCGGTGAGGACTCCAGGTCAGAAAGCCGAAGCTGGCGACAAAAGCTAGTGCTTCGAGATTGAATTTGATCTTGCCTGAAGTGTAGGCACCGTGCACGACTGATTCGAGCTGACGAGCCAAACCACTAGTCCGAAGACCGAGGCGGGCGACACGTTGCTCAATCATGATCAGCCAAGCCAGCGAAATAGCAATGACGATGGCGGCGATGGGACCTTGGAGCTTCCAGCACAGGAGCGGGAGTGCCAGGGCCAAAGCGGCGATCAGCAACTTGTCGACTGTCGGGTCAGCCTCGCGGCCGAACTCAGTCTCATGCTGCAACATACGAGCCAAAGGACCGTCGATTGCGTCGAGCAAAAACATCCCAATGACGATAAAAAACCAAATATCGGCGTGAGGATCTTGTTGCCAGAGCAATACTGAAAAAATGGCTACAACCGGGATGGCAGCAATGCCACGTATGACTGTCAGGGCATTGGGGATGTTGTTTAACCAAGCTTCGATGCGATACAGCCCTTGTCGGTTTGCGACGTTACGCAGCGGTATGACCCACCAAGCGAAGCCGACCACGGTCACCAGCCAGAAGAGGCCTTTCGGGAAGCGCATTGCTATTGAGTCAGTTCTTGACCATGGCTTGAATTGCGCTACAGGTCGGGCGGGCGTTGGTGGTACTTGGATAGAGGACTTTTGGGTATCCATCTGGTACTTCCTTTTTGTATGTAGGTACGAATGACGATTAAGACTTGAGAAGCGATATAAAAAACAACGCTTCCTGTCTCCTACCATATAATATTCGAGAAAACGAAGCAAGCATAAGCAAAGCAATCACCAATCTGCTAGAATACCAGTACAAATGGCACTCAAACTATCATCTATTCAAGCTAAATTGCCTCGCTTTTCGTTGCGTCGTGGTAAGCAGCTCAAGAACCGCACCAAAGATCCCTACATTGTGAGTCTTGATATCGGGACTGAGTATGTCAAGGCTTTGATTGGCGAAGTCAAAGGCGATCACGTTGAGATCATCGGCGCGGCCCGACAACGGCAGCGCTTGACCGACATGGCTTCTGGCGCCGTTACTGACATCGCCGGCGTGGTGGAGAATTGTGACGCCGCGCTACGGGCAGCCGAGAAAGTTGCCGGTGTGGTGGCTCGAAATACCGTCATCGGCATCGCTGGCGAGCTGGTCAAAGGCATGACGACCAGTGTCAGTTATCGCCGTTCGAGGCCAGAAGTCCAGATCGATATGGTGGAGCTCAAAGACATCATTGAGCGAGTTCAACGGGCTGCCTTTGATAAGGCCCGAGCGCAGCTGCAGTGGGAGACCGGCGCCAAAGACATCCAAGTCAAGCTCGTCAACGCGGCTGTTGTCGACGTCACAATCGACGGCTACCGAGTCACAAACCCGATTGGCTTCCAGGGCAAGGACGTCACGATTGCGGTGTTTACCGCCTTCGCACCAATGGTCCATCTCGGAGCTTTGCAGACGGTGGCGCGCGATCTGGATCTAAATCTCATCAATATAGCCGCCGAGCCTTTTGCCGTGGCTAAGAGCGTTGGGGCCGATGATTCAACCGAATTTAGCGCCATCTTCATTGATATTGGTGGCGGGACCAGTGATATCGCGGTGGTCAATAACGGCGGTGTCGTTGGCACCCGCATGTTTGCCATCGGTGGCCGGAGCTTCACCAAGCGCATCGCCAGCACGATTGGAGTCAACTTCGAAAAAGCCGAGGAGCTCAAGCTGGCTCATTCAAAAGGTGCGCTAGAAAAAGAACAGGAAAAGGAAGTCAGCGAGGCACTGGCCAAGGACGTGGCTGTCTGGCTCTCTGGAGTCGAGCTGAGCTTGTCTGAGTTTGATGAGCTGGATCATTTACCCAATCGAATCCTGCTCTGTGGTGGTGGCTCGGCCTTGCCAGAGATCAAAGAAGCTCTACTATCTGACTGGCACAAAGATCTACCGTTTGCGCGCAAGCCGAAGATTGATTTCGTCGCTCCCTCTGACGTGAACCGAGTGATTGACCACACGGGTAAGCTCAATAGCCCGCAGGACATTACCTCAATGGGCTTAGCCAATCTCGCCCTCGATATCGTTGGGGCAGAGCCCAAGGGTGAGCAGCTCTTGCAGCGACTCAGTCGGACCCTCTCGATCTAGAGTAAAATATTGACATATGGTTTAAATACCGTATAATAA
>Ga0105047_10007940_pt1 | contig 17793 bp, 14 predicted proteins | sample MAT04_FD_78384 | JGI IMG/M metagenome (GOLD analysis project Ga0105047, IMG submission 78384) | Freshwater microbial communities from Lake Fryxell liftoff mats and glacier meltwater in Antarctica - MAT-04 (megahit assembly) | ecosystem: Environmental > Aquatic > Freshwater > Ice > Liftoff...
CCGCTGCGACCCCACGGTCGCCTTCGACCCCGACTTCCAGCCGCCGTTCTTCGGCGACGTCCCGAAGGATCACCGCGCCGTCGCTGCCAGCCGGCCCAACTTCGTCGACATCTGCTACCGCGTCACGCACGAGGACGAGGCCGTCTTCTACCCGATTGGATGGGACGACAACGGTCTGGCCACCGAGCGTCGCGTCCAGAACGTCACGGGCGTCCGATGCGACCCATCGTTGCCGTTCGACCAGAACTTTGTCGCGCCGTACAACGGCGACGTTCCCAAGGACCATCGCGCGGTTCCGATCAGCCGGCCCAACTTCGTCGAGCTGTGCCGCGAGATCACCCACCTCGATGAGCAAGTGTTCGAAGAACTGTTCCGTCGCCTCGGCCTTTCCGTCGATTGGTCGCTGCTCTACACGACCATCGGCGACCGTGCCCGCCGCGCCAGCCAGCGCGCCTTCCTGCGCAACCTGGCCCGCGGCGAGGCGTACCAGCAGGACGCGCCGACGCTGTACGACATCGACGAGCGCACCGCCGTCGCGCAGGCCGAGATGGAGGACCGGGAGATGCCCGGCTCGTATCACAAGGTCGCGTTCCACCGTGTCGTTGAAGGGCAGGTCGATGGCGGTGGCGATCTGGTCATCGACACCACTCGCCCCGAGCTGCTGCCCAGCTGTGTCGCGATGGTCGCCCACCCCGACGACCCGCGCTATCAGCCGCTGTTCGGCACCACAGTTCGCACGCCGCTGTTCGGCGTGGAAGTTCCTGTGCTCGCCCACCACCTCGCAGACCCGGAGAAGGGCACCGGCATCGCAATGATCTGCACCTTCGGCGACACCACCGACGTCACCTGGTGGCGCGAGCTGAACCTGCCCTCGCGTGCGCTCATCGGGTTCGATGGTCGCTTCGCCACCGACATACCGGCGTGGATCACCGACGACGAGGGGCGCGAGACCTACTCGCAGCTGGCCGGCCTGTTCCCGAAGCAAGCACAGAAGAAGATCGTCGAACTGCTGCAGACCAGCGGCGAGATGCTGGGCGAGGCACGGCCCATCACCCACCCGGTGAAGTTCTACGAGCGCGGCACGCGCCCACTGGAGATCGTCGCCACCCGACAGTGGTACATCCGCAACGGCGGCCGCGACGCCGAGCTGCGCGATGCACTCGTTGCCCGCGGCGACGACGTCACCTGGCACCCCGGGTTCATGCGCCATCGCTACGACAACTGGGTGGGCGGCCTCAACGGCGACTGGCTGATCAGCCGTCAGCGCTTCTTCGGCGTTCCCGTTCCATGCTGGTATCGCCTGGACGGCGACGCCAACCCCATCTACTCAGACGTGCTGGTGCCCACCGAAGAACGACTGCCCATCGACCCCAGCACCGACTGCCCCGACGGCTTCACCAACGATCAGCGCGGGGTGCCCGGCGGCTTCATCGGTGACCCCGACGTGATGGACACGTGGGCCACGAGCTCGCTCACACCGCAGATCGCCGGCGACTGGTCGGGCGACACGCACACCGACGAGCTGTTCAGCCACGTCTTCCCGTACGACATGCGCCCACAAGGCCACGACATCATCCGCACCTGGCTGTTCAGCACGATGGTGCGCAGCCACCACGAGCACGGTGTGGCCCCGTGGCACCACGCCGCGCTCAGCGGCTGGATCCTCGACCCCGACCGCAAGAAGATGTCGAAGAGCAAGGGCAACGTGGTCACCCCCATCGACCTGCTCGAGCAGTACGGCACCGACGCTATTCGGTACTGGGCTGCCAGTGGTCGCCCAGGTGTCGACACCGCGCTCGATGAGGGCCAGATGAAGGTCGGGCGCAAGCTGGGCACCAAGCTGCTCAACGCATCGAAGTTCGTGCTCTCCTTCGGCGAGCCGCCTGCCGGCACCGTCCCCATCGAAGCATTCGACCTGGCGATGTTGGCCCGGTTGCGCAGCGTCGTCACCGACGCAACGAACGCGTTCGACAGCTTCGACTACGCACGCGCGCTGGAGGCCACCGAGGAATTTTTTTGGTGGTTCTGCGACGACTACGTCGAGTTGGTCAAGAGCCGCGCGTACGCCATCCACGGGCCAGAGGCAGCGGCCTCCGCCCAGGCAGCGCTGCGGCTAGCGCTGCACACCGTGCTTCGGCTGTTCGCACCGTTCATCCCGTTCGTCACCGATGAGGTGTGGAGTTGGTGGCAGGAAGGTTCGGTGCACAGCCAGTCGTGGCCCGCGCTCGACTCCACCTCGGCCACGGGGGACGCCGACATGCTCGACCCGGTGTGCGAGGTGCTCGCCGCGATCCGCCGCACCAAGACGGAAGCCAAGGTCAGCCAGAAGGCTGCGGTTGCGCTGCTCGTCATCGCGTCGCCTGGGGCAACCCAGGCGCTGCTCGAGGCTGCCGAGGGTGACCTACGCGACGCGGGCTCGGTCGAGGCTGTGCAGTACGAGCCAGGTTACGCGCTGACCTGCGCGGTCGAGCTCGCCCCTGTGACCGAAACCCCGTAGCCGCCTGCCAGGCCCGACCCCCGGGCTGGAAGCCTGGCGGGTAACCTGCACGACGCATGAGTAACCCCGAAGTCGAGCCTGCGCAGCCGTTCAAGCCACGCCATACCAACGCCCAGCGAGCCGTGCTGGCGATCAACATCATCGTGGTCATCGCCTGCCTCGTCGGCGCTGGCGCGCTCGTCTACGGCAAGAACCAGCTCGATGGTCGCCTGCAGACCAGCCTCATCGATGTCAACACCACGATCGCCGGCCAGCCCAACTCGACGCCGCCGCCCGGCGACACTGCCGATGGCGAAACTTCCAGCACGGCGACGCCCGAGACCTTCCCAGCCGCCGACCCGGCTGCGCAGAACTTCCTCATCGTGGGCAGCGACGCGAACGCATGTGTCGATCCCAATTCCCGGTGGGCCGGCGCCGCAGACCCCGGCCGCGAGAACATCGGCAGCCGCAGCGACACCATCATGGTCATGCGAGTCGACCCCGTCTCTCGCCAGGCCGCCGTCTTGTCGTTCCCTCGCGACCTATGGGTGAAGATTCCCGGCAGGGCCAAGAGCCGCATCAACGCGGCCTACATCAAGAACGACCCAACGCTGCTCTCGCAGACCCTGTACGACAACTTCGGCATCAACGTCGACCATTACATTCAAGTCGACTTCTGTGCGTTCAAGCGCATCGTCGATGCTGTCGGTGGCGTCACCGTGCCGTTCTCGACTCGCGTTCTCGACAAGAACGTCGGCCTCGATCTGGCCGCCGGCTGCCACACCTTTTCTGGTGACGAAGCCCTCGCCTATGTTCGTTCACGGCACCTGAGGTGGATGGACGAAAACGGCAAGACACACGAGGACGGCACTTCCGACCTCGGCCGCATCTCACGCCAGCAGGACTTCCTGCGTCGCACGCTGCAGGCCGCACTCAACAAGGGAATCTTCGATCCCGCCGTTGCGCGGGCGCTGATCGTGTCACTGCAGAAGGACATCGTGACCGAAGCCGGCTTCACGGTCAACGACATGCTGGAGTTCGCCGGCGTCCTGCGCGACGTCGACCCGGGCAGCATTCGCACCTACCAGATCGAGGGGAAGCCCGTCAGAATCAGCACCAACTCCGTCCTCGAACCACGCATCGGTGGCGACAACATGGTGGCGATTCTTGCGATCTTCCGTGGCGAGGCAGCCCTTGCCGGCGCCCCGGAGCAGACCTTTGAGACCGTTGTCGACGCGACGACGACCACGCGTGCCCCGGGCAGCACCGTTGCGGGTGGCACGGTGGTCTCGACGGCAACGACGGCAACGACCACCACGGTCGTCGTGCCCGACGAGAACATCAAGGGCGACATCCGGCCTGACCCAGACCTCGTCTGCAGCTGAGCGTCGGCAGCCGTCGGCCACTGGGCGCGAAACACGGACACTGGCGTCCAGTCTTCGCGCCCGTGGGGCCCAGACGAGACAGAGGTGACCGGGTTTCGCGCCCAACTTGGCTATCAGGCAGGGCGGTCGAGGGCTTGGGTGAGGGCTTCAGCCACTTGGCTGGGGCCGCGGATGGTGATGCACCGAGCACCCACCTGAGCAGCGAATGCGAAGGCCTCGTCGCTGTCGGCTTCGGGGGCCACGATCACCAGCTCGCTCAATCCAGCCGCGGCCGCGACCGGGTCGCCATCGACGGTGGAACGGCAGTCGCTGAGCAGCACTGTCACCTTGCGGCCAGCTCGGCTGCGCTGCAACTGCTCGCTCGCTATCCGAAGTGCACCAGCGAGGTCGGTGGTGCCAAAGCCGCGCAACGACAGCACATCCTGGACGACTCGATCGCTGGGCTTGGGTGTCAGCTGACCTTTCGCGACAACCACGTTCTTTCCGAACGCAAGCACGCTGTAGTCCTCCGGTGTCCGGTACGCCACCGTGGCAGCGGCCAAGGCCGCAGTGGCCAGTGGTTTGCCACCCATCGAGCCGCTGCGGTCCACCAGCAGACACATCGCGGTTGCCGGCTTCACCCAACCGCGCACGCGCAACCGCTCGACATCTATCGCGCCGGCGCTGCCCTCGATGATTGCTTCCAGGCTGGCGTCGATGTCCAGGTCGCCACCATCGGGCCGGTACGGCATCTCGCGAAGAGTGCCAATACCACGCGGTCGCACGGGTCCACGGCGCGCGACGTCGATGAACAACTTTCCCGCCAGCCGCTTTGCCAGCTCGCGCAACTTCACATCGGTGGCGCCCACAAGGTCGGCCAGCATCGCAAGTGTCTCGTCCGGGTCGTCGCGCATGCCGTCCTCCACTGCCGATTCATCCAGCTCGCCGACCTCTGGCGACACCAGCTCGAAGCGCGGGTTGCGCGCCAACTCGCGCCGCGACGTCGTGCGCTTCTGGCTGTTGGCAACTTCGGCGTCCGCCTCGTCGCCCTCCTTCACCTGGGGCGGCGGAGCTAGCCCTGGTTCGCCCCCGTCGGGGCGTTCGCTTTTCCCGCGCCGCCCTGCCCGCCTGCCTTCGGCGGCACAAACACCTGCTGCCACAGCTCGGTGACAATCTCCTCGGGGCTGCGGCTGCAGCCTTCGCGCAGCCGCAGCCGACCGCTGAGCGCCACCAGCGCCGCATCGAGCCCAACGGCAGCGTTGCCGGCCGACACCCCGCGCAGGGAGGCGAGCGAAGCAGCGACCGCCGTGCAGTCGATGGCGCCACGCACCGACGAACCGATGCGAATGTCGGGGTGAGTGCGGGTTCGACGAACGACTTCCACCACCCCTGCCAACCATGCATCATCGACTGCGATTGCCGGCAGCGCACGCTGCACGATGACCGCTTCGTCCGCTGCGTCTTGATACCCAACGGAGAGCCTGCACACGCGGTCGTACACGGCGCTGCTGATGCGGGCGGTGCCGATGGCATCGAACGGGTTCATGGCTGCGACCAAACGGAAGCCTGCTGCCGCTGCAACGCTGCCCAGCCGGGGTACATGCAGCTCGCGTTCGCTCATCACGGTGATGAGTACGTTGAGCGTCTCTTCCGGAATGCGGTTGATCTCCTCCACGTACAGCAGCGACCCGTCGCGCATTGCCGTGACCAGTGGGCCATCCACGAACACCGCTGGGTCGTAGCCATCAGTGAGCACACGCGCCGGATCGAAGTGACCCACCAACCGCGCGGGGGTCAGCTCGGCGTTGCCTTCCACGAACTCGAAACCGAGGCCCAGTTCGTCGGCGACGGCGCGCAACAGAGTGCTCTTGCCAGTCCCCGGCGGACCTTCCAGCAGCACGTGACGGTCGGCGGCCAGCGCCGCAACCGTCAGCTCGATCTCGCGTGCGCGCCCGACGACACGACCCAACACTCGATGGAGAAGTGTCTCAGTCATGCATGATCACCTGCTCATATCCGCGCAACACCGCGGCGCGACACTTCACGACGGACCCCTGCGCTCACCGAGCTGAACGCTCAGTCGGTGTGCTCGAAGACGAGCACTCCGCGGATGTTCTTGCCGCTATTCATGTCGGCGTAGCCCTCGTTGATGCCCTCGATCGGGTAGGTCTTGGTGACCAGCCCGTCGAGGTCGAGCAGGCCCTGGGTGTAGAGCTCGAGCAGCTTGGGGATGTCCTTGCGCGGGTTGCCCGAGCCGAACAGCGAGCCAATCAGCTGCTTCTCGAACACCGTGAGGAACACGGCGGGAATCGCGATGCTCGTCTCACCCACCGGGTGAATGTTGGTGACGACGATCTTGCTGCGCTTGCCACCCAGCCAGAAGGCCTCACCGAGCACGTCGCCATCGCCGACCCCGCAGCACATGATGACCTTGTCGAAGCCGCGGTCCCATGTGGTCTCACTCAGTGCACCGAGGGCGTCGGCGATGGACGCGTATGCGTGGGTGGCGCCGAACTCCATCGCCTTTTCACGCTTGAACTCGATCGGGTCGATCGCGGCCACCACGCGGGCGCCGGCGAGCTTGGCGCCCTGCACCGCATTCGAGCCGATGCCGCCAACACCAACGACCGCAACTGTGTCGCCGGGCTGCACTTCGGCGGCGTACACGGCGGAACCCCAACCGGTGACGACGCCACAGCCGAGCAGGCACGCCTTGTCGAGCGGCAGCTCCTTGTCGATCTTGATGCAGCTGGCCTCGTGCACCACGGTGTGGTGGGCGAAGGTGCCCAGCGCACCGATGCCGAGGAGCAGATCTTCTCCGGTGGAGCTGTGATGGCGGGCGGTGCCATCGCTGAGCTGCAGGCCCGTGGCGGTGACCGTGTTCATGTCGCACAGGTTGCTATGGCCACCGGCACAGCTGGGGCAGCGGCCGCAGGCGGGAACGAAACCGAAGACCACGTGGTCGCCGGGTGCAACGCTGAACACGCCATCGCCAACTTCCAACACGATGCCGGCACCCTCGTGGCCACCGATCAGCGGCGGCTCGGGGGTGGCACCGGCGAGATCGCCGGTGACCAGATGCTCGTCGCTGTGGCACATGCCGCTGGCGATGATCTTGACCAGCACCTCACCGGCCTTGGGCGGATCGAGTTCGATTTCCTCGACGCTCCACGGAGTGTTGCGTGCACGGAGAATTGCGGCCTTGGTCTTCACGAATTGCCCCCAGATATGTGAGTCGACGTCTGCGCCGCACCATACATCGCAGTGCGTCAGCGGCGCTATGCGGCCGGTGCCCAGGCGATAGCTATGCGATCTCGGCGGGCAGCGCAGCGTCGGTCACCAGGTGCAATACCTGCACCGCCCGAGTCATGGCCACGTAGAGCAGGCGGGCGCCGAGCGCCGAACCGTCGAAGATCTGGTGTGGGTTGACCACGATCACGCCGTCGAACTCGAGGCCCTTCACCGCTTCGGCGTGAAAGACGGGAACGTCGTTGGCGGAAAGGTCGTGCACACGATCCGTCCCGTGTAGGCCAACACGTTCGAAGGCTGCGAACAGCTCTGGGTGCAGCTTCACCGGTGCGACCACACCGGTGTTGGAATGGCGATGGCGCACCGCCCGGACCTCGTCGGCTACCGCATCTGCCAGCTCTGCGGTCGACACCTGACGGACCACCGGCGCGACCCCGTCGGCGCGCACGCTACGGCTGGCCTGCGTAGTGACCTCGGTGAATGGAAGCAGCCGGTTGGCCACGTCCAGGATCGGCGCCGGCACGCGATAGCCGATCGTCAGATGCGCCACCTCCGACGCAGTCGCCCGCATGTAGCCCAGCGCCTCTTCCCAATCGCGCTGGCCGGCGGGGGTCGTGGATTGGGCAAGGTCGCCCAGGATGGTGAGCGAGCCCGCCGGGCTACGCCGGCCAATGCAGCGCAGCGCGACGGCGCTGTGGTCCTGCGCCTCATCGACCACGACGTGGCCGTACGTGAACGGTGTGCCATCGAGTAGCGAGTTGGCTTCATCCACCAGGTACTGGTCTGCCACCGTCCACTGCCGCTTCTTGCCGCGTGGCCCGGGCAGCAGTTGATCAACGAGTTTGATCGGCAGCCGCGTGGGCCACGCTTTCGTGATGGCAGCGCGCAGTGCCGGAGCCTTGGCCCACACGTCGTCGCGGTCGAAGCGGCGCATCATGTCGCGCTGGACGATGCCCTTCATCGAGTCGCGGCGCTTGTTGACGGGCGCATTTGCGGCCATCGCCTGCTGTAGCCAGCCGGCGAACTCGTCGCGCGCGATGGTGATGGTGCGCGAGCCCATCGGAACGCGAAGGTCTTCCTCGGGCACGGTGATATGGCTCAGCGTCGCATTTTCCAACTCGGAGAGCATCTCCGCGCCCCCCTTGGTGCGGCGCGTCTCGCGGTCGTCCTCACCGGTGATCTCCACCTTCGGCACACACAGTTCCAGTGCAGTGCGCTGCTGCACGCTGCGCTCACCCAACGACGGCAGCACGTTGCCGATGTAGTCGAGGAAAACCCTGTTGGGGCCAACCACCAGCACGCCATCACGAACCAGCCGGCGGCGGTGCTCGAAGAGCAGGAACGCTGCGCGGTGCAAGCCAACGGCCGTCTTGCCAGTACCCGGGCCGCCCTGCACGACGAGGCATTGCTCCAGTGGGGCACGGATGACCATGTCCTGCTCGGCTTGAATGGTGGCCACGATCTCACGCATGGCACCGGTGCGTGCGGCGCCAATCTCCGCCAGAACCGGGTCGGGGATGCCCGAACCCGCCGCCTCGTGATCTGGGTCGTCCAGTTGCTCGTCGAGATAGGCGGTCAGCTCATTGGGGCCGTCGTGAACCGCGGCCACCGTGAACCGTCGACGGTGGGCCAGGCCGAACGAGTCGGCATGGGTCGCGCGATAGAAGGGCGCGGCGATTGGTGCCCGCCAATCCACCACGACGGGGTCGTGCTCGTCGTTCTCGATGTGCCGGCGCCCGATGTACCAGCGCTCCTGCGACTCGTCGGTGATGCGACCGAAGAAGTCGCCGGCGCCGGGCGTGTGGAGATCCTCCAGCGCCTCGGCGACGGTGACCTCGATGTACTCCTTGGTGATTTCGTCGGCCGACGCATCCGGGTCCAGTTGCTGGAAGCGGCGAATCATCTCGTCACGACAGGCGCGAGCGACCGCCAGCTGCGCTACCTCGGCGGGCAACTCGGGAAACAGGTCAGCGCTCACAGGGTCGACCACGCTAGCTCACTGCCTGACCACTGGCACGCGCCCACCTGTCGCTGCTGGGCGACACGCGATACGATCCCCGCCATGGAGAACGACGACATCGCCACCACCGCCGACGCCATCGAGGCCCCGGCCGATCTGATCGAAGAGCTGTTGGTGGAAGAGATCTCCATCGACGGCATGTGCGGTGTCTACTGACCTGATCACCCACCCGCTGTTAGGGGTCGCGCTGGCACTGCATCCGCAGGTGGCGTTGCGCCCCGAGCCGTTCGGTGCGCTGGCGTACCACTATGGCAATCGGCGGTTGGTCTTTCTCAAGCACCCGGACATGGTTGCGGTGGCGCGTGCTCTGAACGATCACGACAGCTTTGCCGGTGCACTCACCGCGTGTGGCGTGGCGGAGGCTCGCTGGCCGTCGTTCGTGACGGCATTCCAGGCGCTACAGGAATCACAGGTCGTGGTCGTTCGCACTCTCCCCCAAGCAGGCCAGGAAGAGGATCATTCGTGAGCGTCGAGTCGCTGGTATCGCAATTGAAGACCGGGCTCGATGCGCCCATCTGCCTGACGTGGGAGCTGACCTACGCATGCAACCTGCAGTGCGTCCACTGCCTCTCATCCTCGGGTCAGCGCGACGCCCGTGAGCTCTCGACCGCGGAGGCGAAGCGGGTGCTCGACGAGCTGCGCGATCTGCAGGTCTTCTACATCAACATCGGCGGCGGCGAGCCGATGGTTCGCCGCGACTTCTTCGAGCTCGTCGAGTATTCGGTGGCCAGCGGCATCGGCGTCAAGTTCTCCACCAACGGTGCGTTCATCGATGCCGAGAAGGCCAGCCGGCTCGCTTCGATGGACTACCTCGACATCCAGATCAGCCTCGACGGTGTGGATGCAGCTACCAACGACGCGGTGCGCGGTGCGGGTAGTTACGACATGGCTCGCCGGGCGATGGACAACTTGGCAGCTGCCAATTTTGGGCCGTTCAAGATCAGTGTCGTGGTCACCCGCCACAACGTGCCACAACTCGACGAGTTCAAGGCCCTCGCCGATGGCTACGGAGCCCAATTGCGCGTCACCCGCCTGCGCCCCAGTGGCCGCGGCGTGGACAGCTGGGACAATCTGCACCCGACCAACGCACAGCAGCGCGAGATCTACGACTGGCTGATGGCAAACGGCCAAAACGTGCTCACCGGCGACTCGTTCTTCCACCTCAATGCATTTGGACCGGCCCTACCTGGTCTCAACATGTGCGGTGCGGGTCGCGTGGTGTGCCTCATCGACCCCATCGGCGACGTCTACGCCTGCCCGTTCGTGATTCACGACGAGTTTCGTGCCGGCAACGTGCGCGAAGAAGGCGGCTTTGCCAAGGTGTGGAAGCAGAGCGATCTGTTCACGTCGCTACGCGAACCGCAATCCGCCGGTGCGTGCGCCAGCTGCGGTGCGTTCGATGCCTGCCAGGGCGGCTGCATGGCCGCCAAGTTCTTCACCGGTTTGCCACTCGACGGCCCCGACCCGGAGTGCGTCAGCGGCGACGGCGAGGTTGCGTTGGCCGAGTTGGCCGCTCAGCCGGTCGCCCTGTCGGTGAAGCCCCGCCCGGCCATGGACCACACCAAACCGGCCCGCGTCCCAGTCCTGCACTCATCCGCAAGTTCACGAGGAAGGTAGCGTCACATGGACGAGCAGACAATGGTCGATTCGTACGGAGTCGAGGTGTTCAGTCGGTCGTGGCCCGTCGACTCGCCCGCAGGTCTGGTGATCATCGCCCACGGAGCATCCGAGCACTCGGGGCGCTACGACCGATTTGCGATTGCGCTCAACGAAGCCGGTTTTGCGGCGGTCGCGATCGACCATCGCGGCCATGGTCGCACCGGGAAGGCAACCGGCCCGGGGCTGATGGGGCCCGGCGGCGGGCAGGCGGTCATCGACGACCTGCACGAACTACGCGCAGCCGCGGTGGCGAAGATTGCCGACGGCACGCCGGTGTTTCTCTTCGGACACTCTCTGGGCTCGCTGATCGGGCTTGCCTACCTCACTCAACATTCTGAAGGCCTCGCCGGCGGCGTGCTGTGTGGCATGGCGGCGGACGTCAACGAGGCTGCGGGTACGGGCGCCCTGCTGCAGGGTTTCGCCGACGCAGGCATGCGCGATCTCTCCGCAGGCGATCTGCTGGCCGCCAACAATGCCGCATTCGAACCGGCTCGCACGCCGTTCGATTGGCTCAGCCGCGACACCGTCGAGGTGGACCGCTACATCGCCGACCCGTTCTGCGGTGACGGCAACCCGCTGACCTTCGGGTACCTCATCGATCTGTTCGACGTCGTCGGTCCAGCCGCCGAGAACCTTGGCGCAATCTCGTGCCCGGTGTTCGTGATCGCCGGCGATCAGGACCCGGCGGCTGCCATGGGCGCCCACGCAACGGCACTGGCGACAGCGCTGGCGGCCAAGGGCATCGAAGTGGAGTGCAAGGTCTACGAATGTGCCCGGCACGAACTGCTCAACGAAACCAATCGCGACGAGGTCACCGCCGACGTCGTGACCTGGCTGCAGTCCCACCGCTGAACCTCGCAAGGGTGTGCGTCGGGTTGGGCTGAGCGCACGCAACGTACAGAAACCAACCCACCCACCCCCGGCCCCACCCGCTCTTGGCACCTTTCGCCACCCATGGGCGGGTAGACCGGCCGTATTCGTCACGCTTACTCGCCCTTGGGCGGAGGAGGGTGCCAAACCTGAGGCACTGCGTGGGGCGAGAGCACTGGCTCGCGCGGCAATGGCGCGTACAGTTGCAGCGGCCGTTGGGGCGCTGAGCGGAGGGAGTGGCGATGGTCTGGTTGTTGATCGTCCCTGCCTACCTGCTGGGCACGTTCCCGAGTGCAGTGATGGTGGCCCGCAGCAAAGGCATCGACATTCAGAAGGTCGGTTCGGGTAACCCAGGTGCCTCCAACATTGCGCGTACGATGGGCACCAAGTGGGGCGTGATCGTGTTCGTACTCGACGGTCTCAAGGGCGCCATTCCGGCCGCAGCCGCGCTGATGTTGACCCACCGGCCATCACCTCTTGCATATGCGATGGTTGCGGCCGCCACCGTTGGCCACATGTACCCCGTCACCCGACGCTTCAAGGGCGGCAAGGGTGTCGCGACGCTCGGTGGAGCCACGTTGGTCCTGCAGCCGCTGCTCTTCGCCATCCTCACCGTCGGCTGGGTCGCCATTCGCAAGACCACTGGCAAGGCCTCGCTTGCCTCGCTGATGCTCACCGTTGGCTTTCCGCTCGGCGTCGCCCTGATGGGCGGCCCGGGGTGGGAAGTCACCACCGCGGCAGCGCTCGGGGCACTCGTGCTGATGCGTCACCTCGACAACATCCAGCGGTTGCTGGGCGGCAGCGAATTGTCAGCATCTCAGAGCGAATGAGTGGCGGGTAGCGTCGTCAAGATGTCCGACATGAACGACTTCAACCGGGTTGTCATTTCCGAGTTCCGCGCCAACGGCGGCAAAGTCGGCGGGCAGTTCGAGAACATGCCGATGGTGCTTCGGTCGGTCCGCAACTGATCATGCAGCTTCTGCAGCCGATCACACTCGGCGCCCTCACCGCCCGCAACCGAGTGATGTTCGGGCCGCATGTCACCAACCTGGCCGACGAACACCGCTCGTTCACACCGCGCCACACCGCGTACTACCAGCGGCGCGCGCTGGGTGGGTGCGGCGTGATCGTGACCGAGGGTGCCAGCGTGCACGAGAGTGATTGGCCGTACGAACGTGCTCCATTGGCGGCCTCGTGCGCTACCGGCTGGGGGGCGATTGTGACGGCATGCCACGCACACGGGTCGCTGGTCATCGCTGCGCTCGACCACGCCGGCGGGCAGGGCAGCAGTGCCTACAACCAGCGCGAGCTGTGGGCGCCGTCGCGCATGCCAGAGGTCAACTCGCGCGAGGTTCCCAAGTGGATGGAGGCCGCGGACATCGCGGCCGTTGTTACCGGGTTCGGCGCTGCGACGGCAACAGCTGTCGCCGCCGGATGTGACGGCGTGGAGATCAACGCCGGTCAACACAGCCTGGTGCGTCAGTTCATGTCCGGCCTCACCAACCAACGCGACGACGTGTGGGGCCACGACCGGCTGCTGTTCGCCCGCGATGTCGTCGCCGCCGTGCGTGCTGCCGCTGGTTCCGCTGTCGTCGGGCTGCGGCTATCGTGCGACGAGTTGGCACCGTGGGCGGGCATCACGCCCGAGGCCGCCACCGAGATTGCGGCCGCGCTCAGCGAGTCGCTCGATTACCTCGTGGTCGTTCGTGGTTCCATCTACTCGGCAGAGAAGACGCGACCGGACTTTCACGAGCCCACCGGCTTCAACATCGACGTCTGCCGCGATGTGCACGCCGCCGCGGGCGACACACCCGTCTTCTTGCAGGGCTCAGTCGTGGAATGGGGCCAGGCCGAATGGGCGATCGGCGATGGCGTGTGCGACGGCGTCGAGATGACACGAGCGCAGATCGCCGACCCGGACCTCGTCAACAAGCTGGCGGCCGACGCCGCCGACACCGTGCGTCCGTGCATTCGTTGCAACCAGACGTGCCAGGTGCGCGACGCACGCAGCCCCATCGTCACCTGCGTCGGTGAGCCCACCAGCGGCCGCGAAACCGAGGACCCGGATTGGTACACCCCGGCCGCGCGGCCGCGCGATGTCGTGGTCGTCGGCGGTGGTGTGGCCGGAATGGAAACGGCACGCATCGCCGCCATTCGCGGTCATCGCGTGCGGCTGATCGAGCAGGCCGACCACCTCGGCGGAGTTGCAGCAGTAGCCGGGCCTGGCGGCCCGCTGGTGCAGTGGCTCATCGACGAATGCGCTGCCGCGGGCGTGTGCGTCCAGCTGGGAACCACCGAGCTGGTCACGGTCGCGGGTGAAGCCGTCGTGCAATGCACTGGTGGCACGCCAGGCACGCGGTCCTACGAGGTCGAGGATGGTGCAGTCGTCATCGACGTCCTCGACGTGTATCGCGGCGCGGCACTTCCTGAGGGCCGGATCGCTCTCTTCGACCCCATCGGCGGACCAATTGCTGTCGCCCTCGCGGAAACCCTGGGCAGCCGCGCAGTCCTGATCACGCAGGACCAGATCGCCGGCAACGAGTTGTCCCGCACCGGCGACCTGGCCCCGGCCAACGTTCGCCTGCAGCAACAGGGTGCCACGATCGAGCGGCGAAGCCTGCTGCGAGCAGTCCGCGCCGGGGAGATCGAGTTGGAAGATCGTTTCAGCGGCGAGCGTCGAGTCGTGCCCTGCGCGGCCCTGGTCGATTGCGGCTTCCGACTGCCCACAGAGCCGATTGACGGTGCAGACGCGCAAGCGGGAGACTGTGTTGCCCCGCGCACCATCCACGAGGCCATTCTCGAAGCCCGCCGGGTCGCGCTGGCGCTCTGACGTGCGCGCTGCCCACTCCTTCAAGGGGCCGCCAACTAAGGTCGCAGGCGAGATGAGTGCTGCCACGAAGAGACCCCGCGCCGTGGCGCGCCCGGCGGCCGTGCTGTGGGACATGGATGGCACCATCGTCGACACCGAGCCGTATTGGATCGAGTGCGAATACGAGCTGGTCGCCGAATTCGGAGGCCACTGGGACCAGGAGAAGGCGCACTCGATGGTCGGCAACGACCTGCGTGTGTCCGCCGCAATCCTTCGCGACCAGGGCGGAGTCGACCTGCCGATCGACGACATCGTCAACCGACTGCTCGATGGCGTCATCGCCCGCGTTCGGCGCAACGTGCCGTGGCGGCCCGGCGCGCGCGACACACTGCTTGCCCTCCGCAAGGCAGGCATTCCGTGCGCGCTGGTCACCATGAGCTGGGCCCGCTTCGCCGACGCTGTCGTCAAGGCGCTGCCACCCGGCACCTTCGACGTCGTCATCACTGGCGATGAAGTCACCCATGGCAAGCCGCACCCAGAGCCGTACCTGACCGCCGCCAATCGACTGGGCGTCCGCGCCAAGGACTGTGTGGCCATCGAGGACTCACCGACCGGTGTCGCCAGTGCGGTCGCGGCCGGGTGTCGCACATTCGCGATTCCCAACGTTCTCGACATTCCAGACGGCCGCGGCTACACGGTCGTCCGCTCGCTCAACGAACTCGATGGCATCCATCTCGGCATCGGCGCCAAGGCCACCAACGCTCGACGCCGCAAGTCACGCCTGCGGCCACTCGTCGGCCTGCTGGTGGTCGGCGCGCTGGGTGTCGGCGTTGCCATGGTCGCACGTAACACCACTGCCGTACCGCCACTGAAGGACATCCCCATCAGCGGTTGGGCTCCCTACTGGGTGATGCCGGAGGCCACCGCGACGATCGGCGCGTACGGCAGTAATCTGCATGAAGTCTCGCCGTTCGGGTACTCCTCCACGGGAGCCACCGACATCAACTTTCCCGGCAGCTCCGACGAGCTGACCGTGCTCATCGACACCATTCGCCAGCAGGGTGCCAAGGTCATACCCGCTATCACCGACGGTATGCCGGCCGGCGGAATGGCTGCCGTGTTGGCCGACCCGACCCAGCGCGCCGCGCACGTCATGGCGATCACTTCCCTCGCTCAGCAGAACAACTTCGATGGCATCGACATCGACTACGAACAGTTCGCCTTTGCCGATGGCAGAGAGACCTGGGAGGCTACTCGGCCGAACTGGGTGACGTTCATCGACGAGCTGTCCACTGCGCTGCACTTCATCGGCAAGGTGCTCACCGTCAGCATCCCGCCCATCTACGACACCGAGCGGACGGCCGACAGCGGCTACTGGGTCTACGACTACGCCGCCATCGGTGAACACGTCGACCGAATTCGCATCATGGCCTACGACTACTCGACCGATCGACCCGGCCCCATTGCCCCCCTCGCGTGGGTGCGCAGCACCGTCAAGGCGGCGAAGAAGGCGGTGGATGACGACAGCAAGATCGTTCTCGGCGTCCCGCTCTACGGCCGCAACTGGGTGATCGGCACTACCGGTACCTGCCCGTCGGATGCGCCCGGCAAAGTGGACCCCAACCTGCGCGAGGTCGCCGCGTTGCTGGTGCAATACGGAGCGACGGCCATTCGCGACGAGGGCACTCAGGAGTCCACGTTCACCTACCAGCGCGAGAGCAACGACGGCATCAACAGCTGCGTGCAGACGCGCCGGGTCCACTTCATGGATGCCGCTGGCGTGCGCGCACGAGTCGATGTGGCCCGCGAGCAACGCATCGGCGGTGTGGTGTTTTGGGCACTGGGCTACGACACAGATGTCGAATGGGCAGCCGTCGTCGACGTCGCCCGCCCTCGCCGCATCGTGGTGCCGACCGGCTGAACCGCGGCGACCACTCGTACGACGCGGGACACTAGCTATCCGTAGCGGAATAGTTGCGTGCGCAACTATGTTGCAGCGACCATGACACCGTTCACCGTTCAGCGAGCCGCCGACCGCTTCCTCACCGATGCCGGCTGGTTGCACTCGCAGCAATCGTTCAACTTCGGCCCTCACTACTCCCCTCATCACGAAGGCCACGGCCTCCTCCTGGTCAACAATGACGACGTCGTCGCGCCCGGCCAAGGCTTTGGCACCCACGGCCACCGCGACATGGAGATCGTCACCTGGGTGCTCTCCGGACGTCTGGAGCACAAGGACAGCGAAGGCAACCACGGCATTCTGTATCCGGGCCTTGCCCAACGAATGAGCGCCGGTTCGGGCATCCGCCACAGCGAGCTCAACGCCAGCCCCGACGAGCCCGTGCACTTCCTGCAGATGTGGGTTCTCCCGGACACTGCCGGCATCGAGCCCGGGTATGAACAGCTGGACCTCAACGAGGCACTGAACGCCGGAGGGCTGGTCCCTCTCGCGAGTGGACAGGGCCACGAGGGTGCCATCAAAGTGCATCAGCGAGAAGCCGTGTTGTGGGGCGGACGCCTGCAACCAGGGGAGGCGGTCGACGTGCCGGTGGCACCACACGTCCACCTGTTCATTGCCGCCGGCAGCGGTTCCATGGACGACGCAGGCGAACTCGCCACCGGCGACGCAGTTCGCCTGACAAATTCCGGGGCGCTGGTGTTCACCGCCGGGGCAGAAGGTGCTGAACTGTCGGTATGGGCCACGGCATAAAGAGCGAACAACGCAACGCGCTGACTGCGCGCCGCGCCGAACTGACCGAGCTGCACCTCAAGCCGCGGGCGGAACGACCGGCGTCGACCGCCCGCGGTGTGCACCACGTGGCGCTGCTCAGCAGCGACGTGGAACACACCATCGAGTTCTACGACGGTCTGCTCGGCTTCCCACTGATCGAGATGTTCGAGAATCGCGACTACGACGGCAGCACGCACTTCTTCTTCGACATCGGCCATGGCAACGCGCTCGCGTTCTTCGATCTTCCCGGGCTGGACCTCGGGCAATACATGGAGGTGCTCGGCGGCCATCATCACCTCGCGATCTCAATCGATCGTGCGCAATGGGAGGCGGCCAAGCGGCGGTTGGAAGCAGCGGGCGTGGAGTGCGCTCATGTGGACGGCTCGTCGCTGTACTTCCGCGGTCCCGATGGCGAGCGGCTGGAACTGATCAGCGACCCGCTGGGTGTGATGTACGGCCACGAACTCGGTTAGCTACTATCGGCGGATGGAGTTCCACTTCGCCACCGTATGGGAAACGCTCGCCGACACGATCGGCGACCACACCGCCGTCGTTCACGGCGACAAGCGGTTCACCTGGGCACAGTACGACGATCGCGCCGCTCGAATGGCTGCC